>ERZ772962.448-NODE-448-length-22805-cov-2.900615_pt1 | contig 22805 bp, 24 predicted proteins | sample MGYA00580676_ERZ772962 | MGnify/ENA primary metagenome ERZ772962 (study PRJEB29015, sample SAMEA2738049) | human oral metagenome | biome: human oral; feature: human-associated habitat; material: saliva | place: China | collected 2230 ...
AATGAGGAACCATAGGCAGTGCGCAATTTTTGCGCCTTCTACCTGTAGATTTTCCTCTAATGAGAACCCGCCGATAGCGGTCATGGCAGGGAAAACAAACGGCGCTAAAAGGAGCACAATCAGCAGGATACCGTCAGAGCAACCTTGCGTACATTGGTTAAGGAAGCCGTCTGGGGCTGATGTTATGCCCGGCAGAGGGTAGATAGTCAAAGAGTAGCTCCTAGCAGTAAGAGAGCGGGTGTGTAACGTTTTTTTATTGTACATCCGTGTACCACCCCTATATTCCGGTGTGTCTTATCCGGCTGTGGAACCAATCTGGAATGAAATGGTGAGCGCGATAAGTAGGAGCACGGCGTGGGTAGCGGTGCTCATTTTATGGTTCATAGAGTAGAGGCTCAGACCGCAAACGCAGATGAGGAAGAAGATAACGCCTGACATGCGATAAGCATCCTTTCGCTTGGTGGTTTTTACGGGTACACCCCCGCATCATATGCGTAAGGCAAAGATGCGGGGGTGTTGGTAATTCGTTTGATTAGCGCTTACTCTTGAGCTTATCTACAGAGTAGTCCGCGAGCGCTTCAATGGCATCGTATTCCATCTCTTCCACCAGCTTTTCGCGCTCTTCCTCATCGGTTACCTGGCTAAGTTCCCATTCTTTATGTTCCTTAAGTGCCTGGTAATAGTCATCACTCTTGCGGAGCCAGCTGGATGCTACAGCTTCGGCAATGTGAAGCTTATAGAAGACCTTGCGCAGTGCGTCTTCGGTGATGGTGAAGGTGCCGTCGCCGTTGTAAGTGAAAGCTTCGGTGAAGATGTCCATGATGTGCAAACCTTTCAATCAGAAAAACTAGGTAGTACTATACTACCACATGTTTTGGTGAAATGGTAGCCGTGGGTTGAGATGTAGCCACAAGAAGAGAGCTACTTCATGGTTCGCCTGTAAGCTACCCTTTATCAACCTATAGAGGTTGATTTTATGCACCTCAAACTAGAAACTTGCACTAAAGTGCATAACGCTCTGACTAGGTAAAAGGCTCCTTCTCTCGCTTATCGGGGTACCCCTAAAAAGCATCCTCAATCATGTGCTCACTGAGTCCTATCAAAAGCATACAAGAACCCGTTACCTTTTGCGCCCTCTAACCGCCTGGGGATACAGAAAACCCCCGCCAGATACATGTTCCTATCTACAGCCGATAACATCGACCGCTAAGGCATGAACACGTATCCCTCACAGCGGGGGTTCCTTGTGTACCAAGAAGAATATTCAAAAAATCAAGAAACGTCTCAAACGAGAGGTCAATCTGCAGAAAATCTGAAGATGTTTCTAACTATAACAGTCCTACCGGGTGAAAAGCAACCAGGAATAGGTATGGGGTTAAAAATTTTTCGAAGCTCCTTAGCTACCTATGTAGCCGCCACTCCTACTTGCTTCATTGAAACAGCGCCCTTACCCCCTACCATAAGCGGTAAACACCCCTTAGCGCCTCACGTTGCCCTTACTCAATAAATTACACCTCAACGGTATTTACCGGCGTTACAGCCCCGGTAGAGCGCCCTACAGTAAGCGTTACGGCTCTTACACCCAGTTTGCGGACACAGAAAACCCCACCAAGCGCATGTTCTATACCTGAAAAAATTGCAAAACAGGTAGAAAGGAGGTAAACATGCACCCCTCACGGTGGGGTTTCTTTGTAACAATCTATACTACTGAAAGGAATCAATCAATGACCCAAAAGGAGGATATCAATCAACTCAAGAAAAAGAATAACACACCCGCACACCACTTTGCAACTCCAAAACCTTACCCCTGGGTAAAAAATTAAAACCCGCCAGTTCCCACGTTGAGGTACACTGGCGTGCTACCTTGCCAGCTCTACGGTGGGTAAAGAATTAGCCGCTCAACCAAGAAGAATCCCAGTTGAGCGGCTATTCCGTGTTACACCAAAAAGCAGAAGTGTAATCACTCAAAATTACATCACGTAACAAGTGTACCACACAGATATGGCGCTCGCAAATAGAAAAAGGAAACAGGCACAGAAAACCCTCACCATAGAGCACCCTGCTTCTACATCCTAAGCAGAACACCCCGTAGCCGGTGAGGGTCGTCCCATATATTCGCATCACCTATTATTCTCTAGCTAGTGATGCAGGAAACGGGTATCTGACCTATTCCCTCTGAACTGACACATCTAAAGCATACACTGTTCGTCATTGCTTTTACAACCACCTTTTCCATAGGCGCTTATTGCTTCTCTTGTATTCCGTGGAGCCAGGTTGCCTGTGTTGAGCTTTGGGTATAGAAAACCCCACCCTCGGGTGCGCCGCTGTACATCCCAAACGGAACACCTTCTAACAGGTGGGGTTTCTTATGTACATCTCAAATAGAAAGGAGGTGGAAAAGTGAAATCACTATGTTTTTCCAAACCCAACACCAAGTGTACACCATTCAGATTGACGCTCGCAACCTACCCCTAAACACCCCGCCTAACCCACTTAGCACCGTAGGTACGCGGGAGCTCAGAGCCTTATATAAAACACCCCACAAAGAAGCTATCACGCTCCCTTACGGGGTGTTTTACCGTCAAGCTACCAAGCCGGGGTTTAAAGTACTGGCTCCGGGTTACTCAGAATCAGCGTTACGGGCGGAGAGGTTCACCTCAACCTCATTGTAGAAATCTTCCAGCTGGGAGCGTACCCAACGAACACGCTCAATGCTCATTTCGATATTGAACGTCATCTCGGCGGTCACCTTCATCAGCTTTGCGCGACACAGGGCGTAATCATCAGACCAGAACCACTTACCTTCCAGGTCGTATCGGTTCGGCAAACACAAGGGCTTACCCTCACCAGCCGTGAAAGCATCAACGAAGATAGCCTCCAGGGAGTCACCAAGCGAGGTTGAAGCCTCAAACTGCTTAGCCTTACGGTAAGCCTCAATGTCCTGGAATGAACCGATAGGGAGCGGCTTCCTGAGGTACGACTTGATGTGGAACACCTTGTCACCGATAACAACCTTCAGCTTTGAAGAACGCTGTACACGACCAATGTAGCCTTCACGCGGCGCGCTCGCATCACCTGAGAGGGTAATCAAAGCACGGTTATGCGTTACGCCCGTAACCTTAACGTAAGCTTCCTTGTCCCAGGCGTAATCATCCTCGGGCTCGAAGCTGAACTCGTAAATACCGCCTACCTGGAACTTATGCTCACCAAGCGTCACATAGTCATATTCAAGGTTACGCTCGCTAAAGGCAACGTTCTTGTTTGCAAGGTAATCCGCGTGGAACTTATCGAACACTTCAAGGCAATCAATGCGGGCGCGTGAAACCCAAGAAAGCCCATCTTCTAGAGCCGCCTCCGCATTATCCAGGTAGTTAAACATTGCATCAGCTGATGCGCGGTCATTCAGAGACAGAGGAGAGAGCCCGGAAATACCGCCGTTCACACGGTAGCGACGCAGAGGCTCCATGTCGTCAGAGAAGCCGAAAACGGCATCCTTTAGATTCGCAAGGCGGCGCTCGCAATCAAACAACACCTGCGCGTCCATCTCAGAGGCGTTAGCCAGCAACAGGTTCTTATTAAGGTCGCTTACCGGGACGCCGTTAAGCATCTTGCCGTCTGCGTTTAGACCGGAAACAGTGATAAAACCGCCATCCAGGTTATGTTCAACCCTGGAAGAGCGAACGTAGATTACGCCCTTGTTCGTATTCACAACATCGCAGGGGTAAACAGGCATGATAGGTGACCTTTCAGTAGAGGTAATAGAAGAATGTGTGTAGGCGTAGCACCTACCTGATACATCTACTCTACCACATGTTTTTAATAATGTCTACCGTTAGTGTTGTGTAACGGTAGCAAAATTGCGTCCCCTTACCGCCTTACTCCTAGCCACCCGTGTACCTGTGTGTAACGAACACCTACCCACACACAGAAACGCCCCATAGGGAGGCTTAGCTCCTCCTTATAGGGCGTTCCATTAACTATATGTTACTTGCTAGGTTCGCGGGCTTTCAGAGCTTCCTCAGCTTTACGGTAAAGCTCTTCCAACTCAGAACGTACCCAGCGAATATGCGCAATGCTCCTTTTCAGGTCAAACAATATCTCGGCAACCTGATTATTTAGCTCACCACAACACTGCACATAATCATCTGAACGGAGCCATGAGTTGAACAGCTCACCCCGTGCGGGGAGACAAGCAGGCACACCCTCCCCATATTTGAAAGTATCAGCGAAAATCCCGCGCAACGATTCAGAAAGCGGCTTACCTGCGTACTCGCCAAGCGACCGGCAGGCTTCAATACCCTGGAAAGAATCGACAGGGAGAAGCGTCACACTCTCAGTTGACACGTAGAATACGCCCCTGCGATTACTGGACAATCTTAAAGCTGTCGGGGAACTTGAGCACTCAATGTATTCACAAATATATTCAAGGTAGTTCCCATCATCAGCGCCGGAAACAATAATGTCAGCAAAATCAGTGCCAACATCAACAACCTTCAAGTAGCCGTGTTTACCTTCCACGGATTTGCCGTTACGGTGGAACTGGAACTGGTAGATACCTCCAAGGTGGAACTCAACATCGTTAATAACCGTATAGGTATCTTCAAACTCAGGTTCACGCCAATCGGCATCCTTGAACGCCGTGAAAACTGTATGAAACTTCTCAAATGCTTCAACACACTCGTGGTGCTTAGTCTCTACCCATTCAACCCCGAGACGTAGAGACGACTCTAGCTCATCTAGATACGCAAAGAACCCATCAGCCGACTTGCGGTCAATCAGAGACAAACACTCCTTACCCGCACCCATATTCTCTCGGTACCGCTTCAAAGAAGCCCTATCCAAAGAACCATAAATAGAGTCGCAAAGCTTATCAAGGAAGCGCCCGCGCTCAAGCCACTGCAAAGCTTCACCATTAGAAGCGTTAATAGCCAGCGGGGAAGCCACCTGTGAATCACTAAGGCGGACACTTTCGCTTACCTTACCGTCAGAGGTTAGACCCGTAACAGAAACATACTCCTCCGTCAGAGTCTTGACAGAATCCGCCCGGTGAACATGCATAACCCCAACGTCAGTAGCAACAACGTCACGAGGTTCAATAGCCATAGTAGAAAGCCTTTCAGTAGATACGTAATATAGAGATGATTACAGATGGGTGAGTGCCCACCTATCAGATACACCCATCCTACCACATGTTCCCTATGAGTAACATAGATTACAGGGAAGGAAACGCCCCAACCGCCCTACTCACAACAAGCGGCACCATACGAACAGTACAGCAACGCAACACCCAAGAAAGAGTACAGCGAAACCCCTCGCCGTATAGGGCGACTAAGGGGCTTCTACCAGTAAACACATACTTTCTCATATGCACGCCCTAAACCGGGCTACAAAGTTCATTCTAACACCCCGCCCACCCAGGCAAGCAACACCCAGGAACTGTAGCTAAACGTTTCGCGAACCTCAATCACGCAAAGCCCGTAAAAGGCTACCCCAAACATAAGCCGAACCTTATGTCGCCCAATAATGCCTGTGGGCACCTCTAACCCAAGAAATATAGGGCTAGAGGGCAATACTTATAAGACCAACAAAAAACTAAAAAAATACAAGCATCACCATACCATACACTCACCCTGGCAAGCAAACCTAAGCCCCCCCCATACGCCCCCCCACGTGACTGCCGGTAATTAGGGTACAGAAAACCCCGGCAACCAATGACGGGCACCAGGGTCTACTCATATAAAACTTATAGTTGCATAAGCTACGCACAAGACGTAGCGCCACAACCATCACACATATACACTACATTACTAAAAATAATGCAACCTCTTTAGAGTATCAGACCGGCAATAGTAATAGCAAATAATCCTACTTGCCACAACCGAGCAACCCAATGCCCCAACGCCAAGCCCTGATAGAGAATATAGAAAACCCCACCTAGAGCACATGTTCCATATGCCAATTCTTACACAAGATGCAAGGTAACTATAGAACGTGTCTCTAACAGTGGGGAAATCTTATATATGGAGGCGGCTAACCCGCCCGAATATTACCATCGACAATTATATCTCTAATGGCTAGTACACGCAACCCAGATGTGCCCCATCGCGAACCGTAATTACACTTAGCACCTAGCCGCGCCCTTGTCTCTTATTTCGCATGATTTTTGCTTGCTTGAGGGTTACAAATGTGTTATCATATAGTTATATAAGCGTTAGGGATTCACCTAGCGCCCCCGTTAATTTTAGGGGCGAGGCACCCCGAAACTAAGAAGGAGGCATACAGATGTACATCGAAGAGGTACAGAAAATCTTGGATAAGCACAGTAGCTACCTGGAAATTGTTGGCGTTGAACCGGGTATTAAAGAAATTCCCTACCGGCTCCACGGCAACTATTTCATCAAAATCGAGCACATGAACAAGCACCTGCTAAGGCAGGCGGGTAACCTCATGTCCAACGACCCTAACGCATTTAACCTTGCGCTCGCTGAACGCCTCAAAGACTTTATAGACGATGCGAGTGACGAGTACGCAGAACGCGCTATCGGCATCATCGACAAGCTTGCAGAACTAGACAATCTAAATGTAGGTAAACAGCGTGAGAAAGAGGAATACCTCATCAAAAACTATGCCGCTCACATCTACGACAGCTTTGAAATGCAAACCCTGCGAGAAGTTGGCGAATACCTGAGAGCCGTTGGAGTCAGAGCAGGTGTTACATCAATGCCCTACCCAACTACTAGTAAGTTCATTGAAATCGTAGACATCAACAAGCCTCAGCTAAAGCAAGCGGCTAACCTCATGTCTGAGAACTACGGTACGTTCACCCGAGCCGCCACTAAGCACCTCAAGTACTTTGCAGGTGAGATGGGCGGCGAGTATGCGGAACGTGTCGCTGACGTAATCGACGCGCTTGCAAAACTCAAGCGCTATGCCGCTTAAAGCACGCAACCCCGGCAACTACACCCTGAACCCCTAAAAGCGCTTTATAGACCCCTTAGAACCCCGCTGGGTGTACCCTAAATCCTCAAGCTGTAAGTACATCGGCACTAGAAAACCCCCAAACACTAATTGAAACAGTGTTTGGGGGTTTTCTGTGGCAAAAAGCCACTGCAACATCTTTATACCCCTATAACAAGGCTACTCCACTACAGTAGCGCAAGTATGGGTGAGCACCCACGGCAACACGTAATCATGTACCGTGGGTACTCTTACCTATTTATGCGTTGTCTGAGTCTTCGGTGTTCATTTCGCGCTTTATGTTCTTTATGATGCGTTCAATCGTTTCGGTGTCTTCACCCTTCGATTCATGCCTGCGCTTTTGACGTTCCCAGAACGCAATGTCTGCCTTGCCGACCGCCTCTTTTAACTGTGCGCGATGTGCTTTCTCTTGTTCGGGTGTGTGCTGTACCCACTTGTGACCGTTGTACCTTTTTTCGCGCGCCTGCTCAACCATCTCGTCCAGGTTATCGCAGAACGCTTCGTACTCTTCGGTAGTGGGGCGTTCCAAGTATGCGATACCTGTTACGGGTGAAACGTGAACCGGGCGCGGGTAACCCGCATCTTTATCGTAGGAAGATACGCATATTGTCAGGTCGCCACCGTCGCCAGCGCCAAGTTCCACGCCGTAGATGTCCGCAATCTTCTGCGCTACACTAGTGCCCGCCGTGTATTCCGCCTTACAGTAAGGCAACACGGCTCCGTATGCGTCAGCTCCGAATTTCTCTGCCGAGAGTATCTGGTCACCATCAGCGTGCGTAACAAGTACGGTGGGGAAACCCCACATGTTCATTGGTTCATCAATGACCTCACCAGACAAATCAACGAACGCGCGCTCACTCATGAGCGTTACACCGCCGGTAACAACAGCACCTTTACGCAACTGCACGTTACCGCCCACAACAGCAGAACCACCAACATGACTGAAACGGATAATGAACGCGCCATCAGATACGCGGGCACGACCTGCAATCCATGAATGGTTAGCTACCTGTGTTTGTTTGCGGTGGTAGTAAGAGATAAGCTCCTTATCTAGACCCTCAAGGTTACGACCAACCACCTGCGCATAGTCAGTAACCATTGAATCGTGAACCTCAGCACCATCAATCACCTGAGCAAAATCAGAGATAAGCGATGTCCCGGCAACCTCGGACGGGTAACCAATGTGAGCATGTCCGGTCACCTGACTGTCACCTGAAACGTACCCGGACACGAACGCATCATCCGCAATCCAACAATCGCCTCTATTAGACAGGCTAGAAGTCCCAGCCGTCAGTGCCACGTAGCCACCAAGGTCGCCCGGCTCTACAGGCGGCAACCCAAACGGGCGTTCAATCCTGCGTAGGGCACGGATGCGGTAATATGTCGTATCGCCAATAGTGATGCTGTGTTTATCGTCAGCCAGAATCTCGTACTTAGAGTTGCGCCAATCACTTGGAAGTAGAGTCTTATACCCCTCAACCGGGTGGCAAATTTCTGCACGGATACCCGCATTTGCTTTCTTAATAAAATCGTTAATAAACATATGAAAACCTCATTTCATTTATACCACCGTGGGTACAGCAATTAACCCACCATAAAGAAAAGCGGGCTACTAAATGTTGCACGGTGATAGTTCTGCGATTACAAGTACGCATTCAATTTGTGTACATAACCCCATATATCATAAAGCGAAAGAAGCTGAAATGCCCCGTCTTACTAGGGAAAGCTCGCAAACTGCACCCCAGGTGGACATGGTTTACAGATGTGTAAACCCACATGTATTGGGACTTAAATTTACACATTTTATAAGGGTGTACCTGGGTTATAGACCTTGTTACATTCAATAAGCGGACAATATATTGAGACAATAGTTTACATTACCTAATTTATTGTGTTTGCCGCATATTATGCACGCAATCCACAGATATTACTAGAACGAAATACTAGAGTACATCACTGGGGTAGACTATGAATTTTTATTGACATGAACTATGAGACACATGTGTAACAGGACATCTAGAACTCAGGTACGCGGCAAAACCCCAGACCATAGACACAAAAGAAGAGCACCCTCAGTAACACGTAACCATGTACGGCGGGCATGAGAAAACCCCTAAGCACCATTTCAATAAGAGCTTAGGGGTTTTCTGGGGCAAAAAGCCGCCGTAACAGCCTCTATAGTATCACAAAGTAGCGGCGCTCGCTAATCCGTACCGCCCGTACCATTCGTGACAGGGAACCAGTCAGGAATAAATGTGCATACGGTGGATATGGTAAACACCGCTAGTTCAATTAGAGCGACAGTCAAAAATTCGCCATCGCGTAACGGGCGGTTTATCATTGCTCCCGCACCAATCAGGAATAGACTTAAATACGTTGCTACGAACCCAGACCAGCCGACACATTCAACGAAGCCGCGCCAGCCTTTTGCAAAAGGTGAGAACCAGAGTGTGTTCCATGTCCAAGTAATCACAATGAGTGCCAATACACTGAGTATGAAATGTGAATCAGGCAACAGTCCTCCAAAAAGTTTACCTCAGCGTCCTACTTACCCTTTTCAGGTGCCTCAATGCCGTTCTTTACCTCGAATAGGGTAAAGGAGGCTTCCTTGTCAGCCGGGTCGTTCAGGGTTAGCTTCCATTCGGTAGCGTAACCACCCCTCCAAGCAAGCGAGGTGAATAGATGCTGATTACCTACATCTAGATTCAGGAACCGAATAACCCCCACCTGCTCGCCTGTCTCGGAAAGAATCTCTAGCCCACATACGGAACCCCAGGTATGCCACACATAAGCGGGCGCGTTAATCTGAGAGTTATCCACATGCTCAACAATCCCATCCTCACTGAACACTCTAGCGTACTTACCCTCACGGTGGATGCGCCCGACCGCCTGCGCAAGAGTCCTCTCACCATTATGTAAGGGCACCTCTACAACAGGGGCAAACCCGCGCTCGCCAAAACGAACCTGTAGATTCTCCATAACAACCTTCACCTTTCATACATAGGATGTGAAACGAAATATTTACACCCACCATCATACCATAGGCACCGCCCAGATACAGTAAATCCCCGAGTATCTAAGGAACAGATTCTCAGGGGTTTACTGCAACAAAGGGGCGTTTACCGGCTTCTCTATAATGAAACTTGCAACCGGGGGTAGCGTTGCAGTCTTTAGTTGTTGAGAGCCGCCACAGCTTCTAGTGCTTCGCGTAGCTGTGTAAAGCGGGCGTTTACACCCTGGCTGGTCAGGTTTACAAGCCCTGCCTCAATGGTATCGGCTAGGTTCTTAGGAAGTTCCTGTACGCGAAGGATGTTAGCTTCTTCACGATACTCAGCGTCAATAATCAGGTTCACGATACTTGTCATCAAGTAGCCCCAGCCGGAGAACCACTTATCAACAGAGAAACCTAGCTCGTTCTGCTTTGATACCTCAGTTAGCTCCTTCTTAGCATCATCCCAAGCTTGACCGTATCGCTTCGTGAACATGTATAGTTCCTCGAGGGTGCTGGCTTGACGGGTATGTAGTGCATCAAACTCGCTTACAAGTTCCGGGTCGCAAGTAGGAATAAGGAAAACCGTCCCCACATACTCTTTCTTATTATCCATCGTAAGAGTAAGGGACGCTTCGTAGCGCTCATCTTTCTCCTCAGCATCCTCATCTAGAACTTCAAGGTCGTAACCAAGCCAACCATACCTGCCGTTTGCAAGGTTACACACCTTCACACTTGAATTAGAGCCACCCCAAACCTGAAAATACTGATAATTATTATCTTCCAACCCAATACGAACAATGTCTCCGTAGAGGAAGCCAATGTTAGAGAACCCGAAGTAGTGGTCGAAGCTGTTATCTACGAGATGAATATACTCACTACTGAGATGAGTTGATTCACGCTTAACCTTAGCCATGAACTCCTCAATTTCAGAGCGCTCCTCATCGGCAACACGCTGGAACTCACCTACTAGAGCTTCACAGTCTTCAATAAAACCTGCTTCCTTAGCGCGAGCCACAGCCCCACCTTCACCCACCACAGATTCAAGAGTGGAAACAATACGCTCCACATCCTCAACAGTGATGACGTGCGGGTTATTCAAGCGGCTATTCAGAGGCTCTACAGATACGCTCTTACCTGACTCATCGACAAGCAGGTTACGCGCCACAGTAAGCGCATTAAAATATTCCTGAGCCTGCGAAGCCTCACTCGACGGGAAAACGCGAACCAACTTAACAAAACGCGCCATCTCATCGGCATCATCTTCAAACTCAACGTATCCGACCACTACACGCAAGGCACTCCGATACAAGCCATACTCATCGTCATCCGGTGACTCGGGAGCCGTCAATACGTAACGGCACTTCTTATCATCAGGATTCAATAGGACGGCGACACGCCCATTCTCATCACAGCCGACAACCACATATTTTCCGTACATGCCGTTCATGCCTTCGTGGGTGATAACAATATCGCCGCGCTTAAAGTCAGTAATAGAGATACCCATAACGAACACCAAACCTTTCTAGAAGAGAATTAAAATGCACCTCTATAATACCACATGTTTTTCATGTGTTACACACCATCTCACCCAGGCAATTACATGGAACACCACGCGCTCGCCGCAAAGCCCAAAATATAATCAACCCCTACAGGTTGATTATCGGTACCCCAAATCAAGAATTTACACTCAAGTGCATAACGCACTGACTAGGGAAAAGGCTCATTCTCTCACCCACCGGAATAAAGAAAAAACAGCGCTCGCAAACACGCAACCTAAACACACCCTGAAAGAATAAACAAAACCTCAGTCACCATCCCCCGATAAGGGGACACAGAAAACCCCCAGCCTGATGAAAACACCAAACCAGAGGCAAACCTATATAAAAAGCACAACTCCTCAACCGCAACATAAAGCGGTCAAAGAACCGGGCATGTACAACCACCACCCTACCACACAAAACCGAAGCACGTAACCCCAACCCAGACAACCCACACCCTAAAACCCGTAGCCGCCCCACAGAGCCGCCAGCTCGCCCGGAACCCAGCAACTCTACACTCAACACCCCCAAAAACGCCTCACAAGCCCCACAGAACCCCGGCTACGGAACTGTAAGCCCGATACCAACAGTGCGGCGGCACTAGGAAACCCCTAAACACTAACTGAAATAGTGTTTAGGGGTTTCCTGCCACCCTACCAAAGTGAAGACACCGATAACGCTACACAAGGTAAGAACTAAAACACTTACCAAGAAATGAATAACCTTATGGTGCCACTACCCACCTTACCACCTAACCGGGAGCGCTCGCAAAAGTAAGGATTACACAACAGAGATTACACACTAAAGCTTGTTCCGTGTTTAGTGTTCTTTTGCCGCTAGGCGCTCGCGTTCCTCCTCAGTCTCAGGTGTGAAATAGGCGATACCCGTAGGCTAACCTTCCGTCTCTTCGGTATTGCTCAACTTGCAAGAGCCTAACTCTTTTTAAGGAGGCGAGAAAGTTCAGCCTGTTCACGTGCCTTCTCATCTTCCTCTGTAGCGTCCCTAAAGAACGCGATACCATCACGGGAAACTTCAACCTCACGCGGGTAACCCAAACCCTTATCGAACGAACCAGCCCAGCTACCCTCAACCTCGCGCCCCAAATCAACCTCAACCTCGAAAATGTTCGCCAATTCCTGAGCAGACTCACGAACACGCACCCAACCCTTACCCGAATACGGGAACACCCGCTCACCACCAGTGGTAGCGGCACCAAACGACTGAACCTCACCCAACCTGGGACGCATCACAAACCCAACAGGGCAACCCCACATATTCACCGGCTCATCAACAACCTCACCACACGCATCAATCAACGCAGACTCACCCACCAACACAACAGAACCACCAACAATAGAACCACGACGCACCTGAACAGCACCAGCCACAACAGCCAAACCCTCAACACGCCCGAACCTATCAACCATCGCACCATTAGAAACACGAGCACGACCCGAAACCCACGAATAGCGCCGTACACTAGTCTGACCAGCGCGACCACCAAACCCAGGATTCAACCCGCGCTTACTAACACCAACAACCTGCGCAAAATCAGTAACTAAAGAATTAACCACCACAGCACCATCAATCACCTGAGCGTAGTCAGACACAAGCGACTTACCAGTAACCTGCGACCCCACACCAACAAAAGCGTGACCCGTCACCTGACTATTACCGGAAACACGCCCGGCTACGAACGCCTCATCAGCAACCCAACAATTACCTTCCTGCGAAAGCGTCGAACCCCAACGAGTTACAGCAACAAACCCACCAAGGTCACCCGGCTCAACCGGCGGCAAACCAAACGGACGGTCAAACCCACGCAGGGCACGAACACGGCAATACGTCACACCATCAACCACAACAGTATGCTTCTTACCCGTCAAAACCTCATACTTGCGAACCCTGGGCTTATACTTAGACCCCTTAGACTCTAAAGACTCAAGCGCCGACTTCACACCAACACGAACATTAACAACAGTCGATTCAATAATATTAGCCATGTGTTTCCTCCAAAGAAACAAAGCACCCGCCCGCAACAACAAGCAGGCGCGAACGAACAAAAATATGGAATACGCCACCAAAAAGTAACGTACACCACACCTATAGCCGCGAGCGCTCGCAACCCCGCAACATAATCAACCTATAGAGATTGATTTACAGTTCCCTAAATCATAAATTTACACTCCAGTGCATAACGCGCTGACAAGGGAAAAGGCTCAATCCCTCACCCACCGGAATAAAGAAAAAACACACCCCACAACTAAACACATGACAGACACCCCAAAAACGGACACAAAAAACACCCTAACCACCTACAACACCCAGCCACCCTAAACACCCCACCCTCACACAGTTACACAATAACTCAACCACCCCAAAACAATACCCCCACCCAACCTATCAACAGAACCACCCGCCCAAAGATACAGAAAAACCCCCACCAGACCAACCCCACCACCTTCTCTACCACCACACAAAAAGAACACACAGCAAACCCCCGGACACTCAACCAAAACGAGCACCCAGGGGCTTACCTGTACAGCATAAAATCCATTCTAATAACTCATAGCCCCGACAAAACGAGAACTACACCACTAGACTACCCTAAACACAAGACTATCCGCAACACATAGTCGCGCTCGCAAAACACACACCCACCAAACCAAGCAAGCCAGCACACCCACACGCCAACAGGAACAATTCAACACTACCACCCCTGGACACAGCAAACCCCTGCCAGCCCGAAAAGCAAGCAGGGGATTCCCTATGTTTAACTATGATTAACTCGGTCACAAACCCAAAAAGGGAATGCACCACCAGCCTAACACAAAACACCCAACCACACCAGCGCAAAAACCAACCCCCTTAATAAAGAGAATAGACCCCTCTACTGGGAGCGCACACAAAACACACACCGGAAACAAGAAAGCCGCCCAGCAACAACCCCAAACTAAGGGAAGCCACCCAGCGGCAAAAAACAAAAAACACGAACAAAACCTACAAACTACACCGTAGCAAACGTAACACACTGCCTAAACACAGGCAGACCACCCTCAAACACCACAAGCGGCTGACCCTGCGCCACACGATTACGCATACAAACCTTAAACTCATCCACCACACGACGCATCAACACCTCACTAGAAGCAACCTCACCCGACACACCAGCAGTCATCTTCACCTGACCAACAACCCTACCCTCATCACCAGGCTCCTTAGACGGGTCAGTAGCACGAACATCATACGAAACATGCGCACCCTCACCCGAATCCCAAGAAACAAAATCCAGATTCATAACAGCAGACCCCCACGCCTCAACATCACCCACATGGCGAACACTCATAGCGGCAAAAGAAAGATTAGCGGAAGTATAAGGCTTAGACAGCTTAACCATAGTAGACATAGAACAGAAACCCCAATCAAAGAGAGAAACAAAATTAAAAACCCGAACAGGAAACCCCTTATCGGCACACAATAAGTCTACCACATGTGTCAAAAAACCGCAAAACAACCCGCGCTCGCAACACCCACACACAAAAACAACCCCTATAGGTTGATTTTAGATACCCTAAAACAAGAAATTACACCCAAGTGCATAACGCACTGACAAGGGCAAAGGCTCAAACCGTCGCTTATGCCGACACCCAAAAACACAGCCCACAGTTTATCGCAACGCAAACACCCAAAAATACCACCCGCCACACGCACCCACATACAAGAAACTCACCCACCAGGACACAGAAAACCCCCACCTACTCAACCAACACAAAGAGCAAACAGGACTTATCCCCATAAACAAAGAAAGTAAAATCTACTATGGAACCTATAAACCCCGACAAAGATGGGACACAACCACCACACCAAGCAACACACCACAAACGCGAGCCCCCAGCCCAACAAAAACGCCAGACCAGGGGCTCCCAAACAACTACTCTCCAAAAATGGATAAAAACAAAAACACCAAAAACAGGTGCCCAACCACCATACCACAAAAGAAAAACAAAGAAAAGGCGCACCACCCCGCCCACGGCAACCACCGTACCCACACGCTCTATCACCCCGCTCCCCGCCCTCTAACCCGCCGCCCTTCCTTGCCCCACCTCTAGCCTCCCCGGTTTCCCTCTTCCCCCGTGCCTGTTTCTAGCGCTGGTTCCGTTCCCCTCTTTGTCCGTGTGTGAGTGTGTATCTCTCTTATCTATGTTCCTTGTGTTCGTGGTGTCTGTCGGTTTTGTTTCTAGCTTTAGTTGTTTGTGTCCCCCTTTTATGTGTGTGTCTTTCTTTTTTCTTGTATTGGTTTCTTAGTTTCCTGTGTTTCTTGGTTGGTTCTTTGTTTCTTGCTGTGGTGGGTTTCCTTATTAGGCGTGCTTGTTCCTGTGTGTGCTGTCTGTCTTAGGTGGGTGTATCTCTTGTATTGTTTCCGTGTACTGGCGTTTGTCTCTGTGGTGGGTGGTGTACGTATATGCCTTATGTATATTCTCCTCTCTCTTGTGTCTGCGTTCTTTGTGTTCTGTTCTTTATTTGTGTTTCTGTCGGTGTGTGTAGTTGTTCTTTTGCTGGTGGGCGTGTCTGGTTTTATTGGCGTATGTGTGCGTCCCTTATGTATATGCCTCTTATGTCTCTTGTATTTCTCTCTTGTCTGTCTTTCTTTGTCCTGTGGGTTTTTGTAGCCCAGGTTGTTTGTGCGTTCTGGGGTTTTGTGTTTTTGGGGTGTTTTTTGGGGTGCTTGGTGGTTGTTTGTGGGGGGTGTTTTTTGTTTTTTGGCGTGTGTCGGGGGTTTTGTTTTGTTGGGGTGGTGGTTTTTGGGGTTGGTTTTTGTTTGGTAGATGTGGTAGTATTGTTTGTTTTGTTTTTTGGGCGTGTGCTCTTGTGGGTGAGCGCTTAGGGGGTTTATGTCGGGGGTGTTATGTGTGGCGTTCTTTTTGTGGTTGGTTTTTTATTTGTGCGGTTGCGCCTTTTAGCTTTTTTGGTTGGGTGAGTGTTTTTTTGGGGGTGTGTTCTGGTTGGTGTGTAAGGTTTGTTGGGTTGTTTTTGTGGTGTGCGGGGGTTTGGGTTGTCTTTCTTGTGTCTCTTAGAGGTGTTTCTCTACATGTTTCTCTTGTGTGTGGCGTGGGTTGGTTGGGTGGGTGTGTTTTGGGGCTATGGTTGTAGTGTACTTGTTTTTTTGTTTTTGGAGGTTTTTGTGTCTTTTGGTCGTGGTGTTTTGCCTGGTTCTGGTTCTGTGGTGAGTGGTGGTTTGTTGTCGGGTGGTTTTTCGGGTTCGTCGGTTGGTATGTGGGTTCCTGGTGTGGTGGGTGTTTTGCCTGGTTCTGGTTCTGTGTCGGGGTTGTTGGGTGGTTCTTCTGGGGTTGGTGTTGATGGTTCGTTGGTTTTTGGTTTGGGTGTTGGTGTGGGGTGGGGTGGTTCTGTTCCGGTGGTGGAGGGGGTTGGGTTTGGTGGTTTTGGTGTGGGTGGGGGTTTTGTGGAGGGTTTGTGGGGTTCTGGTGCGGGGTTTGAGGTTGGTTCTGTGTTGGGTTGTTCGGTGGGGGTTTTGTCGGGTGGTGGTGTTTCTGGGTTTGGTGTTGTGTCGGGTTCGGGTGTGAGGTTTGGTTCTCAGGTGGGGTTTGGTGGTTCGGGTGTGTCGGGGTGGGATGGTTTTTTGGGTTCTTTGGGGTGTTCTGCTGTTGGTGTGGCGGGTTCGGTGGGTGGTTGTGTGTTGGTGGGTAGCGGGGTTTCTGTTGTGGGTGGTGGGTTGGATGTGTCTGATGTGCCTGGGGTTGGTTCGGGTGGGGCGTTGTTTGGGTCTGTGTCGGGTGTTTTGCCGTCGGGTGGGGTTTCTGTACGGTCGGTTGGTGTTCCTTGGTTTGGTGGGCGTGTGGGGGCTGTTGGTGGGGGTGTTTTGTCTGGTGTTGTTCCGCTGGTTTTGGGTTTGCCGGTTGTGCAGGGTGTTGGTGTTGATGGTGGTTTGTCTGTTGGGTGGGGTTTGTCGTCGGCTTCTTTGGGTGTTTTGGGTGGTGGTGGTTTTGCGGGTGGTTCTGGTTTGGGTCGTGGTGTTGGTGTGTGGGGTGTTGGTGCGGCTGGTTTTGTTCCTGGTGTGTCGGGTGTTGTGGGTTCTGTGGTGGGGTTTGATGGTGGTGTAGAGGGTTCTGTGGTTGGGTCTGGTGTGGGGGCTGAGGTTGTTGTGGATGGTGTGTTGTGGCGGGGTTTGGTGTTTGGGTCGTTGTTGGTTCCGGTGGGTGTTGAGGATGTTTCGGGTTCTGGTGGGGTTGTTTTGGGTGTTTCGTCGTTGGGTGTGTCGGGTTGTGTGGGTGGTTTGTCGGGTGTTTATGGTGGTTCGGTTGTGTCGGGTGGTGGGGTTGGTTCGCGTGTGATGGGGTTGTCGGGTGTTTCTTTGGCGGGGGATGTTGTGGGTGTGTTTTCTGGTGTGGGTGGTTCTTTGGGGTTGGTGGGTGTTTCGCCTGTTGCTTCTCGGGTTGATTTGTTGGGTGCGGGGTTTGAGGTGTGGGGTTTGGTGGAGGCTGGTTTGGGTCGTGTTAGGGGGTTTGTGGGTGACGTGTTGTTGGGGTCTGTTGTTGGTTCGGTGCGTGGTTCTGCCGGTTCTGGGGCGGGTTTGGGGGATGGTGTGTCGGGTTCTTTGGGGTTGGGGTTTGTTGCTGGTTCGGAGGGTTTTGGTTCGCCTGTGGGTGTGGTGAATGGTTCGGGTGTGTCGGGTGGTTTGTTTGGTAGGTCTGGTTTTGGTGTTTCTGGTGGTTGGGTTGATGTTCCGTCGGGTTCTCCGGTGTTGGGGTTGGGTGTTTCGGTGGGTGATGTTTTGGGTGTTGTTGGTGGGTAGGTTGTTCAGGGTGTTCTGCTGTTGGTGTGTCGGGTGTGTTGTCTGGTGTGTAAGAGTAGGAGCCTCTGGTTTCCCGTGTGTGGTTCGGGTTTCCGGAGGCTCCTATATTGTGCCTGCGGTGGGTATTTTTTTGGGTGCCTGGTTGGTATAATGGTTTTGTTATTGTTTTCCTTTTTGGAGGTTTCTTCTTATGTTGCACAATGTTTTTGATGAGTACCCTGGTTTCAAGTTTTTCTCCGCTGAGGACGTGTTAAAGGTTCGTTCTTTGGGGCTTCCCAAGTCTACTTATGATTGGGAGCATGAGCATTTCGAGCTGGTTTCTAGTGTTCTTGGTGTCTCTACTGATTTCATGTATGAGCGTTTGAGGGAAGCGTTTGGTGGCGGTTCTGCTGGGTGGGGTATTTATTGTGAGTGGGCTGAGGGGGTGTCTTTGGCTGAGTTGGAGGCTGAAGGGTTGCCGCGCGATGAGGTGATGCGCTTGTACGTGGAGGGTTGCCTTAATGGTGGCATCTGGGAGGGTGCTTTATTGTTTACTCGTGCCCAGTTTTGGGGTGGTGTGGGTAAGGGAGTTTGGGGTGTGTCTGGTGAGGGTGCTTTGAGGTTCAACCCTGAGTTTTTTGAGTGCGTGAAGATGTTTAGGGCTGTTGGTGTTGAGCCTCATGTTACTGATGATTTTTTGTTCACGCCGTCGTTTGAGTATGGTTTTTTGTCGGCGGCTGAGTTGTTGATGTCGGGTGATGAGGCTCTGGTTGCTCTTGTGTTGGGTGATGCGCGTGAGTGTGCGTTGGGGCGGCGCACTGAGGTTGTTGGGCGTGCGTGGGCGCGTGCGGGTGAGGGTAATGTTCCTGAGCCGGGGAATGTTGTTGCTTTGACGGTGGCAGGTGTTGTTCCGTCTGTGGGTGGCGGTTCTTTGGCTGATTTGGGGGCTTTGGCGGAGGTTTTGCGTGTCCCGTGGGGTGTTTTGGTTCACCGTTTCGCTAGTATTGATGAGCGTTCTGATGGTGTCCGTTGGGCTGGTTTGCCGCCGCATAGGGTAGCTAAGGGGTTGGGGGTTCCTGAGGATGTAGTGGTGGGTATGTGTGAGTCTGGCGAGTTGCTGGCGGGGAAGTATGGGGATGGCGATTATATTGTTGAGGGTGTGCATCTGATGCCTGTTTATGGGGAGGATGGGTTAGTGATTGATTGGGTGTTTTTCCCTGGGTCTGTGCGTCTTGTGGGTGAGTTGCGTGATTGGGGGTGGGGTGATGACCGTATTGTTGAGTTTTTGGAGAGTCCGTCGCCGTGGTTTGGGTTGGTTGCGCCTATTGAGTATGCGCGTCTTGGTGATGAGTATGCGGATGCGGTTCTTGAGGTTGCGCGGTATCTTGGGTAGCGGATTGTAGATACTGGTTACGGGTAGGGCTGGCGTATGGTTTTGGTGCCGTGCGTCAGCCCTATTTTTGTGTTTTTAGGGTGAGAGTAAACCCCCGGTTGCCTGTTGTGGTTCAGGTTGTCGGGGGTTTCTTTTTTGAGTGTTTGTCTAGTAGCTGTAGTTGCGGCGGGTTAGGTCGTCAAGTAGCATACTGATTTCTCGGTCGAGTTTTTCGGGGTATCTGTCGAGGTGTTCGATGAGGTTGCGCCCGCCGTATTCTAGGCTATCGACTTTTAGGTAGAAGGCTACTTCCTGGGGGGTGACGGGAGTTTTGTAGGGGTTATCGAATTTAGGGAAGTCGAGGTAGGTTTTGATGATTTTTTGGATGTCTGGTCGGATGGTTCCGTTCTTGAACTGGAAGACAGGGTACCCGTTGCGTCCTTTACCATCGGTTAGTTTGAGGATGAGGTGGTCTTCAACTAGCTTGTCCAGTTCTTCTTGTGTGATGTTGAGGTATTTACGAACGGCGGCGGAGGTGTATAGGTCACCAATGATGTCGAGCGTGGTTTCGGGGTTGAGGGTGTAGTCATTGATGTCGAGTTCTGCGGTGTTTAGTAGCCTGTTCACGTCGGGGTTTAGCCAGATTTTTCCGCCGAGGTCGTAGGTGAGTTGTTGTACGTTGAGTGCTGGGGTGTTGTGGGGGTGTTTGTTCCTGTAGGTGTTGTAGAGTTTTTCGGCGCGTTGCTCGATGTGTTCGACCATGTATGGGATTTCGGTCGTGTAGGGGTTTTTCATGGTATGCGTGGTTCCTTTTGTGTAGCGGTTTTATAGGGGTTTTATTGTAGCATTTTTAGGGCGCTTGTCGGGGATTGTGTCGGGTGGGGTGGTAGAATTGGGGTGTACCTGTAATCTGTTCTTATTGAAAGGATTGTTATTGTGATGGATTTCTGTATTGATGCTTTTGAGCACGCTGGTGATGGTGTTTTCTCTGTTTCTGAGGAGGCTCTGTTGGGTGTGTTGGAGCGGCTGTTTGTGTTGGATGCTGTGGCGCAGGCTGGGCTTCTAGACGATACTCGGGGGATGTTAGCTGTACAGTCTTACCTGGAATATTCGGATGATGTGGATAGTTTCTCAGGTTTGGCTGAGGTGGCTGTTGAGTCGTTGAAGTGTGCGGCGGGGTAAGAGTATTCAATGTTTTTCGTGTTGTTCCTTGTGGTGGCACCACTGTTTACGTTGTATGCGATTGAAACAAAGATGAAGTTCTGGGTTTATGTTTCTTGCATGTCTGTTCTTGTGTTTTTAGCTATCTTTTTTGATTAGTTTTTGTGTCCCTGTTTGCCGCCGTGTGGTTGTTTGCTGTGCGTGTGGCGGGTGGGGTTTTGTGCTATATTTGTTGTGTTGGCGCGGCTCTATTTTCGGGTGGGGTTGCGTCTCTTTTTATTGGTTCGTGTTTTCTTGTTTTGGAGGTTTCCTAGTGGCTGGTTCTCGTTCTGCGGGTGAGGCTGTTGCTCCTATTGTTAAGGGTAAGCTTTCGGGTTTGGCTCCGGAGGTTTTTTCCTCTGAGGGGTCGTTGGATGATTTTGGTGCGGCGGGGTTTAGTGTTGGGCATGTTGTGGACGGGTTTGTTCTTGCGTCGGGTGTTCCTGTTGAGGCGGGTTCGGTGTTGGAGCGTGCGGAGGGTGTTCGTGATTTTTCGCTTGTTTCTCCAGCGTTTAGGTCTTTCGCGTCGGAGTGTGTGGGGTACGTGTGGGATGCGGGTAAGGTGAGTTTGTCGGGTGAGGTGTTTAGGCATGGTGGTTTTTCGTATGGTGTGACTCCGCGTGCGAGGTGGTCTTTCGGCGGTGTGAAGGGTGTTGATTTTGGTGCGATTCAGGAGGGTTTTACTGTTCTTGCTGGTGGTGTGGGTGTTCGTGCTTTGGGTGAGGCTGTGGGGGCTCCGGATGAGGTTTTGGGTGGTATGGTTGCGCCTCCTAAGGGTGTTCCGGTTTCTGGTGCTGGTGTTGGGGAGGCTTCGTCGTTTAGGTTTGATTATGATGGGAGGGGCTCGCGTATGAGTTCTGTTGAGGTTACTAATGTTTTGGCGTTGGAGCAGAGGTCTTATTGGTTGTCTCGTGTGGGGTCTGTGGATGCTGTTTCGCCGCCTATTGTGGGTGAGTCGCCGGATGTTGTGGAGGCGCGTTTGAAGCGTCTTCGGCGTGCGTCTAAGGGTGTTGATGGGGCGGCTCCTGTGCGTCTTATGGGTGTGCGTCATGAGGTTGAGATTATGACGTATGTGGGGTTGTTTGGTTGGATTGATGTGCGTGCGGCTAACCTGTTGTTGGGTTTGTCTCGTGCGAGCGCGTCGAAGTATTTACGCGGGTTGCAGGAGCGTGGGGTTTTGGAGGCTATTGATGTTGCGGGTGCGGGTGGGCATCGTGTTTGGGTGGGTACTCGTGTTGGGTTGGATGAGTTTGGTGTGGGTGGGGCTACTGTTCGGCGTAAGACGTTGGGTAATAGTGAGTTTCCGCATCGTGTTTTGATTCAGTATGTGGGTGCGATGTTGATGAATGGTTCGGTGGATGTGTTGGGTTTGGGTGCGTCTGTTTCGGGTGGGCGTGTTTCTGGTGGGGAGCGTGTGCGTGGGTTTGTGCTTGTTCCGGATAAGGTTGTGGATGGTGCGGTGAAGAGTTGGTTTAGGGGTAGGGAGGGGTATCGTATGCGTGATGAGTTGATTGCGGCTCGTGCGCGTGATATTCGTGAGTGGCGTGCGGCGGGTGCTGTTGGTGTTTCGCCGGAGTTTTTGGGGTCTAATGAGTGGATGTGGGCTGTGATGTCTAGTGCGTCTGAGGGTAAGTATCACGTGCCGGATTTGTCTGTGGCTATTCCGCGTGGCGCGGGTGGCGAGCCGCGTAGTGTTGCTGTTGAGGTGGAGCGTGGTTTTGGTAAGAAGCCGGGGGCTTTGGAGAAGATTTTGGGTCAGTATAGGGATGACCGTAGTGTGTTTGGTTCGGTGTTGTGGTTGTGTACGTCGGATAGGATGGTTAATGCGGTGAATGAGTGGGCGGCTCGTGAGGGGTGTACAGAGCGTATTCGTGCTACTCGTCTGTGTCGTGAGGATGGTTCGGTGTTTGAGGGTGTTTCGTCGTTTGAGTTCTA
>ERZ772962.453-NODE-453-length-22670-cov-10.773204_pt1 | contig 22670 bp, 19 predicted proteins | sample MGYA00580676_ERZ772962 | MGnify/ENA primary metagenome ERZ772962 (study PRJEB29015, sample SAMEA2738049) | human oral metagenome | biome: human oral; feature: human-associated habitat; material: saliva | place: China | collected 2230 ...
ACAACGGGTCAGGAGAATACCTGCATCCCGATACTTCTGGATACGGCTATGCTCTAGTAAACTCGAATAGAAGCCAGACTGAACAAAGCAGCATGGACTTTCCATTGTCTTGCCCTTCGCAAGAGCAATTAAAAGCGTCGCAGCTTCAGGAGGGTTACGAAGCCTCTGTTTACTTTGAAAGTAATATGCAGCAGCCGACGCTGAACGAACTTAGAGATTCGCCCCGACAATACTATCCACAGTTTTCTGGGCCTCAACCCGAGGCCGTAGAAGCTGAAAATCGAGGAACTATTGTTGCTGTGTGGGGTACAGGGGGAGCGCCTGGGCGTAGCACTTTAGCGCTTAATCTAGCGAACTGCGCTGCCGCTGAGGGGATGCGTGTATGCTTAGTCGATGCCGATACCTATAACCCCTCATTAAGTCCTCTTTTAGGTCTTCTAGACGATTATTCTGGTATCGCACAGCTGTGTCATTTTATCGAGCGTGGGCAGCTTGACACCCAGATTAGCGATGAGGCAATTAGCACTCTGCGGGTGGGAAAGTATTATCTTGATTTTTTGAGCGGTATCACTCGTCCCGATCGCTGGCCTGAGCTGCGAACGCGTGCGCTCCGCGATAGTATAAAGTGGCTTGCGCATCGCTATGATGTCATTATTCTTGACACAGCAGCATGTCTTGAGTCAGATGCCGAGCTTGGTTTTGCGCAGTCTGGTCCCCGCCGCAATGGTGCTGCTATAACGGCTCTTGAAATGGCGGATCATATTGTATTACTGGGAAACGCCGATATTATCGGTATCCCTCGAACGATCCGTGCGTATGACCAAATGCATGAAGGCGCCTGTACGCTTCGTGATACTGCCAAGGTTCATATCTGGCTCAACAAGGTTCGTACTGAGGCAACCGGACGGGACGCGGAACGAGAACTGGCGAATACCTGGCAGCGTTTTGGGCCGCGAAACCCTATTTCGGGGTTTTTACCGTATGACCGGAAAACCGTGGATCGGGCATGGTTTCGTGGGCAGACTCTTCTGGAGTATGCGCCCAGAAGCCCGCTTATTGTTGGGATTCGCAAGCTATACACATCGTTGGGTCTTAGGAAACTGAGGTGAGCCTTTTCTCGGGATACGAAACCGAAAAGTAACAATAGGGTCTATTGCGCATGAATACGGCGTAAAAACTATAAACTCTCCACGTCATATATCCAGAAAACATGGTTGAACCGTAGAATAGGTTAGACGTATTCAACTTCTTGGGAGAGCCCAATGTCTTTTACAGAGAGTAATCTCAGCCCTGGTGGTTTCGGTCCTGGTGATACCGAGTGGATTCACCTCATCATCGGGGAGTGGCAGATTATTGCCGATATTGCTCAGAGTGACCTTGTTGTATGGTTCCCCACTGACTATGTGGTGGCTGATGGGAGCGGACCGGATAGCGTTTCTGGACCGTCGGCGTCCAGCGGGTTTTCAGCAATAGCACATGTGCGCCCGTCTAACGTTCACACTCTGTTTCATCACGATATTGTGGACCACACCATGGACGATAATATCTGCGATGAAGCACGTAAATCTTGGCATACCCAGAAGATTGTCCACCATGTTATGGAAGCCGGGCCCAGTATGCGCCCTGGAGTGAAAGTGACCTTTGTGCCGATAGTGCGTAATAGCCGTACTATTGCGCTTCTGAGTATGCATACGATTCCCACTGTAGTGCGGGCGTCGTCTCAAGCTGAAGAAATCTATAACTGGGTTACTGAGAATATGCTGGAGATGATTCACCTTGGTATTTGGCCTGATCCTCTGGCGCAGGAGAATAATACTCGTGGTAATCCGCGTGCTATTGATGGAATTATCGTCATTAATCCACAAGGTCAGGTTGTTTTGGCCTCACCCAATGCAAACTCAATGTATGCGCGCTTGGGGCTAGGTGACCATCTTGAGAACCTCAACCTGGCGGATGTTACCCGAGATATGCTTCCTTCTGGGGAGGAAGCTGATGAGACTTTGCAGCTCGTTTTAGCGGGCCGTGCGGATATACGTACTGAACTTACGATTGGCCGCACCCGAGTAACGATGCGTTCTATTCCGCTCGTGCATAGCACTACTTTTCGGATGGAACGTCGTGGTGCACTTATTTTGTGCCGTGATGTCACGGAACTGCGTCGCCGCGAGCTGGAGCTTATGACAAAAGACGCAACAATCCGAGAGATTCACCATCGTGTCAAGAATAATCTTCAAACGGTTTCGGCGCTTTTACGGTTGCAATCGCGACGTATGACAACACCTGAAGCAAAGCAGGGACTGGAACAAGCTATGCGACGCGTGGCTACAATTGCAACGGTGCATGAAGCCCTGTCACAGGGGTTAACGCAGAGTGTAGATTTTGATGAGCTTATCGAGCGGCAATTCCATATTGCTGCCGAGCTCGCTTCTCCCGGGCAGACCGTAGATACAGAGCTCTTGGGACACTTTGGGCTACTTCCCAGTCAATTTGCCACTCCGCTTGCCCTAGTTATCAACGAGGTTGTTGCAAATGCTGTGGAGCATGGACTGAACGGTGAAACTGGGCGCGTGACTCTTGAAGGGTGCCGGAATATCAATGAGCAGGGGGATAATACCCTGACCGTTATTATTACGGACAACGGTAGAGGTATGGGGAATGACCCCATCGAAGAATCTGGTGCGGATGCATACCGGCCTACAGCGGAGCATGAAGGATTAGGAATGCAGATCGTACGTACGCTAGTTGCCAGTGAGCTTAACGGCTCGATCCGTTGGGAAGCGAATGAGCCTTCGGGCACGCGCGTTATTATCAATGCCGTCTTGAGTTAGTACGACGTCGCATTTTGGTATGAAGAAAATAGCAGAAGCCCGGTGTCACTCCTGCCGGAAGTAGGAATGACACCGAGCTTCTACTATGAGAATGCGCGCTTATAGTTAGGAAGCACGGCGGGCACGAGCGGCGCGGCGTTTCATCGCACGACGCTCATCCTCGCTGGTACCTCCCCAAACGCCAGAATCTTGACCGGTTTCGATAGCCCATTTGAGGCATACGTCAATAACCTCGCACGAGCGGCAAACAGTTTTTGCCTCTTCAATCTGCAAGAGAGCAGGCCCGGTGTTTCCAACAGGGAAAAATAGTTCTGGATCCTTATCCAAGCAAGCAGCACGGCTACGCCAATCCACAGCTGGACCTCCTTCTATCTTATGGTTTGCTCGTGCTTCGCTACTGCACGGTAGCTGACAACAAGCGATAACTTAACTTGTTCTGTGTGCGTGTAGGCAAATCTTTACGTCAATGAGTGGTGCAAAAATTTGACTTATCAACTTTCGCATGGATATTCCTCTCTGACAAGGGGTTTTCCGAAAAAAATCTTAAAATTTTGGAGGTTTGCATCACTTAGGGTCTCCTTGTATCTAAGTTTCAATACTTAAGAAACTCCTATAACTATGTTCAAAAATCATGAAAGAAGAGCAAATTACGTGAACTTCTACGAATGCACGACATAAAACGTCAGACCATGCGTGCTTAACGACTGCCAGTTAGAATTAAAAGCCTATAAGCCTCGCATCTGAGCCCACCGCAAGGAGAGTACGATGGGGAAGACCACCAACATGATGAAAGCACGCGTCACCGTACCGATTACTGTAAAAATAACCTCCGGTATATTAGGATTTTTTGCCGTCGTGCTTGTGTACCGCGGAATTATCGCCCCCTTCATCATGAATGACTCTGAGAGGAACGCAGATCGTATCGTCAACAGTCTCATTCAAGTTGCTTTGGGGGTAGGCATCATGTTCTGCGCTGTTCGTTTCTATCAGGGACATGCTCGTGTCTGGGTGATGCTCATCAGCCTGTGTGCTGCTTTTGTAGGTGCTTCTAACCTCTCCATATACTTTAGTCTTACCCCAGAAGTACAAGCTGCTGCCGTAACATTTTTAGTGATTAACTGTGTGGAAATTCTCTTAGCTGGAACGGCATTCGCGCTCCTCTTCACCCGTGCAACCCGAGAATATACACTCAAAGTTACTGAGGAAGAGGAACGAGAATTATCCCGTTATGCGGGTCGATAAATTTACTCTTGATAAGCCTGAACGGCATCATGTACAGACTGATACACCTCATCGGGAACCTGAAAAGCCTGTACACGGCCCGCATCCACAAGTGCTCCGCGCCCAGCCGGTAACATCCCCTCGGTATACATATCGCGTGGGATCTCATGCAAAGAACAAATGTCCCCATCAGAGATAGAGGCAGGAGCCAGAAGAACCGCTCGCGAGCATCCAGAAAGTGCCGTCAAAATGGGGGATGAATGCCACCGAGCCCATGGCGTATATGCTACCCAAACAGCCCTGAAACGCGGCCCGAGCTCAAGAAGCACCTGCTGAGCGGCTGCCGGTATATAGGCAAGATCATCGATGAGAATCAGAGTTTTCTCGGGATCTTGTACCGACTCGCACATCTGGCGAATTTTCTGGGCGTCGGGTGGGGTGTTCCCATTGATGTAGAGAGCTCCCAGATGCGGGTTAAGCATTCGAAGCGCAGAGAGAAAATGCGTTTTACCTGAGGCCCGGGAACCCACAACGGGTATAAAAACGCCTTCCTTGGCCTGAAGAAAGCTAGGAGTGCCCGTACGGGAGTAGCCGCACAATATATGTGTTCCTTGGGCGTTGTAGCCTCTATGCCACATGACGATTGTCTCTAGCTGTGGCATGGGAAAAGTCCGCGGGAACTGACGGAGTGAGAGCGACTTATCGCATGAAAAGTCGGAGTTACCCGATTGCAGCTCGATGATATTTTCACATGAGGTCACGACAGGGCACAACGTTGATGCTTCCAGAGGAACATCACCCACAAGGGCGGTATTGAGCCCGCCTTCGATCGCAAAATGTGTGGCGTTCGGTAGAGGATAGCTCTTAGAAGACTTGCGCAGTAAATCCGATTCCACAAACCTGCGGCTGAGAAGGGTTGAATATGCGACCGAATTGAACCTGCCTCGCAGAGGAAGAGCTGAGGTAAAAACAACCTGGTAGCCCTCACGGTGGCTCTGAGCCAATACATCGTAGAGATATGATTCCGTCTGGGGGTCTCTCATGAGCATTTCAAGCCATCCGTCAACTCCGTCGCAGATGAGCAGAGGCTGCTGATGCTGAGCCCTCTGTTCTGCAGAATGTTGAGTCGAGCGTATTTTTTCGAGGCAGAATCGAAGATGCTGAGGCTCATGGGGGCCAACGAGTACGGCAAGACTATCTGCGTACGAGTGCAGGCGTCGATGATACCCTGCATCTGAGGTGAAAACATAGACAGGGTTCTGCCGCTCAATAGCTTGGGCTATGAGCGCGTTTGTGATTGCGGTGCGTTCGGAAACAGTTCCTAGCACGGCAAGGGCGCCCGGATGCGCCTCCAAATCCAGCCGGATAGGCTGCCGTTTACCGTACTGTGGGATTTCGACGGTGCCCAAAAGGTAACCGCGTCTACGTGCGCCGTCTGAGCCGAGGATTTGATGAAGACTGGTATCAAGCAGGGTACGGGTTAGAGGAAAATTCTCCGGTAATGCTTGCGGTATAGGAGTATACCGTGCGCAGGTATAAGCAACACTGCTCGAATTTTGCTCGGAATGGTCAACAAACGCAGGGCTCTTGTGTGAAGACAGGTATAAGTCACGAATACTGTGCACGGCACGGGTTAGGAGCTTATCCTCACCTTCGGCTGGAACTTGTTGTACGGAGGGTGTCTTGTTTAGGGGAACCCATCCCGGAGTCTCCCACCGATACACCTGTTGGAAGTCCGCATGTTGCTGCGGAAGAGCGTCCACAAGTGGGGCACGGAAAGCTAGAATACGACCATCTGGAAGACTGACATATCCCGCTCCGGGAGAGGACGCGGAAATATGCGCGGCCTTTTCATGCCCTAAGAGATTGTATGAATCCTGTGCAGATGCCACACGCAAACAGATATTTGTAGCAATATTGGCCCGAATATCCTGTGAAATACTTCCCTGAGGTCGTTGAGTTGCCAAGAGCAGGTGAATACCTAAGGAACGACCAATAGTAGCGATGCGCATTAGCTCGGTCATAGCATCCGGCATAGACTCAACGAGCATACGGAACTCATCGACCACAATCACAACTTCCGGGTACTGTGGTATTTCGCCCGTTGAAGCGCACAACCGCAGGTAGTCATGATAAGAATTTACCCCTAAGTTGCGTAAATCAAGCTCACGTCGGTTCACATCGGCACGTAAAAACTCAAGCGCGCGGCGAACGGCGGCAACATCGAAATCACTCAGCAAACTGAGGGTATGGGGAAGCTCAGCCAGAGGGCCAAGCCCGGCGGAGCCCTTAAAATCTACCAGAATAAGCCCCAGCCGTTCTGGGGAATATCGCAGAGCCGCACTGAGGATGAGCGAACGCAAAAGTTGAGATTTTCCTGCGCCGGTGGTGCCTCCCAGAAGCCAATGTGGGCCGTGCGTTGTGAACCCAATATCGCAAAATCCTTCGGTGGTGGCCCCTAAAAGACAACGAATATCCTCTGCGTAGCGGTTGTGTTCCCACCGCTGAAGGCACTGCTCGTAGAGGAGATTCGTAGACTGCTGGGTAAGCTCAGAGAAAGCAAGCGTGCGTGCATGGACCGAACCGGTGCCGTGTCCTGACCCTGCGGGAGATGACGCCTGGACCGCAGATAAAGCCCCCAAAGTACGAATGTATGTGTTAGTACTGAGCCCATCTGCTATAGCACATATATCGTGCAGGTCTAAGGGGTGGTTCTGAACGATCCCTTCGTGAGGCATAAGTCCTGCGTGCTGAGAAGAGCCGGTGATTTTGTGGGCTGTATCATCAGTGATGCTGCCGCGAAGCAGATATTGCACAGATTCTAGGTAATCGCCGTGGGTATGTACCTGCAGGTGGGATATATGGGTGAATACCGAAGCAGAGCGAGGTGAATCGATGGTTCCACGGGCGATAGGCATGTGAACAATGCATAACCTTGCCCCCTGCGCGGCTCGTTTAATCAACGCAGCCGGTATGGAACGCACTAGTGATGCGGAAATGATGAAAAGCCGGTCGTCTCCAGCTTCCTGTGAAGTCGATAAGGCTGTTCCTGGACGTTCTGCAGCATCACATATCTTTTCGAGAATATGGTGAGCCTGAGACGCACCCTCGTGAAGAAACACACGGGGGCAGACACCTAAGGAACGCAAAGCACCGTAAAGCGGTGTTTCGGCATGCTCAGCATCGGTTATGACCGTGATGGTATCGCGTGCATGGGCTACAAGCTGTACTAAATAAGCATGAAGATGTTCGGCACGCAGCGATACGTCGTGAGGTAAGCCTGGTACTGGGACCGGAATATAATGTGGAGCCTGTGGATGCGGAGAAATCTTCTCAAATCGTACGTTTCGCCCCGAAATATAGGGGAGACGAGGACCGTATCCTAGGACTACAGCAGGTGACCGTGCAGCGTCAGGGGCCGCTGCGTGCAACAGTGTTCCTGCTGTCGGCAGTGCCTGTGCTCGTTCTAACTCTTGCTTTGCGCTGCTCTTCACCAACGCAGCGGCACCACGGTTTTCCGCTCTGCCCCCGAAAAAATGCATCAGCATAAAAAGTGAAGAAGCCACAGACATGAGCAAGAAAATCCACATACCTGTAAAAAGGGCGAAGGCCACGCCCGCCACAAGCGGTAACAGGATAGTCATCAGCATCATGCCCAGTTTTCGGGGAGCGGGCGGATTAACAATAACCGGAGTAAAAGGCGAAGAATCGTGTGAGGGCATGGGAAGCTCCGGGGCTTTTCCAGGAGGACAGATGACACACAGTGAAGTACCTACCACAAAAGGTTTGTTCCACTGTAGAATTTGAGGCTTTGGGCGCGCACGGGAGCCGGTTCTTTGCGCAGTCCTCTCCGGCTCTAGAACCCTGAGAGTCACCCCTGAACCAGAAGCATCAAATTCGGCGTGGCGTGGCTTGATATATGGATCATTGAGTGAAATACCGCTACGCGTTTCGGAGCGTCCTAGAACGGTTAACCCACGAGGGAGTGAGAAGGAGCGGCCCGCATCCGGTCCCCGAAGTACGCAAAGAGTACTAACCGATGCTGGTCTCTCATCGGAAGGTTGCTCGGGTTTGAGCCAGGCTCCATGTACCAGAGGTGCGGCTGCAGCCACGCAATCTTCTAAACGAGTGGAATCACCGCTAGGAGAAAAGACACTATATACATTTTTAGAGGGCGAAATTATGTGTTGTACCTGTGCCCCCGAGGTCTGTTCGGAACATTCAAGAGATAAGAGGCTTGGATAGAAATCGTGATCAGTCAAGCGCTCCTGGGCGCTTGCATCTGCGATATCAGGGGTGTGGAAAAGCCGAAGTTTCATATTTCTATATCAGTCGGTATGCCATGTGCTTTCAACCGCTTTGTCATGGTTCTGTGGATAACGTGTGAGATTCAGATGTGATGAGCAGGTTATCCACAGATATTTTGGAAATTTACCGGTAATAACGGCGAAAAACCGGAAATATTACGTGATGTGCAGGCTCGCGTGATTGCCTCGGAGAGAGGTTGCATAGACGTGCAGTTTGAACCAAAAGTTGAGACACTCCGTATACCTCAGCCCGGTTCTTCGGTAGGATTGGTACACTCGAATTTCGGAATTATCACTTATACCGTGTGCGTTGTAGGGTAAACCCCAGTCTGCTGTACCGGGAAAATATGCAACTGACGGTGTTATCGGGTAACTTTAGATAATGACTAAAATCGTTGTGTCAGTGGCAGCGTATGCCGTAAACACAACAGAATTGGCTCCCTTGCACAGGGCGTCTACGGCAGGTGAATTCGCTGATATAACGCGAGTTCCCATGACATACAGGAGTAAATAATGACTGCGGATCTCGTGGTTGTCGGATCCGGCCTTTTCGGTCTGACCATTGCAGAACAGGCAGCGACCGAATTGGGCCTGAAGGTCGTTCTGCTGGATCGTCGTTCTCATATCGGCGGTAATGCATACAGCGAGAATGAAGAGCAGACTGGTATTGAGGTGCACCGCTATGGCGCTCACCTTTTCCATACCTCCAACGAGCGTGTCTGGGAATATGTAAACCGATTTACTGGGTTCACCAATTACGTGCACCGTGTATACACTCGTCACAACGGTATTGTGTACCCCATGCCTATCAACCTGGGCACCATTAACCAGTTCTTTAACGCTGCTTACTCTCCTGCGGAAGCAAAGGCGCTCATCGCAGAACAAGCTGGCGAACTGGCAGGTACCGACCCGCAAAACCTCAACGACAAAGGTATTTCACTCATCGGGCGCCCACTGTACGAAGCCTTTATTAAACACTACACCGCCAAACAATGGCAGACCCCGCCGGAGGAACTGCCTGCATCCATTATTTCGCGCCTGCCTGTGCGGTACACCTACGACAACCGTTACTTCAACGATAAGTATGAAGGTCTACCGGTCGACGGGTATGCGGCGTGGCTGGAACGCATGGCAGCGCATCCGAATATTGAAGTTCGTTTGAATACGGACTTTTTCTCGGATGATCACGAGTATTCTCGTGAGAAGGTTCTGGGGCAGATTCCTGTGGTTTACACCGGTCCTGTCGATCGTTACTTCGATTATGCAGAGGGCGACCTCTCGTGGCGCACCATTGATCTGGAAGAAGAAGTTCTGCCAATTGAAGATTTTCAGGGCTGTTCCGTGATGAACTATCCTGATGCGGATGTTCCTTTTACCCGTATTCACGAGTTCCGTCACTTCCATCCCGAGCGTGATTACACCAAGGATGCAACCGTTATTATGCGCGAATACTCACGCTTTGCAAATAAGGGCGATGAGCCCTATTACCCGGTAAATACCTCTGTAGACCGTGAAAAACTTTTGAAGTACCGTGATCTGGCAAAGGGCGAGCAGGACGTTCTTTTTGGGGGCCGTCTGGGTACCTACAAGTACCTCGATATGCATATGGCGATCGGCGCGGCGCTGTCGATGTTTGATAACAAGATTCGTCCGCACTTTGCACAGGGTGCCAAGATTGAATCTGGTGGAGTTGACGCATAGTTATGGCTGAAACTCAAACTCTGAAAACCCTGCAGCGCGTTATTTTCCCTAGCGCGGTTGAAACCGACGTGGTACCCCTGTATGTGGATGCTGGCGTAGCCGCTGGCGTTCAGCTGCCAACCCGTATTGATGGTGACGCTACCACGAGTATTACAGAGGCGGCGCAGGTACAGGAACAAAGCGCCGCTAATATCGCTGCTAACCGAACCGCAGCTGAAGGCCTTATCGGTCGTCGCTCCATCAACGTTAATCCCGGGCAAAGTCTCTCATTTGGCACCTATTTCAATGCGTTCCCAGCATCGTATTGGCGCCGTTGGACCGATCTTAAAGAGGTCGTACTGAGCGTCCAAACCCGTGGCGAAGGCATGGTGATCGTATACAAATCCAACGGTCGTGGTGTTATTCAGCGCGTGGATGCAAAGCTCCTTTCGGGGGACGAAACATCAATCTTTACCCTGCCCCTAGCGCCTTTCGGCGATGGCGGTTGGTATTGGTTTGATCTTTCTGGAACTGAAGATCTTGAGCTGGTTGAGGCTAATTGGCTAGGTGATATTGAGCCCCGTGCCGATGTTCAGGCCGGTCAAGCAACGGTTCAGATTACGACCATGAATAAGGTCGATTATTGTATTGACAACATTCGTACGCTTGGCAATAACCCCGAAATTTTTGATGCCGTCCACGAGTTCCTAATTGTTGATCAGGGCAGTTCGAAGGTGCAGGATCACGAAGAATTCGAGGAGGTCGTTAAGCCCCTTGCCGGTAAGTTCCGCATCATTAACCAGGGGAATCTAGGTGGCTCTGGTGGTTTCTCACGCGGTATGTTCGAGGCAGTCAAGAACGGCAGCGATTATGTGCTTCTGCTTGATGATGACGTGATCGTGGAGCCTGAAGCAATTTTGCGCATGGTGACTTTCGCAAACTATTGCAAAGACCCCACAATCGTGGGTGCGCACATGTTCGATATGTTCGACCGCTCGGTACTTCATGCATTCGGCGAAGTCGTTGATCCGTGGCGTAACTTCTACGCGAAGCCTCACGAGGATATGGCGATGGGCCACGACTTAGGCCGCAGCAACCTGCGCAGCACCCACTGGCTGCATCGTCGTGTGGATGTGGACTATAACGGCTGGTGGATGTGTCTTATCCCAACTTCGGTAATCCGCAAGATCGGTCTGTCATTACCGCTTTTCCTTAAATGGGATGACGCTGAGTATGGCTTGCGTGCGAAGGCTGCTGGCATTCCCACAGTGTCTTTCCCCGGTGCAGGTGTATGGCACGTTTCATGGACTGATAAGGACGATTCAGTGGGCTGGCAGGCTTACTACCATGAACGTAACCGTCTGATTACCGCGTTGCTGCATTCTCCTTTTGATAAGGGCGGCCGCGTGCTGGTTGACTCTATGTTCTTGGACGTCAAGCACACGTTGTCAATGCAGTATTACACTCAAGCAGGCCGCCTCATGGCGCTGGAAGATTTGCTGGCCGGACCGGAACACCTGCATGAGTCACTTTCGGCTCGTTTACCGGTAATTCGTCAGTTGGCGGGGGAGTACCCGGAGTCTCAGATGAAGCCAAATGTGGACGATTTTCCCACGGTTAAATCGAAGAAGCCGCCTTTCCGCGGCCGCCGCAATTTCAAGTCACCGGGATATAAGAAACTTGTGCCGTGGACCGCAAGAACGGTCGCACGTCAGCTGTTCAAACCCGTAGATGATGAAGCGAAAGAACATCCGCAGATTCAGCTCAACTACGGGGAAACTAACTGGTGGACGCTGTCTAAGTTTGATTCAGCGCTGGCTACGAACGCGGAGGGAACCGGGTTGTTCTGGTATCGCCGTGATCCCCAGCAGCTGCGGTCAAAGCTGATTCATGCTACCAGATTGCACGCGAAGATCATTAAAGATTGGGAGCAGTTGCGCAAGCAGTATCAAGATGCTGCAGCCGATGTCGCTTCCTATGATGCATGGGCAGAAACTTTTGCAAAGCATACGGAGTCTGAACTTAAGCGATGAGCACTTTGCACGATGAACCTTTGAAAGCCCCCGGCCGCGGGCGGGGAATCCTGGATGCCATTCGTAATCGGTACCTTTTGAGGCTACTGGTTGATAAGGAAATCCAGGTTCGCTACCGTGGCTCGGTTCTAGGGATCCTGTGGTCTTACATTAAGCCGGGCGTCCAGTTCGGCGTGTTCTATGTTGCCATGGGCTTATTCTTAGGCTTGGAACGAGGAATGCACAACTATGCGATCTACCTGTTTTCGGGCATGATCGTGATTAACTTCTTCTCGGAAGGATTCGGGAACGGTGCCCGCACGATGGTGGTTAACAGCGCCCTGATTCGGAAGATTTATCTTCCGAGGGAGCTCTTCTCACTTTCAACTGTGTGGGTGGCGGTAGTACATTTCATACCCCAAATCGTGGTGATGCTCATCGCTTGCTTCTTTGCGGGGTGGCGGCCTGGGCCGCGCAATATTGCCGCGATTTTTGCCGGGATGGCTATCGTGATGCTTCTGTCCTACGGCCTGGGGCTCATCTTTGGTGTCGCAAACGTGTTCTTCCGCGACTCCGAGAATATCGTTGATATGCTCCTGATGGTAGCAACATGGTTCTCCCCGGTGTTGTACTCCTGGACCATGGTACGTGACACTCTATATCCGTGGGTTTTCAACGTGTTTATGTTGAACCCGCTGACCGTTGCGGTTGAACTTTTCCACTACGGTTTTTGGCGCCCTACGGCAGACCTCGAAAAGTCGGGACATTTTGCTGAGATTGTTCCGCATCTGTTTAGTTTCTGGACCCCAGTAGGTATTGGTATTTCCTTACTGACCGTTCTAATCGGCGATTTGCTCTTCCGTAAGTTTGAGGGCAACTTCGCTCAGGAGCTCTGATTCTTGTGAAGATTGAGAAAATAGATCTGCCTGAGATTGATCCGAATGCTCCGGTTGTTATTCAAGTCGATGAGCTCGTTAAAAGCTTTGTGCTGCGTCATACGCGTTCTATGAAAGAAGCCTTTGTATGGCTTATGAAGGGGCGTAAAGGTGACCTGTCTGAGAAGTTTAACGCTCTCAATGGTATTACTCTGAATGTAAAACAGGGTGAACGTGTGGCACTTTTGGGGCTCAATGGTTCCGGTAAATCAACCCTTTTGAAGCTGATTTCCGGTGTGATGCAGCCTGAAGGCGGACAGGTTCTCAACCGCGGTAAAATCGCGGGCCTTATTGAGGTGGGTGCAGGCTTTCATCCCGACCTCACGGGGCGCGATAATGTATTCCTCAATGGCGCTATTCTGGGTATGACCAAAAAAGAGATTGAAGATGCCTTTGACGATATTGTGGCATTCTCTGAAATTGAGGAATTTATTGATACTGAGGTGAAGTTTTATTCATCCGGTATGTACCTGCGTCTTGCGTTTTCGGTGGCTGTGCATACTAACCCAGATATTTTCTTGGTGGATGAGATTCTGGCGGTTGGCGATGAACCTTTCCAGAAGAAATGTATTGCAAGGATTCAAGAGCTCATCCAAGCGGGCAAGACTCTGGTTGTCGTAAGTCATGACCTCGACCTAGTGTCGCAGATATGTGATCGCGGTGTAGTACTTGACCACGGTAATTTAAGTTTCGACGGGGACATCAAGGATGCGGTCAAGATGATTCGTGGCTAGTACACCTAGGTTTCTAGTATGCGTAGACGGGGTGAGGGGGAGAACAACCGTAACGGTTGTTCTCCCCCTCACCCCGTCTACGCATTAATTGAAAGCCCTATAAGTCTTAGCAGGAGAGTCAGAAATTATTCGAGGAACATTACGCATAAAATATATGTAGTTTTGGTGAATGTTTTCCAGTGGATATATTGTGACATCAACGCGAAATTTTTGATTTAAGAGAGCGTTGAGAATACCAACCACACTAAACTTCACCGGGAGAACATCAATGGAGACCCCGAGATCTGCTGTCGTGCCAGATTATTATTCTCTGCTCGATGCCGAGATCCGTGATGCGATTCGCGACGGAGACCTTGACCCTTACACGTCACAGGATGCCGTCGAAGGGCTCATTAGAAGTACTGTTTCCGCCTACGAAAGACGGATGGTACGCGCTTCCCTTCCTCCTCTTGAGAACGTCGAAGAGATTATCCATCGACTGCGTAACGATCTCTGCGGATATGGCCCGCTTCAGCCTTATCTTGATGATGAAGAGGTCGAAGAAATCTGGATCAATTCACCCGATGAAATCTTTGTGGCTCGTGCTGGCGAGAGTGAACTGACAGGGCTGCACCTCAGCGATGAGGCTATTCAACAGCTCTTGGAACGTATGCTCAAGCCTTCGGGACGACGTGTCGATTTATCATCTCCCTTCGTCGATGCTTCGTTACCGGATGGATCTCGTCTGCACGCCGTGATTCCCGATATTACGAGAGCCCACACCTCCCTCAACATTCGTAAATTTGTGGTGCGCGCCAAACGTCTTCCCGACCTCGTAAAGCTTGGTTCCCTGAGCGCGGGAGCTGCATCGTTTTTACACGCTGCTGTCGAAAGCGGAGTCAATATTTTAGTGTCCGGGGCTACTCAAGCGGGTAAAACCACAATGCTAAATTGTTTGGCAGCATCTATACCGCCGCGCGAACGGGTGGTGACCTGTGAAGAAATCTTTGAGCTTTCTATTCCTCTGCGCGATGTCGTTGGAATGCAATGCAGACAGCCTAATCTAGAGGGTAAAGGCGCAATAGCTCTTCGCCGCCTCGTCAAAGAGGCTCTGCGTATGAGACCGGATCGACTACTCATTGGCGAGGTTCGCGAAGCGGAATCCCTCGATATGCTCATCGCTCTTAACGCGGGTTTACCGGGTATGTGTACTATTCACGCGAATTCTGCACGGGATGCAGTCACTAAAATTTGTACTCTTCCGTTGCTGGCAGGAGACAACATCTCATCCGCCTTCGTGGTGCCCACTGTAGCGAGCTGTTTCGACCTCGTAATTCATTGTGGCCGCGACACTCACGGGCATCGTCAGGTAGAAGAGATCTATATGCTGGGCGGTCGTGTAGAAGACGGCGTCATTGAGATGTCACCGCTTTTTACCCGTCAACAAGGCGAACTGGTGTGCGTAGCCTTAGAAATCCCAACACCCGAGAAATGGATTCGCGCCGGACACCGGCCCGATCAAGTATTAGCAGCAGCAAAGGTAGGACGCTAATGGGTGTTATCTATGGCCTAGCAATGGGGATCGGGGTTTTCCTCGTATGGTGGTCATGCTGGAGTATGCCGCAAGGAACCGTCAAGACTGGACGGGAACCAAAGATAGCGGTAACTCTTCGTAAAGCTGGGATGCACACTATTACTCCCTCGGCTTTTACCGGAGTGAGTATCCTCAGTGAGGTTTTAGCAGGAGTGCTTCTTTTCGCCCTGACCGGGCTGTGGAGTTTCGCCTTTCTAGGGATGGGAGGTGGTTTCATCATGCCTCGCGTGGTCGTAAATCACCGTGCGAAAGTACGTGAGGGTAAGCTCTGGCAGCTCTGGCCGGATGCCGTTGATCACTTACGATCGGCTATTCGTGCTGGGCTTTCACTGCCAGAGGCTCTTATCCAGCTTTCATACCGCGGACCTTATGAACTTCGAGAGGCTTTTGCACGTTTTGGATCGGATTATCGTGCAACCGGTGACTTTGTAGCTTCCTTGAATCGGCTCAAGGAATATGTTGCTGATCCAGTCGCCGATAATATCGTTGAAGCACTCAAAATAGCACGTGAAGTCGGCGGCAGTGACTTGGGACGACTACTGGGCACATTGAGTAATTTCTTACGAGAAAATGCGCGTACCCGAGCAGAACTTCAAGCACGCCAATCTTGGACTGTCAACGCCGCCCGGTTGGCCTGTGTTGCTCCATGGGTAGTACTGATGCTGATGGCCACACAGCCTGCGGTTCGAAATATTTATAACTCTTTTGCCGGTTTCGTTCTTATGTTCGCGGGTGCTGGACTGTCGGTAATCGCGTACCGCATCATGCTCCGTATCGGGGCGCTACCTCAAGAAAGGAGGGTTTTTGCATGAACTTTGCTATTATCTTCGGGCTTTTCTTCGCGTTTGGTGTAATGCTCATAGCATCTTCATTGCGTAAGAGACGTGGGCCGAACTTTGGAGAACGTATTGCGCCGCAGATGCGCTCCGTTTCGATACGCGAATCCCTGCACCGTGAGAATCAGGCCTCAGGAACTAGCGTTTTAGATGCCCTTTATTCGTTCCTGGAACCTATGATGCAGTCGTTCCTAGGGCGGGTACGTTCTACAGAATCTAGGGACGAAGCCCTTGCTGCTCGCTTGCGCCGCGCGGGAAGTGATCAGACTGTAAGTGCTTTTCGTGCCGAACAAATCCTCTGGGCGGTTAGTTCGGTGGCCCTTTTAGGAGTATTGAGCGTTATTGGGCTGTTGGAAAACCAATTGTCACTCTGGAGCGGCCTGATGCTCATTATCCTGGGTGGTGTTACCGGTTTTCTGGCGCGAGACTGGTGGCTGGGCCAGATTATTGTACGTCGTGAGAAACAGCTTATTGCGGAGTTTCCCGCGCTTGCAGAGATGATGGCGCTTTCGGTGGCTGCAGGTGAATCTGCTCTTGCTTCCCTGGAGCGCATTTGCCGTACTTCTCGCGGGGAATTGGCCCGAGAATTTAACGATATTCTTGCGCAAACGCGAGCCGGATCCAGCCTACTGGCGGCGCTCAACGAATTCGCACAGAGTACACAAATTCCAGCCCTTAGCCGATTTGTCGATGGTGTAGCCGTAGCCATTGAACGCGGTACTCCTTTGGCAGATGTTCTACGGGCACAGGCCCAAGATGTGCGCGACAACGCGAAACGCGAGCTTCTCGAAGTAGCCGGGAAAAAGGAGATCGCCATGTTGGCGCCTGTCGTATTTTTAATTCTGCCTTTGACCGTAGTCTTTGCGATTTTCCCCGGTCTTTCACTGATGAAACTTGCGTTTTAACGCATCACAACCTCGCCCCTAAGGCGGGTTCCAAATAGCTCAATCACATAAGGAAAATACTATGTTTACTCGACTTCGTATGTTGCTTCTGTCTGTTCCCGGTATTGCTTTTCTGCTTACCTCTTATAGAGGCTTGCACGACGACCCAGAACGCGGAGATGTACCCGGATGGGTCATGATTACCATGATGAGCGCCATCTTGGTCGCCGCGATTTTAGCTATTGCCCAACCAGCTTTGATCAAGATGTTTAACGATGCTATTGCGCTTATTCGTCCCTAGTCGTATGAGCCGACATCAAAAACAAGAGCTTGCGGCATCGCCGTCAGAACGGGGGGATGCCAGCACTGAGTTCGTCATGGTTTCTGCTCTCTTAGTACTGCTGACCGTCGCAATTTTGCAGGTTTCCTATGCGTTTTACACGCGCAATATTCTGTTGGATGCTGCAAGCGCGGGCGCTCGCTACGGAACATTGTACGACCGCACCCCTGAGGAAGGCCAGGAACGAGCAGAGCAGATTATTCGGGGGAATTTGCCCGAGAATTATGCGCAAGATGTACATACATCGGTATATGTCGATCCGTCTGGAATTCGTATTCTTGAGGTTCACATTACCGCTCCTTTGCCAGTACTGGGGCCATGGGGGTTCCCAGGTTCTATTTCGGTGAGTGGTCATGCTGCATATATTCAGTCTTAGAAACCTGGCGCTGTGTCTGCGGACTCGTGCAGAGGATTCAGAGAATACCGATCATGAACATGAGCGCGGGAGCGCAATTGTTGAATTTCTCGGGCTCGGTGTTACACTGCTGCTCCCTATCATGTATGGGGTCTTGACGATTTTTTCAGTGCAGGCTTCGATCTTGGGGGCGCATGCCGCAAGCGCGCAGGTAGCTCAATATATTCAGGAGCTGCCGCCTGAGACTTCGATGTCGCAGGAACAGGCTCAACGTTTGAGCGCGCTTGTGGCACGCGATTTTGGGGTTGCAGAATCTGATATCTCGGTATCTTTGAGCTGTTCAGGGTCGTGTAGCGCGCGGGAGAGTATTAGAGTCCAGGTTCAGGTAAATGCACACCTTCCCCTAATTCCGCAGGGGCTAGGAGCAAGCGTTATCCCGGTATCCTCACAATCGGTGACCTGGGGACAGACTGAGATAGGTTCTGCTGCTTCATCCGCTTCCCGGGAAACTCCGTAAGGGAAATTAGATGGTAGTTTCGTATATTCATGCCGTTCGGAGCCGTGACGGTGATAATGATGAGGGGAGCATTAGCCCGCTCATCGTTGGTATGTGCGCTCTGGTACTGTTGATCGCATCGGTGACGTTGGCGGTCACGGGTGCTCACGTACAAACCCACAGACTCGAAGACCTTGCGGATGCGCAAGCCATTTCTATTGCACGAACTATAGAGCATGGATTCTCGGAATATTCCGATAACTCTGCAGACAACGCTCGAGCTAGGAAGCTTGCTGCCAAATATCTGGAGGAGAGTGGAGCTTCTCACGAATTTGTGAACTTGCAGGTAGACTCGGTGCAGATTAGCGATGACCGTACTGTTCATGTCACGTTACGTGCTAGGATTCATCCTCCGATCGTTTCGGCTGTGGTTCCTGATGGTTTTGAGGTGAAGGCTCAGGCTCGCGCCCGCATCCACCAGCAACAGAAGGACGAAAAGTAAATGCGCCTGTAGCGTTGTAAGGTAATTCGGCGGGACTTTCCGCCTGATTCACGCTAGTCTTAAATGCTATGGCATCTTTCGACTTTTCGGCTGAGATTAAGGATCTGCGTTCCATATACGCCTCAATTGTTGCGGTGAGTGACCTTGAGGGTATCAAGCGCGCTCTTGAAGATCTGTCTCAGCAAGCTTCAGCACCTGAGCTTTGGGATGATCCTGAGCATGCTCAACGGGTAACAAGCGCGCTTTCCCATAAGCAAGCTGAACTGAATCGTCTAACGAGCTTAGCGTCTCGTATTGATGATGTTGAGGTCATGGTCGAGCTAGCACAGACCGAAGATGAATCATCCGAAGAGGACCTATTGGCGGAGGCTGAAGCCGAGTGTAAAGAGCTGAGGAAGAAGCTGGATGAACTTGAAGTCTTGGTGCTGCTCTCTGGCGAGTACGATCAGCGTGAGGCTGTTGTAACGATTCGTTCAGGCGCGGGTGGTGTGGACGCGGCAGATTTTGCAGAGATGCTTTTGCGCATGTACTTGCGGTGGGCTGAAAAGAATGGCTATCCGACGAAAGTGCTGGACACCTCGTATGCTGAAGAAGCAGGGCTGAAATCCGTAACTTTTGAGGTCAACGCGCCCTACGCCTTTGGCCGCCTTTCTGTTGAAGCGGGCACCCATCGGCTAGTACGTATCTCTCCATTTGATAATCAGGGGCGCAGGCAAACCTCATTTGCCGCGGTTGAAGTTATTCCTCTGATCGAGCAGACCGATGCGCTTGAGATCCCCGAGTCTGAGATTAAGGTTGATGTATTTCGTTCCTCTGGGCCAGGCGGTCAATCCGTCAATACAACGGACTCGGCGGTGCGTATGACGCATATTCCGACGGGTATTGTCGTGTCAATGCAGAATGAAAAATCGCAGATTCAAAACCGGGCTGCGGCTCTGCGCGTGCTGCAATCGCGTTTACTTATGCTTCGTCAAGAGCAGGAGGACGCCAAAAAGAAAGAGCTGGCGGGTGATATTAAAGCAAGCTGGGGCGATCAAATGCGATCCTACGTGCTCCATCCGTACCAGATGGTGAAGGATCTGCGTACCGGATACGAGGAAGGCAACACATCAAGCGTGCTTGATGGGGGACTCAACAGATTTATTGAAGAGGGCATTCGTTGGCGCGCCTCCGGTCGCCGTGTTAACGAAGGCTAAGCATAAGGAATATCATGGCTCAGAAAAAGAAAAAAGGCTCTAAAACGGACCCGAATAATTCGATTATTGCGCAGAATAAGAAAGCACGACATAACTACAATATTGTCGACACCTATGAAGCGGGCATGGTTCTTTTAGGAACAGAGGTGAAATCTCTGCGCGATGGGGGAGCCTCTATCACTGACGGGTTCTGCCATGTGAAGGATCACGAACTCTGGCTGGAAGGTATTCATATTGCTGAGTATGGCTATGGTACGTGGACGAATCATTCGGCACGCCGCAGCCGTAAGCTGTTACTGCATCGTTCAGAGATTAACCGGTTAGAGCAGAAACTCAAAGAAACCGGGTATACAGTGGTGCCCCTCAAGCTATATTTTAGCGGTGGGCGTGTGAAGGTTGAGATTGCCTTGGCAACAGGTAAACGTGAGTACGATAAGCGTCAGGCGCTGCGTGAGAGGCAGGATAATTTGGAGGCGGCACGTGCCATGCGGTACCGCAATTTAGGATAGTCATCTATGCTAGATAAGTTAGATGTTACTGGTTGATGTCTCTGAAGAACTTCTACAGAGGAAATCAAGATTAGCTATTTTTGGCTAGAAATCTGCACCGGTAAGACACATGTAGGATATACTTACTAGCAAGACATAAAGCGTATTTACCCGATAAGATGTGTAAGTATGCAGTGACACAACAGACAGAAATAATGGAGGAGTTTTATGTCTGAGAACGTTCCGAATACATCCGGTCATTCTGGAGGGCAGTCCGAGCAACCGAAATTCGTTCCTGCTGCGCCGCCTGTTGCGCCTGCAGGAAACGCTTACTCCGGTTACGTTCCGACGAAGCTTCCCGCTGGTATGGCGATTGCATCGTTGGTGATGGGCATCGTGAGTATACTTGGGGCTCTTCCTCTAAGCTTCATCACTATTGTTGTAGCACTTGTAGGTCTGATCCTTGGTATTATTGCGCTTCGCAAGGTACGTAAAGGTACCGGCGGTGGCAAGGGTATGGCTATCGGGGGCGTTGTTACCAGTGCTATTGGCTTTATACTATCAGCCGTGGTTCTTGTCTTGCTCATCATCGGTACGATGATGATGCAGGAATGCAAGAATACTGGTGTGCAGAATAGTGACGGCTCTGTCACCTGCTCAATTAATGGACAGAAGACGACTGTCAATACCGACGGGACTACTTCTGTTCGGTAGCCAAATATATTGTTCACCATGTGGGGCAGGTGGCTTAAAAAGCTACCCGCCCCACACGTTTGTGCTTCAAGGATAGTGGAATAGGTGAGATAGAGCATGCTAATTTTTATGAAGCTTAGGGTGTCGTAACCAATGGTTTTCGATATAAAAGTTCGTATAATGAAAGTTGGTACTCAGCAATAACGCCGGGGTAACCGACGGCCTCACCGAAGACAAAGGATAGTAAAGCATGTCAGAGAACCTTTACGGTCAGAACAAGCCACAAGGGCAGTCGCAACAGCCTGGTCAAGATCAGAACTCTCAAAATCAGGATTCACAAGCGCAACAGCAATATCAGGGGCAGGTTCCCCAGAATAATAGTTCCCAGCAGGGGAACTACCAGGGCAATGGCGCTCAGAACTCATACCAGCAGCAGTACCCTCAGCAGCCGCAACAGGGCTCGGGCAATCAGCATCTTTTCTACGGTGGTCAGGCACAAAATCAGCAGCCTACTCCATCAGCGGGGCAGCCCTCCTATAACACGCAGTACTCTAGCTCCTCGAACACGATTTCGCGGCAGCAACAGCATTCGGCGCCCCAGCATTCTTCGCAGACTGGGCAGAGCGCCTCAGGGCAGAGCTACGCCCCACAGCAGAACTATAATTCAGCTCAAGGTTACAACCAACACCAGCAGAACCAGGGTTCACGGAATTACTCTCAGCAGGGGAGCTCCGGTCAGCAGAGCAGTAATCCGACACAGAATTACCAAAGCTCTGCGGGATACCAGAACGTCCAACAACAGGGATCTTCACAGCAGAACAGTTACGGTCAGAATTCTGCCCAGATGCAGCAGAGCGGATCATCTGTCTATAGCGGAAATTCCTCCTACGCTCAGCAGTCGCAGCAGGCTCCCTACGGAACTTCCGGTTCTCAATCTGCACAGCAAAATGCTCAGCAGAGCTACGGTCAGCAGAACTCTTACTCACAGCCTAGCGGGTATCAGAACCAGCCTGTAAATTCTGGATACACAAGCCAGGGGCAGAACTATTACGGTGCCCGGAGTCAGCAAGGGCAGTATGGGCAGTCTGCCTACGGCGTTTCTCAGTTTGATACTAATGTTCAGAACACAGGTGGCTCCTCGCAGGCCGCTCCGGTCATGGCAATTATTTCCTTGGTACTTGGTGTTCTTGCTGTTGTGAGTGGATTCTTTATTGTCGGAGGTCTGCTCGGCATTGGTGCTATTATTTTGGGCGCTCTTGGACTTCGCCAGTCGCGCCAGTTGGGCAAGGGCAAGGGAATGTCCATCGCCGGCATTATTACTGGTTGTGTGGGCATCATCATAGCTATTATCGCGACTATCGCTTTTGTACTGGGTCAGCAGACTCTTCAGGAATGCCAGAAGGTCGGCACTCCGGATGGTAACGGCAATAAGGTATGCCAGGTAGGGGATAACCCTGATAGCCGTATGACTGTTCCCGCTCAGTAACAGACAGGTATCAGTCTTTCGCTGAATGGAGGGGGCGGAGCAACTCGTAACGGATGTGTTCCGCCCCCCTGTGCATAAGTAAAATAATGCTGGTGTGTTGGTAG
>ERZ772962.462-NODE-462-length-22491-cov-7.782403_pt1 | contig 22491 bp, 24 predicted proteins | sample MGYA00580676_ERZ772962 | MGnify/ENA primary metagenome ERZ772962 (study PRJEB29015, sample SAMEA2738049) | human oral metagenome | biome: human oral; feature: human-associated habitat; material: saliva | place: China | collected 2230 ...
CATACAGTGATCAAGGGAAAGATTTAACAAGTTGGGATGGTCATGGAGGGATCATCCCGTATGGAAAAGTATTTACTGTAGAGGGAAAACATCATAATGCTGGCTTACCCAAGATTAAAGGTAATAGTCTAGATATTAAATGGTATGTAAAAAAAGGTCTTTTCTGTTCCGGTATGACTGAAAAGCAAGTGAGGGAGATTGCTAAAAGAAAAGCTAAAGCTGCTGAAAAATTTGACTTGTCTAAGCTAGAGACATGGTTTGATAGTACAGATCCAGAATCTTATGTTAAAGAATATTTAGAAAAATATGGTTCTTTTGCTCCAGAACCTTCTATGCAAGAATTACTCACTTTAAAGAGACGACGCATTGATGAACTGCACGCTTCTTTAAGAACCAGCTCTGGCGATAAAAAAATTAGTTTAAGAGAGGAACTCGTTCGTACAAGTGCGCAAATAGCTCAGTTACAAGCTGAAGTATATGAGCAGGCGATCAAAGATAAACTTGCAAATGCCAAGGAAAGTGTCTCTCAGCATATAACAGAACTACGATCGGCAGCGTATACGCTGGCTCATAACCTTTCTTGTGGAGAGATAGAGGGTTTACTATCTGAGTTGAGTTTTGAGCTAGCTTGGAATACTGGAATAGAAGCAGCAACTCTTTCTTCGGCCAACTCATATCAGAAGGAAATGACAAGTATAGCAGGAAAATTAAACAAGGCAGCTGATAGAATCGTGGAAATTGACCAAAAAGGCAGCCAGATTTTTGGAGAATTATAGGAGGAAGCGTAGATTCAGATATAGTCTATATCGATGAAATAAAAAAGAAGATAAGAGAGAATGGCGTTAAAGAAATTACAACGATAGTCTTAAATCGTTCTCAGTAAATATACTATTCTAAAAATTAAGGTAGAAATATGTTGAAATTATTAATTATAATGTATCTAAGCGCTTTCTTGTTGTGCAATTTTATTGAATATAATGGAGGAAACTGATGAAGGGAAAAATCTTTGCAATCATTACAGTTCTTGCAGTTTTAATTTTTGGAGGAGTATTTTATATGGTAAATTCACAAAAAAGTTCGACAGGACTTGATGCAAAAGAAGAAAAGATTATTAAGCATGGTTTTCGCTTGTTAGAAGAACAGCTTGGGACCTATATCAAAGAAAACTACTCAGGAATTTCTAAAATAGAATTCTCTCCGATTTTCATCCAAGGTGGCAAGGAAAAACCTCCATTCACAGCGGACGTTCTGCCAGTAATCTATGATAAGGAAGGGAATCGGGCGGTGATGGGGAAGAGAATAGGTAAAAAAGGTTATCCGACATATGGAACAACTGGAGACTTAACTCTTGACTTTGACCAAATGGGCAATGAAAATATTTTTCTAAAAGGTTCTTCAATTTTGGATGAAAAGATCGATGTTAGTGGCGCTAATCATTTACCAGAGGAGGCGAAGTTAACACCTCCAATTAAAGGAACAGATGATAACATTGAAGCTTTGATAAACGATGGTCAGTTAAAAAATGTTAATAAAAGTGAGAATGGAAGCCCTAACGCGAAAATAGATTTTAACCTTAAAATTAAAAGAGGGAGCTATTCAGAATGGAATTAACACATGAGGATATACAGAAATTACACAAAAAAGTTAGAGAATGGAAAAAACTTAAACAGGGCGATAGCGATTCTATTGAAAGAGGAGGACAAGAATACGAAATCATCAATTCTGAAAATTCTGCAACAGAAGCTATTGCTGTCGCTCCTATTGTAAATAATAAAACTGATTATTCAAAGACCATTGTCTTAACGGCTGGTACACAGGACAAATTTAATCCATTGAAAAATTCTTTTGGTGAGATAGCCACTACTGTGGAATCTGCAAGAGGTGCTGTTGATGCCGCTTATGGCTCTGGTTTAAGTCCCCAGTATGCTAAGATGGATGAATTTTTTGCGGAAACACAGAGACGCTTGGAGGAGAAAGGAGTGGAAGGTGGTCAAATTTGGTATTCATCTGCTCATAGTCAAGCTGGAGTACCAAATGCAAAGCTTTCAGTAAAATATAGAGTTAAAGAAATTGTTAATTACTATGATTGGGGAGCTAAAAAGTCTGTAGATACTGGTCATTTCACAGCATCAGATATGAAGTATTTAAAAAAACATGCGATAATCTACTCAGATTCTGGTAAGGAAATTACAGGAGGGGATGGAAATGGAGGAGCTATCCCCTACGGTCAAGTTCGCCTTTATGAAGGAAAAAGCCATAATATCCAAACTCCGTATTTAAAAGGTAATAATTATGATTTTGATAAGTATATCAAAAAAAATAAATTCGTTTCCGGCATGACAGAAAAGCAGGTACGAAAGATTGCTGAATATAAAGCAAAAACATATAAGGTAAATGTAGCAATCGCAAATTATGGTTTAGAGATGGACAAGGTGACTCCTGAATACTATGTTCGTGAGTATTTAAAGGAATACGGACCTTTTGCTCCAGAACCTTCTAAGCAAGAATTACTCACTTTAAAGAGACAACGCATTGGTGCACTGCACGCTTCTTTGAAAACGAGTTCAGGCAGTCAAATGATTAGCTTGAGAGAGGAATTAGTTCGTACAAGCGCGCAAACGGCTCAGTTACAAGCTGAGGTCTACGAGCAAGAGATTAAAGATAAGTTAGCAAGTGCAAAAACAAAAGTTGAGGCGCACATCTCAGAACTAAGAAATGCATCTTTTACATTAGCTCACAACCTTTCATCTGGAGAAGTAGAAGATCTCTTGTCTGAACTGACCTTATCCAAAGCTTGGAATGGAGGAACAGAAGCCTCTACTCTCGCCTCAGCAAGTGCCTATACGACCAAAATGACGGAAATTGCTGGCAATTTAAACAAGGCAGCTGATAACATCGTAGAAATTGATCAAAAAGGCGCCCAGATTTTTACAAATAAATAGGAGGAAACGCATGATTGAACCAAATACAGAAGATCGAGCGGAAGCCGAACGTATAAAAAAAGAATATTTAAAGATTCAGGAACGTATTGCCATTCGAGGTTTGATTTCAGCTAAAAGAGCTGTCCTTCTTGAAGAAAGTCAAGCTTTGCAAACTTGGTTGGATAGTCAAGCTGAGGCTATGAAAACTTTTGCCTCCACTCAAGTACCTGCTGACTTATCTGGAGCTTTCACAGGTGGAGCAGCAGATTCAATCAAGGAGGTACTAGACGCTGTTCCTAAGCCTAGTTTGACCAGCCCTATCTTATAGGAGGCTTTATGGATATTCAGAAAAAGATCGATCGTCTCGATGACGATCACATAGCGTTTCGAAAGAAAGTTAGTGAGTATGAATGGGATTATCAGGATATGAGAAGAGAGGCTAGAAATGTCTCTGAAAGAATGAGTGAATCCATCCTATCTTTCTGTCGCAACAATCCCGACTCTATCCCGACTTATGAACTGCATCAGCTAGAGGATAATAGGGATGAGTTTGAAAGACAAATTCGCCACTTCGAGGATCGCCTGCAAGAGACCTACCAGGAAGAAAATCGCATCTACAATCAAAGCGTAGCTGAACTCGAAAAAGAAAAAAGAAAAACATAATGTTTTGAGTTTCTCGTGAATTACAAAGACAGGTCATCCTTGTCTTTTTCTTTGCTTTAAAATGTGGTAAAATGGTTTCAAAAAGTATTTAATGAACAGGATTTCCTGTATCTTAGACGAGGAGAAAAAACATGCAAGCAGTTGCACATTTTATTGACACTTTTGTTCCTGAACACTACGATCTATTTCTAGATCTCAATCGTGCAGATAAGACCTTTTCAGGCAAGGTGACCATTATTGGAGAAGCTAAGTCAAGTAAGATTTCCCTGCACCAAAAGGACCTAGTAATCGATACTGCCGAAGTATCTGGTCAGACACGTCCTTTTACAGTCGACAATGCGAACGAAGCTCTTTACATCGAGTTAGATGCCACAGGTCAAGTTGAAGTAACGGTGACCTATACAGGTAAGATTACAGACAATATGACGGGGATTTACCCATCTTACTATACTGTGGATGGAGTGAAAAAAGAGATCATTTCCACGCAATTTGAGAGCCATTTTGCCCGTGAAGCCTTTCCTAGCGTGGATGAGCCAGAAGCTAAAGCGACTTTTGATTTGGCATTGAAATTTGACCAAGCAGAAGGCGAACTAGCTTTGTCTAATATGCCTGAAATCGACGTTGAAAACCGGAAAGCGACTGGCATTTGGAAGTTTGAAAGAACACCTCGCATGTCTTCCTATCTATTGGCCTTTGCTGCTGGGGATATGCAAGGCATTACTGCTAAAACTAAAAACGGCACTTTGGTCGGTGTTTATGCAACCAAGGCTCATCCAGCCAGCAACTTAGAGTTTGCTTTGGACATTGCGGTTCGCTCAATTGAATTTTACGAAGAATATTACGGTGTCAAATATCCGATTCCTCAGTCGCTGCACGTAGCCCTGCCAGACTTTTCATCTGGTGCTATGGAAAACTGGGGACTGGTGACCTATCGCGAAATTTACCTCTTGGTAGATGAAAATTCTACGGTATCCAGCCGTCAAGATGTGGCACTTGTTATAGCTCATGAGTTGGCTCACCAATGGTTTGGTAACTTGGTCACTATGAAGTGGTGGGATGACCTTTGGCTCAATGAAAGCTTTGCTAATATGATGGAATATGTCTGTGTCAATGCGATTGAGCCAAGCTGGAATATCTTTGAGAATTTCCAAACCACAGGTGTTCCTCTGGCTCTCAAACGAGATGCGACAGACGGAGTTCAGTCTGTCCATGTGGAAGTGAAGCACCCTGACGAAATTAATACTTTGTTTGATCCCGCTATCGTTTATGCCAAGGGAAGCCGCCTCATGCACATGCTTCGTCGTTGGTTGGGTGATGAGGCCTTTGCCAAAGGATTGAACGCTTATTTTGCTAGACACCAGTATGGAAATACCATCGGTCGTGACCTTTGGGAGGCCTTGGGAGCTGCTTCTGGCCGTGATGTAGCAGCCTTTATGGATTCTTGGCTGGAACAGCCGGGCTACCCTGTTTTGACAGCTACAGTAGAAAACGATACGCTCAAACTCTCTCAAAAACAATTCTTTATCGGAGAGCACGAAGATAAGAAACGCACTTGGGTCTTGCCTTTAAATAGTAACTGGAAAGGTTTACCAGATACGCTGGAGACAGAAACGCTGGAAATTCCAAATTATTCTGCCTTGGCTGCTCAAAACCAGGGTGCCCTGCGCTTCAATACGGAAAATACAGCCCACTATATCACGGACTATCAAGGTATCTTGCTTGAGCAGATTTTAGATACCATTACAGACTTGGATAGCACTAGCAAGCTTCAAGTGGTGCAAGAGCGCCGTCTCTTGGCTGAAGCAGGCAGCATTTCATTTGCTGATTTGGTTCCTGTAATTGAAAAACTGACAGAAGAAACCTCCTATTTGGTTGTTTCAGGAGTTAAAGCCGTTCTGAATGGCCTCAAGCTCTTTGTGGACGAAGGAAGCGAGTGCGAGAAAGCATATAACGAATTGGTTGTTAAACTAATCAAATTCAACTTTGATCGTCTAGGCTTTGAAGCAAAAGAAGGGGAAAGTGATGAAGATGAGCTGGTTCGTCAGATCGTTGTAGGAGGTCTGATTGCAGCTGATGACCAAACAGCAAGTCAAGAAGCAAGCCGCATTTTTGCCGCCCATCAAGAGGACTTGGAGAAATTGCCTGCGGCTATTCGCTTGCATATTCTCATCAACCAAATCAAGCATGATGAGAGTAAAGAATTGGCTGACCAATACTTGAATGATTATGTTTCGACAGTCGACGGTAGCTTCAAACGCCAATTGGCATCTGCTTTGGCTTACACTAAGGACGCAGAAACTCTTGCTCGTATCTTGGAATCTTTGAAGAACAAAGATATCGTGAAACCACAAGATTTGGCCATGAGCTGGTATTTCCCACTCTTGAATCACCAATTTACGCAAGCTACTGCTTGGACTTGGGCGCGTGAGAACTGGGATTGGATTAAGGCGGCTTTGGGTGGCGACATGAGCTTTGATAAATTCGTCATTTATCCGGCTAATGCCTTCAAAACAGCAGAAAGGCTAGCGGAATACAAGGCCTTCTTTGAACCGCAGTTGGACGATATGGCTATCAGCCGTAACATCAGCATGGGAATCAAGGAAATCGCAGCGCGTGTTGACCTGATTGCTCGTGAAAAAGCAGCGGTTGAGAAAGCTATCAAGGCATCAGTTTAGTCTAATGAAAAGATCAGATTATGACATCTGGTCTTTTCTGTTGTTTAGAATCCCGTAGTTTCAGCCTTCTTTAAGAAAAAATTCAGTCCCGTTTAAGCAAGCCTCCCTATAATAATCCTAGCATGTAAAGGATGTGAATTTGTGTATTCAAGATTTATATTACTTCATCATGTTAAAATCCATGAAAATATAAAATGTAGAAAGAGGAAAAACTTAAAATGGATATGGAAAAAATGATTGTAGTTAAAAAGAGTACTAAATGGTGGATGACAGCAGTGGCTAGTGCATCCTTAGCCGTCGGAGCGATTGGTGGATATGGAATTGGTGCCTTGACACAGAAAAGCCCGCAGCAGAGTTCAGTGCAGGCTACTATGCCTCAGCAAAACAATCAAGATGGAAAGATGCCAGGTCAAGGCGGACAAGCTCCTCAAGGTCAGGGACAGGGAAATGAAAATGGCATGCCATCGCAGATGCGTGGACAAAACGGTCAAGATGGTCAAGGCGGTCCCGGAGGTGGAGGTCAGCCGCCACAAGGAAATGGCTATCCAGGAGGACCACAAGAAGGAAATCAATCAAAAAAGAAGCCATCAAACGCTGACGGCACAACAAAAGATGATAAGAACAGCGAAAATAACTCGAAAACAAGAAATTCTTAAAGCATTTTCGACAAGTCATGATATAATAGAAAAAGATAGGTTAAGATAGAATGAGAAGTGTTTGCCCTGTCTCTATTTAAACTAAACAAGATATGCTTTTTCTAAAAAGGAAGGAACAGGATGATTAAGATTTTATTAGTGGAGGATGACCTCGGTCTGTCAAACTCAGTATTTGATTTTTTAGATGATTTTGCAGATGTTATGCAGGTCTTTGATGGTGAAGAAGGACTATACGAGGCAGAAAGCGGAGTTTATGACCTGATTTTGCTGGATTTGATGCTTCCTGAAAAAGATGGCTTCCAAGTGCTTAAAGAATTGCGCGAAAAAGGGGTTACCACTCCTGTCCTTATCATGACTGCCAAGGAAAGTATCGATGATAAAGGCCATGGTTTTGAACTCGGTGCCGACGATTACCTGACTAAGCCTTTTTATCTGGAAGAGCTTAAAATGCGGATTCAGGCCTTGCTCAAACGCTCTGGTAAGTTTAATGAAAATACCCTGTCCTATGGCGATGTGACGGTCAATCTTTCGACCAATTCGACCTTAGTTGACGGAAAAGAAGTAGAGCTGCTGGGAAAAGAGTTTGATCTGTTGGTCTACTTCCTTCAGAATCAAAATGTTATTTTGCCCAAGACTCAAATTTTCGACCGTTTGTGGGGCTTTGACAGCGATACGACGATTTCTGTTGTGGAAGTCTATGTATCTAAGATTCGGAAAAAATTGAAAGGAACGGCTTTTGCGAATAATCTTCAAACCCTTCGCAGTGTCGGTTACATTTTAAAGAATGCTGAATAAACTCAAAAAAACCTTTTATGCGGATGATTTTTCTTATTTCATTCGCTATTTTGGTGTATTCACCCTGATTTTCTCGGCCATGACGCTCATTATTATCCAAGTCATGCGCTCTAGCCTTTACACGACCGTTGATGATAATCTCAAAAGTCTCAGTCAAAATCCCGCCTGGGTAGCCAATCTAGCCTATCGGACGACGGGACGGCAATACCAAGAACCAGAGAACAAGGATTCAGAGCATGAGCAAGCTCCTGATATTAAGATTGAGGAACCAGGCAGGGTCAATGTCAGTGCCAATACCTCAGCCATTCTTTTGAATGATGATTATCAGAATGTATCGGCAAAAAATGGCTTTTTAAACTTTGATGCGATTAAATTTAATAAACGATTTCTTAATCAAATCAAGCAAATTCAGCTGACCAATAGCTACGGACAGGTCGAGAGTTATCGGGCCTATATGTTTGATATTGATCCAGATGATGAAATTGAAAATGTCAAATACGCGGTTGTCATGACCAGTATCAGCCAGCTGGAGCAGACTAGCGAAAAGCATGAAAAGCTGATTGCGATTGTCATGATTAGCTTCTGGGGTATTTCCTTGATTGCTAGTATCTATCTGGCGCGGATGAGTGTCAAGCCTCTCTTAGACAGCATGCAGAAGCAGAAGTCTTTTGTTGAGAATGCCAGCCATGAATTGCGGACGCCTCTAGCTGTGCTGCAAAATCGCTTGGAATCTCTCTTCCGTAAGCCTGAAGCTACGATTATGGAGTCTAGTGAGAGTATCGCGTCCAGTTTAGAGGAAGTGCGAAATATGCGTCTACTCACGACCAACTTACTCAACCTAGCAAGGCGAGATGACGGTATCAAGCCAGAATACGGTGAAGTCACGCCAGACTTCTTCACGACAGCTTTTTCTAACTATGCTATTATTGCGGAGGAAAGCGACAAGGTCTTTGATTTCAAAAATCTCGTTTCTAAATCAATCACGACAGATAAGGTCTTGCTCAAGCAGGTCATGACCATCCTTTTTGATAATGCCATCAAATACACAGAAGAAGATGGAGAGATCTATTTCGTGGCTTCCGCCAATGATCGGAGCTTGACCTTGCGGATCTCTGACAATGGCCCAGGGATTGCGGGCGACGATAAGAAAAAAGTCTTCGATCGTTTTTATCGGGTGGACAAGGCTCGGACTCGACAAAAGGGTGGATTTGGCCTAGGCCTATCCTTGGCGAAACAAATCGTAGACGCCCTGAAAGGGACCATATCAATCAAAGACAACAAACCACGTGGAACCATCTTTGAAATCAAAGTACCGCTTAAGTCAGATATTAGAAAACGAATCAGCAAAAGCTGAAAAACTTTTCATATTATTTCAAATTTGACTGCTTTTGCGGTATAATAAAAGAAAGAAATAAAAGAGGTACAACTATGACATCAAAAATGTTGCATACTTGTTTACGAGTGGAAAATTTAGAGGCTTCGATTGCCTTTTATGAAGAAGCGTTTGGATTTAAGGAATTGCGCCGCAAGGACTTTCCAGAGCATGCTTTTACCATTGTTTATCTTGGCTTAGATGGAGATGATTATGAGCTTGAATTGACTTATAATTATGACCACGGACCTTATGTAATCGGTGATGGCTTTGCTCATATCGCTCTTAGCACGCCTGATTTGGAAGGTTTGCACGCTGAGCATGCTGCCAAGGGCTATGAAGTGACGGAACCAAAAGGTTTGCCTGGAAATCCACCAAATTATTATTTCGTTAAAGACCCTGATGGCTACAAGGTTGAAGTGATTCGAGAAAAAAGTCTTTAAAAATTATTAAACTTGTATTTTAGCACTTGTAAGATACAAGTTTTTTAACATTAGAATCATTTTAGGACAATAGCTTAGGGGTTAATAGATGAAAAGACAACATAAAAGGAAGCGTAGACGAAAATATAGACTGATTCTCAGTCTTCTGAATCTGCTTCTTTTAGGATTTCTTATTTTTGGTGGACTGCGAATCCATGAAATGTTTCAGGAAAGGGGATTCCAGCAAAAGGTCGCAGAAGTGATTGCCAAGGAAGAGCAAGAGCATGCTGATAATGCCGAAAAGCAGGCTGGTAGGATTGGCAGCCATTATGTGGTAGCTTTTTATCCTCTTATGAATGGGCAGCCGATTCAAAGTGTCAAAGATAAAATGTTGCAGGACAGTCAGAGCATTTCAGATGACAAAAAGCAGAAGGAAAATTTGACTGCTTTGACCTTTTACTACACGGAAGAAAAGTCTACTAGTCTGGCCAATACCAAGGAAGTGGTCATTCAGCGAAAAGATTACAGTATCTCGAAAAGAGACATCAAGTCTGAGGAAGCAAGAGAAGTAGCATCGACTTATATCAATCAAGAAGGTGCAGCGGTCACTCTGGACAAGCTGTTTCAAAATCCAGAAGCTGCCAAGGAGATTTTCCTGAAGGAGTTGACCAGTCAGCTAACCTTTAGACAGGTGGAGGAAAGTCAGCAAACAGCAGTCTTAAATAACCTCCGAGAAATAGAGTTGAGCCAGTGGAATTTTCATTACGAGGATAGTTTATTTTCCATTCGTTTGCCTAAAGAAATCAACGGTGTGTCGAGCGTGACAGTACCTCTGTCTAGTTTTTATGATCTAATCCGTCCGGAATATTTGCAGGGAGCTGATTTGGAGGCTTACCAGCAGTATGAAACCAAGCGGCATGAGAAAATGGTTGCCCTGACCTTTGATGACGGTCCCGACAGTAAGACGACCCCTCAGGCCTTGGAAATTCTGAAACGCTACAATGCCAAAGCAACCTTCTTTATGGTGGGACAAAATGTTGCAGCCAATCCAGAACTGGCTAAACGTGTCCTTGATGAAGGCCATCAGCTTGGCATCCATACATGGAGCCACCCAGATTTGACCAAGCTGCCTCTAAATCAAGCCAAAAAAGAAATCCTAGATACTCAGGAAGTCATTTATAAGGCGACTGGTATTCGGCCTATGATTACAAGACCGCCTTACGGAGCCATCAACTCTACAGTTCAAAATGCTGTCGATCAGTCCTTTATCATGTGGAGCGTGGACAGTCTCGATTGGAAAACACGCAATACAAAGGCTATTATGCAGGAGATCGTGAAAACCCAGCCAGGATCCATTATTCTCATGCACGATATCCATCAGACGACCATCGATGCCCTGCCAAGCGTTCTTGACTATCTGAAGAATAACGGCTATACTCTGGTGACAGTTGATGAACTACTGGAAAATCAGCTTCAACCACATCAGATTTATTACAGCAGAAATTAAAAAAAGCATTGGAAATATTAAATTTCCAATGCTTTTTGCTTTGCCATCATCAAATAAGAATATTGATTACCGTAATTCTCGCTTAAGGACACACATACAGTTCTTGTTTTTTCAAGATGATTTCGCGGACAGAGGCATATTTTTTGAGAGTTTTTAGTTCTTCTGGGTGGCTGATGAAGGTGATAACATAGCCTTCTTTTCCCATGCGACCTGTTCGGCCAGAACGGTGGGTGTAGGTTTCCAAATCGCGCGGCACTTCGTAGTTGACTACGCACTCTAGAGAATCAATATCAATGCCACGCGCAACTATGTCAGTCGCCAGTAAGAGTGTGATATCGTAATCTTTAAATTTCTCAAGAATGACCTTGCGGAATTTTACATTGACATCGCTGGCTAGAGAGACTGCACTAGCTCCTCGGTACTGAAGCTTTTCTTCGGCGCTGCCCAAATCTGACAAGCTGTTGAAAAAAACTAGTCCACGAAATTCTTCTACATTGGATAGTTTGCGCAAGAGTTCAACCTTATCACGTTTCTCCACCTGCATATAGAAGTGCTGGATATTGTCCAAAGTCTGGTCGTCAATGCTGATGCGCAAGGTATTTTCGGCGATCTTCTCTTGATCGAACTTTGCCGTAGCACTCATATAAATCAGCTGGTGGTCACGCGGTGCATAATGTAGAATCTTATCAACAAATGCATACTGGGAATCGCTAAGAAGCTGATCAAATTCGTCAAGGATAATGGTATCGACGTTCATCATCTTGATTTTCTTGAGCTTGATGAGCTCAAAAATCCGACCCGGTGTGCCAATTAGTATCTCAGGCCCTTTCTTGAGTCGCTCAATCTGCCTTTTCTGGCTATTACCAGAGAGGAGGAGTTGACTGCTCAAGCCTAAGGGCTCCGCCCAAGACTTACAAACATCAAAAATCTGTCCCGCTAGCTCTGTATTTGGAGCTAAAATCAAAAGTTGCTGAGATTTTTTAGGCTTCAATTTCAATAAGCTAGGAAAGAGATAAGCTAATGTTTTGCCCGTACCGGTCGGACTGATGCCTAGCACCGTCTGTCCCTGAGAAATGGGCTGGAATATTTTTTCTTGGATAGCAGTCAGTTCAGCAAAACCGAGCTGATTTAGCTGTTCCTGCCAAACTGTTGGAAATATTTCTTTAATCATGGTCAACCTCAAATCTAATGCCAGCATCTTTTCTCATGGCAAACATGCACTCATGCACAGTAGCAGCAGCCTGCAGATAATCGCTATAAAGTTCTTCCTGGCCGCCTTTAAGGACACGAGCAAAAGCCTGAGCCTCTTCCAACATTTGGTTCTCTGCTTGGCGGATAGCTAGACTTTCCGTCTCTCCATTGAGCTTTTGGAAAATAGCAGAGCGGATAAACTCGATACCGTCTAAGGTCAGAGTGCCTTGGTCCGTATAGATTTCAGCTGGCAGCTGGCTATGAATATTTTTTCCAGCTTGGATACGAACCTGAAAATCAGGATAAATCAGACTGCCTGAACCGTTGAGGTCAACGCTATTTGGCAGTTTCTGAGCTGTATAGCATACGTTTTGTGGAGCACCAAATAGTCGGACAGCTGCATAAAGCGTGTAAACTCCCAAATCCATCAGAGCACCGCCTGAGAATTTAGCGGAAAAAACATTGGGCTCCTGTCCACTCAGCAGGGCTCCCATCTTGGAGGAGTATTTGGCATAGGTGAAGTTGGCTCCCCAGATTTTCTTGTCTTTTAGGAAGTCCTGAATGACTGCAAAAGCTGCTTCGTGGTAGTTTCTAGCTGCCTCAAAGATATAAACCTGATGCTCAGCTGCCAGCTTGACCAATTCTTGCCATTCTTCAGGCCTTGATACAGCCGGCTTTTCAACAATGACATGTTTTCGAGCCAAAATGGCTACCTTGGCATGGTTGAAGTGGAGGCTATTGGGACTGGCGATATAAACCACATCTAGGTCGGCAGATAAGAATTCAATCATATCGGTGTAGAGTGCGACATTTTTATAAGCTTGCGCAAAACGCTCCGCAGAACTCAGGGTGCGCGAGTAAACAGCTGTAAACTCATACTCACCACTTAGTTGAGCGGCTTTGATAAACTCATGGGAAATGGTTCCTGTACCGATAATACCGAGTCGTAACATACTTTCTCCTTTAAAATGATTTTCCTGAATTTTTCTTGATTCACCCTTTCATTATATCATGAATTAAGGTAAAATAGATAAGATAACAAGTAATGGAGAAAACAATGCAAAACAGACCTATTATTATCGGTGTTACAGGTGGCTCTGGTGGGGGAAAAACCAGTGTATCTCGGGCGATTTTAGATCATTTTCCAAACGAAAAGATTTCCATGATTGAGCATGATTCTTACTACAAGGATCAATCGCATTTGACCTTTGAGGAGCGGGTCAAGACCAACTATGACCATCCTTTTGCTTTTGATACAGACCTCATGATTGAGCAAATCAAGGAACTTTTGGCTGGCCGTCCAGTGGACATCCCGACCTATGATTATACGGAGCACACGCGCAGCAATAAAACCTATCGTCAAGAACCGCAGGATGTCTTCATTGTAGAGGGGATTTTGGTCTTGGAAGATCAACGCCTCCGCGATTTGATGGACATCAAGATTTTCGTTGATACTGATGATGATGTGCGGATTATTCGTCGGATTAAGCGGGACATGGAAGAACGTGGACGCAGTTTGGATAGTGTCATTGAGCAGTATCTGGGTGTTGTCAAGCCTATGTACCATCAGTTTATCGAGCCGACCAAGCGCTATGCGGATGTTATCATTCCAGAGGGCGCTTCTAATAAAGTTGCGATTGATTTGATTACCACCAAGATTGAAAAGATTTTGGAGGAAGCTAGAGAAGGATAGAAAGGAAGTCTGGTGTTACACTGGACTTTTTGGGTAAATTATGAGAAAGTTCGTCAAAAGGGAATTCCATTCTCGATCAAAGTTTTTTGCCTGTTTGCTGACCTTTTGCGCAGGTTTTGTGGATGCTTACACTTTTATAGAACGCGGGGGTACATTGGTTGCTGGCCAGACAGGAAACGTCGTCTTTTTGTCCGTTGAGCTGATTCATCACAAGACTGGAGAGATTGAAGTTAAACTGGCTACCATGCTAGCCTTTATGCTGGGAATTTTTCTGATAACAATTTTCCGTCCCTTTTTTGAGCAGTCAATATGGCGAGTAAGTAGCATTTCACCAATGGTGCTCATTTGTACTCTGGTTGGCTTTATGCCAAGTACCGTGCCAAATATGCTGATTGTTCCTCCGATTGCTTTCTGTATGGGAGTCGTTGCGACAGCTTTTGGCGAAGTAGATGGCATAGTCTACAATAATTCCTTTATGACAGGAAATATCAAGAAAACGATGGTGGCTTTTGGAAATTTTGTGCGAACGCAGGAAAAACTATACTTGAAAGAGGGTATTTTCTTTGTTGCTTTATTAGGAAGCTTTGTCATCGGAGCCATTATTTCTACCTACCTGCTCCAATTTTACGCCTTACGAACCATTTGGATCGTTGCAGGAATTCTATTTGCCTTCATGATGTTCCGCTTGGTTCAGTATGTACGAAGATAAAGACGAAGCATGATTAGTAAGTTATTAAAAAGGTAGGACATAAATGTTTAAAAAGGCTGAAATGGAGCCCTTGGCTAAAAGAAATCTTCGATATCGCATACTAAAAACAGAGGATAACTATTATCTTCTGGATGTAGAACGCCCTTTTTTGATTGTCTACTTCTTGCCCTTGTTGATTTACTTTGTGCCTCACAGATGTTACGAGATGAGTAAGGAAGAATATGAGCAATTGTCCCAATCAGAGGAGGAGAATGCTCGGTTAAAAGAGGCTTTTGAAAAACATGGTCTTGGCTATAGCTTAGGAACTGGCGTAGGTGCCATGCTTCTATCGAGAGTATTTGATATCAATCAATTTTTGAAATTTGATTCAAGTAGAATTAGCAATTTTTTGGCTATTCTAATTGTATTATTGCTTTTTGGTTTGCGTTTATGGCTTACAGTGGCTTATGAAGTCCCTAGTGGATTAAAAAATAGTGGCTATCATACGATTTACGTTTATCCTCGCTTTGTTAAAGAATTACTTTTTAGTATTTTTGCGTATATTATGTCGGTGTTGTTTACAGTAATGATTATTGCTGCTTTTTTAACGAACATAATGGATAATTATATTGGTCATATTGGATTGTTAATATTTTTGACATTTTGGTTATTTATAGGGAATATGTTTTTCATGCGGCCGACAAGTAATTATTGGATAAGAATAAAAAATGGCTAAGGGAACGGTATAAAAAACTTTTGAGGAGCTAATTATGCGGGCGCATCATGTAAATTTTCGTTATATATTATTAGAGGATGGTAAGGAATACTTTCTATTGGATAAGCTACCAACATTGTGGGGTTATTTTTTCCCTTATCTAAATTGGTTTAGCAATCGAACGATTTACCGATTGACAGAGACGCAATTTTGGGAAATCCGAATGCGTAAAAAACATTGGTTGGAGACCCTTCTAATTCCAGCATCAATATTTTTAGCTGTTTCAGTATGGGCAGGGCGGATGCGAACTAGTGACAGCTTATATGCTTACCTTAATTCACCTCGCTTTTCATTTACTGAAAGATGGATTTATTGTTTTCTTGCTTTTATACTAGCAGTAATACTTGCAAATCTAATCCATTTTTTATCATCTCGGTCTTTAGAAAAGAAATTTGATTTTAGTCTTTACAAAAAAGAGAAGGGAAAAATAAGATTAACTAAATTGGCTCCTTGGATGAAAAAGCAGTTTAAGGGCGTTCTGATTCTTAACTTCCTAATCCTTTTGTTTAGCTTTTTCATTTTAAATTGGGGGACTTTAGTCTTTCTGATGTTTCATAGTCTTATATTACTAATGTCTACGCTGTTAGCAGGTGATCTAAGCTATAGTGAAAACTGTCAATATATAATAAAAATAGAAGAATAAAATAATGAAAAATAGGATTTTGATCATAGCAACTGGTGAGGAATGTGGTGATTGAATATGAGAAAATAATTTTTATTGGACAGAGCGGTGATAAGGCCGTTTACTATAACACGCGAACAAAAGAGGCTCTGGTAGCAGATAAGAGCGCCTTGTTAAATACAGAGGGGGCAAGAAGATCGAATAGGGGGATTGCTCTTTTAATTGCAATATTCCCTTTGTTAGGTTTGCTTGGAGGATTTATTGCTATACCAATTTTCTCAGGCTTTCGTTATAATAGCGCGATGGTCCCTATTTTTATTATTAGTCTTTCCTTTATCATATTTGGATTTATATGGATGATGGAAGTCGCCTTATATAAAGGAGTGAAGCAAGTCCGAGGCGCAACAAAACAACAATTTGAAAAAGCAGTTTATTCAAATTTGATCTGGGACAATTTCAGCGATAAAAAAGCGACGTTTGCGAAAATGTTGGCTTTTATGATTGTTATGCTACTAGTTTTTATGGTCACTATAATATTTGCTGCTACTTTACCAAACATTATTGACTCATTCAATAAGCAAGAGCCTTTTGATATACAAATCGTTTTCTCTCTTTTAGGAGGTCTCTTTCCTGCTGTTTCTTACTTGCTCTTATTCCAAAATAATCCTATCCGCTGGCTAGTAGCTGTGCGGAAGTATGAGCAGGGCAAGGTGATATTTGCAGAAGAAGAGGAAAAACAATAGTTTTTTACTTATTGCTATTGAGACCTTATTTGGTGCATGGGTAGGAACAGTGGTTGGTAATGATTTATCAACAACCTATGATGAAGCTAGACATGATAAAATTAAAGCTTCTGATTATAAAGATTGGTGGAAACCGTGGTGATTAAATATGAGAAAAATAATTTTTATTGGACAGAGCGGTGATAAAGCCGTCTACTATAATACGTGAACAAAAGAGGCTCTGGCAGCCGATAAGAGTACTCTCTTAAATACGGAAGAGGCTAGGAAGACCAATAAGGCTATTATTCCTTTGATATTTCTTTTTGCGTTATTTGGTGGGGGTACTGGGGTTGCTATTTTTTCCTTTACTACTCCATTTAGATTAAACGAGAGGATGATTCCAATCATTTTATTAGCCATATTTTTAGTTTTCGTTGGCAGTATTTATATGTTGGAAAAGTCCTTATATAAAAATGTTCGATCCACAGTTTTGGCAAACGAAGAACAATTTAAAGCTGCAGTGAATAGCAGTTTAATTTGGGGAGGTTTTTCCGATAAGAAAGCCACATTTGGTAAAATTTTCTTTTTCATATTTATTATCTTCATTCTTCTCTTTTGTGTAGGAATTGTAGGTATGTTTGGAATACCAGGGATGCTTATTCCTTATTATAATCATGAGTGGTTCGATCTTTCATTATTATTTTCACCAATAGCAGGGGTCCTTCCAGCTGTGGTCGTAATTTCTCTTTTCCAAAACAACCCCATCCGCTGGTTGTTAGCCGTGCGGCAGTATGAGCAGGGGAAAGTGATATTTGCAGAAGACAAGGAGAAGCAACATGAGTGAAACACTATTACCATTGGGAACAGTGGTCAGACTAAAAAATCAAACAGAACTAATTATTATCGGCAGTGGTTCGCTAGTAGAGTAAAATCAAGAACCTGTATATTTTGAGTATACAAGTGTTCTTGTACCAACTGGTTATCAGCAACCCAATCAGCTTTATTTCTTTAATCACAGTGATATCCGTGAAGTTGTATTTATGGGATATAAGAATGATGTGGAGCTTGATTTTGAAGCTAATTTTTATCAGCTAGTTAAAAAGGCTGGTTTTAAAAAAGGAGTTACAGAGCTATAAGTTCGGTTAGATGATTTAATGATTATTTTAAAAACTATACTTCTGTTTATACAAAGTATAGTTTTTGATTATTTAATTTTAAGAGGTTATAATGAAAAAAGAAAAATCGAAACAAGATCAGCTGGATGAGTTACATCGTCGCCAGTATGAACTAGAACATAAAATCTCGGACAATGTGAAGAATATGAATGAATTGAGCGCCAAAAATCCCACGGCTTATAATTTTTTAAAAAGCCTGAATGGTGATATTGAGAATGATAAGGGAGGTAATTACAATGAATATACAGATTTTAAAGAGTAGGAAATTATTACTATTCCTAAGTATAGTAGCCACCTTATTTTTAGGGTACCAAGGCGTTAAAATCTATAGCTATTTCTCTCTAAAAAATCCACTAGATGAGATTTACTACTCAGAGACGAGTGCTTTTAACCTCCTGCATTTGCCAGATTTTAGCGAGATAATCCGAAGCGGTACATCATATCGAAGTGAAAATGAAATAACTTCTTTAAATCTAAAGAACAATGAAAGCCAAAAACTCGAAATTTCAAATAAGGGAAGTATGTTTCTTGAATATAGAAAACAATTATCTGATAATAGTTTTTTATTCATAGATTATGAATATGAAGAAGGTGTTTTAACTGAATATATTAGTATCGCTTATTCTGATATTTCTGATGAATACGTAAATTACAGGAAAAATGTTTCAAAACACAATGGTCGAAATACTGATATAGCCACAATATATCAATTTAATTCTAACGTTCATAATAACCAACCAAGTCTTACAAATCCTACCGAAGTATTGGAATATCTCAAACCCTACAACATTGACAAAGCTTGGCTGGAACAGAAATCTCATAAGATTTTATATGATGATTTCCTCAACATCTGGTTTAAAAAAGGAAGCCAGCGGTACTCAAAAAGCAATTTGGGTAATTTGAAAATAGAAAAAGCTGAGATCTTCCGGTAATTATTTCCTTAATGGCAAGGGAGCGTCATGTAAGGATTATATCAAACAAGAGTTATTGGTGCTACGATGCAAAGATATAGATTCCCTCTTCTTTAGCCAATAGCAAGCCAAGGAGGTTCGTCATGAAGATTAATAAACAAGAGTTGGTTATGGCTCGTGAGGAACTATATACCAATAAACACCCTAGAAGCCCAATTAAACATGGCACAGGCTAAAGCGCAGTCCGCACTTTAAGTCTGGTGCGAAAGATGCCTTAAACAGCGAGTTGACGAATGACACTATTCCGCTTTTGCTCAGCTATGTTGACAATATCAATGCCATTTACAATGATTTGATCACAGAAGGAGTAAACTAATATGAAAAAAATTATCCTAAGTCTCTTCACCCTCCTTATAGCAGGTCTCTGTGCCTTTGGTTTTTTGAGATATCGAGACTATGACTCCCTAAAAAACCCAATTGATGAAATCTATTATGCGAGTGTTCATTATAAAAATATTCTGGGCTTGCCAGATATGAGTAGGATTATAAGAAGTAATACGGCATATGTAGGTGAGCCAGCCTGGATTAATTATCATCGGGAAAAACCTAGACTAGCTAATGGAGAAAAGTTACGATTATATGTTAATTCCGATGGCCTGCTTGCTGTTCTATATAGTAAAAAGTTATCAGGAGATACTTATCTCAACATTGACTATGTATATGAGAACGGTTTCGTTAAACAAAATGTTTCCATTGCTTTCTCCAAAGTTTCAGATTTTACTGTTCAAGCATTAATTGATCAGTCTAAAAAAATGGGATATGATGAAACTGCTAGTGAAATATATCGCTTTAATGGAATGGAAGAGCCACCGCCTAAGAGTCTAGTGTCAAAAGAGGAGATATTGGACTATCTGAAGGATTACGATATTGAACAGGCTTGGTTGGCAGAAAAATCTGATCAAATTCTCTACACCTATTTTCTAGATATATGGTTTAAAGAGGGAAGTCAGCGCTATTCAAAAGAAAATATGGGGAATTTGAAAGTGATATACTCGGATACCATAGGGAAAGAGTGAATATACTATTCTAAACCAGACAGAATTTAATAAGTTTTTTCACTTTTAAAAAAATTATATATTTTTTCGATTCAAAGTTGAATTATTAAAGGCGATGCAACTCTTGGAGGACTTTAATGAGTAAAATGTTGAGTAGAGGAGGATGCGAATTGATAAAAAAGCCATTGATTGTTATCTATAAAAGATCAGCACTAGGATTGCTTAGTCTATTTAGTTTAATGGTGGTGACCAGTTTTTTTAATATCTTCCTAGAAGACAATTGGTCAGTAAACCTTTTCTATTTCTTAGGATCAGTTGCTTTATTGTTCACAGTAGGGTGGATGGCCTTTGCTTTCATGGGAAAAATTCAGCTTGATGGTCAATACTTGCTTGTTTTCCGAAATTTTAAATACTATCGCTTTCCTCTTTCTTCAGTTACATTTTACTTCGGCAAGAATAGACACGCTTATCGTGGGAATTATGAATGGCCTTTATTTATTGTAGGGGAAGCCTTAACTAAAAACGGCGGAAGTCAAAAAGTGACTTTGAAATTAATTGGAAGTAAGCGGAAGAACTGTCAATTCCAGCAATTTATTCAAGAACATCTTGAAGGGAAAATACCACATCTGCCTAAGGAAGATTCGTGGAAACTGGACGCTTTTGGTCAGTTGGAGGTCATTGAAGATGAGCTGCATGAAGAACCAAAGTCAGCATTGGTAGTTACTAGGAAGTTGTCTGATTTTATCGAATTTGGAGCAGATCAAGGAAATGTCAAAAGGACTGTGCTTTATGATATTAAGCGAAATAAGCTTTTTGTAGGGAAAAGTGTGCCTTTTCCAATGATTTTTCTACCAAGTGCTGGTTTATCTTATGCCTTGTATGCATTAACGGAGAATTTGACTGTACGAGGTTTGTTCCCCTTACTTTTTTCCTTCATTTTCATGTTTTTACTGACTCTTTACCAGTTTAAAAATAGAAGGGAGAAATCAGTGGTTGAAGTAGTGCCTTATGAGATGCCCATAGGCTATTTTGCTACCCAAAAATCCAACGGTCTTAAAACCTATGCTCTCATTTTCCTCTTTGCCTTGATTTCAGCTATTTTCTCTTGGCTTTATCTTCTATTTGGTAGTTTCCTACTTTTATTTTTGACGATTGTGACATGGTATTGTTTCTTGCTCTTGCTCCTGTCTGGGCAATTTAAAAAAACTAAATATTTAAAAGTATTAGAAAAAGAAAAGTAATATAGAAATCAAAGATGGAAAAGTTGATTTGGAAAGCATGGGGATCAGAAATGGTACAAGGCTGGCAGATTTGCCGCGTATGATTCCCTTCTAAAGGTAAGAATGACTGGTTAGCTAAAGTTTAACTTTATAATCAATATAATACTAGAAGAAGGAGCTAGCCTGCTTCTTTTTCTTTCTCGCATTTATAGTAATAAGACCACAAAATAATCCAGTATATTAAAAATTTTCAGAAAATATCGAATTATCTGTTGACAGCTGAATGATACTGTGCTAAAATACTAACCAATAACATTTCAAAAGGAGTCAGTCAAACATGAAGTCAACTCAATTTTCAAACTTTGCTTTGTTGTTGCGTTACTCGGGCTAGTGCGAAAGCATTAGTCCTGTTTGGCTTACCAAGCGGGAGTAAATCAACATCTCGCTTGGCTTCCAGCGAGATGTTTTTATTTTATTCTTCACAAAATCTTTGCTAGGATATACTGAGAAAAGCGAACTAAAAGTTCATTTCATAGTTGTATCTCTCATTGATTTTTATAGCTGTTTTAAACGATAAAGAAAGAGGAAAGTCTATGCAAAAAGTTGAGTTTCTAGATACCAGTCTTCGGGATGGTGAGCAGACACCGGGAGTGAATTTCTCTATTAAGGAAAAGGTTGCCATTGCTAAGCAACTAGAAAAATGGGGGATTTCTGCTATTGAAGCTGGTTTCCCAGCTGCTAGTCCAGATTCATTTGCGGCAGTGCAAGAGATTGCTAAAGTCATTACTAAAGCTTCTGTCACTGGTTTGGCACGTTCAGTTAAATCGGACATCGATGCCTGCTACGAGGCACTCAAAGATGCTAAACATCCGCAGATTCACGTCTTTATTGCGACCAGTCCCATCCACAGAGAGTTCAAGCTGAAAAAGTCCAAGGAAGAGATTTTAGAAGCCATTAAGGAGCACGTTTCCTATGCTCGTTCTAAGTTTGAGATTGTCGAGTTTTCACCTGAGGACGCGACACGTACCGAGCTGGACTTTCTGCTCCAAGTTGTCCAGACAGCAGTTGATGCGGGTGCTAGCTACATCAACATCCCAGATACGGTTGGTTTTACTACGCCTGAAGAGTTTGGAAATATCTTCAAGTATTTGATTGACAATGTCCAAACAGAACGTGAGATTATCTACAGTCCTCACTGTCACGATGATTTGGGAATGGCGGTAGCTAACAGCCTGTCTGCAGTCAAATACGGAGCTAGACGGGTGGAAGGCACTATTAATGGTATTGGTGAGCGTGCTGGTAATGCTGCGCTGGAAGAAGTAGCGGTTGCTTTAGAAATTCGCAAGGACTATTATCAAGTTGAAACGGATATTGTCCTTAATGAAACCATCAACACTTCTGAGCTGGTGTCCCGCTTCTCAGGTATTC
>ERZ772962.465-NODE-465-length-22480-cov-15.048071_pt1 | contig 22480 bp, 23 predicted proteins | sample MGYA00580676_ERZ772962 | MGnify/ENA primary metagenome ERZ772962 (study PRJEB29015, sample SAMEA2738049) | human oral metagenome | biome: human oral; feature: human-associated habitat; material: saliva | place: China | collected 2230 ...
GGGTTAACCCGGATTGCGGTTTGAAGACCCGCGACTACGAGGAGACGAAGAGGACACTCAAGAACGTGGTGTCCGCCGCGAAGAAGGTTCGGGCGAGCCTGTAGCCTCTTGATAGGTCCGCGAGCAGCGGGTTCTTGCCCGAGAAGGTGAGAAAATATCACCTTTTGGGCAAAATACCCGCTGCTCGCGGATTGTTTTCCCCACGTCCCGGGCCATCCTGCGGGCAGGCTGAGGGGTAACCTCATACTGCGGGGTGAGGCGCGCCATCTGCTCACCCCCTAGAATGGGTTCATGGATAACACTAAAAAATCAGGTATTGTCACCGAATGGGTCGATTCAAACGTCAAACCGGGCGATGATTTCTTCCGCCACGTGAACGGCGCGTGGCTTGACACGTACGAGATCCCCGCCGACCGTTCCAAAGACGGCGGCCTGTACACCCTGCGCGATGACGCCGAGAAGCATGTGCGTGAGATTATTGAGCGCGTCGCAAAAGAACAGCCTGCTTCCCGTATTGGTGCACTGTACAACTCGTTCATGGACACCAAGAAAATTGAGGCGGATGGCTTGGACCCGCTGCTGAAAGAGGTCGCCCCCATCCTGAACGCGCAGACCCCGCAGCAGCTGGCGGTCACCCTGGCGCTGCTCTCACGCGCGGGTATTTCGCAGCTGATCGGCTGGTACACGAGTATCGATTCGAAGGACCCGCAGAAGTACACGTTCTATATGACCCAGTCGGGCCTGAACCTGCCGGATGAGGCGTACTACCGTGAGGAGAAGTACGAGCAGGTGTGCTCCGCCTATATTGAGCATATTGCGCGTGTTTTTGAGCTGACTGGCTTGGCGGAGGGGTTCAGCCTCACCCCGGCGGAGGCGGCGAAACTGATTTTTGCGCATGAGGCCGAGATCGCCGCCCACCACTGGGATGTGGTCGCTAACCGCGACGCTGAGGCGCGGTACAACCCGGTGGATGCGGCTGAGCTTGAGGAGAAGTTCCCCGGGTTCCAGTTCTCGCACTGGCTGCGGGCGCTTGGTGCTGACCCCGACAGCATGGGCAAGGTGGTGGTGTCTCAGCCGTCGTTCTTTGAGGGTGTGGCGCGCCTGTGGGAGCAGACGCCGCTGCTGACGTGGAAGCTGTGGGCGGTGTGGAATGCTGTGCATTCGCGGGCACCGTTTATGTATGACGAGCTGGTGCAGGCGAATTTCGATTTTTACGGCCGCACCCTTTCGGGTACGGAGAAGCTGCGCGATAGGTGGAAACGCGGCGTGGGCACGGTTGAGAAGGCTCTCGATCAGGAGGTCGGCAAGGAGTACGTGGCGGTGCATTTCCCGCCGGAGCATAAGGCGAAGATGCTCAAACTGGTGGATAACCTGCTGGAGGCATACCGCCGCTCGATCACGAACCTGGAGTGGATGACCGAGGCCACCCGGGCGAAGGCCCTGGAGAAGCTGTCCATGTTCGTGACGAAGATCGGTTACCCGGATGAGTGGCGTGACTACTCGAAACTTGAGCTGCTTGAGGGTGATTTGTTCGAGAATTTGCGCCGCGCCTCCGCCTTTGACTGTGATTTTATGCTGGAACGCAATGGCCAGCCGGTGGATAAGAATGAGTGGCTGATGTCGCCGCAGACGGTAAACGCTTACTATATGCCCCCGGCGAATGAGATCGTGTTCCCGGCCGCTATTTTGCGCCCGCCGTTCTTTGACCCGGACGCTGATGACGCAGCAAACTACGGCGGTATTGGTATGGTGATTGGGCACGAGATCGGCCACGGTTTTGATGATAAGGGCTCACGCTATGACGGCACGGGGGCGCTGAATAACTGGTGGACCGATGAGGACTATGAGGAGTTCAATAAGCGCACGCACGCCCTGGTTGAGCAGTATAACGCCTACACCCCGGTGGGTCTTGACCCGGAAAAGTTCCGGGTAAACGGTGAGCTGACGCTGGGTGAGAATATTGGTGACTTGGCGGGACTGTCGATTGCGATTGAGGCGTATAAGATCGCCCTTGAGCAGCAGGGTATTAATTCGTTGGAGGATGCGCCGGTGCTTGATGGGATGAGCGCGGCGCAGCGTCTGCTGTGGTCCACGGCCCAGGGCTGGCGCACGAAGTCCCGCCCGCAGCACGCGGAGATGATGATTTCGGTGGATCCGCACTCCCCCGATGAGTTCCGGGTGAACGGCACGGTACGCAATATTGACGAGTTCTACACGGCTTTCGGTGTTGCTGAGGGCGATCAGCTGTACCTGCCGCCCGAGGAGCGGGTACGCATCTGGCTGTAGCGCCCTGTGCCTTTGACAGAATCTTTAGCAGACCCACAACCCCGCGGGCAGAGGGTATCGGTTTGAGCAGCGGATATTTTCTCCTCTGTTAGAACACATATCCTCTGTTCGCGGCCTCAGGGGCTAGATGTTAGGTCGTGCGGCGGGTCCACTTGGTGAGGGTAAGACCCGCTGTAACAGCTATGAGGGATGCGGCACACACTATGGCGTACAGCCCGGTATCAGCCCACACACTCACATGTGAGAACAGCAGGCTGCCTAATGCGGTGAAGAGTGCAGTTGCCAGGAAAATAACCGACATAACTTTCCCAATATGTTTGGGGTTACTGTTCTTCTGCACATCACTATATAGTCGAATATTGTAAATAACTATAATTCCTGCGCTTATAAATAATGCACAAAATACACTAATAATTCCGGGAATAATAGCTATACAGTACGCGCAGCACATCAGAAATAGTAGAGTATTTGGGTGAGCTTTTGCCCCGAGACTGGGCGTTTTATGAATAATAGCGGATGCAGCCACAGCACCCAGCGCCGAGATAAACATGCCCAACCCATACATGTTTGAGTCCATCCCCAGATGCGCCACTCGCCCCAGCAGCAGATACAGAGTGGAGGCCCCCCACACGTTGATGACCGTAATGTAGAGTACCTCGCGTCTGAGATATGCTGAAGAGGCTATATATGCTAGTCCATCACTTAAATCACGGGTTATTCGAGGTTTTTCTTCCTTCACCTCAGCACGAGACACACGCCGCCCCGAAGGCAGATACAGGGTGATTACCAAAGAGAGCATGAAGGAGACAAAATTGACAATCAGCGCAGCTTCAAGAGCATCAGCTGTCTGTTGCGCCAGGATAGCTGCACCCACTAGCGGGCCCGCCGAACGCGATAATTCCCCTACCACCGAATAAACACTATTGTATTTTTCAAACTCTTGAGTATGGAGTATTTCAGGAATGATAGCCCGGCTGGTGGGCGCATATATTGTTGCGATAAGCGACAACCATGCCGAAAGAATGAGCACAATAAAAACACTTGCGCGCCTGTCAAGGTATATCGATAATACGGCGGCGACTATACAGAAAATACTGTTTATAATGTCATAGGCGATAAGCAGTGTTTTCTTATTGTATCTGTCAATAATTGTGAACCCCAGAATACTGGCAAGAAGCACCCCTGCCCCATTGAGTGCGTTCATCAGCCCCACCATCTGATTACCTGCATGTTGGCTCACGTACCATGCGACCACCACAGTGTAGGCGATCGACCCTACTCGGGAGAGGGCGGTGGCAGGAATAAGGTTGTGTGCCCTGCTGTATCTGTTAACCACCTGGTTTATCACCGTTTCATCATTACCCATACGGCGCGGCTTCTAGCTCGCAGTGTTGGATTTTTATATCCTTCGCGGGTGCATAAGAGTGTATCTATACCTTGTTCGTGCCGCTGGTTGCGGAGGAGGAGAGCGAGGCGTCAGTGCTGATGACCCACTTGTTGTCTTTGTAGGTTAGATGCATCTCTGCGTCATCGGTTATTTCCCGCTTGTCACTGGAAATATCTCGCGCACGGCCATCTGACACAGCGAACTCCCCGATAGTGATTTTCGTTGTGCAAGGCCACATGTATGTGTCGTCTTTTTTCGTGGGCAGGGGATCTTTAAGGATGAAAACGCACTTGGATTCCCCCACCCATGCCTGGGTGAAGGGTTTCCCAAAATACTCGTACACGCCCTTTTTGACTGCCTCCTCCATGTTCACTTGCTGAATACAGGTGTCTTCCCCAGTGTTTATGGCGTAGGTGATGGCGGCTGCATAATGCCCGAGGGCGGAGTAGATTCCCGCAACGGTTTTATTGTCGATGTTGGTGGGTTTGACGGGTTTGGGCACGTTCTTGGCGCGGTGCTCTCGGGTGGCGGGTTCGTAGGTTCCCGCGGAGGTGTCGTAGCTGTCGAACTTGATCTCGCCCGAGTAGTCTCCCCTCATATCTGTGAGCTGGGCTGAGGAGGTGCAGGCCCCTAACGCGGTGGCACCTGTTGCGGCGATCCCCGTGAGCACGGCGCGGCGGGTCACGGCGGAAGTTCGGTTTAATGCGGAAGTCATAGGGTCATCGTTCCTTTTTGCGGTCGATGGTCGGTTCTTCATTCATCATATCGACCGCCGGGGAACATCTAAAGACCCCACCGCCTTCACTGCGGTGCAGGTAACCAGTGTTATGGCTTGTGAATCATCTGTAACACTCGTGAGCTGTTCTACTGTGCGCGAGGCACAGGAGAAATAGGGCACCGGGTTCTGCGGGGGGCGAGCGCGGCAGCCGCCTTGTGCTGGCACCCTAGACGCGGGAGGTTCCCCCTGCACCGGGCGATGAGGAGCTGCGGTTGGTGGGCAGGGTATCAAAGACCCACCGCTCGTCCTTGTACCGGGCAACAATATCCATGGGGAACTCTTTTGACCGTTCTGATTCTGGGACTTCTTCCACTGAACGATTCTTCACCCGGAAGGGGCCGATTTTAAGAGTGAGCAGAGCTGGCCACGTGTAGGTATCGCCGTCTTGCCGGGGTGTAGCCTCTTTAAGACTAATGATGAGTGTGGGGTCAGCAACCCAGGTGGAGTCACTCACATGGCCTATAGCCCTTGTCAGAGAGGCTTTATCTTCGCTGTTTAATGCGCTTTTTCCAACACATTCCGCGTCGCCGCTGGTGAACCCGTAGATGTAGGCGGCAGCCAAGTAGGCAATATTGGCGTGGAGTCCGGCCACACTGTTCTTATTCGCTTCTTCGGGAAGAATAGGTTTGGGGACGTTTTTGGCGCGGTGTTCCCGGGTGGCGGGTTCGTAGGTTCCCGCGGAGGTGTCGTAGTTCTCGATTTTCGCTTCGCCGCTAAAGTCGGTGCGTTCAGAGCTTGAGGAGCTGGCTGCCCCTTCCTCTATTGCTTGTGTGGTGGCAGGCACCAGTGTGGAGGCGCATCCTGTGAGCGCGGTAGCGGCTGCAATACCCACGGTCATGAGTGCGGTGCGGCGGGTATAGGCGGAAGTTGTCATAGTGTGTCATCCTCAACGATTGGTGATTGCCATATTAGTTTATCTGTATGGAGGTATCTAGTTTAACGGCTTAACCACGGTGTTGCTTGTTATTTTGGCAAGTATTTCATCTCTGGCGGCTGGCGCCTGGGCCTGAAAGCTGATCGTCCTGGGCTCATCTGAGAGGACCGAAAACGGGTGGAGGTTCAGTCTCCAGCGCACTGCCCGTCGGCGCGCAGCGCATACTCAAACATTACCTGACTATTGTGTTAAAGCAGCGCTAAAACGCTTCGCGCCGCGCTGTCCGGGCCACTTTTGCGCGACTATTCAGGTTCTTTCCGTACAATAGAATACGTTGCCTCCGTACAGGTGCGCGGCACCCGAATAACCGTGCACGGTACGTATTGGCGGCTTCACCGTGACTATTAGTGCGCTACAGAAAGGGTGTCCAGTGTCTGACATTCCCGCCTCCGAACCACAGTTCGGTGCACCCCCAACCGTTACCCAGGCCCCGGCCAGGCTGGGCACCCAAGGCACCCTGGATTTGGTGAAAAAAGAGACCCGTGCACCCGAGGCAGCCACGGTGAATAACGGCGCTGATGAGCTGGCAATAGCGCTGAATAACACCGACCTGAAATCCCCCACGCTGCTTGACACCCTTGAGAACACGATCTCGGTGTACGGTGCCGACACGTTCAACGGTATAGACGTAATCACCCAGCGGCTGCTGAACATGCAGGAGCTTGAGCTCGCCCCCGAGTCGCCGCAGACGAAAGCCTCGAAAAACTTGGCTGAACTACGCGCGCAGATCAACTCCCTGGATTACAGCGCAATTGACGGCACCCCCGGCAAGCGTGGCCTGGCAAAACGCCTGCTGGGGCGCGGCAAAAACAAGATGGAGGCGTTCTTCTACCAGTACGCCACCGTCAACCGCAATATTGAGGGCATCAGCAAAAAACTTAAAAAGTCCACGGACGCCCTGGTGATGCAGCAGGCGGAACTGGTGAAGCTGCGTGAACGCCTGCAGGAAGGCATGCGGGATTTGAACGAGAAAGTTGCGGTGCTTCAGCAGTTCGCCGATATGGTGCGTGCCGCCGCCGAAGAGACCCGCCTTGAAGGGGATGAAGAGACCGCGCGCATTTACACTGAGAAGGTGCTGTACGTGACCGAGCAGCGCATCAGCGACCTGCTCACGAAGCTTGAAATTGCCGGGCAGGCGTACCTGACCAGTGACGTTGTCTCCAGCAACGGTAAAGAGCTGATTCGCGGTATCCGCCGCGCCGAAGACACCACCCTGTGGGCGTACAAGATGACCGCCTACATCGCCCGCTCTTTGGGCATGCAGGAGGCGGTGCTGCAGCAGCTTGGCGCCCTGAAAGAAACCACGGAGAACGCGATCACGCGCAACGCCGAGATGCTGTCCTCGCAGGCTACGCGCATCCAGCAGATGGCGTCCCAGCCCGCAATCGACCCGCAGGTGCTGGAGCAGGCGCACGGCAAGGTGCTGGCCGCTCTTGATGAAATTTCCTCCTTCAGGCAGGGGGCGGTGGATGCGTTCGCCCAGTCAAACCAGATGCTGCGGGAGCTCACCGCCGACTCGATGCGCCGCGTCGAACGCAGCAACGCCGAAGAGAACACGGTCACCGGCGGCGGTTCTGCCCGCGCCATCACCGGGAACTAACACCAATGAGCTTCCTTAAATGGTTTCTTGGGGTTCAGGATACACACCCCGCACCCCATCCCGGGCAGCAGCCAGCCCCACCCGGGGCGGGGGTGAGCGAGCATACCACCCAGACCGGTAACGCACAGGCGTACCCGCAGGTACACGAGCCCACACCCGCCGAAGTGATCGCGGAGGCCAGCATACGCCTGGGGCAGTTCGCTGACACGGTACCGCCTCGGGCACTCTTTCCGGCGTTTGAGATGGTCGAAACCTACCGGAAGATAACGGATGAGGCGGGATCTAACACGCACCGGGCGCTGCCGGAAACAACCTCATACACCCTGCAGACGGCGCTAAGCACCTACCTGCCGAACCTTTTCACCGCCTATACACGCACCCACTCCCCCACCGAGACGCAAACCACCGAGCTGGTGCAGGCGCTCACGGAGGCGAACCGCGAGTTCTCCACCGCCCTGAACCTGGTGCGGGCCGGGCACAGCATGGACCTTGAGACGCACACCCTGTTTATGCGTAAGCGCATGGTGGCATGATGGGGGCGGTAACATGATGGAACTGAGCATCGGGCAGAACGTGAACCTGACCCAGGCCGCCCCCGAGGTGCACAATATCCTGGTGGGGCTGCGGTGGCGCACCGACGAACCGCTGCTGCGTGAATGCCTGGAAGCCGGGGTGCTGCTCACAACGGGCGGGCGCCTGGTGAACCGCCGCGACTTCGTATTCGCGCACCAGGTGCTTGACAGCTCCGCCAGTGTGCACCGCCGCGAGATCATGGGCGACGACAAGGCACAGTTCGGCATACATTTACCGGAGGTTCCGGCGGATGTGGACTCGCTGGAGGTGGTGCTTTTTATTAACGGGGAAAGCTCAATACGGCTTAACCGTGCCAGCGGCATACGGGCCCGCGTCATTAACCCGGCCACGGGAGCCACCATGTTCCGTGCGCCCCTGGCGCAGGTGGGCCGCAGCGCGGCGGTGCGCCTCATGCAGGTGTACCGGCACCGTGGGGACTGGAAGGTGCGTGCGGTGTGTGACGAATGGGCAGATGTTCCGGCGATGCTGCGGGGGTTCGGGTTGTGAGCCGCTACAGCTTCTTAACGGCGTACCTGGCCGACCCGGCGCCGCAGCATACTCGTGACCACGGCGACAGCGCCCCTGCCGCCACGGGCGGCGCGGCGGCCCACGCACCCCAGCGAATAGCCCCGACCGCTACCCAAAACACCCGGTACAGTTCCCCCACACCGGCGGCGCAGCCCGATGGCGGCGGGCGTCGCGTGCAGGCCCCCTCAGTCGTCAAACCCGGCGGGGCGAATAGCGCGGGGCGGCCGGTGGCCCCGCCAGATATGCGTAAACCCGCGCGCCGCACCGCCACCTACACCCCCGCAGAGCCCAACAGCCGAATATCGGGGGCACCCTCCGGGGCCGAAACCACCGAAACATCCACACCCGTAACCGCCAGCCCTATACCAGACCCCGAACCGCACTGGTGGGGGTCCGCCCCGAATATCACCGAAGCGGCGCAGGAGGAACGGGCCTTCATACTTGATGCGGTACAGTCCGGAATCGGCGGGGTGAGCGTCACAGGCACGAACCTGCACGCAACCCTGCTCACCTGGGACGGCGCCACCATCGACTACCCTGAGCCTTCACGGCCCGAACCCATTGATACGGTCACCAGGATCACTCTCAACACCGACTGCACGGTGCTGAGCATACCGCCGCGGGCGCTCGCGCAGCTGCGTTCGCTGGCTGTGGGCGGAGAAAATCTTATACTGGCCAACACCAGCCTGGGGTTTACCCGAACCCTGGGCAGGGGCGCGCTAGTATTAAGCGAGAGTGGGTACGCTACGCTCGCAATAGCCATTATTGGCTAGAAATAACCACCATAAATAGACAAGAGATAAGGAAAGGTACATGGCTGCTATTAAGCTCACCAAAGGCAACCCCATTAACCTCACCAAGGAGGCCCCCGGCCTGAAGAACCTCACCATCGGTCTCGGCTGGGACCTGTCAATTGCTGGGGAAGCGTACGACCTGGACGCCTCGGTCATGCTCACCGATGAGAACGACAAGATCATTTTCGATGACGCCTCCCTGATCTTCTTCAATAACCCCACCAGCGCGGACGGGGCGATCGTGCACACCGGTGATAACCGCACGGGTGACGCCGAAGGCGACGATGAGACGATTATCGTGAACCTTGAGAAGGTGGACCCTCAGATTCAGCGTGTGCACATCCTCGCCTCTATTTACGAGGGTGAGAAGACCGGCAAGAACTTCGGTGTGGTGCGCAACGCCTACGTGCGCCTGATTAATGACGACACCAACGAAGAGATCGCCCGCTACGACCTGTCCGAAGACTGCTCGGCGGCACCGGCGGTGCTGTTCGCTGTGGTGTACCGCCATAATGGCGAGTGGCGTTTCAAGGCTGTGGAAGACCCCTTCACCGGTGGCCTGCCGCACCTGCTCACCTCCTACGGTTTTACCGTCTAGAACCCTCTAGACAGCACACACACGCTCTATAAGGAGAGCTTTTAATCAATGGCATTGTTGAAATTCTTCAAATATGACCTGCTCATCACCCTCGCGGCACTCGTTGTGGCGATGTTCTACGGCGGTGTTTCGGGCATGGTTTCCGCCGCGATCCTGATCGTGCTTGAGATCGTGTTCTCGTTCGATAACGCGGGCGTGAACGCGAAATACCTGAACAAGATGTCGCACGCCTGGCGCCGTATCTTCCTGACCGTAGGCGTGCTCGTGGCGGTATTCGGGATGCGTCTGGTGTTCCCGTTCCTGATCGTATGCCTGGCCGGTAACGTGGGACCGGTCGAAGCGTGGAACCTGGCCATGGAGCGCGGCGACCCGCACACCCCCGGCACTTACGGCTACATTCTGGAATCTGCGCATCACACGATCGCCTCTTTCGGCGGCATGTTCCTGCTGATGCTGTTCCTCTCATTCCTGTTCGAGGCAGGTAAGGATGTGCACTGGCTGGCGGTCATTGAGAGGCCGCTGGCTAAGGCGGGGCATTTCGACTCAATGCCGGTGCTGGTTTCGGGTGCGATCCTGTTGGCGGCCGCGCAATTGTTCGGGGCCGAGCACCATGAACAGTACACGATCCTGCTCGCCGGGCTGCTGGGTATGCTCACGTTCCTGGCGACGAACGGTCTGGCGACGTTCATGGAGGACCGCAATGAGGCTCAGGAAGAGTCTTTGTCGGAGGTCGCTATGCTCACGGGTAAGGCCGCGTTCTCCATGTTCATCTTCCTGGAGGTGCTGGATGCGTCATTCAGCTTTGATGGGGTGCTGGGCGCGTTCGCGGTAACTTCCGACCCGATTATTATTGCGATCGGCCTGGGTGTGGGCGCCCTGTTTGTTCGTTCAATGACGATCTACCTGGTCGAGAAAGGCACCCTGCAGGAGCTGCGCTACCTGGATCACGGCGCGCACTGGGCGATCGGTGTTCTGGCGCTCATGCTGATAGCGACCCTGAAGTGGGATATCCCGGATTATGTGATCGGTTTATCCGGCATCGTGTTCATTGCGGGTTCGGTCATCTCATCCCGCCGCGCTAACCGCGCCGAAGCCGCCGAGAATGATGGGGATGCCAAAGAACCTGTAGCCTCGGGAAGCTCAACCGATGAGGCCGCCCTGTGAGCGTGTCCGTAACCGCTGCCGGGTGGCCGCCCCACTGGGGTGGGTGCTGCCGCCCGGCGCGGCATGACAACTAACGTACAACGATGTAGAAGGGTATAGAAACTATGGCCATTAACCTTTCAAAAGGCCAAAAGATTAATCTGTCAAAAGATAGCGGCCTCACCCAGGTGCGCCTGGGGCTGGGCTGGGACCCGATCAAGGTGAAGGGCTTCTTTGGGCGCACCAAGGAGAAGGCCGTGGACCTGGACGCTTCGGTGCTGGCCTATGATGCCTCGGGGCAAATGGTTGAGGCCGTGTTTTACGGGTCGTTGCGTGCCGCAAACGGCTCAATCATCCACCACGGTGATAACCTCACCGGTGCCGGTGATGGCGATGACGAGGTTATAGACATTAACCTGCCCGGGGTGGATGCCCGCGTCAACACCCTGGCGCTGGTGATCACCTCATATTCGGGTGATCAGTTCAGCGGTATTGAGAACGCGTTTGTGCGCGTCGAAAACGTGGAAAACCGGCAGGAGCTGGCCCGTTTTGAGATGACGCAGAAAGGCTCGCACACGGGCCTGATGGTCGCCTCCATTAGCCGGGACGGGAACGACTGGGTGTTTAAGGCCGTGGGTTCGCCGCTGCCGGGCGCCGCACGCACCCCACGGGACGTTATCGAGTCGGCCCGCGCCTACCTGTAACCTGCCAGCTAACGCGAACCGCCGAAGCAGGTTCCGGCCCGTGATACAGGGGTGCCCCAGATGACTTAACCATCTGGGGCACCCCTGTTACTTCCTTGAGCCAGTCATGGTGCGTACCCCGACACTTCGGCGGCGCGGCACCAGCTAAGTGTCTTTGAGGCAGACGCAGGTAACCGCCTAGATTGAACTGCTGGGTGAGGCACTGGCTGATGCACCACCCGGCGACTGAGAGTTGAAGTCACTAATATGCCACGCACCATTCGAATATTTGGCAGTAAGCTCGTCCTTACCCGTATGCTTCCGTTCTGTCTCTTTGAGCTCGCGCACGTTCCCGAAAGCTGCTATATATTCCCCAAGATCAAAGGTGTACGTAGCAGACCAATGGTAGGTGTCATCATGTTTAGTAGGCTGGGATTCTTCCAGAAAAAACGTAAAAGTGGGGTTGCCAAACCATGCCTTCCCCTCTTTAAACGCCTTTAACATAGCCTTGGTAGAACTAGCCTTAGTCATATCCCGTTTTTCTTTGTCATTGAGGTCTGACTGCTCAAAATACTGGTCGTCTCCCGTAGCGAAAAGATACTGTAACGACGCTGCCATGAACGCAAGAGACGAGTAGAGGCCCGCCGCCGACTCCTCACGAATATTATCAGGCTTAACAGGTTTTGGTATGTTCTTCGCTGGCTGGGTGCGGGTAGCTGGCGAGTAGGTTCCCGCAGAGGTATCGTAGCTTTCGAGCTTCACCTCACCTCTATAGTCTTTCTCGGGCTCTTTTGTCTGATCATTACCAGAAATATCTGAGGCAGAAGAGTTTATATTCAACCCGCTGCAGGCAGTTAAAAACGTAAGGGAGCCAGCGCCTAAAAAGCCGAAGGCGGCGCGGCGGTTCACTATGAATGTCATGTTAGGTTTCCTTTCAGCTGGGAATAACCAGCCTCACCATCATACTGAGCTTTCACCACGGTGAGCGGGGGTTTTCCAGCCCAAATCTGCGCTGCAGCTTTTTGCGCAGGCAAGAATTTTCCGCATACCCAAGGTGCAGGGGCGACTTACGGCTTCACCGTTGAAGAGAGCGCCTGAATACCGGCAAGCTCCCACACGCCACCTGTATACTCGCCACGCATAACAACTTTGCTACTAGTTTTCCGTTCATTAGCAGGCATATCGCGCACTTGACCGGCAGCCACTAAGTAGGTACCTACTGCGACTGTAATGGTTGCTGGCCATAGATAGTATTTACCCGATTTATTGGACGAGGATGTTTCTAGGGTGATGACATACTTGGGATCTTCAAACCAGACTTCACCTGTTTGCAGAACCGAGTACTGTTCAACCATTATGTCGTAGTTTTTCTTCTCCTCTGGGTGAAGTTTGACCTGCTCAGTGTATTGGGAATCCCCAGTGGTCATGAGGTACTGCATTGAGGCTGCCATGAATGCCAAGGATGAGTAGAACCCTTCCTCAGAGTTCTCGTTCATGTTCTTTGGTTTGATGGGCTTAGGCACGTTCTTCGCTGGCTGGGTGCGGGTAGCTGGCGAGTAGGTTCCCGCAGAGGTGTCGTAGCTTTCGAGCTTCACTTCCCCTTTATGGTCTACCGACGACGAGCTGGACGGTGAACTAGAGGCAGCAGAAGACGACGAACTCGCTGGACCGGCAGAGGCACTGGACGATGCGCTGCTGCTCTCAGCTTCTTGATGCTTCACAACGGTTCTTATAGGGGCGCAGGCAGACAACAATGCCGCAGCAGATCCAGCACCCGCAAAGTTCAGCGCGGCACGGCGGTTAAATACGGAAGTCACAATATTATCGATCTTGTTTGTCTAGATTCAGAATGTTTGACTTCTTTATTATAGCTACAATTCGTTTTTATGACCTTAAATTTCATTTTACGAGTCATCTGAAAGATCATAGGTCATAATGGTAACTTCCCACACGCCACCAGTGTATTTCCCTTTCATATACCCCTTTTGAGGTTTTTCAGCCCCTGTAGAAGGCACAGGAACCGTCTGGCCTTGTGCGTTATGGACATTTTTACCGTAATCAAAAACGACCGTAGAGGGCCATGTGTAACTAGAGCCTGACTTGGTGGGCTGGTCAGTTGTTAATGTAATAACAATCTTGGGGTTTTCAAACCATGCGACACCGCCTGCGATATATTGTGCCATCTCATCGTAGTCACTCAGGTCCTCTTCCTCATCAGTCTTTACCTGGTCCAGGTATTGCCGGTCGCCTGTTGTCACAAAATACTGGAATGAAGCGGCATAGAAGGCGATTGTTGAGTATAGACCAGCCACCGAGTTTTCGTTCATATTCGCTGGCTTAATGGGTTTAGGTACGTTCCGCGGGGGATGCTCGCTGGTGCCGGGCTCATAGGTGCCTGCGGAGGTGTCGTATTTCTCTAGTTTTGCCTCGCCTTTATAGCTCTTTGCAGACTCCGAAGATGCTGGTGAAGACGATGACGTAGAGGCCGCAGGGCTCACGGACTCCTCAGACGGCTCCGGAGAATATGAATCAGGGGTACTGATACTGCTGCTACTGCTGCTATCGCCGCTACTTTTCTTAACGCTTCTCTGCGGAGCGCAGGCCGCTAAGAACGCAGCAGACCCTGCACTCAGAAGACCCAGGGCGGCACGGCGGTTCAATACGGAAGTCATGGCAGGGGTCGCATCCTTTCCACATGAGGTGATTGCGCACTCTTATCATACAGCGACAGCTCACCTACTGAATGCCTGATGAGCTGAAGTTAACGGTCTCGCATTTACCCCCGAACAAGACATACGAAGCTTCCTAGCCCCAGGCATATGTATCTTGTTCTACCGAACTAGCCTGTCAACTAGTTTGTATCGAACCGAGAGTGTCAATTTTCCACACACCATCTACGTATTCACCGCGGAACACAGCGTTCATACTGTTCTTCTGTTCGCTGGCGCTAAGGGCTTTTGATTTCCCATTGACGGCATATGCATGCGTACCGAAAGATACTTTCACCTCAGCCGGCCATAGATAATATTGATTTGCTTTACTGGGCTCCGAATTCTTCAGGTCAAATACTACTTTAGGGTTCGAATACCAGATAACCCCACCTGCTATATAGCTGATTAATTCGTTGAATTTTTCCCCAAAACTTTCTTTTTCTTTCTGCCCTAACTTGACCTGATCCATGTACATTGTATTCCCAGAACGTAGGGCATACTCTAGCGCCGCCGCATAGAACGCGAGGTTTGAGTAGAACCCAGCCTCCGATTTTTCGTTCATGTTGTCAGGTTTAATGGGTTTTGGCATATTCCGGGGCGGGTGTTCACTGGTACCAGGCTCGTAGGTACCCGCCGAGGTATCATATTTTTCAAGTCTCGCTTCGCCACTGTAGTCTTTTTTCTGTGCAGTTGGCGAAGCCGATGCCGTGCTAGCAGGACTTTCGGAAGCTGATTCGCTAGGGTTCTCTGCACCTTTCTTGACACTTCTTAGCGGGGCGCAGGCCGCTAAGAACGTAGCAGACCCTGCGCCCAGAAGACCCAGGGCGGTACGGCGGTTCAATACGGAAGTCATGACAGGGGTCGCATCCTTTCCACATGAGGCGATCGCGCACTCTTATCATACAGCGACGGGGGCAGAAGTAGCGGTTCGAAGGTGCGTACGCTCTTAACAATAGAATGCAGGCCACATCCATCAAGAGGGACAGTAGGCGCCTAGGTGCGTACCGCCATGACATACGGCGGACTCATGAGGCAGGAAGCTCTTACAGGTATCACCCGTGGACATGATTACTCATGACAGTTATGCACTCCTCATATGAGTCTTCCCGTACTGATACACCACTATTTATCCTCGTTATCTTGTGCCTTAAAAACCTGGCTTGGCATATGCTCTACACTTTCAAGATGAATCTCGCTCTCAACGGCATCAACACGCCAGTCACCGTCCTCCCACACCATCGGCACGGAGAACTTAGCAATATGATTCTGCCCATCAGATTTCCACAGAAAAACAGCGTCAACCACAGCCCGCTCTGGCGAGTAAGACTTTATATCATAACCAGCAATACGGGCATCAGCAGAGTCAGCCGGATGGCTCTCAGGAGCTTCAGGCTTATATTCAGCAGCAACACGCTTTGAGAGTAAACCCCTACGCTCTGCCTCAGTTGCATTAATATCACTTTCAGCAGCCATGTACGTGATAGCTGCCATAGCAGCACCAGTTGGGTTATGAGCAAAGCAATATCCCACAACACCAGGCGTATAGGTAGGACCATACGTTGCAGAGACCGGATATTTAATACCATCATAGGTTTTCTTAAACCGGTAATCTGATGGCGCTTCTACGCTGAATTCTTTCTCAGAAGCCACCGGCACATCGCACTTATGATCGCCACGGCCTGTAGGTGGTGTGCTTGTTTGCTGTCCGCTACCCGACGGCGCAGAACTAGATGATGCCGCCGCTGCACCCTCAGCCGAGTTTTTAGTCTCTCCCTTATTTCCCATTAGATTCCACACCAGCAAAATAGCCAGTATTAGGATCACACCGAGCATTACGATAAAAAGAAAATTACGCCCCCGGCTTTTAGAAACGTCAGGCATTAAGCACCTCCAAAAAAAATATTAATAAAATAGTTGCTGAATATTGCGACCACTATCGCAGCGAATAGCTACCCATCATCTACTACACAGATCCACACCATAGGGCTGGTTACTACCTTCATCCAGTCCATTGTGTCTTTTTCAAGACTAATAACAGGGCCAGCATGAATCCATGACGAAATAAATGTCTGAAAAAAGTTAACGGCTCCGGCCCACAGGGAGATCGGAAAATCATTACTCAGGCCTTCAAGCTCAGTTTTAACAGCAGTGCCACCAGGATCTTCAACAGCCCCTCGCACCTTTTCAGAGGCAGCAGCCACATTCTCATGACATTCCGCTTTATCATCAATCGCAGGGTTCATATCACAACTGAAATCCCCAATATTTTGGTTGTACCCGCAGCGAAATCAGCCACGTAATTATTCATTAGCTTTTGCCTCCGTTGGCCTTAAATACCTGCCCCGGCACACGAGTCACCAACACCGGCTCCACCGTGTCTGGATTCACGTCCACCTTCCAGTCATCGTTCTCCCACACCAACGGCAGAGTAAATTTCACCGCAGTCTGCTTACTTTCACCCTCACGAGTCACCAGTACAACAACCCCAATCTTTGCCCTCTCCGGTGAATACTGCTCAACCTCATACCCAGCTATACGGGTATCACGAACAGGCTTAGCCACAGACATATCAAGGTTCTCCCGAACAGAAGCAGAAAACAGATCCTTTAACTCCTCCCCAGACGCGCGAGAATCCCCCGACACAGCCGTAACCTGCGCCGCAGCCATTGCGGCCCCCGTCGGATTATGCGCAAAACAATACCCAACCACAGCCGGGGTATACGTCGGCCCCACCGACGCACTCACTGGGTACACAATCCCCACTGCTGACGTCTTAAACTGATAATCCGATGGCACCTCACCGCTGAAAGCCTTATCAGGAGCCACCGGAACATCGCACTTATGATCACCGCGACCTGTAGCACTAGAGGACGACGCACTTGAGGGCTGTCCGCTACCCGACGGCGCAGAACTAGATGATGCCACCGCTGCACCCTCAGCAGAGTTTTTAGTCTCCCCCTTATTTCCCATTAGATTCCACACCAGCAAAACAGCTAGTATTAGAATCACGCCGAGCATTACGATAAAAAGAAAATTACGCTTCTGCCCCTCAAGCACACGAGACATTAAGCACCTCCAAAATAGTATTCATACAATAATTACTGACTGTGGTGATCATAGTTATAAGAACAGCTGCCCACCCTCTGCTGATACCGCAGGTGGGTCCAGCAGTGCAGTTTCCTCCGCGATAAACATGACTGACCGACCAGCCCCAACATAATGGTCACGCACGGACTGGCAGGCTGCCCACACCTCGTTGGTGCCGCACCCAATACCCAGAAGACACCGTAACTTTTGTGTGTGAACGGGCTGCACCTTAGCCCTCTGTTTCGTTTTACGGAGGAATAACCCCCTAAATGCCAGGAGATAGCGAGTAACGATAAGGGGGCTCTGTGGAGTGTATGTAAAAGAAGAAGATAGTCCGACGTTATCAATAGTTGTAGAAAGGAGGGCAAGCACACCTCTGCCATGCTGCCCTTTGGGTACTGCAATGTGCCCACGGCTGCCAATGGCAGATACAGTTGTAAAGCTACCCGAGCCAGCAGCAGCGCCACACCTTATCGGCGTTCTCATAAAGGTATATTTCTTTCTAATTATCGGCAGATGAAACGGCTGTACCGTCCAAATTTTATTATAGGCAAATGAATATTAAAGATTCAAACATGCTATATATAAATCATATTGCAGATAGATACTTCTAAAACTATCTTAAAATCTCAAGAGGTAAAAAATTATATTTATCTGTAAAGTAAAAGCTACCCGGGCCTATAAACCATGCAACCACTCAAACACCTTAAGCAGAGGTCTGATACAGCACCCCGGGTCTACCCTGTGCTATATAACAATTCGCCTGGATTGAGAGGCTGTTTCATCACCCAATCCAGGCGAACTTTAGTTCTTTTCAAGAATAGTTAATCTATAGCTGCAAGGCATATAACAAACATACGTCAGGGAACACTCACAACCGCAGTGGTAGGGCTAAAGCAGTTCCCTGGAGGGCTCTTTATGCCTGCTGCTTGCGCTTCCGCGATGCGGCATAGGTGAGAGCTACACCCGTTGCGAATAGTCCTGCAGCGGTAGCCACCGGAGTAGTCGAGAAGCCGGTGTTCGCCAAGCTACCGGTGCTCTTCGCTGCGGTCGCCTGACTCTCACTCTGCACACCCTGCGCAGCAGAAGCAGCAGACGGGTTATTAGCAGGTACGGCAACGGTTCCAGAGTCTTGAGCCTGCTGAGCGGCAGGAGCAGCCGGGGCGGCCTGAGAACCTGCAACAGCGGCAGACCCGCCAGATGCGCCATTAGCTGCAGCACCAGCACCCGAGCCGCCAGCTGCCGCCTCAGAAGCAGGGGTGTAGGCAGGAGTATAGGCCGGAGCCTGTGCAGCCTGTGCCTGCGCGGCGGGGGCCGCCTGAGCGGCAGGGGCCTGCACGGGTGCTGCCTGAACCGGGGCCTGTGCAGCGGAACCGCCATCCACAGAGGTGTCGGCCGGGGCGGCAGGAGCTACCGGGGCTGCCGGAGCAGGGGTTTCAACCGGCGCGGGCTGCGCAGGCTGAGCAGGAGCAGGATCGGTATCAACCACAGGAGCCGCCGGGGCGGGAGTTACCGGGGCATCAGGCGCTGGAGTGGGGTTAATTGCCGGGTCGGCAGGTGCTGGGGTCGGATCAATAGCAGGATCTGCCGGTGTCGCATCCCCCGGAGTGGGAGTCAGCCCAGGAGTCGGGAACAAACCGACAGGGTCCTGCTCTGTGGCAAGAACCGGAGCCTCAGGCTCAGCAGCAGGCTGAACGACAGCTGCCGGGGAAGCCGCAGCAGCGGGCTCTTCAGTTGCCACAGCCGCCGGGGTGTACGCTTCAGCCGGGGCGTCATCAGCCATAGCCGGAACCATATTAATAGCTGCAAGAACAGCCAAACCGCCCAGTATTGTCACTTGTTTCTTCATGGGGTCACTCACTCTCCATCTTTCTTAATAATTGTCATGTGGTGATGGTCGGCTGATAACAGCACGGATGCTCCATCATGGTTAACACCAAGAACCTCACCTTCCGGGCTCTTGCGCACCCCACCGGGTCCAGCCCACGAAACGCCGCCCGTGCCGCCAGAAAGGTGAAAGCCCACCGGAAGTGGGGTAGCTTTTTCAGGGGCCATTTCTATGGTATACGTTGAACGAGTGTTACAGTCGATAATTTGCTTACCTAATAGTAGTGTCGAACCAGAGAAATCTACCTTGGCACCCTCTGATGCGTCAACGGAGACCTTCGCCGCAATATCATCAGAACTCACCGACTGAAAAACCAGGGTTGAACGGCCATCAACAGACCAGAGCGTCATCACCTCGCCACGCGAGCTCACCCCAGCCCATGATGCAAGACGCGCGCCCTCCCCCGGTGAGGCAAGCTTATGCGAGCCCTCAACCTTGCCGGATGCATCAGCCGTAACAACTGTTCCTCCGTCCTGGGAAGTAGCCCAGTACTCCCGTGAACCATCAGTAGAAATAAACGACGCGCCCTCGGCCGGGGTGCGAAACTCTTTGGGCGATGACCCCAGCAGCGTTACTTTCGCTGGTTTAGATGGGTTATCACGGTTAACCAAAGCAGTAACCCCTTGACGGGTGAGCATTTGCTGGTCTTTAGCGGAGTACCGCAGCACCTCACTGAATTTCTTATCACTGGACCACATGAGGTAGGACTCTTTACCAACGTATGCGAAACCACCCTGGTGGGGCCGTATTGTCAATTCAGAAAGCGCACTATCGGGCTCTTTTACCTCCGTTTTGCTGATTTCTTCCCCCGTCTGAGCCGATACAACGTACAGTGTTTTACCGGACAGGTAGGTGACATATTTACCATCCTGCGAGACGGCGGAAACTTCAGCAGCACCGGCTAACTGGACGGTGTCACCTTTCTTCTCTTGGGTAGAGCTGGGACTTTGGGGGTCTGTACTAGTTTTATGAGGCTGAGCTGAGACAGTCCTCTCCCCATGATTCGAGAAGAAAAACATGACTCCCCACACGCCGCCACCCAGCAGCCCCACAACAAGAACCAGCGCCAGCGGAACAAGAAACACTGCCCGCTTGTAGAAGGGTTTCTTCTCCGCAGCAGGGGCCGCTACCGCTGCTTGAGAAACCACCACATTTTCGGGCTCGACAAAACCATTCGGGTATACCACCATGACTCTGTTACCGCCCTGCGCATCTGCTACATGGACGTATACCGGGCGCCCTAGGTTACTGGCAATAGTGGAAACATAAGCATAGGAGCGGGACAAAGCAGCATCAATTGTGGCCTCTTGAATGAAGCGGACCCCTTGATCCTGAACAGCCAATTCAACAACGGCTGGCCCTCGAATAATGGCATCCACACGCGGGTACCTTGACGGCTCCATTCTTCCCTCCTTGCACTGCCCCTATTCATCATAGAATCTGGGCAATTGGCACACCCTACGGGGGTACTCATAAATGTACATATATCGTAGCAAGGTTCACCGAATCACTAATATAATCGACTGCTCAGCCCTACCAGGTATACGGTCAGCTATCCTGGCCAAAAAACGGTGATTAACATATTTTTCGCTGGTGCACAGACCTATCAGTTCTTGGCTTCCTACCTACACTCACTGGAACACGCCAGTGATTTCAAAAATTAGATAAAGAGTTGATATATGATATCGGGTAAGAAATTATTGAATTATAATCGCTACAAATTTATTTCAAGATAAAGATAACTATGAATAAAATACGCGGAACACCCAAAAACATACACTAAAACCCAAACCACAAGGAAAAACACACCGTGCCACTACACACCTTCACCACAATCCTACAAATTTCCGCAGGGATCATGATACTCTACGGCATCCGCGACGAATACAAACGCTACCGCGATAAGAAAAAAGGGGAAATCGTCAAACGCCTCCCCCGCCTTGAAGGCGCCGCAACTATTTTTCGGCTGCATCTGCCTCGTCGGCTTCTTCATCGCCTTATTCATAGCACTCCCAGCACCCGAATGGCTCCCCAACTGGTACTACTTCGCAGGCGGTATACTCTCCGCAGCAACCGGAATCGCTCTACTATACCGCTACGAAACAAAATACCTCAGCATCAACCCCGACGCCACCATCACCTACCGCGGCAGCTTCGGACAACCCCACACCGCACCCGTGAGCTCGATTAATGAATACAAGTACACCCCAGGACACACGCACTTAAACAACGAATATATTGAAGACAACCTCTGGCTCTGGGACAGTAAAAATAACACCATCGCCACCTACTCCCCCGAATACCTGAAAGAATATAGCATCATGGCCCACCTCGTCTTCCGATGCGCACGCGGACACTGGCCCGACATGAACAACCCCGACGAAGCAGCCATCATCAAAAAAGCCACCACCAGCAAAGGACGCGGAGAAATCATCCGCTACCTACAAGAAAACACCGAAGCCACAGGACTCGCCAACCACACCCCCACCCCAACCTAAAATAGCAACAGCCTACCACCATTCAAGAGGTTTAGATGTCTATCCCCATCCTCACCTTCTCCACCTCCGCCCTCGTACTCACCCTCTACATCCTCCACGACGAAATACAACGCGCCCGCGACAAACACAACACCAGCAAAATCAAACGACCACCCCGCTACAACGGATGGATAGGCATCACCACAACCCTCTTCTGGGCCAGCGCCCTCACCATCCTCCTCTTCGCAACCCCCACATTCGAAACAGGCGCCATCCTCACCAGCACAATCTTCTGCCTCCTTGGACTATTCCTGCTACACAGGTACGCCACCAGCTACCTCAGCATTAACCCCAACGGAACCATCACCCACCGCACCTGGACCGGACGCCGCATCACCACCCCCATCACCTCCATCAACGCCTACACCTACACCCCCACAGAAACCACCGCCGAAGGCGACTTCCACCCCGACCAGCTCAAACTCTACAACAGCAAAGGACAAACAATAGCCTCCTTCTCCCCCAGGACCCTCAAGGAATACACCATCGCAGCCCACCTCATCTTCCGACACACCGAACACCGCTGGGCCGACATGAACACCCCAGAAGACGCACACACCATCAAAAAAGCCGCCGCCCACCCCCTAAACATCACCCGATCCCTGCGCAGGCTCCGCAACGGCAACAACCTCGCCACCGAAACCCTCACCCCCACACACCCCAAAAACTAACCAACCCACCAACGCCACAAAACCACCCTTCATCACCGCTTTTCCCCTGCAAACACAGGACACACAAAACCCCACCACCACACAACCTATTATTAAGATTTGATAACAACACCCCGAGACCCCTTGAATCACCGCAAACCTCAACCTACACTACAACCTAGAGTTCTGCCACGCCGCGCAGAACCCACCCACTTTACCGAAAGGAAACCGTGATGAGTGATCGCGTTCTTAGTTCCCAAGCCGCCAAAGATGCCATCCAGAAAATTCAGAGCATCATCACCG
>ERZ772962.469-NODE-469-length-22392-cov-26.300846_pt1 | contig 22392 bp, 16 predicted proteins | sample MGYA00580676_ERZ772962 | MGnify/ENA primary metagenome ERZ772962 (study PRJEB29015, sample SAMEA2738049) | human oral metagenome | biome: human oral; feature: human-associated habitat; material: saliva | place: China | collected 2230 ...
TGGAACACTACAGTTACCACCCTACCGCATGTTTGCCGTCGTTTGCATTCTTTTGAGGATGATGACGGTGGTTGGTCAATATTCGGGCTTCTCAATGTTTTATGCATCAAATATCTCTGCGCCCGCGGAGGCGCCGCCTCAGCAGAATTTGTGCCATGGTTTTTAACTACGACCAAAGACACTAACCTATGGCACAAATCCGTAACCCATGACCGAATCTCCGGCTGCGCCAGGTAGGCGAGAGCCGGTTATGGGTTATGACTTAGCTTTTTCGTCGATAGGTTAGTGTCTTCACTTCGGGTAAAAGACCCACGGTGAAGGCACTAACCTATCGAAAACCTCGGTCTAAAAAACAGAGCGGCCCCGAACACTTCCGTATCCGGGGCCGCCTGCTACGGTTATTACATTCGGTTATTAGTCCCGTTCACCGCGCAGAATCTGCTGAATGAATTTCTTGGGTAGCCAGAAGGAGTGCTTCGTGATGTGGCGACCGTCGGGCAGTTCGTCGGTGTCCTTGAGCTTGCCTTTTCCGACAAATTCGCCAGGCTTAACTTCGTAGTAGGTCTGGGAGGCGTGAACCTTCGTAAAAAGGTATTCGTTCGCCTTGCTCTGCGGGAAGTTAGTGGAAACCTTAAACCCATCCTCGCCGTTCGGCTTGACCGTTAGCTCAACACCTCGATTAATGATTTCCTTCGTCTCTTGCCATACCCTCATCAGCTCAGGCTCGAGGGAATCGGGGAAACCCCAGAACTTAACCTGATCCAAGCAGAAATCACCGGATTCATTCTCACGGAAAACAACGAACATGAATTTCCTTGAGAAAATCTCGGTGTAAATATGGGACTCTTCCCACTCTTTTTCATTCGCTAGTTCAATAAAACGGTAGTTCTTAAAGGGAGAATCCTCTTTAGGGAGCCCGTTTTTATCAACACGAATAGCGCGAATATTCATGTTTGCCTTTTTGAATTCGGCAGTACTGTCAATATCCGAGGAAAGGCCTAGAATTTTCCTCACAAGAGTGCTGTTGCGGCCCTTGGCGTTAAAGTTAACGTCAAACTCCTTGCAGAGTTCTTTCTCGCTCTGGCCCCGGTACTGCAGAAGCTTTTCTTCAATGATCTGAGTAAAAGGCTTAGAAGTGTCTTGGGCTGCGCGAGAGATACTCTCCTGTTCCTCCTGGCTGAAAACCTTGGTGCGGAGGAGAGTTGTCATGTAGCTACTCTTGAGCGACCAGGCGCGCCTATTGGCCAGCTTGGGGCCATAGGGCTGAGTAGTGCGATCCTTGTCTTTACCGGCACCCTTGCGGCAGGTTGAAAGGTACATGCCGTCGGATTCGGAGAGCTCATGTGCGCGTCCCTCCAGGACCTTTTGAGTAATACGTTTATAGTCCTCGAGAATGGTCGGCATATCCTCTTCGGGCCAGTCAAAAAGGAAAAATTTATCGGTGATATTATTCGAAATATCGCGAGTCTTTTGATATTTATAAAACAGAAGCAAAATATATTGGCACTTATGCCAAAGGTGCGTCTGATAAAAATCGTCTAGGTTTTCCTCATGAAAATTAAACATACTGAGGACTAAGCGTTCTTTGGCGGAAATAGTGCCGTTCGCGGTCACCCGGTAAGGGGTCGTTTTGATTTCGACCTTTGCGGCGGGAATGTCTGCTTCCGGGGAGCTATTGGGTTCAATACCGTAGCCAGCTTTTTCCATGAGGCTGCCGTAGATTCCCTTGGAGAGCTGGCTAATTTCCTTGCGGGCAACCATTGAGGGAGTGCCCTTTTTCTTATCTTCATAGGTTTTGTATTCGGAGTTCTGGAATTCTTCCAAGATGTCATAGAGTGTGCGGCCGATGAGATGCTTCTCTGTGTACTTGAGGATGCTATCAATGCTCGTATTGTCGTAATCGAAAAGGCCCATGGTCGGTGTTCCTTCCGGAAGTAGAGGGGTGGCGGCGGTGCTGTTTCTTGCTCTCATGCTACGTCAGATACGGCAGTTGCGCTCTTTGGCTCGTCACGGGCTTTTCCATAACCCACTTGATCTGAACAACTATTCTATGCTATAGTATTAGTATTCGAATATATTTACAGAGGACTATAAGGACTACTGACTCATGGATCAGAAAACCACCAGCAGTAGCCAGCCTATCCGAGTTATCGAGCTTTTCGCCGGTGTAGGTGGCTTCCGCTTAGGATTTGAAGGCTATAACGCCAACGGCATGACCCTGCCCTCCGCAGGCCCCTTCACGACTGTCTGGGCGAACCAGTGGGAGCCCCCGGGAACGGTTGGCCGTCAGTTTGCGGCCCGCTGCTACCAGGAACGTTTCGGTGAAGAAGCAAACCTCGAAAACCGTGATATTCACGCTGTACTTGATGACGTTGAGGCGGGCCTCTACGAAATTCCCGACGCTGACCTGCTCTGCGGTGGCTTCCCTTGCCAGGATTACTCGGTCACCAAGCCCCTTTCGCAGTCGCACGGCATTGAAGGTAAGAAGGGTGTGCTCTGGTGGGATATTCACCGCGCGCTCGAACTTAAGACCCCCAAATATGTTGTTCTGGAGAACGTTGACCGCCTGCTGAAGTCGCCCGCTAAGCAGCGAGGCCGCGACTTCGCCATTATGCTCTCCTGCCTCTACGCGCTCGGCTACAGCGTCGAATGGCGCGTTATCAACGCGGCAGAGTACGGCTACCCGCAGAAGCGTAAGCGCGTCTACATTTACGCCGAACACAACGCCCCCGAATGGGATTTGTCGCGCCGAATCACCCACACCGGTGTTTTGGCGGAAGCATTCCCGGTCAAAACTGCAGAATCTGAGGGTCTTCTCTCTGTCTTCGAAGAGCTCAATGAGGCCGATGAGTTCACCATCTCCGATGATCCCTACTACGAGACGGAGCACTTCGGAATCGGCGCTAAGACCTCGCCCTTCCAGATTGCCGGTGTCATGCAGAACGGCACCGTGCTCACCAGCAAGGTAGAGCCCGACTACCGCGGCGAATTTAAGACGCTCGGTGACGTGGTTCTTCCCGACTCTGAGGTGCCGGAACAGTTCTTTATTGCCCCTGACAAGGTGCCTTCTTGGGAGTACCTCAAGGGCGCAAAGAAGGAAAAGCGCATCAATAAGGCAAGCGGCTTTGAATACTTCTACACCGAAGGTTCAATGTCTTTCCCGGATCCGCTCGACCGCCCGGCGCGTACCATCCTGACCGGCGAAGGAGGCTCGGGAGCCTCCCGCTTCAAGCATGTTGTGATTGGTGATTCTGGTGCGTATCGCCGTCTCGTACCCGATGAGCTGGATCAGCTGCAGGGCTTCCCGCGAGGCTGGACTGACACCGGCATGAGCGACGGTAACCGTGCCTTCTGCATGGGTAATGCTCTTGTGGTGGGTATTCCGCACGAAATCGGTAAGGCTATCGCCCGCCGACACAACCAATAAGACATAACCGGTAAAAACGCACAGGAGGTGCAGTAGCCCGAAAGCTACTGCACCTCCTTTTGCATGCCCGGCAGCCTAAGCCAGAGCAGGTCTAGACTAGCGCCTCTTCAAGCCAGTTCAGGCCCGAGCGGTGCTCATCCAACAGCTCAAGAGCTCGGTTAGGCAACTCAACCTTCAGGCGGGTACCCGCCAACGACTGATACTGCGTATTGCCCAAACCGGGGTGCAGAAGAAGAGTCCGCGAAGAACTCACACCCACCAGCTCGCTATCAAAAAGCTTATGCAGATCCTTGCGCAGCAGAAGCCCCTCATCCACGCGATGCTCGCCCTCACGCGCATAGCTGTACAGGTGCGCCGCATCCAGCGCCGCCGTGTGGCAAGCACCCGTAAACGCACACATGTTTCCGAATCTGTTCAACAGCTCCTGACGGAACTGCGGCTGACCTTTACGAGCCCTGACCGTGCGCATCGTAAAACCGCCACGAAGATTCACAGGTACCCCGTGGGCATCCCCCAGAGGAAGCAGGTGAATACCCGAAGTGTTCAGGCTTTCAAGCCACTCAAGGACTTTCGCGGTATCGAGGGCAACAATGCTGTTCTGAGTGTTGTACTTGCCCGGAACACTCAGGTCCTTGAAGGAGTCCTTATCTGCTGCGCCGATGAGCTCAGTCCAGGTATCGCCGTAGTAGGCAATAAACCGCTGAACTTTCTCGGTTTTCTGTGGCGGATTCTTATGCAGACGCTGCTCCGGCTTGAGGTTGTCTCTTCTCAGGCACTTTCCATCGCAACGCCACAGCCCATCGGATTTGAAGGTGATGCGGGTGCTCCCACAGTTGGGGCAATACGTCATGACCTTATCGGCTTCGTATGACTCAATTTTTCGGATAACGGCCGACCCGAGAAGAATCGAATTATCTCGAATCAGCACGAAGTCGCCCTCTTGAACGTTCTTGTGGTTGGGAACTTTCGAGTCGTAAACGTAGCGGAACTCCAGGGCGTCATCGTAGACTTTTCCGCTGGCGGCGCTTCGGTTCTCTTCGTCGGGAACGGATCGCAGCAGCCAAGCCTGCGGGAGCCGCATATCAGTTGCGGCGTGTTTGCTCGGGAGGCTGAGGGTCGTCACCACGGACGGGAGAACGAGGTCCGGCAGTGAAAGCGTTGAGTTGTTGTCCATAGCAGCAGCCTAGCAGCCCGGGCGGTTTGCTGCTGCCTGGGTGGTCACCGGCTTACGGAGTAGGGGTGGTGGGTGGCGGGATCCTGTAATTACAAAAATTCTGGCGGCTCCTTCATAAACCCCTCCTCGAAAAGCCACATGTGTTTCGAGAAGCCACCAAACATGTTGCTTTTCGAAACACATGTGGCTTCTCGGCGATTAAACTCGGCGCAATAAAAACAGCACCCCGCATACACAACTTTCACCAGTCATAATGCTATTGATTCGCATCACACGCCGGTGTTTTTAGGTATCCTTGGGGTAACACTCAGACAGAAGCCCGCCCTCCACCTCGAAAGGGGCCGCATGAAAACCTTCTGGACCAACCTACCCCTCACCATCCGTGCGGCAGTCATCTTCTGCTACGCCTACGCCGGGGTGCGCATCCTCAACCTCTTCACTGAGGCAGGCACCGCCCCGCTGACCCCGCGCACGCTCCTTGACGGTGCCCTCACCGCCGCGCTCGTCGTCGGCGCTCTCGCCCTGTACCTGGGTAACGCCCTGGGTGCCGCTCTACGCGCCCGGCGAGAAGGCTACGAGCCCCGCCCGGTCGGCATCATCGTCGCCTACGCCCTCTTCGTGGCGGCGTGTGCCTACCTTGTCTGCCGCCTCATCGCTTACACCGTGGAGGCGGGGCTCACCTGGCTCTTCCCGCCCGCCCTCGACTCGGTGCTGACCGCCGTGGGCATGGCTGGTATTGGCGTGATTAACTATGTGCGCCTCCGCCGCACCCTCAAGGACTAACCGGGGAATGGCACTACAAGAAACCCTGTAATTACAAAAAATCTCCCGCACCGGGTGGAGCACACCTTCACGGCATGCCCGCCCAGTGCGGGAGATTTCTATATCAACGGAACGCCGCAGCCTTCACGCTACAGCTCCGTGTGCACCTTACAGGCTCTGTGCCTGAATTGCGGTGATCGCAACGGTGTTGATGATGTCCTCAACGGTGGTACCGCGGGACAGGTCGTTCACGGGCTTACGCAGACCCTGCAGAACCGGGCCCACAGCGGCAGCACCCGAAGACTGCTGAACAGCCTTGTAGGTGTTGTTACCGGTGTTCAGGTCGGGGAAGATGAACACGGTAGCCTGACCAGCGACCTCGCTGCCGGGCAGCTTGGTCGACGCAATCGACATGTTCGAAGCGGCGTCGTACTGAATCGGGCCCTCAACCGCGAAATCGGGGTTCGAAGCACGCACGAGCTCGGTTGCCTCACGCACAACGTCCACGTCTGCGCCAGCGCCGGAGGTGCCGGTCGAGTAGGACAGCATAGCAACCTTGGGGGTGACGCCGAACTGGCGTGCAGTCTCTGCGGATGCCTTCGCAATGTCGGCGAGCTGCTCTGCGTTGGGGTTCGGGTTCACTGCGCAGTCGCCGTAGACCAGAACGCGGTCTTCCATCAGCATGAGGAAGACGGAGGAGACGATCTTGGTGCCGGGGCGGGTCTTGATGAACTCGAGCGAGGGGCGGATGGTGTTCGCGGTGGTGTTCACTGCACCGGAAACCATGCCGTCGGCGATGCCCTTGTAGACGAGCATGGTGCCGAAGTACGAGGGGTCGGTCATGCGCTCGCGAGCAGCCTCGATGGTGACGCCCTTGTGTGCACGCAGCTCAGCGTAGGTTGCTGCGAAGTCCTCGGTGTACTCGTTGTTCTCGATGTCGATGATGCGGATCGAGCTGGGCAGTTCGATACCCTCAGCCTGGCAGATTTCTGCAATCTTGGCGGGGTTGCCGAGCAGGATCAGGTCGCAGAAGTCGCGGCGTGCAATGATTTCGGCTGCACGCAGGATTCGCACGTCGTAACCCTCGGGCAGGACCACGGAGCGGCGGTTTGCGCGTGCGGTCTCGATGAGGTTGTGCAGGAAGCGCAGCGGGGTCATGGATGCGGGGCGCTCAATTTCGAGGCGTGCGAGCAGTTCGTCCTTGTTGACGTGCTCATCCCAGCCGCCCATTGCTGCTGCGAGCTTGCGCTGGTGGCCGCTTTCGAGGGCGCCGCGGACGCGGGAGACTGCGCGTGCAGACTTGAAGGTGTCCTTGGTGGTGGACAGCACGGGGAACGGTGCGTTGTCGATGAGGGAGCCGACTGCGGTGTTCTTGCCGGGCAGTGCGTCCAGGCCGCCGGTGAGCAGCACGCCGGAGGGCGCGGGGAAGGTCGGTGCCAGTGCGGATGCGAGGGTTGCTGCAACGATGTCTGCACGGTCGCCGGGGACGATGACGAAGTCGCCGTCAACGAACTGGTTGAGGAAGTTGGAGACGTTCATTGCTGCGACCTTGATGCCGTGGATGTCACGGCCGAGGTCTTCTGCCTTGATGCCTTCGGTGTCGAGCTTGAGGGCTTCGGCAACTTCACCGACGGTGGGTGCGTTCAGTTCGGGGATTTCGGGCAGTACGTAGACGGGCAGGTTTGCGTCGCCGCGCTTGACGGACTTCTCGATTTCGTCGCGCAGTTCGGGTTCTGCGCGGCCGACGATGATTGCGAGCAGGTCTGCCTTGGAGGCGAGCAGTTCGGTGCGTGCCACGTCGACTGCGGTGACTGCTTCTTCGACGGTTGCTTCTTGTGCGCCGACGATTGCGACGACGGGCAGGCCGAGGTCACGTGCGATCTGGACGTTCAGGTCGAATTCGACTGAGAGCGCGTTGGCGGGCAGGTAGACGCCGTCGACGATTACGACGTCGCTGTTTGCTGCGACCTTTTCGTAGGCGGAGACTGCGCGTGCGGAGATTTCTTCGGTGTCGCCTTCTGCGATGAGTGCGAGTGCGTCGGTCATGGAGACTGCGCCGCCGACCTGCTCTTCGGTCAGGCCGAAGTGTTCACGGATGAGGCGTGCCATGGGGTCGTCGGCGATGGTTGCGCCGTCGAAGACGGGGCGGAAGAAGCCGACGCGGTCTGCGCGCTTGATGAGGGAGTCTGCTAGGCCCAGGGCTACGAGGGACTTGCCCGAGTTCTGGGACATAGCGGAGAGGTAAAGACCAGTGGTCATTGTTTTACTGTCCTTCTATGCGATGTTCGGCGCTGGGTCCCGCGGTTGCGCAGGGGTGTATATGCTCCTGTGCGCGGGTGCGTCGAGCTTATATGTCATCTTCTATCTTAAGGCGTTGTGGGGGTGGTGCCTAACAGGGTGTGCGGTGCGCTGCGTCATGTGGGGCGGGTGCGCGGCTGCTGTTGGGGCAGGGTGGGGTGTGTGTCGCCTCCTGGTGTGGTGTGTCGTTTAGGGGTTGAGGATGCGGGTGTATCGTACGCTGCGTCCGGGTCCCCAGATGCCGCGTGCTTGGAAGTACACGCCTTCGTTGCGGTAGCCGAGGCGCTCGTAGAAGGAGACCGCTCGTTCGTTTTCAGCCATGACCCACAGGTAGGAGTTTTCGTCCGGGTAGATGACGGAGTCGTAGAGTGCCCGACCGAGCCCGGTGCCGTGCGTGTGATTGAGGGTGTACAGGTGCGTGAGTTTGCGGGTGCCTGCGGGCAGTTCGGGAAGGTCGTCGGCACGTTCGAGCTCCCAATCGGAGGGCTCGCACAGGGAGAGTGCCAGGCCGACCGGCTTCTCCCAGTCGATCTGGGTGCCCACGGCGCAGGAGAGTCCACCGTCGGGGGTCCAGCCGGGCACCTCGTAGGCGAAGAAGCCGCGCACGGTGGGGGAGGCGAGGTGGCGGTGGAAGTCTTCGAGGTATTCGTTGCGTTCGGCGCGGTGGCGGGCGGTGAAGCTTTCCCCGAGCGTGTCGAAGTAGATTGGGTCGTAGGTTTGTTCCATGCAGTCCAGCTGCAGGTTGACGTATTTTTCGGCGTCGGTCGGTTCAATCGGTGCGAGCGCGTAGCGGCCCTGACATACAAATCCCATGGGTTCTAGTCTACTCAGCCGGCCCCTGTGGAGGCGGTCCTTCGCGGGTGCGTACGCTAGGGGCGTGCAGGCGGTGTCTAGTGGGCGGCTAGTGGGCGGTGGCTAGGGGCGGCGCTGTTGCTTTGGATTGCGTCGGTTAGGCTAGTGGGTATGGCGAAAAAGAGCAGGGCACCGAAGAAAACCCAAAAGACGCAGAAAACCCAGAAGAACCAGAAGAACCGCATCGACGACACCGAGAACACCCCCGTGCAGGGTGCCGCCGCTGGCGTGTACCCCATCTCTACGGGTGAGGCGGAGCTGGTCCCCGATGGCTACCACGCCGACGGCTGGCTGCTGCTCATTAATGGTGTGCAGTCTTCCCACGTGATTGTGGGTGAGCCCCGCCAGCTGGATTTTGAGTACATGCGCTGGATTGCCGCGGTTGTCTCCTCGCACGTGGAGGATCACCTGGACGCTACGAAGCTGCGCATCACCCACCTGGGCGGCGGCGCGTGCTCCATGGCGCGCTATTTTGCCGACCTGTACCCGACGAGCCGCAACACGGTCGTTGAGTTGGATGCCAAGCTCGCCGAGTATGTGCGTGCCTGGTTCGACATCCCCAAGGCACCGCGCGTGAAGATTCGCGTGGGTGAGGCGGGTGCCGTCACCGCGACCTTCGCGCCCGCATCCCGTGACGTGCTGATTCGTGACGTGTTCGCCGGGGACACCACGCCCGAGGCACTCACCACCGTCGAGTTCACCCGCACCGTCGCCGAGTCGCTGGCACCCGGTGGCCTGTACATCCTCAATTGCGGTGACGGGCCGGCGCTGACCGGTGCCCGCGCGGAGGCGTCCGCCCTGCTTGAGGTGTTCGAGTACGTGTGCATTGTGGCGGATTCGGCAATGTTGAAGGGCCGCCGCCGCGGCAACGTCATTATTGCTGGCTCCCACGCGCCCCTGCCGGAGGCTGGTTCCGTGCAGGCTGCCGCTATCGCCCGTGAGCTCATGGGTGGAGGCGTGCCCGCCCAGTACTGGGACACCGCGCGTGTACGCCAGTTCGTGAGGTAGCGGTGTCAGCCGCGGTATAGGTTTTCGGGGGCGGCTCAGGTTTTCTGGTCATGACTTAAGTTTTTCGGTAATGACTTAGGTCCTTCAGCCATGACCTAAGTTTTTCGGCCATAGGTTAGTGACTTTGGTGGGGGCTTTTAACTACCGCCAAAGACCGTAACCTATCACCGAATTCGGCGGCCCCTCCACGGCAGACGCTACTATAGTGGCATGCGATACACCTACCTTGGCCCCTCCGGCACCTTCACCGAATCCGCCCTGCTGAGCGTCCCCGGCGCATCCGACGCCGAACGCATCCCCGCCACCAGCGTGCCCGACGCGCTCGCACGCCTGAACGCGGGCGAGGTGGACGCCGCCATGGTGCCCATCGAAAACTCCGTGGAGGGCGGTGTGAGCGCCACCCTGGATGCTATCGCAGCCAGCGAGGGTGTACGCATTATCCGCGAGGTGCTCGTACCGATCCGCTTTGTGCTGGTCGCCGCGAAGCCCATCAGCATCGAGGACGTTAAGACCATCTCCACCCACTCGCACGCCTGGGCGCAGGTGCGAGGCTGGGCGCAGGAGAACGTGCCCACCGCCGCGTACCTGCCCGGCTCCTCCACCGCCGCAGCGGCTGTCGGCCTGCTCGAGGAGGGCTGCACCTACGATGCGGCAATCTGCTCCCCGGCGCTGCTGAACTACCACCCGGAACTGCACGTGTTGCAGGACAATATCGGCGACAACAAGAATGCCGTGACCCGCTTCGTGCTACTCTCCCGCACCGCCGACATCCCCGAACCGACCGGCTCCGACAAGACCACCCTGACCGTGCCGCTGCCCACCAACCGCGCCGGCGCCCTGCTCGAACTGCTCGAACAGTTCGCGGTACGCGGCGTGAACCTCTCCCGCATCGAATCGCGCCCCACCGGCGAAGGCATGGGCTCCTACTCGTTCAGCATCGACGCCGACGGCCACATCTACGAGGCACGTATGCGCGATGCCCTGCGCGGCCTGCACCGCGTCTCCCCGACGCTGAAATTCCTCGGCTCCTACCCGCGCGCCGACCACGAAAACACCGAAGTCGACGCCATTCACTCCGACGGCTCCTTCGATGCCGCACACGAATGGGTCGAGTCGCTCTTCCCGAACGGCCGTCCCGCACACCTGCAGCGCCACTAACGGCACTACTAGCAACACCACCGGCGGCACCACCAGCCTCCCGCCGCTAGACCCCCCCCGCACCTACCCGCGCCCCACCAGCGCAAACCCCGCCCACAACCCACCGCAAGATTAGGTAGGATAAAACAGTGATTGATATTAACCTCCTCCGCGAAAACCCCGACGTCTTCCGCGCCTCCCAGCGAGCACGCGGCAAGGACGAAACCCACGTCGACCGCATCCTCGAAGCCGACACCGCACGCCGCGCACTCATCGGCGAATACGAGACCCTGCGCGCCGAACAGAACGCCTTCGGCAAGACCGTCGCAAAGGCACCCAAGGAAGAAAAGCCCGCCCTCGTCGCACAGGCCAAGGAACTGGCAGCCCGCGTCAACGAAGCAAAGGCAGCCTCCGAAGCGAAAACCGCCGAATACGAGGAACTGATCAGCAGCATCGAAAACCTCATCATCGACGGCGTACCCGTCGGCGGTGAAGACGACTACGTAGTCGTCAAGGAAGTCGGCACCCCCCGCGACTTCACCACCGAAGGCTTCGAACCGCGCGACCACCTCGAAATCGGCGAACTCGTCGACGGCATCGACATGGCACGCGGCGCAAAGGTCTCCGGCGCACGCTTCTACTTCCTCAAGGGCCAGGTAGCACGCCTGGAGCAGGCACTCATGTGGATGGCGCTCGACCTCGCAACCGAGCACGGCTTCACCATGATGACCACCCCCACCCTGGTACGCCCCGAAATCATGAACGGCACCGGCTTCAACGTCAAGCACGACGACGAAATCTACCGCCTCGAACGCGACGACCTGTACCTGGTCGGCACCTCCGAGGTGGCGCTCGCCGGCTACCACACCGACGAAATTCTCGACTTTGAGAAGGGCGCGAAGAAGTACCTGGGCTGGTCCTCCTGCTACCGCCGCGAGGCTGGCTCCGCAGGTAAGGACACCCGCGGCATCATTCGCGTGCACCAGTTCAACAAGGCTGAAATGTTCGTCTACTGCCCCGTCGAGCAGGCAGAAGAGATGCACGAGAAGCTGCTGTCCCTTGAAGAGGAAATGCTGCAGCGCTGCGGCCTCGCATACCGCGTGATTGACACCGCCGCAGGCGACCTGGGCACCTCCGCAGCCCGTAAGTTCGACTGCGAGGCGTGGGTCCCCACCCAGGGCACCTACCGCGAGCTGACCTCCACCTCGAACTGCACCACCTACCAGGCGCGCCGCTTGAACATCCGCGAGCGCACCCCGGATACCGTGGACGAGGCAGGCAACGTGCGTAAGGGCCGTACCCGCTCCGTAGCGACCCTGAACGGCACCCTGGCGACGACCCGCTGGGTGGTTGCCATCCTGGAGACTCACCAGCAGGCAGACGGCTCCGTGCGTATCCCGGAGGCACTCCGCCCCTACATGGGTGGCGCCGAGGTCATCCCCGCAGTAGCTGCTGAATAATCTCACAACCAGCTAAAAAACCCGCTCACCGCGTAAACGGTGGGCGGGTTTTCGCGTATCCCGGTAGTCTAAGAACTATGCCTCTATACCGTAAACTTCTTGGTGTTTCCGCGGCGGCGGCGCTGACCGCCTCCGTCACTCGTGCCCGCCGTGAAGCACGCCGACGCGCTATCGAACTGGGCGCGCCCTTCGGTGTTCTGCCGACCCTGCCCACCGGTGAGGCGCAACGCGTGGGCGTGGTGTACAACCCCAGCAAGCCCGGCGCTGCGGCGGCTATCGAGATTCTGGAACGTACCCTCGCGGCGAACGGCCACTCGCAGCCGCTGGTGCGCACCACCCGCGTGGACGAGCCCGGTTCTGAGGCTGCTCGCGAGCTGATCGCTGAGGGTGTTGACCTGCTCATCGCTGCCGGTGGTGACGGTACGGTGCGTGCTGTGGCGGCGGCGCTGGCGCATCATGAGGGGCATAAGCCGCGCCTGGGTATTCTGCCGATGGGTACCGGTAACTTGCTGGCGCGTAACCTGTATATTCCGGTCAGTGACGTGGCGGCGTGCGTGAATATTGCGCTCAACGGTGCAGGTCAGGCTGTTGATGCGATTGAGATGACGACGACGAACACCCCCGGCGAAAAAACCGAACACACGTTCTTTGTGATGAGTGGTGCAGGCTTTGACGCGCTCGTCATGAATGACACGAACGAAGACATTAAGGCGAAGTTCGGTTGGGTTGCGTACGTGCAGTCCGGCATGAAGCACATGCTGGGTAGGTCGCACCCGGTGCGTATTAGTGTGGACGGTGGGGAGCCTCGTACTCTGCCGATGCGGTCGGTGCTGATCGCGAATTGTGGCCGCCTGCAGGGCGGTATTCGCCTGGCGGATATGACGGATGTGAATGACGGCAATCTTGAGGTGATTGTGGCGTCGCCGCGTGACCTGGTGGAGTGGGGCCTGCTGATGGCGAAGGTTACGCGCCGCACGATTCTGGGTTCGCCGCGCATTGAGCTGCCGGTGATTCGTCATCTGGTGGGGTCTGAGGTGGTGTTGGAGTTCCCGGATGGTGCGCAGCCGGTTGAGGTGGATGGTGACCCGGCACCGTCAGCGCACCGTATTAGTGCGCGTGTGCTGCCTGCCGCCGTGGAGGTGGCGGTCCACCCAGAGGTGCTCTAGCGGGTGGCATCACCCCCGAATCACCTATGTGTGACCTGGATTATGAAAAAAATCGCCGATTTTTTCACTATTTCCTGAAAATCAGAGGGGATAGTGAAAAAATTGGCGATTTTTTACACTATTTTTCTTGCTGCCCACCTCGGTGTAGTCCTCGCCTCTAACGCCGTGACTCGGCAAAAATCCCACGTATCGGTTCTGTGGCTGTGGGCAAAATTTATTGTCAAAATATTCTTGGGTACTCCAAAATACCCCCTTATCTTGTCAGGGGTATCCCATATGATTGTGGGTGTGAGAGATGTCCACACTGGTTATCTCAATAGCTTGTAGGAGAGGAGGAAAGGCCATGGCTAAGAAGATCAGCACCGACGCTGACACTACGCTCCGCGCCTATAAATTCCGCCTCGATCCCACCCAGACACAAAAAATTGCCCTGGCACAATGCGCAGGCGCAGCACGCTACGCCTACAACCTCCTCACCGCTCACAATCTTGAGGTGTCTCGCGTCCGAGCAGACTACTGGCACACCCGCATTGACGCAGGCGCTGAGGAGACCACTGTTAAGGCTGAGCTCAAGGCATTAGCCAAAAGCGATGCAGCGTATAAGTCTATTGGTTATGCGGCATACGGAACCCAGTACCTGACCCCTGAAATTAATCGCCACCGCGCTGCTAGCAACGCAATCACCGACGGTGCCGACCCTGCCGCCGTATGGCCCGAGACTGAGCGATCCTCCGAGCCGTGGATGCACACCATCCCCCGCCGAGTCCTCGTCTCTGGACTGCAATCTGCCGATAAGGCATGGAAGAATTTCTTTGATTCTCGTACCGGTGCTCGTGCTGGCCGACTTGTCGGCACGCCCCGCTTCAAGCGCAAGGGTGCTAGCCGCGATTCTTTCACTATCCCTGCACCGGAGACCATCGGTGCCTACGGCACCGCATACCTACGCGGAGAGCCCCAGTACGTACGCCGTAAAGCGCAGCTGAAGCGCCGCGGCATCAAGACTGCCCCGACCATTGAGGACTACCGCCACGTACGCCTCTCACACCTGGGTGTTATTCGTACTCATAACACTACGAAGCCTCTGGTGAAGGCTGTGCGTGCTGGCGCTCAGGTTCGCTCTTACACTGTCTCTCGTGCCGCTAACCGGTGGTATGTCTCTATCCTCGTCGAGCTCACCCGCCCGTCTGCGACCCCTACCCGTGCGCAGCGTTCCGCTGGTGCTGTCGGTGTAGACCTGGGCGTGCGCTACCTCGCCGCGCTCTCTGACGAGCAGGCCCCGCATCGTTTCGCACAGTACCCCTCCTTGGAATTCACCGGTGACGGTGCTCCCACGTTGGCTAACCCGCGCTGGGCACGTGCTGCTGAGAAGCGCCTGGTACGCCTGCAACGTGCCCTCTCGCGTGCCCAGAAGGGCTCTAACCGTCGTGCCCGTATTGTGCAGCAGATTGCACGGCACCACCACCTGGTAGCCTTGCGCCGTGAATCCGGTCTACATCAGGTTTCTAAGCGCCTGAGCACCGGGTATACCCTCATCGGGCTTGAAGACTTGGCTGTAGCGGGTATGACCGCCTCAGCTGCCGGTACCGTCGAGGCACCGGGCAAAAACGTGCGCCAGAAGGCCGGGCTCAACCGGTCCATTCTGGATGCCGCTTTTAGTACGCTGCGCCGTCAGCTGGAATACAAGGCCAGCTGGTACGGCTCACAGATACAAATTATTGACCGTTTCTTTGCATCCTCTCAGACGTGTAGCGCCTGCGGAGCACGAGTGAAAACCAAGCTCGACCTTCGCGTGCGTGTCTTTGAGTGCGCGGCCTGTGGTGTGCGGATTGATCGTGACGTGAATGCGGCACGTAATATCCGTGCGGAGGCTGTGCGGATGTATGAGGCGCAACTCGCCCCCGGCACGGGGGAGAGTCTAAACGGACGCGGAGTTACTGACTCTGATGCTGCCGGTTCGGTGGTGTTGGGGGATGTGGCGTTGGATGCGTCAAGGCCAGCCGCTACTGGCGGCGGGTCACCGTAGGCGAGTAATCGTCTACTCATCCCTTTTATATGTGTATACGTGTGGAAACTGAATATTTTTTGATTTTTGGTTGGGTATCGTGCCTTGTCAGCAAGTGTTTTCCCCGTATGCGCGGGGATGAGCCTGACCGTTCGGTTTTTGCCGCCGCCCTGAAACGGTTTTCCCCGTATGCGCGGGGATGAGCCCAAACCCAGCGAGGCATCAACCGGCGAATAATCGTTTTCCCCGTATGCGCGGGGATGAGCCCGGTGACCCGCACGACACGGGATTTCCTGAAATGTTTTCCCCGTATGCGCGGGGATGAGCCCCTTTGCCACGGTATCGGCACCAATGCCCAGCTGTGTTCCCCGTATGCGCGGGGATGAGCCCACTCTCAAGCAGAGCCAGGTCAGCAGACCGCAGTTTTCCCCATATGCGCGGGGATGAGCCCCCGCCTCCTGCCCCCGATGCTGCCCCCAGTAAAACCTCCGTTAAAAACACTGCCGGGGCCGTCTCGCACGCAGGCTCGAAAAGTGCGAGAATGGAACGAAAAGAAAACTACGAAAGAAGATACTTTCATGCTTATTCTCGTTGTGAACGCAGGTTCTTCCTCCCTGAAGTACCAGGTGCGTGACACCTCCCTGCCCGAGGCAGAGCAGATGCTGACCTCCGGCCTTGTCGAAAACATCGGCACCGACGTGCCCAACCACGAGGTCGCATTTGACATCATGTCCGAGAAGCTTGAGCCCGTCCTGCACGGCCGCGAGCTGCAGGCAGTCGGCCACCGTGTGGTGCAGGGTGCAGAGAAGTTCACCCACCCCACCCTGCTGACCGAGGAAGTTGTCCAGCAGATCGACGACCTCTCCCCGCTGGCACCGCTGCACAACCCCGCACACGTTCAGGGCATGCGCGCAGCAATGCACAAGTGGCCCTCCCTGCCGCAGGTCGCTATCTTCGACACCGCGTTCCACTCCACCATGCCCGAAGAAGCATGGCGCTACGCAATCCCCTACGACCTGGCTGACAAGTACAGCATCCGCCGCTACGGCTTCCACGGCACCAGCCACGAGTACGTCTCCCACGTTGCAGCTGACATGCTCGGCATTGCACGCGACGAGTTCAACGGTATCGTGGCACACCTCGGTAACGGTGCGTCCGTGACCGCTGTGAAGGGCGGCAAGTCCGTGGACACCTCCATGGGCTACACCCCGCTGGCTGGCCTGATCATGGGCACCCGCTCCGGCGACATCGACCCCTCGGCACTGACCACCATCCTGTCCCGTGAGGGCATTGACGCCGCACGCCTGGACACCATCCTGAACAAGGAGTCCGGTCTGCTCGCACTGGCTGGCTCCAACGACATGCGTAAGGTCGTTGAGGCTGCACAGTCCGGCGACGAGCGTGCACAGCTCGCACTGGACATGACCTCCTACCGCCTGATGAAGTACATTGGCGGCTACAACCTGGTCGTTGGCGGCGCGCAGGCACTGATCTTCACCGCAGGTATCGGTGAGAACTCCGGCGACTTCCGCAAGCTGGTCCTGGACCGCCTCGGCGCACTGGGCATCAAGTACAACGAGGAAGAGAACGCTAAGCGTTCCCCCGAGCCCCGCGTGATTTCCACCGAGGATTCCGCTATCAAGGTGCTGGTCATCCCCACCAACGAGGAGAAGGCTATCGCTGAGGCTACCGAGGAACTCGTCAAGAGCCTCTAAGCCCCACGCACCCCGCCGTGTAGGCGGCTCAGCGTAAAGTAATCCGCCGCAGCGCCCGTTTCGTATGGGTGCTGCGGCGGATTTCTTATGCTCGCAAGGCTGCGCGCCTGAGTCTCTGCACTGCGCATCCCGGCACTGCGAATCCCTGCACCGTGGCGTACTGTAGCGTCGCGAATGGGCATTCTATGAGAAAAAGCGCATTCACATTCACTAGTACATGCCCAAAAACGATAGAGTGGAATCAGATAACACTCGATACGAAGCGGACGAGACATGACTCAACCCCCTGAAAACCACCAGCAGCCCGGCGGGCAGTTCAACGCCCAGCCCGGCCAGCAGGCATTCCCTGCCCCCGGTGAGCCCCTCCCGCAGGACCTCTCCGCCGGCTGGCTCCCCGAAGATGAGCGCCAGAAGCCGGTCAGCCCCCTGCCCCAGCCGAGGCTCTTCGCCTACCAGTCGATGCTGCCGCCGAAGGTGCTGCACGCGCTACGTCACCCCTCCGAAATTCCGTGGCTGGTCGCCGCCTACGCGGTTACCGCGGTCGGCTACATTGTGCTGTTCATGGCGCTGGCTGACCTGTTCAGCTCGATGATGCGTTACGTCTTCAGCTCAACCGGTGAAGGCTCGGTTCGAGTACCTTCTTCCGGTAGCACCACCGCAAGCATGGAAGACCTGATTTTCCAGACGGTTGGCCTGCTCCTGTTGGGCCCGATTGCTGTGTTCATTGTTCGTGCAATCTACTACGCGCAGCAGCGTGTGCGCGGTGTGCGCATCACCCCCACCCAGTTCCCCGAGGCGTACCAGATGCTCGCCGAAGCAGCTGAGGCGGCGGGTCTGCGCCGCGTGCCGGATGCGTACGTTGTTCTCGGTAACGGCACCATGAACGCTTTCGCGGCAGGTCACGGCTTCCGCCGCTACATCTGCCTGTACTCTGACCTGTTCGAGATCGGTGGTAAGTCTCGTGACCCGGAGGCGCTGCGCTTCATTATTGGCCACGAGGTTGGTCACATCGCCGCAGGTCACGTCGGTTATTTCCGTCTGATTTTCACCATGCTGTTCAACCAGATTCCGGTGCTGTCGAGTGCGCTGTCCCGCTCGCAGGAGTACACCGCCGACAACTTCGGCTACCGTTTCTGCCCCGAGGGCGCTGAGGGCGCTGTCAAGGTGCTTGCGGCAGGTAAGTACCTGAACAAGCAGGTCAACTTCGATGAGCTTGCCGACCGTGCCGTCACCGACCGCGGCCTTGCCGTCTGGTACGTGAACCTGCTGGCAAGCCACCCCGTTCTCACCTGGCGTGCGCACGCGCTGCGTGACCGCACCCAGCCCGGCCGCCTGTTCTGGCGCCCGACGGAGAACCCGGTCAAGGATGCCGCACCGCGCGTTCCTGTCCTGATCCCGGCGGCGGAGCCGGTGCACATGTGGCCCGACCCGATTCAGTCTACCGAGTTCATGCGTGAACACCAGGACGCGTGGGCTGACCACACCCTGGAAACCGTGGACGTGTACCCCAAGCCTGAGAACGCCCCCGCGTTCGATGCGAACTCTACGCTGTTCGCTGGCTGGCTCACCGAGCAGGCTCGTGCTTTCCACGGTCAGCGTTGGGATGCGTACGCTGCCGCCGGTGGCGCGCCGGCACCGGGTGCTCCCGGTGGCCCGCAGGCGCCCGGTCAGCCGGGTGCGCCTCAGCCTAATTTTGGTGGCGCGCAGCCGAACTTTGGCGAGTCCCAGCCCGGTAATACTCAGCCCGGTACTGCCCAGCCCGGTTACGGCCAGTACGGTAGCAGCCAGTACGGCACTGACTCTGCCACCCCGAACCAGTACGGTAGCTCCTCTGAGGGCGGCTCGTACGGTCAGGGTTACGGCTTCGATAATGATAAGAAGTAGTTCCTGAGCTGTAGGCCCAAGAACCTAGGCCCAAGAACCTTGATGAACCCGTCGGGATGCCTGGTGCATCCCGGCGGGTTCAGCCGTTAACTGTCTCGTGTGTGACCCTCTCAGGTGAGAAGGTGCGCCCGTCACTGCATCCGCCGCATGCCGCGGTCATAGAATGGAAACCATGCTTTCATCACTTCGCTCCATCAAGCTTGACCCGCTGCTGACCATGCTCATTAGCGCGGTCATCCTCGCCATTATCGTGCCGGCGCGCGGCGACTTCGCCGAATGGTTCAGCACCGGCACCAAGTTCGCGGTTGCCCTGCTGTTCTACCTGTACGGCGCTCGTCTCTCCACTGCGGAGGCTATTCGCGGCCTGACCCACTGGCGTCTGCACCTGATGATTTTGAGCTGCACGTTCGTGCTGTTCCCCCTGGTCGGTTTGGCGCTCTCCCCGTTGCGTTTTGTGCTCGGTGATGGGCTGTACATGGGCATTCTGTTCTTAACCTTTGTGCCCTCGACCGTGCAGGCGTCAATTGCGTTCACCTCGATTGCGGGCGGTAACGTGGCGGCGGCGATTGTGAGCGCCTCGCTCTCTTCGATTGTAGGTGTGGTGGCGACCCCGCTGCTCGCCATGCTGCTGATGAACACGGGCCATATTGAGTTCTCTGGAACGGTCTTCCTGGACATCGCCATTCAGCTGTTTCTGCCGTTTGTGCTCGGTCAGCTGACGCGCCGCTGGGTGGGTGAGTTCGCCAAGAAACCGACCACCAAGTGGTTGGATAAGTTCTCGGTCATGATGATCGTGTATTCGGCGTTCTCTGCCTCGGTGGTGCAGGGCGTGTGGACGCGCGTGGCGTGGTGGCAGATCGTGCTGCTGGTTGTGCTCATGGCGATTATCGTGGTGTTCATGCTGTGGCTGACCGACCAGCTGGCTAAGCGTCTGGGCTTCAACCGTGCGGACCGCATTACGATTCAGTTCTGCGGTTCGAAGAAGTCGCTGGCGGCTGGCCTGCCGATGGCGATCATTATTTTTGGTGCGGGCTCGCTGGGCCTGATGATGCTGCCGATCATGATTTTCCATCAGGTTCAGCTGATGATTTGCACCTGGCTTGCGGGCCGCTATGCGCGCCTGGATGTGGTGGGTGCCGCCTCCGCGAAGGAAGCTTAGTAGGGGTTTGTACCCTGTCTGCTGGGCACCCGGCGGGTGCCTGTTAGACGTGTCTGCCGGGGTGCTCTGGCGGGTGCCCGGCGGGTGCTATTTCGGGCCTCTGAGTCTGTGAGATAAGCCTCTGATGAGGGGTTTTAATGGGTTCTTTGGGTCTGGTTGACCCGTCTGCAAAGTGATGTTGCGCGCTTTAGCAAAAATTCCCCTGACTAGTGCATTTATGTGCAAAATGTGGTATTTGTACTGGTCAGTTGGTTTTCTGTGGGTTATATGCACTCTATTGCACCAAAGTGACCAGCGAGACACTCAACACTATCGGGTGTTAAGCGGCGAAAAAGCCCCGATTTTGCCCTAGAATGTTTTGTCGTGGGTTAGACAGATTCGCATCTTGTGTGCAAGAATTTATGACTCACATGGGAACGGTTGAGATTCACTCCCTCACACCGCCCACGAGCGCTGATGTAGCGGATTCACTCCCCGCCCGCATCCCACACCGGAAGAGACTCACTCACTCAACCGGAAGGAAGCTCAAAACCACTTATTCACTCAAACACAACTGGATACACTCAGCTTAATGACGCGCTTAGATTCCATCTATGCGCTAATCGCTGTTCTGTATCCGCCAAGAAAGAGGACACACCATGGCTACCATCATGAGCGTGAACGTATGCGATTCCAAGTACAACGCTGACCCGACCGGCGTACGAGACTCTACTAGCGCTATCCAGAAGGCTATCGATGACGTTGCTGCACAGGGCGGCGGCTCCGTGGAGATTCCCGGCGGCATGTACCGCGTCTCCTACCCCTTCATCGAAATGAAGCACCGCGTCGAGATTTTCGGCCACGGTCAGGCAACCCGAATCGTCGCTTTCACCGACAAGAGCATCCCGTCGTCTAAGAACGGTAGCTACGAATGCACCGGCGTTTTCCACACCGGTAGCTACACCACCCCCATGAGCGGTGGCACCAACCAGAACAAGCCCATGCGTATGGGCGTGCGTGACCTGTTCATCCGCACCAACAAGTACAACCTGCCGCTGGATTCTAAGAGCAACCAGATTTTCCTGGAGAAGCACACCCAGCCCGTCGACAACGTTGCAGGCGTCATCTTCCACACTCGCATTGCGGATGCTAACCCCGGTGAGCCGGACGCAGTGCCCACCCTGTCCAACATCGAAATCTGGGACACCGCTATCGGCGTTGCGATCCTGGGTCTGGACGACCAGGGCATGAAGATTGACAAGATCCGCATCCGCCAGACCCTGCGTCAGGGCCTGCTGGTCGGCAAGCCTGTCGGCCACCCGCTGCGCCGCCGTGAGGGTGACACCCCCGGCGCGGCAGATAACAAGTTCTCCATGATTGACGTTTCTGACGCAAACATGAGCTTCGGCACCTACGCGGGTATCGAGATTTACACTTCTCAGTCCAAGTTTGAGGCGTCCACTAGCTGGTTCAACAAGCGCAACCAGGGTAAGAACGCCCTGTACGAGGTGAAGACCCGCCACGTGGGTGCGGGCTGGTTCATTCAGGGCACCCGCAACATGTTCATTGGCTGCACCGCCCAGGAGAACGCCGGTCACGGCTGGCTCGTGGAGTGGGGTAACAACCAGTTCATTGGCTGCCTGGGTGAGTCTTCCAGCTTCCAGGATGCTGTTACCGGCGCTGCCCGAGGTGACGAGGCGGCGAACTGGTACATTGGCCGTAACGCACGCGGTAGCCGTTTTGTGGCTCCTCGTTCGCACAACCCTTACAGCTGGGCGAAGGCTTCCCTGTACGGTTTCTACATTGAGAACAACATTCGCGATATGCACATTACGACTGCGTCCGCGAAGGATGACCGTATTGGTGAGAACAACATGGTCGGCCGCCGTGTTCACGTGACCGGCGCTATGGGCGATAACGTGCTCATTGAGGTGGATCATATTCGCCACGCGACTTTCGCGCCGAAGCAGCTGGAGAAGCGCGGCAACGGCGTGTTCATGGGCTAACCCTCACGGGTTGAGTTCTGCGAGCTGAGGCTCGTGATCACAAAATTTTAAAACGCATACGCTTGAGGGGCGGGGAGTAATCCCCGCCCCTCAAGCGTTTAACCCGCCCACAAAACAGCCGAAAAACCGTAGAAAAACAGGGCAGGGGAGCGGGCATCACAGTGCCCGATTGTCGCCTCCACACGCCCAATGCGGTACCCTTGAGCAGGAACAGGTCTACCGGTGCACAGACCCGAACACACCAACGCACCTGCGAAGACACACTCAACTTCAACACCGTATTCACCGCATACAGCCGTATTCACTCGATTCACTCACCACGCCGCCTTCAGCACCGAACGCGGTACCCATCGAAAGAATTGA
>ERZ772962.477-NODE-477-length-22220-cov-39.522581_pt1 | contig 22220 bp, 19 predicted proteins | sample MGYA00580676_ERZ772962 | MGnify/ENA primary metagenome ERZ772962 (study PRJEB29015, sample SAMEA2738049) | human oral metagenome | biome: human oral; feature: human-associated habitat; material: saliva | place: China | collected 2230 ...
AAACACCGGCGGATCGGATTCACACTCTTTGCGCTATCGAACAGACGCAGCTTCATTTGAAGGCATTGGAACGTTTTTGATTTTTTAGGAGACTGATATGTCGAAACACAAAATCCGTTACATTCTGCCGTTGCTGGCAATAATGACATCCGCCGCCTGTGTCGGTGCGGCGGAGCCGTCTGAAAAAGCTGTTCCAAAGGTAACAAGGCAAAAACAGGACAGTAAGGACATTTGCCCTCAGAGCATGATGAAAGACATAGACGGACAAGGCTATGAATGTGTGGATATTTTCAGTATGAGGTTGGAAAAGCAATTGAATAAGAAATACGAAAATCTGCTGCACCGTATCGATTCAAAAGACCCAAAATTGAATGGAGTATCCAAAGAATATTTTTTGACTATCCGTAAGAATTGGGAAAGTTATACGGAAATGCTGTGTTCAGGCCCATCCGTTACGACGAAAGTTCGTCCTCTTGCAGGACGCTACATCCGTATTTGCATGTTCGAGCAGAACTTAAACCATTTAAAAGCGTTGGAACGCTTTGAAAATTCTTTATAAAGCTGATAGATAGTTAGGAGGCTGATATATTGAAATCCAACAACCGTTACATTCTGCCGCTGCTAGCCGTGATGGCATCCGCCGCCTGTGTCGGTGCGGCGAGGTCGTCTGAAAAAACTAACGAAAAAGATGCAAAGCAACAGAACAGGGCTATTTGTCCAGAGCCTGTCAATCTGATGAGTGATGATTGCTTGAGTATTACTTTAGGGGAATTCGAGGACAAACTGAAGAAGAAGTATGAAGAATTATTTCGACGTGCAGTAGCCAAAGACCGAAAATTGCACGGATTGTCCAAACAGTATTTCACAAGCGTCCGCTCAAAATGGGAGGCTTATCGGGATGAACTCTGTGATGATCCGACGGTAACGACTGATTTAAAATCACCGGCGGACAGAGTTTTTTATATGTGTTATATCGAACAAACGCAACATCATTTGAAGTCATTGGAACGTTTTTGATTTTTTTAGGAGACTGATATGTCGAAACACAAAATCCGTTGCATTCTGCTGTTGCTGGCAATAATGACATCCGCAGCCTGTGTCGGTGCGGCAGGGCCGTCTGGAAAAGCTGCAAATGCGCTTAAGCCGCAGAAGGAAAAGAATCTTTGCCCCGAACCTGTTGACCAAATGGATGAAGATTGTTTAGAAATTACTCTGCTGAAACTTGAAAACAAACTGGACATGAAGTACAAAGATTTATTTCGACGTGCCGCTACCAAAGATTCAAAGCTACATGGGCTGTCCAAACAGTATTTCACAAGCGTCCGTTCAAAATGGAAGGCTTATCAGGACGAACTATGTTACGACCCGACGGTAACGACCGATTTGAAAACACCGGCGGATCGGATTCACACTCTTTGCGCTATCGAACAGACGCAGCTTCACTTGAAAGCATTGGAACGTTTTTAATTTTTTTAGGAGACTGATATGAGTCGTTTTACAGGCGGAGACCATCTGAAACCGGAAGACGGTTTGAAATACTATATTCATCAAACCATGATGGTAAACGAATTGTCGGGCGGGCACGGCGCGTACAAAATATCAAATGCGGAGAAGGCTGCCAGCGGTCCGAGTTTCGGTCCTATCCAGTACGACATAGGCGGCAATAATGAAGGGAGGAATCTGTTGGAACGGATTGCGCGAGAGGCAATAGACTCAAAAGGCAACCGTTTTATTTCCGATAATGAAATAAAACAGATGCAAATCCATCTATACAAGCCATTCAATAAAATGTCTGCCGAAGACAAACAGGTGTATCAAAATTTGAAACCGAAATTGAATCAGGCTTTGGCTTCAGAGGCAGGTATCTCGTTAATCAATCGGAATTACGACAAAGTTCTTGATAAAAAAGTTGGTGAAGTCCATAAAGTTATTTCTAAAATCACAAATCTTGAAAACAAGCAATTCCTGCAATCCAGTATGCAGGCACAAGTCTTTATTGCCGATATACGCAACCAATATGGCGATAAAGTAAACGATGCTTTGGTGGAGTTCCTCAGCAAGAGTAAAGAAGATAACGGAGTAAGGCTGCCGGGAGGACGACAGGTCAAAGTCGAAGGCAAACTGGATATAGAAGATTTAAAAAACTTCCGTATGAATACGGCTTACGGTGTCAAACATCCCGCCGATGCCCGTCGCAGAGACAAACACATCGAGGATGTTACCGCTCCGACCCGTGAAAAAACGTTATCCCAAGCAGATAAATTCCATACTTTGGTTCAAGGCTTGCTCAACGATAAGGACGGCTCTTTCGCCAAACAGGTTTTGGCAGAGAACCGCGAAGTTGTTGATGCTTTCAATGCAAAAGTACAGGAAAGAATGGAACAGGAACGGCAACAAACGGCAGCGAGGGAAATTTCTGTGCAGCAGAATCCTGCAGAAAGGGAATTTGGCGGGCGGTCTTTCGGCTGACCGTTCCACATGAGGCCGTCTGAAACCTGTTTCAGACGGCCTTATTTTATTCTGTTTCGCAATAAATGCTTTATATCTTTCTCAAAAAAAGCCCCATTACTTTCTCTCCGGCCACCGCCAGCAAGGCTCCGGCCACAACCACCATGGCACCCACATAGCTGACGATATTCATATCCGAAGCGGCAAAATAATCGGGGGCGAGATGATGGCCGATGATGGAAAATATCATGGTGAATACAGGAATCAGCGTGGTGACGATACTGACTTTTGAAGCGTCCCAATGATTGAGTGCTTCGCCGAATGAACCATAGCCGATCAGCGTGTTCAGGCAGCAATAGATAAAGCAGCCCCATAAAAACGGATTGCCGATATGGGCGATTTGCGACGGTTCGGCAAACGGCAGGAAAACAAAGCTGCTGCAAAAATAAATCATGAGCAGGATTTGTTGCGAATTGAAATGTTTGGACAGAAGTTTTTGCGCCACACCATAGCACACCCAAATCATGCTGCCCGAAGCCGCCATCATCACGCCGACCGCGTAGCTGCCCAAGCTGAAAAGTTCGCCGAATTTGTCGTTGAAAAACATGACCAAACCCGTCAGCAAAAGCATCAAGCCGATTTTTTGCCAGTGTGTAAAGGCTTCTTTAAACACGCCTACGCCGACCAAAATCATGGTAAAGGGCGAGAGTTGCCACAACACCTGCGTGGTTGTCGGCGAAATATAGTGCAAACCCAGGGCAACAAGCACAAAGTTGGCGGAAATGCCGATAATGCCCAGCACCAATAAAAATAAGGTTTGCTTGGAAAATTCAGACGGCCTCGGCAGCTTGCCGGTCAGCCCCAACAACGCAAACAACACCAGCGAAGCCACTAAAAAGCGTATCCACACCAGCGTGGGCGCATCGACGGCTTTTAAGGCCTGTTGCGCGATAACCGGCAGCGAGCCCCAAGTCATGGTGGCAAGCAGCGCCAATGAAAAGCCGAGCCAAGGTTTTTGTTTCTTCATTTTTCAGACGGCCTTTGCTTACGCGGCTTCCCAGTAGTCGATATAAAGCTGCAATTCGAGATTGTTCCGCCATTCGTTGGCAACAGGGCGGTACACCGTGCGGATGTATTCGGGAATGTCTTCGCTGCAACGCCAAAACATGGCTTCAAATTCGTAGCCGTCTTTTTGCAGCCAGACTTTTTTATGTTTACCTTCCGCGCCCAAAGGCTGCTGGCGGATGACGTGAAATTCGTCGGTAAAACTCGGCGGCGCGAAGCCCTGCCCCCAAACGTGTCGGGCAAGGTTCTGCGCCTGTTCCAGCGTAATATCGCGGGCAGGCAGGCTGCCGTCGGTGATGAAGGTTTGCGACAAGTCGTCTTCGCACACCATCTCGCGCACGGCTTCTTCAAAGGCCGTCTGAAACGCGAGAATATTGTGTTCAAGTATGCTCAAACCCGCCGCCATTGCGTGTCCGCCGAATTTCAAAATCAAATCGGGATGGCGTTTAGACACCAAGTCCAAAGCATCGCGCAGGTGCAGATTGGGAATGGAGCGACCCGAACCGCGCACTTCGCCGTTGTCGGCAGGCGCAAACACGATGGTCGGACGATAAAAACGGTCTTTAAGGCGGCTGGCAACAATACCGACCACGCCTTGATGGAAGTCGTCGCGATACGCCACCAAAGTCGTCTGACCTGGAGGCAGGGTTTCGGGAAAATCATTCAGCGCGTCTTGCAGCATAGACTGCTCGATTTCGCGGCGCTCGATATTGAGGTTGTTTAACTGAGCCGCCAGTTCCTGCGCTTCGGCATCATCTTGCGCCAACAGACAGGCAATGCCGACCGACATATCATCCAGCCGTCCGGCCGCATTGATGCGCGGTCCCAACGCAAAGCCCATATCAAACGGCTGAGCCTTGCGCCAATCCCGTCGCGCCACTTCAAACAAGGCGCGGATACCGGGGCGCATTTTGCCGGAGCGCATCCGTTTCAAACCTTGCGACACGAGGATACGGTTGTTGTGGTCTAGAGTGACGACATCGGCAACGGTACCGAGTGCGACCAAATCCAAAAGATCGCCCAGATTCGGCTCTTTCAGGCCGTCTGAAAAATAATTGCGACGGCGCAGTTCGGCACGCAAAGCCATCAATACATAAAAAATCACGCCCACGCCCGCCAAGCTTTTGCTTTGGAAACCGCAGCCTTTTTGGTTCGGATTGACGATGATGCAGTCGGGCACGGTCTCGGCAGGCAGATGGTGGTCGGTCACAATCACATCCAAACCCAATTCCTGCGCACGCGCCACGCCTGCAATGCTGGCGATACCGTTATCCACCGTCACCAATAAATCCACGCCTTGCGTGGCGGCGATTTCAGCCAGCTCGGGCGTTAAGCCATAGCCGTGTTCAAAGCGGTTGGGCACAAGGAAATCCACTTTCGCCCCCATTGCCGCCAAACCGCTCATACCGACGGAACACGCTGTCGCACCGTCGGCATCGTAGTCGGCGACAATCAAGATTTTTTCCTGACGCTCAATCGCATCCGCCAGACGGCCGGCGGCGGCTTCGCAGTTTGTCAGCGTTTGATACGGCAAAAGCGCAGCAAGCTTGTCGTCCAACTCGGCCGGACTTTGCACATCACGCGCAGCACACAGCCGGGCAATCAAAGGATCAGTACCGGCAGTGAGCAAGTCATTGAAAACAGTCGGATTAATGGAACGTGTTTGGATTTTGACGGACATGGTGTGTGGGTTTAAATAGAGAGAAAATTAATATTTTTGAAGCGTTTATTTTAAGGAGGAGGCCGTCTGAAACCTGCAATCCGTTTTCAGACGGCCTTGGATATTATTTGCGTGAAGCATCGATAATTTCACCGATCACGACATATGAGCCTGCTATCACTACGCCGACTGCGTCCAAAGCCAATGTAAATGGCGTTTTCAGGATATTCCCCGTCAACTTCCGCACGTCGGTACTTTTTTTGGTTTCCACATAATAAATTCTGACCGGGACGGCAGTATCAAAACGGCGGTCTTCGGCAACATTTTTGGGCGTTGCATAATAATGACCTTCGGTAGAAATACACCGTGTGTAGACAGTTTTACCATCAAGTTCGACCGGCTTGAACGCCAGCTGTTTTAACTTGGCAATCTCGGCAGCTTTTTGAGTATCGTAACGCAGGCAGAAATTCGAGCGGAAAGTTTGCGCTTCAGGGGATTTCAATTCGACCGGCAAAGCCTCATACACCTGTTTTGGATTTTGCTGAACTATTTGAAATCGTTTGCTCAGCTTAGCATCCAAAACCGCCTTCAACTTAGCCGAATCTTTAGGATTAACGACAAACCAATATTTTCCACCCATCATGACCAAGCTGCCTGTTTCCAGTTGCGTATTGTCTTTGGCAACCACGCCAAATGCGTGAATATTGTCTTTGGCAACGGTTTTTTCGGTTGTGGTTTGCTGGAACGGGCTATTTCTTTCCCAAAGATCGTTAGTACATCCATTGAGGGTCAATACACCAATCAGCAAAGCGGTTGCAGAGTGGCAAAATTTCATGGTTATCCTCCTTCGGCATTACGATACAGGCCGTCTGAAAACCGCAATCCGTTTTCAGACGGCCTTAAGGGTTTATTCTTCCCAATCCTGCCCTTCTTCTGAAGCATCGGATTGACCGGCCTCCATCACTGCTTTAATTTCTTGGAACAGCGCTCGGAAGTTTTTCGGCGGTTTGTTTTGTTCCTGTTCTTTTTTGGTGTTGCGGATCAAGGTGCGCAATTTGCCGGCGTCGGCTTGCGGAAAATCGGCCATAAATTGGGTAATCGCGCCATCGTCTGCCAACAGTCGGGTACGCGCCTGCTCGACGCGTTGCAAAAAGGCATTGTGTGCCGTATTGTCGCCGCGCAGTTTGGCCAAAAAGGCTTCGATGGGCGCAGGGTCGGTATCGCGCATCAGGCGGCCGATAAATTGGGCTTGGCGTTTGAGCGCGCTGTTGGACGTGATTTTTTTATAGGTGGCAATCGCCTCGAACAACTCTTCGTCCAAGCCAATTTTTTTCAGCGTATCGCTGGAGAGCTTGGTCAATTCCATACCCAAAGCCTGCAAATCGTTCATCTGCTTTTTCATTTGGGTTTTGCTGACCCATTCGTCTTCTTGTTCAAACATTGTGTTTCCCTGATTTTCTGAATCTGCCTATTTTATCAGTTTTCAGACGGCCTTTCCGTGCGATTTTTGCAGAGGCCGTCTGAAACGGTTAAAATGCCGCAAAACCCTGTCAGGAAACCTTTTTATGCTGTTTAACCACACACCGGACGAGCTGTTGCGCTTGTGCGGACACACGCTGGATTTGGCCAAACAATCCGGCGCCACCGCGGCCGAAGCCGATTTCAGCGAGTCGCTCGGTCAAAGCGTCAGTGTGCGCCTAGGCGAAATCGAACAAATCGAGTTCCAACAAGATAAATCTTTAGACATTACGGTCTATGTCGGCCAACGCAAAGGCCGCGCCAGCACTGCCGACTTCTCCGACCGCGCCCTGCAAGATACGGTCAAAGCCGCCATCGATATTGCACGCTATACCGCCGAAGACGATTGCGCCGGCCTTGCCGATGCTGCCTTGATGGCAACCCATATCGGCGACCTCGACCGCTACCACGAATGGGATTTGAGTACCGAATCCGCCATTGATTTGGCCAAGCAATGCGAACAGGCCGCGCTGTCAACGGACAAACGCATTGAAAATTCCGAAGGCGCATCGGTTCATACCGGCCATTACCAATACGTCTACGGCAACACCCACGGCTTTGCCGCACACCAGCAAAGCACGCACCACAGCATTTCTTGCAGCGTGGTCGCCAGCGACGAACACGGCATGCAGCGCGACTATTGGTACGATTCTTCCTGCCGTCACGAAGACATGGACGCGCCCGAACTCATCGGCCAAACTGCAGCCGAACGGACTTTACGCCGTCTGAACAGCCGCGGCGTTCCGACCGGCAGCTATCCCGTACTGTTTGACACCACCGTCGCCGTCGGCTTAATCGGCCACCTCATCGGCGCACTCAGCGGTGGCGCGCTCTACCGTCAAAGCAGCTTCCTGATTGACAGCATCGGCAAACAGGTGCTGCCCGAGTTTCTCAGCCTTCGTGAAGAACCACATATCCTGCGCTCGTTCCGCAGCACTTATTTCGATGCCGAAGGCGTGGCCACTCAGCCGCGTTTCGTGGTGAAAGACGGCATCATCGAAGGCTATTTCCTCAGCAGTTACAGCGCAAAAAAACTCGGCATGCAGACAACGGGCAATGCCGGCGGCGCGCACAATCTATATCTGAACCACACCCACGCCGCGCAGGCCGACCTGTTGAAAGAAATGGGGACAGGTTTGTTGGTTACCGAATTGATGGGACAAGGCGTCAACGGCATTACCGGCGACTACTCGCGCGGCGCGGCCGGTTTTTGGGTGGAAAACGGCGTCATTGCCTATCCGGTTCAGGAAATCACCATTGCCGGACGTTTGCAGGATATGTACCGCGACATCACCGGCGTGGCAAACGACGCATTACGCCGTTCGTCCAACCAAATCGGCTCCATCTTGGTTTCCAAAATGACGGTTGCCGGCAACTGATTGAACTAAATATACAAAAGGCCGTCTGAGAGATATCTTTTCTTTTCAGACGGCCTCGCCGTTATCTATTTCCATAAAAAACACATCATGCATATTGTCGTTATCCCCTCTTGGTATCCTTCTTCCGAAACCGACGTGGACGGAATCTTTTTCCGTCTCCAAGCCCAAGCTCTGCAACGCGAAGGCATGAAAATCGGCATGGTCGTGCCTATGTTCCGCTACTTGAGAAGCCAGCCGAAAACCATCTTCTCGCGCTTCTACGGCCTGCGCCGCCATCAGCAAGGCGGACTCAACACTTACGCCTACGACAGCATGTATTTCTTCCCGCGCTGTCCGGTTGTCGATATCGACCGCATCCGCTGGGTCAACGCAGGCATGAAAGCTTTTGAAGCCTATATCGCCGACAACGGCAAACCCGACGTAATTCACGCCCATTGCGTCAACTATGCCGCCATTTTGGCCTGTGCCATCTTCAAAAAATACGGCATTCCCTATGTGATTACCGAACACAGCAGCGCCATTTCACGCGGCCTTGTCCGCAAAAACCAATGGCCGTCCATGCACGAAGCCGTGCGCCACAGCGCGGCCCGGTTCGCCGTCAGCCGTGATTTCTGCCGCATTCTCGAAAAAACCTACGCCGGTACAGACTGGCAATACCTGCCCAATATGCTGGGCGGCAATTTTGAACAGGATTTCGAGTTTCCCGAAAAAAACAATCAAGACTTCACCTTCTGCAGCGTCTCCCACCTGCGCCACCTCAAAGGCCACGACCTGCTCCTGCCTGCTTTTGCAGAAGCACTCAAAACCTATCCGCAGCTCAAACTCAAAATCGGCGGCGGCGGCGCAGAAGAAGGCCGTCTGAAACAGCTGGCAAGCGACTTGGGCATCAACCACGCCGTTACCTTTACCGGCGCATTGACCACCGACCAAACCCTAGACCTCATGCGCCACAGCAACGCCTTCGTCCTCGCCAGCCGTACCGAGACCTTCGGCGTCGTCTATATCGAAGCACTGTCACAAGGTTTACCCATTATCGCCACACGCTGTGGCGGCCCCGAATCCATCGTCACTTCCGACAACGGCCTGCTGGTGCCAATCGAAAACATCCCGGAGCTGACCAAAGCATTGCTCACCCTCTACGAAAACCATGCACAATACGATCCCGTCCGTTTGCGCCAAGATTGCCTGCAACAATTCGGCAGCCGTGCCATTGCGCAACACCTGATCAACACCTTCCAAAAAGTGCTTAATAAGTAGGCATAAACCATACAGGCCGTCTGAAATCCTTCAGACGGCCTGCCTGCTTCCAACAAGACAAATCTAGTGTAAAATTAAGACAATAACTAAACTTTTTGATTTAGAATCAGTCAAAGGAAAAACTGTTACCTATAATAATATCCCCACATACATTATGCGCTATTACGGAACGATTACTCGCTGGAACAGCAAGCGCGGCTTCGGCGCCGCTACCATAGAAGACACAGGCCAAGAAATCTTTCTTGCCCTTGCCGCCTTCACCACCCTTACCCGCCTTCCGGCCGAAGGGCAACACATCTCCTTCAACATCACAGAAGGCCGACGCGGCCGCAAAGAAGCCGAAAACGTCTGCTTCGCCCTCGATTGCGCCGACTGCTTCGATGTCCTCGTCCCTCCCCCCGAAAAACCCCTTGCCGGCAAACAAGCCATCATCGGCCTAATTGCCGTTATCTTCGTCTGCAGCATTTTCGCCGCCTTGTGGTACGGTCTCCACTTTTCCGACAACACACCGGAAGAGCCGGCCATCAAAAAACAAGAAACCATGGTTCACGAAGTAGCCGCCAAAATCGAAGCCGAACGCAAAGCATGGCGCGATGCCGTCAACGGCAGCAACCAACGCTCAGGGCAGCCTCAACGCGCCAAAGATAATGCGCCGAAAGAATAAAGCTCCTCCGACATAAATAAGGTCAAGACATTTGTAATATTGGCATTTTCCCACACGCTTACTACAATTTATTTAAACCACAAATCCATAAACCAAATAATCAATAAATACCACCAACTTTTTTGCTTTTTAGGCTTGATGCCATTTTCAGATGAAACAGTCCGGTCTACGCATTTATCAAGACGGAAATTAAAATCTTGTACTTCAATTTGCCCATCTATTTTTTTAAAACAATATGCTCCTGATAAACCAGTAAAATTACTCTTTGTATAAGCGCTATACCCTTCATACTCAACCAACTCATTAGGTATAAGTTTAAATTCATATCTAACATTCTCCCTTAAATCAATACCGGGAAAGTTTTGTGTATTCATTGGTATACATTTATCTTTTACCGGATAATTTTTATCAAAGGCACTTTTATACTCAAAAGGATTATCACTATCATGATAGTATGCATAAATTACATATCCGCCTACTAAATCGTCTCTGTCTATATAGATACATGGTTCATTATTTTTTGAAGTAATATTCACATCCCCATCAGGAAATGGGGCTGGCGACATCCCATATATCTCAACATTCAAGAATAAAATAATGAAACAAAAAATCTTGCGAATCATACTGGATGCTCCATGAAATAATACTTCTCAAACAATAACAAATAATATCAGTTTACTTCTCTATATTAAAATCTTTTTGTCATTATTCCGCCTAATGGCCTAATGAATTAGCTTTGTTAATAACCACTTTTAATGGCGATGCCCTGTCAGCCAGAATTACAGCTTTATAAGAAATTTTTGTTTCATCCGGTTAATCTATACAAATTCCCACCTTTTACCAATATAAACAAATCGACCATATCTAATTTTGATTATTTAAGGAAAAGGTCGTCTGAAACCGTATTGGGTTTTCAGACGACCTTTTTCTTAAGCTTTTCCAAACTAATCAGCTTTACCTGTGTCTCCACGCTTGCGCTTCTGTTCCCTCGCCCAGTCAACCATATCTTTAGGATAGTAAGGGGATTTACGCAATTCGGTATCGTCCAAGTCGTCAAGATAAGCAATGGCGGCGGCTTCGAATGCCCAGTAACCGCAATAACCATTTTGCTCGGAATCGAGGTGGGATTGGTACTCAAGGTCGCTCATGCCGACCATTTTGCGATACCAGTCTTTGAGGTAGGCGTTGAGTTCTTCCAATTGTTCTTCTTTGGTTTCACCACGCATCGCTTCGCCGAATAAAATGGCGTGTTTATCCATTTGGACGTAATCCGGATCGGGACGATTTTTAAAATGGTAGTCCAAAAAGTCTTCAATAGTAGTATCAGGTTCTAAATCATCTTCAGCATTGGCAAGGATGACTTCAAGCAGGCGCGGAAGCAGGTCTTCGCGTTGCAGGAGGTAGCAAAGCGCGATGAGGTGCAGCGTTGTAAGATAGTATTCAACATAAAACCATGGCATCGGACTGGTGTAGTAGCCAATTTCGTTTAACTTGGTCTTATTTTGTTGCCAGAATTTGGTAGAAACTTCCAATATATCAATAATTTCATCAAGCATGCCAGGAAGTTCGCCAATAGATTCTCCAGCGGTATAACTAGACTTTACATAATCCATTTTTGTAAATGCTGCCAAACCGTAGGAGTTTCTCTGTTCTAAATTATTTGAATTGGAATTATCTTTAAGAATTTTCATTGTTTCCGGTGTTTTCTCAACAATGAACTTCCATCTTTCCTTAGTCAAAAAATGCTGCCTGCGCTTTTCATTAAAACAAACTTGCTCGGTTTCGTTCATGTTTACTCCCGTAAAATTTAGTCGGTTTAGTACTATCTTAATTATGCTGCTCAGTTTCAGACGACCTTCTAATCTTCAAACTCTTCCAAACTAATCAGCTTTCCCTTTATCTTCACGCTTGTGCTTCTGCTCCCTCGCCCAGTCAACCATATCTTTTGGGTAATAAGGAGATTGGCGCAATTCGGTATCGTCCAAGTCGTCAAGATAAACGATGGCGGCGGCTTCAAAAGCCCAGTAACCGCAATAACCGTTCTGCTCGGGATCGAGGTGGGATTGGTACTCAAGGTCGCTCATGCCGACCATTTCGCGATACCAGTCTTTGAGGTAGGTGTTGAGAATGTCGAGTTTTTCAGCCTTATCTTTTTCGCGGATGGCGTCCGAAATCAAAACGGCATGGTCGTTCATTTGGATATAATCGGGGTCGGGACGGTCTTTGAAGCGGTAGTAGAAGAAATCCTCAATGGTCGAATCGGGCTCAAGCCCATCTTCTGCATTGGCAAGGATGACTTCAAGAAGGCGCGGGAGCAGATCTTCGCGTTGCAGGAGGTAGCAAAGCGCGATGAGGTGCAGCGTTTTAAGATAGTATTCAGCATAAAACCACGGCATCGGACTTGTGTAGTAGCCGATTTCGTTTAATTCGGTTTTGTTTTGCTGCCAGAATTTAGTGGAAATTTCTAATGTAGAGACAATCCTGTCCAGCATAGGAGACAAAAGGGAAGTCGACTCGCCTGCTGTATAACATATTCTCAAATAATCAAATACTTCGGAAAATTTATAGCGAAATAGATGTTTTGACTCTAAAATACTTTTCTGCCAATTATTATCCCAAAATTTTAAATTGGATAAATATCCGTTTTTCTCTTTCTGATATTTTTCCTCCGTCAAAAAATGCTGCCTGCGCTTTTCATGAAAAGGAATTTTCTCGGTTTCGTTCATGTTTACTCCCGTAAAATTTAGCTTGGTCGGCACTCTCTTAATTATGCTGCTCGGTTTCAGACGACCTTTTAATCTTCAAACTCTTCCAAACTAATCAGCTTTACCTTTGGCTTCGCGCTTGCGCTTCTGTTCCCTCGCCCAGTCAACCATATCTTTGGGGTAATAAGGGGATTTGCACAATTCGGTATCATCCAAGTCGTCAAGATAAACAATGGCGGCTACTTCAAAAGCCCAGTAGCCGCAATAACCATTTTGATCGGGATCGAGGTGGGATTGGTACTCAAGGTCACTCATGCCGACCATTTCGCGATACCAGTCTTTGAGATAGGCATTGAGAGACTCCAGTTGTTCTTCTTTGGTTTCACCGCGTATGGCATCTGAAATCAAAATAGCATGGTCGCCCATTTGAACATAACCCGTGTCGGGGCGGTCTTTGAAACGGTAATAGAAGAAATCCTCAATGGTTGTATCAGGCTCAAGACCATCTTCTGCATTGGCAAGAATGACTTCAAGCAGGCGAGGAAGCAAGTCTTCACGTTGGAGGAGGTAGCAGACGGAAATCAGACCGAGAACCTTCATGTAGTTGTCGGAATCATCCCACACAAACGGACCGGAGTCATAACCATGCTCAGCTAATTCTTTTTTATGCTCTTTCCAAAACTGTGTCGATGTTTCCAAAATATGAATAATATCATCTAGAATAGATGGTAGATTTGAAATAGGTTCGCCTGCAGTGTAATTTAAACGCAAAAATCGCCAATCATCATTAACTTTTAGGTAAATTAAATATTTTAAATCTGTCTGTTCCTCTTGCCACTTATCTATCCAAAATTGTAGGTTTGATGCACGCATCTCTATTTCGTATTTCCACTTCTCTTCTGTCAAAAAATGTTGTCTGCGCTTTTCATTAAAACAAACTTGCTCGGTTTCTTTCATGTTTACTCCCGTAAAATTTGGTCGGTTTAGTACTATCTTATCCGGCTGCTCGGTTTCTATCTGAATCTTTATATTCGACTACATTTAAAGACCCAAGCATTAGCAGCTTGGTATCTGAATCCAACACCCTATTTCGATTGACGGAAAGGTCGTCTGAAACCTAATTTGGTTTTTCAGACGACCTTTCCGTATCAAGCTTAATAAACAATCCCCCACTTCATCACGGCTCCGCCATTTCCAACGCCTGTTTGATGTCCACTGCAACGACGCGCGAGACGCCTTTTTCCTGCATGGTTACGCCGACCAGCTGCTCCGCCATTTCCATGGTCAGGCGGTTGTGGGAGATGTAGAGGAACTGGGTTTGCGCCGACATTTCTTTGACCAGGTTGCAAAAACGCGAGGTGTTGGCGTCGTCCAGCGGGGCGTCGACTTCGTCCAGAAGGCAGAAGGGGGCGGGGTTGAGGCTGAACAGGGCGAACACGAGGCTCATGGCGGTGAGGGCTTTTTCGCCGCCGGAGAGGAGGTGGATGGTGCTGTTTTTCTTGCCGGGCGGGCGCGCCATGATGGACACGCCGGCGGTCAGGAGGTCGTCGCCTATCATTTTGAGGGTGGCTTCGCCGCCGCCGAACAGGGTCGGGAAGAAGGTTTGGACTTTGCCGTTGACGGCGTCGAAGGTTTCTTTGAAACGCGCTTTGGTTTTGTCGTCGATTTGGGCGATGGCTTCTTCCAAAAGGGTGATGGCTGCCTGCACGTCTTCGCTCTGGCTGCGGTAGTAGCCGTCGCGTTCGCGCGCTTCTTCGAGTTCTTGCAGGGCGGCGAGGTTGACGGCGCCGAGGGCTTCGATTTGCTGGGTGAGGCTGCCGATGCTGCTGTTCAATACTTTCGGCGATTCTTTCGCCAACGCTTCGAGCGCATCCAAATCGGCGGCGCGTTCGGTCAGGTTTTGATGGTAGCGTTTGGCGTTAATCAGGGCTTCCTGCTGCTGCAACAGGGCGGTTTGGGTGGCGGCCTGAAGCTGCGGCAGCTTGGTTTGCAGGGTTTGTACGCGGGCGTATTGCTCCCTGCCCTGCTCCTGAATCTGCGCGAGTTTCTCCTGTACGGCGATGTATTCTTCGTCCAGCGTGTGTACGGCTTCGGTCATCTCGTCGAGCTTGATGTGCTGCTCGTCGTTTTGGAACTCGGTTTCATAGGCGAGGGCAAGCTCTTGCTGGCGTTCCTGCCAGTCTAGGGTTTGCTGTTCGAGTCGGGCGATTTGCTGTTGGTAGTTTTGTTTTTGCTGGTTGAGCTTGTGGACGGCGACTTCCGCCAGCCCGTATTGGCGGTTGGCTTCCAGCAGGGCAAGCTGCGCCTGTTTCAGACGGCCTTGCTGCTCTTGGCGGCTGTGCGCGGTGGTTTGCTGTTGGTGTTCGAGTTCGGCGGCGGCTTCCTGCAAAGTAGCGATGTCGTCTGAAAGCCCGTCGGACGTGTGTTGCAACACGGTCTGTTCTTCCGCCAATTGCGCCAGTTCGCGCTCGATGTGTTCGCGGCGGATTTGCCCTTGGTTGGTGCGCGCCAGAAGTTCGGCGGCGCGTTGCTGCGCCTGGCTGTATTGGCGCGTATGCTGCTGTTGCTGCTGCATCAAGTTTTTGTGCTGCACTTCGGACGAGCGCACGGCGGCTTCCGTCTGTTTGAACGTGGCTTCGGCGGCGGAGAGTTCGGGGGCGAGGTTTCCCAGTTCGGACGCGATGCCGTCGAGGCGCGCTTTTTGGGCAATCAGGCTTTCCTGCGCGGGTTTGGCATAGAGCAGGACGCTGACTTTGTCGACCTGATGGCCTTCGGGCGTAAGCCAGATTTGGTGTGCGCCCAAATCGCTTTGATGCGCGAGGGCGTAGCTCAAATCGGGCGCGCACAATACGCCGTCGAGCCAGTGGTGCAATGCCGTCTGAAACGGCGGCTGCGCTTGGATTTGGTTCAGCAATGCCTGTACGGGCAGGGATTTTTTGATGCCGCCGGAGAGGTCGTCTGAAAGCCATGCCGCCTGCCCCTGCGGCAAAGGCACGGGCGGAACGAAGCCTTGCGGCACGCTACGGGCCTGCAGGCGTTCGGCAAGGATGACGGACAAGGCGTGCTGCCACTCGGCGGGCGCGGTGATGTGTTGCCACAGTTGCGGCGCGGCGGCGTGGTCGGTTGCCTGCCAGAAGTCGGCGGCTTCCTGCTGTTGCGACAGGATTTGCGACAACGCCTGCTGCTGCGCCTGCAAGGTGATGTGTTGCTGCTTCAGGCTTTGGAAGCGGTTTGAGGCCGTCCGAAACGCCTCGCGGGCGGCGTGTAAGGCTTCTTCGGCGGCAATGATTTGTTCTTCGTAATGCTCTTGCTGGCTTTGCAACAAGGCGGCAGCTTCCTGCGCGGCGGCGGTTTCGGCTTCGTCGGGCAGGTTCAGGGCTTGGTTTTCCTGTTTCAGACGACCTTTGCGCTCTTCGTGCTTGGCAACGGTTTGTTCGGCATGGGCAAGCTGCTGCTGCTTCAACGCCAGTTCGCGGCGGATGCGGTTTGCCTCGTCCTGCTGGGTTTGGAAGGCGGCGTTGAGCGTGGCTTGGGCTTCTTCCAATTCGGGCAGACGCTCTTCGTGTTCGGCAACCTGCATCGCCCATTCCGCCAATTCAGTTTGCTTTTCTTCCGCCTGCAACTCGTTTTCTTCAAGCTGCACGCGGATTTGCTGCTGCTCCTGATGGATGCGCTGCATCTGCGCCTGCGCCGCCTGCTTGTCGCGTTCGATGCGTTGGTGCAGGTTTTGCTGATGGCGGATTTGTTCTTCCAAACGGGCAATCTGCTCGCGCAACACGCCGCGTTTGTTGCTCAATTCATGTACCGCCTGCTGCTGCGCCTGTTCGGCGGTCTGCAAGGCGTGTACTTCGTCGTTTAACACCTGAACCTGCGCGGCGGTTTCGTCCTGCTGCGCCTGCAAAGACTGATGCTGCGCGGTCGCCTTGTCGGCGGCGGCAAGCGATTGCTGCCATTGGGCGTAATCGAGCAAATCCTGTTGTTGGTTCAACTGCGCGGTCAGGGATTTGTAGCGTTCGGCGGTTTCGGCTTGTTTCTCCAGCTTTTCCACCTGACGCGCCAACTCGTTCTGCAAATCGCCCAAACGCTGCAAATGCTCGCGCGTGTCTTTCAGACGACCTTCCGTCTCCTTGCGGCGTTCCTTATATTTGGACACGCCCGCCGCCTCCTCGATATAGGCGCGCAACTCCTCCGGCCGCGCTTCGATGATGCGCGAAATCATCCCCTGCTCGATAACGGCATAACCGCGCGCGCCCACGCCCGTACCCAGAAACAAATCGGTAATGTCGCGGCGGCGCACGGTCTGATTGTTGATGAAATAAGTCGATTCGCCCTGACGCGTCAGCTGCCGCTTGATGCTCACCTCGGCATACTGCCCCCACGCACCCTGCAAACTGTGGTCGCTATTGTCAAACACCAGCTCCACCGAAGCCCTCGGCGCAGGACGGCGCGTCGCCGCACCGTTAAAAATCACGTCCTGCATACTCTCGCCGCGAAGCTGCTTCGCCGAAGCCTCGCCCAACACCCAGCGCACCGCGTCAATCACATTCGACTTGCCGCAGCCGTTCGGCCCGATAACCGCAACAAGCTGCCCCGGTACATGAATCGTGGTCGGGTCGGTAAAAGATTTGAAGCCGGAGAGTTTAATGTGGGTAAGGCGCATGGCAATGTTTCGAATCGGAAAAGAAGGCATATTTTAACGGAAATACGCTTATCCGTTGAGAGAAAAGCATCCATAAAGTCCGACTGCTTTTTTATCTTCAAAAGGCCGTCTGAAAAGTTTGTTAAAAAGAAACAGGCTAGCTATCGAACTCACTAAAATATTTAAAATAAATTAATATAAAACAATTAACTAAAAAAACATCTGCCCAACCACCTGCCCTTTAATTAATTTTTGTACAGAAATGCAAACAAACTGTTTATTTTTTTATGATTTATGGTTATTATCGGGCATTAAAGGTTTAAAAATCAGATAAACGATCTATCCAGCCTTTTTATCATACGAATAACCATACAGGGAATATCATGTCAAACATCCAAACCAAACTTAAAACCATCGTTTTTACAGCCGTCAGCGCAGCTATCTTGTCCGCATGCGGTGGTGGCGGAGGCGGCGGTTCATCTGCTTTAAGCACCGGCGCGACTCCTACCAATAATACCGGCAACTCTGCTGGCAATAATGGCAATTCTGCCAATAACAACAGCAATACCAACACTCCAAAAGCGCCGTCTACTACGCTTACCAACAGCGCCGACAAGCTTGCCGAACTGACTGATGAAGCTCCAATCGATCCGGCCAACGTAACCCAGCCTTTGCACACACATTTCATCTCCTCCAAAGGTGCGCAGCAATCCAACCCTAACGTACAAATCCGCAGAGATGCCGAAGGCAAAATGTTCCAAACGGACAATCAAGACCGTAACCAAAATGGCCTGATCAGTTCTATTGACTTTAACAGCAATGATGAAGTCAAAATGGACGGCGTTGTGTTATTTAACAAGACCTCTGATGGCAACGCAACCCAACCTACATGGACAAGTTATGCTTCTGTTATTGCCAAAGTATATTCAAAAGGCAATACTCAAACTGATGTCAGCGAACAAACAGGCAAAGAGAAAAATACCGAATTCGCATACGGTAAATCAACTTTGGATGAACGTATTGTTGAACTTTATAAAAAGTTAAAAGCTGAAGAAGAAAATCTAAAAAAAGAACAAAACACAGAGTCTGGTCAAGTTGACCATGACAAAATAAAGGAAATTAAAGCTAAAATTGAAGAATTAGACTCTTTATACCAAAAAAATCTGCAACATCGCACTGGTCTGGCAACCTTTAATAAAATTGACAGCGATAAGTTAGCCTACTTCCGCACCGATAAAAACGGCTTAGTTTTTGACAAACAATTCGACGGTGTCTATGTCATCAATTTTGATGACGGCACCAAAATTGTGTTGCATGATCCTTCTGCGGCCGGCTGGACATATCAAACCTTCGCGCATTACACCGACCCTAAAGGACATGTATACCAAGGCTACCAAAGCTTGGGTGATGAAACTGTCTTCACTACCCTGCCTGCAAAAGGTACAGCCACCTACAAAGGTATTTCCACTGCCTATGTGGTTACCGACAAGAACAATCGTCAGTTGACTTCCAATGTCATGGCTATCGTTGATTTCGGTCTCAAAGGTGTCCGTTTTGAAACGTCAAACTCACACTTCCATACTTTGGAAAATGGTAAGCGCGTATCCGAAGCAGATAAAAACTATGATTTCAAAGGTACGGCAAGCTGGAAAGACGGCAACCTCTTCTCCGGTAAAGTCAGCACGGCCGATGACAAGTTAAGCGGCAACCTGAACGGCAAATTCTACGGCCCCAATGCTGCAGAAATTGGCGGCACTTACGGCTTGAAAAACAAAGATGCAACCGAACACTTAATCGGTGGCTATGGCGCGAAACGTCAATAAACCTGCCTAAACAAAAGGCCGTCTGAAGTTTCAGACGGCCTTTTTATTTTCAACTTGGTTTACACCGATACGGCTGCTTTGATGTGCGGATGCGGATCATAGCCTTCCAACTCAAAGTCTTCAAATTTGAAGGCAAACAAGTCTTTGACTTCAGGGTTGATTTTCATGGTTGGCAGGCTTCGGAAATCGCGGCTTAATTGCAGCTGGGCCTGCTCGATATGGTTGCTGTACAAATGCGCATCGCCAAACGTATGGATAAATTCACCGGCTTCCAAGCCGCACACTTGCGCCATCATCATGGTCAACAATGCGTAGCTGGCGATGTTGAACGGCACACCAAGGAAAATATCGGCGCTGCGTTGATAAAGCTGGCAGGACAGTTTGCCGTTGGCAACGTAAAACTGAAACAGCGCATGGCAAGGCGGCAAGGCCATTTCGTCGACCAAAGCCGGATTCCATGCCGATACAATCAGACGGCGCGAGTCGGGATTTTTCTTGATTTGTTCCACCACATTGGCAATTTGGTCGATATGGCGGCCGTCGGGTGCTGGCCAGCTGCGCCATTGGTAGCCGTAAACCGGGCCCAAATCGCCGTTTTCATCCGCCCATTCGTCCCAAATGGAAACGTTGTTGTCTTTCAGGTATTTGATGTTGGTATCGCCTTTGAGAAACCAAAGCAGCTCATGAATAATCGAGCGCAGATGCAGTTTTTTGGTGGTCAACAGCGGAAAGCCTTCACTCAAATCAAAACGCATTTGGTAACCGAACACGGAACGCGTGCCGGTGCCGGTACGGTCGGATTTGTCGATGCCATTGTCGAGAACATGGCGCATAAGGTCGTGATAGGCTTTCATGTGTTTCCTTAATGTATGTGTTGTGGGAATTTCTTGTGTATTGTACCGAATTTTCAGACGGCCTGCCTCTCTGTCTTCAATGGGGCAACCTTCCCCATATTCTCGTAGTACACTCATTAACAATGTTGACAATTCAGCACCGATTTACACGAATTTTTGAGCTGAATTAAATTTTTACAAAAAATTTTTCAACATTTTCTAGTTTAATTACTCAGCATTTTATTTTTAATAGAACATATTTAATGAAATATTTTTAGATATTTTTAATTAAATTTGAAATATAATTTTATTTTTACAAATTGGTAAAAAAATAATGTCAACAATCTAGGCAAAATTTTTCTTGGCAAGTAAAATTTTTACAGCTATATTTCAAAACATAAATATTGAAATATCTCACTCAATAGGAGTAGAAAAATGACCGACCTGAACACTCTATTTACCAATCTCAAACAACGCAACCCCAACCAAGAACCCTTCCATCAAGCCGTTGAAGAAGTGTTCATGAGTTTGGATCCGTTTTTGGCGAAAAACCCGAAATACACCCAACAAAGCCTGCTTGAGCGTATTGTTGAGCCGGAGCGCGTGATTATGTTCCGCGTCACTTGGATGGACGACAAAGGCCAAGTCCAAGTCAACCGCGGCTACCGCATCCAAATGAATTCCGCCATCGGCCCTTACAAAGGCGGCTTGCGTTTCCACCCTACTGTTGATTTGGGCGTATTGAAATTCCTCGCTTTTGAACAAGTCTTCAAAAACGCGCTGACCACCCTGCCTATGGGCGGCGGCAAAGGCGGTTCCGACTTTGATCCTAAAGGCAAATCCGATGCCGAAGTAATGCGCTTCTGCCAAGCCTTTATGACCGAACTCTACCGCCACATCGGCGCCGACACCGACGTCCCTGCCGGCGACATCGGCGTAGGCGGCCGCGAAATCGGCTATCTGTTCGGCCAATACAAAAAAATCCGCAACGAATTTGCTTCCGTCCTGACCGGCAAAGGCCTCGAATGGGGCGGCAGCCTGATTCGCCCTGAAGCCACCGGCTACGGCTGCGTGTATTTTGCCCAAGCCATGTTGGAAACCCGCAACGACAGCATCGAAGGCAAACGCGTATTGATTTCCGGCTCCGGCAACGTGGCGCAATACGCTGCCGAAAAAGCCATCCAACTGGGTGCAAAAGTATTGACCGTTTCCGACTCCAACGGCTTTGTCCTCTTCCCTGACAGCGGTATGACCGAAGCGCAACTGGCCGCTTTGATCGAGCTGAAAGAAGTACGCCGCGAACGCGTGGCCACTTACGCCAAAGAGCAAGGTTTGCAATACTTTGAAAACCAAAAACCGTGGAACATCGCGGCCGAAGTCGCCCTGCCTTGCGCCACCCAAAACGAATTGGACGCAGACGCTGCCAAAATCCTGCTGGCAAACGGTTGCTATGTGGTTGCCGAAGGTGCGAACATGCCGTCAACTTTGGGCGCAGTCGAACAATTTATCAAAGCCGGCATCCTCTACGCTCCGGGCAAAGCCTCCAACGCCGGCGGCGTAGCGACTTCAGGTTTGGAAATGAGTCAAAACGCCATCCGCCTGTCTTGGACACGCGAAGAAGTGGACAGCCGCCTGTTTGACATCATGCACAACATCCACGAATCCTGCCTGAAATACGGCAAAGTCGGCGACAAAGTGAACTACGTCAATGGTGCGAACATTGCCGGTTTCGTCAAAGTTGCCGACGCCATGTTGGCGCAAGGTTTCTAAAAGCTGCATCAACGCAAATCATAAGGCCGTCTGAAATCTTTCAGACGGCCTTTTTCTTTTAAAGCAAACCTTATACGCCCAAATAACCTTCCCTGCTGGAAAGCCATCTCGCCAAATGCGCTTCGACGATTTCAGGGTTTTGTTCAATCAACAAAGGGGCGATTTCGCGCGCTTGTTCCAAGAGGTGTAAGTCTTCTTCGAGGTTGGCGAAGCGCAGCATGGGAACACCGCTTTGGCGCGCGCCGAGAAATTCGCCGGGACCACGGATGTTGAGGTCTTGACGGGCGATTTCAAAGCCGTCGGTGTGTTCGTAGATGACTTTCAACCGCGCTTTGGCGAGTTCGCTCAAAGGTTCGGTAAACAGGAGGACGCACACGCTTTCTGCCGCGCCGCGCCCTACCCGACCGCGTAATTGGTGCAGCTGCGCCAAGCCCATGCGCTCGGCGTGTTCGATGACCA
>ERZ772962.482-NODE-482-length-22141-cov-13.904419_pt1 | contig 22141 bp, 18 predicted proteins | sample MGYA00580676_ERZ772962 | MGnify/ENA primary metagenome ERZ772962 (study PRJEB29015, sample SAMEA2738049) | human oral metagenome | biome: human oral; feature: human-associated habitat; material: saliva | place: China | collected 2230 ...
CGCCGCGCCCCGTGGTCCTGACGGCCGTGCGCTTCACGCTCGAGGAGCTGGGGGCGCTGCACCCGGGCCGGTCGGTGGAGGTGCGCGTGCCGCCCGCGGGCGCGGTGCAGATCCTGCCCGGGACGACGCATCGTCGTGGGACGCCGCCCGCCGTCGTGGAGACGGACGCGCGCACGTGGCTGTCGCTGGCGTGCGGGCTTCTCACGTGGGACGAGGCCGTGGCGGGCTCGCTGGTGAGCGCCTCGGGTGAGCGCACGGACCTGGGGCCCCTCCTGCCGCTCGTGTGAGGGCAGGGGAGGGGGCCGGGGTCTCAGGCCTCCAGCTGGGGTGCGCCGAAGCGCGCGGCGATCTTGGGAGCCAGGTACTTCTGGGAGCCCTTGTAGGCGTAGCGCTGGGCGACGGCGGCGAGGGCGGCGGAGGTGGCCGCGAAGATGACCAGCGAGGTCAGGGTGACGTCGTCGGCGTCTTCGGCGGGAACGGGGCGCTTGGTGGTGATCTTCCAGCCGGTTTCAAAGATCTTGGAGGCCAAGAAGGCTGCTCCGGCGATGACGGCGGTCGTGGCGACCTTTTCGATGATGGCGGAATCCATGGATGTCTCCTGGCGTCAGTCTGATTGTCCCCGCGCGTGCGCGCGTGCTTCCATGATGCCCCACACGGCCCTCTTGTGCGAGGCCCACGGGTCCACTGCCCTATGCTTGAGAGGTAGTGTCCCCGTCCGAAGGATTCCTCATGGCTCGCGCCCGCCTACTTTTCGCGCTCTCGGCCCTCGTGGCTGCCTCCACGACCGTCGCGGCCTGCTCGCCGTCGGTGTCGCCGAGCGCCCCGCAGGATCCTTTCGCGGCCCCGATCGTGCCCGGCCAGAGCGCGCGCGCCTCGGCGGCCTCCGGCGGGGGGCACGGAACGATTGACGCCCCAACCCCGCGCAGCGGGTCCGGCACGGTGACGGTGGCGCTCGTGGGCGGCGCCCAGTTGCCCACCGAGACGGCGCAGGAGTTCACGAAGGCCACGGGCTTCACGGTCGCCGTCGTCCCCGTCGACGGCGTGAACGCGGTGGCGAAGGCCGAGGCGGATGTCGTGCTGGGCCTGGACGGCGCGGACGCGCTGCAGGCGAGCGCGGCGGGCACGGTCGCGGACGCCGCGCCGCAGGACACGACGACGCTGGCGGGGACGGCGGTCGACGGGGCCCCCGCGGCGGTGGCTTACGGCCGCGACGACGTGTGCGTCATCGCGGACAAGTCGTGGATGAGCGCCAACAACCGCCCGCTGCCGACGTCCTTCGCGGATCTGTCGTCCCCGCGCGTGCGCGCCCTCCTCGCGGTGCCCGACCCGGCCTCGTCGTCGGTGGGCCGCGCCTTCGTGCAGGAGGCTGCCTCGCAGACCGGCGAGGGCCTTGGAACCTTCGTGCAGTCCATGAGCCCGCGCGTGGACGCCACCCTGGGGGCGGCGATCGGCGCGTGGACGGCAGGCGACCGCGTCTCCGACGCCTACCTGTCCGAGGTCGTGGGTAGCGCGTCGGGCGCGTCGGGCGCCTACCCGCTCGTGGTTGCGCCCAGGTCCCTGGCCGCGGCGGCCGCGACGAATACGGGCGCCGATTCGTTCGGGGCGCCGGTGTCCTCCACCTGCATCGCCCGCATCATGTATGCGGCCGCGACGAAGGCGCCCGCCAGCGACGGCGCCGAGTCCCTCATCGCGTGGCTCCAGGGCGAGACCGCGCAGCGTTCCCTGGCGACCACGGGCGCCGCGTACCCGATCGACGGGGTCCTCGCGGCGGACACGAAGGCCTCGTGGCTCATGGGCATCACCGGCGAGGCCGTCGTCGCGGACGAGACGATGGGCTCCCTGGACGCGATGAACGCGTGGCTGGCGACGTGGGGCTCGGCCCTCGCCGCCCCCGCTCCGGCGCCCACGACCGACCCGACGCCGGAACCCACGACCGAACCGCAGGCGAGCCCCGCCGCCGACACCGAGGAGGCCGGGGCGACGGACGACGGTGCTGCGGACTCCGACGACGAGGAGTAGGCACCGCGCTGACGAGGCAACGCCCTGCGCGTCTGCCCATTCGTTCGCGGGCGTGCGGCGCCCGCCTAGTCGCGCAGCATCGAGGGGCTGACCCGGCACTCGTCGCCGAGGCGCATGGGCGCGATGAGGCCCCTGTCGCGCAGCTCGCGCAGGCGGGGGACCGTGCGTTCGACGACCTTCCACGGGTCGATCGTGTTGAGGTAGATGCGGGTGCCGCCCTCGAAGCCTGCCAGGGTGGAGATGCGCCACTTGAGGAGGATCCTCCAGCGCATGGGCGTGGACACGGTCGGCGGGCGGTGGTACCACTCCTCGTTGGCGGGCACCTCCGCCCCGGTCGCGGCGTGCGCGGCGTGCAGGATGTCCGAGATGCCGGCCATGGCCTCGTCGCTAACCTCCCACGGGTTGCGCGGCGAATACAGCGGCCAGATCGCGATTCCCGGGAAGCGGTGGCCGAATCCGGCCAGGGCGACGGCGTGCTCGTTCTGGGCGATCAGGAGCTTGCGGGTGGCGGCGACCGTGAAAATCTGGTCGTAGATGTCGGGCTGGGCGCGCAGGCGCTCGAGCTCGGCCTCGGTCTGGACTGCCAGGTCGTCGATGGCGACCAGCTGCTTGTGGAGGTGATCGAAGGAGGCGCCGGCAGGGCGCAGCCAGTTCTGGAACGTCGCCACGTAGCGCACGGCGGGGTTGAGGTCGTACAGGTCGCGCATGGAACGCGCCGTGTAGGCGGTGTACTGCGCGTGTTCCTCGGGCGTGAGGGTGCCCGACCCGGCGAGCTGGTGTGCCTCGGTGGCGCCGTCGACGAAGTGGCGCTTCGCGACGATCAGGTCGTGCCCTCCGGAGAAGAAACCGTTGGCGGCCTGGAGGCGCGCGGTTTCGCTGGTGGCGGCGAACTCGCCGTCGCTCATGCCCGAGGCCAGCATGCGGGCTCGCACGACGTTCATGACGTGCTCGTAGCCGGCGTCCGAGGCCAGGTAGCGGGCCATGCGGTGGCGGTCGTTCTCGGAGGGGATGTGCCCGTGGTTGAGGTGCCAGTAGTTGTAGGAGACGATCTCGAAGAGGTTGGGGATGCGCCGAAACTCGGCGACCGTGTCGCTCAGCTTGTCGGCGCCAAGGGCGTCCAGCTGCTCCCACGTCCCGTCGTCGTGGCGCACGAGGCGGGACTTTTCGGGCGGTGTCTCCAGGTAGCGTTTGGAACAGAATGCGCAGTGGCGCCCGTGCGCCTCGTGGTCGATGGGGTCGTGGTCGGCGCGGGGCGCGGCGAGCGGGCGGTTTCCGCGCCCAGGGACGGTCCAGACTTCCGTGCCGGTGAGCAGGTTCTGCTGTTTGACGGTGCCGTCGGCGAGTCGCACGATGGCGCGGTCGGCGCGGGTGAGCTTCGATGCCATGTCTTCATCGTACCTATCGTCAGAGTCTGTTCATGGTTGCGGGATGCGATCCGGTGCGCCCGGCCTCTCCCTGGTCGAGCGCGTCGATGCGGGCTTGTTGGTCGGGGCTCAGGGTGAAGGAGAAGGCGTCGATGTTGGTGGCCATGCGCTGGCGGCTCAGGGTCTTGGGGAAGACGACGTGGCCGCGGTCGATGGCCCAGCGCAGCGCGACCTGGGCGGCGCTGACGCCGAGCTGCGCGCCGATGTCGATGAGGGTCGGGTCGGTGGTGGCCCGTCCTCGCGCCAGGGGAGACCATGCCTCGAAGACCATGCCGAGCCCTTGCGCGTAGGCGCGCAGGTCGGCGTTGGGCAGGAAGGGGTGGGCCTCGACCTGGAGGACGTGGGGGGTGACGGTGGCGATGGCGCGGACGGCGTCCACGTGTTCGCGCTCGTAGTTCGACAGGCCGATCGCGCGTGCGCCGCCGGCGTTGAAGGCGTCTTCGAGGGCAGGCCAGGGCAGGGTGACGTCGCCCCCGTAGAGGGTGGGCAGGGGCCAGTGGACGAGGAGGAGGTCGACGTAGTCGGTGCGCAGCTCCTCCAGCGAGCGGGTGATGGAGGCGGCGGCGCGGTCGGGCTCGTGGTTGGAGTTGTTGACCTTGGTGGTGAGGAAGATCTGGTCGCGCGCGATGCCGGAGGCATCGAGGGCGGCTCCGACTTCGGCCTCGTTGCCGTACATTTGCGCGGTGTCGATGTGGCGGTATCCGACGTCGAGCGCACGGCGAACGGCGTCGTAGGCGTCTTCGGGCGCGACTTTGTAGGTGCCGAAGCCGAGGACTGGGATGGGGGATCCCGTGGGGAGAGTAAGGGTGGGGATGGGGGACGAGGCTGGGGCTGGGTCGGCGGGGAAAGGAACGTTCATCGGTGAATCCTCCTGATCGTCTCCAGTGTAGCGTCCCGGGAGGTCGGCGCGTTTTCTCGTTCGGGCTGGCCGCGGGGCGGTGGGGACAAAGGCGCGTCAATGCCGACATGTCTGGTGGGGCACACGGATTGTCCGCCGCGTGAGAGCAAAATCTCAGTTAGTGAGATTTTGTGCTGTCAAATATCGCGGTCTCGATTGTTGAAATTGTGGGGATGGGTCGAATTTAGCGGTTTTGAGTGTGTCGTGGCGGTGAGTGTGAAAACTCTGACCGCTTGACTTATAAAACATTGCAATAAGACTGGAAAACTGCTCTCTGTCGTCTGCAACATGGTTGGCACTTTTATTGGACCGTCGGTCGGTAGTGTCGATATTTCCTGGAATGACAAGGGGTCTGACTTAACCAGCCGGTAGGGTTTTTGTTAGGTAACCCACCGCGATTTGTTCGCTCCACGTGGCACTTTGGCGTAGGATAGATACTGTTCAACCACGATCGCCACCACGTCACGACAACGAACGGAGAGTTATGTCGGTTCGCAATGCACTGCTGGCACTCGTCGCGCAGCAGCCCGCGGGTGTCTACCGTCTGAAGCAGATGTTCGAGGAGCAGACGTGTGGAGCCTGGCCGCTCAACATCGGCCAGGTCTACCAGACGATGCAGCGCCTCGAGCGCGACGGCCAGGTCGTGTCTCACGCCGAGACCAACGCAGGCCGCGATTCTGAAGTCTTTGAGCTGACCGATGCCGGTCGCGATGTTCTCACCGCCTGGTGGTCCACTCCGGTCCCGCGTGAGCATCCCGAGCGCGATGAGCTCGTCATGAAGCTCGCTGTTGCCGCCGCCGATCCGACGGTCGATGTTGAGGCCATGATCCAGACCCAGCGTCGCTCCACCCTGGGCTCCCTGCGCGACGTCACCCGCCTGAAGGCCTCTGCCGACGAGGGTGAGCTAGCGTGGAAGCTCATCCTTGAGCGTCATATCTTCGACCTCGAGGCCGAGCTCAACTGGCTTGACCACATCGAGTCCGGCGCGGTCTCCGAGGCCGCTCGCCGTGCGGCCTTCGCCGCGGCGAAGGGTCGCGCGATGAACTGGGCCCAGGCCGAGGCTGGTATTTCGGAGCGCGCCGGGGTGCGATGAGCCAGCCTGCGCCGCTACCGATCAGGATGACCGGCGTCGGACATGAGTTCGGCGCAAACGGCGTCCGAGTGAGAGCGCTCGACGGGATCGACCTTGAGGTTGGGCCCGGCGAGCTTCTCGCTGTTATGGGACCGTCTGGATCCGGCAAGTCGACGCTGCTGTCAATCGCTGGCGGCCTTGAGCGGCCGACACGCGGAAGCGTCTACGTCAACGGGATCGATTTGGCCTCGTTGGATAGCGTTCACCGCGCTGAAGTGCGTCGACGCTCGATTGGCTACGTCTTCCAAGATTACAATCTGATTCCGTCGCTGTCGGCCCTCGAAAACGTCGAGATGCCGTTGCAGCTGGACGGGGTGAGTCCTTCGAAGGTACGTGAGGCCGCGATGGCCGCTCTCGCCGAGGTCGGTGTCGCAGAACTCGCGGATCGCTTCCCCGAGAGGCTCTCCGGTGGTCAACGTCAGCGTGTAGCCATCGCTCGCGGCCTCGTTGGTAACCGGTCGGTCATTCTTGCCGACGAGCCGACCGGCGCGTTAGATTCTCACACTGGCGAACAGATCATGTTGGTGTTGCGTGACCACATAGATGCTGGTGCAGCGGGTATTCTCGTGACTCATGAGGCCAGAATGGCCGCATGGGCAGACCGAACAGTGTTCCTGCGAGACGGTCGTATCGTTGATCGTTCGCGCGTGGATTCTCTGAGGGACCTGCTCGCCGACGCAGCACCAAGGACCTGATGAGCCGACTCAACACACGGATGAGGCGATGGGGAGTAGTACTCCGCATCGCCTCTCGTGATGCACGCCAAAGTCTTGGGCGCACCTTCACTGCCGTGATCCTTATCTCCTTGCCGATTATCATTGCGATCGGATCGCTGACGTTCTGGGATGTGACGACGTCCCAGCGCTACCAGGCCTCCTCCTGGCTGGGACACAACTCCGACTCCCAGGCCGTGACGCTGCGCCGTTCGACAACGGCTCTCGACCAGGACTTCACCGCGGACCGCCTCGCGAAGACGGCGTCGGATGACGATGCTGACGTCACCATGGAGACCCTCAGCGACTGGGTGCCGGCCGGAGACCAGTTGGTCGCGGTTGACACGCTCTATCAGCTCCATATGACGGCACCGGATGGAACCGGGTACACGGTAGACAATGGCACGCAGACCGCCTCCTTGGACGCGCCGCGCGTCGAGGCAGGTAACAAGCACGGGTCTCTCCCCGCTCAGCATGCCGTGGTTTCCGACGACGTCGCCCGTGCCCTCGGCGTCGAGGCCGGAGACACGGTCGCGCTCTCCGTGACGGTGTCGAAGCAACGCGCGGCGCAGTCCATCGAAGGCAGCGCTGTTATCGACGCGATCATCAAGGGCGAGGGGCGCGCAATCGTCGGCGACGGCACGCTCGACATTGATCGTTTAGCTGTCGCTGGACGCACGCAGACGGCCTGGTATGTGACGGGGCCTGCGCCCGTGACGTGGGAGAAGATTCGCGAACTCAATGCGTCTGGCTTCTCGGTCGTCTCACGCCACGTACTCGCCAACCCGCCCGATGCCTCGGCGCTTCCTTCACAGATCGCCCAGTACGAGGTCCCCGAGGCCTCGCGCAACGCGAACCCGTGGCAGTACCTGCTCCTGGTCGCGGGTGTTCTCCTGATCCTCACCGAGATGATCCTGCTCATCTCGCCGCTCTACACGGTCGCGCAACGCTCTGTGATGCGCACAGCTGCGATGATCGTTGCTAACGGCGGCGACCGCTCCGACGGGCGACGCCTCACAATCGCGCACGGTCTCATCATCGGCGCGTACTCAGCAGCCTTCTCAGTCGTGTTGTCTGCCTGCGCCATGCTGGGGATCGGACTGTGGTCCGGCCTTGGCCTCGGCATTGTGCCGCTGTGGCCGCTGGGCCTGTCCGTTCTCCTGCCCATTCTTCTGTCATTGATGGCCTCGGTATCACCGGCGCATACCTCCTCCCACATCGACACCTCCGCGGTCATCGGCGGACGCATCTGGGAGCCGTCGCGTCTGGTGCGTCGCCGCATGATCTACCCGATTGCGCTGTTGACTGGCCTGCCGGTGCTGGGCGTCGCCGCATGGTACGGGTCAGTCCTTGCCCTCGTTGTCGGTATTGCTCTCCTCGAAATCGGCCTCATCGGCTCGATCCCCTACATCTTTACGCGTTGGCGCGTGCCCAATGGCCGCGCATCCATGAGTATGCGCCTGGCCCTGCGCGATGCTGTCCGCAACGGACACCGTACGTTCCCGGCCATGGCCTCGATCCTGACGACCGTGTTCGTCGCTTGTGCCCTCCTCATCACGCTTTCCTCGTCGAACGAGGCCGGCTGGAATTCGCGTCCGCACGTGGGCAAACGTGGGCAGATCTTTGTGTCCACGGTCGACAAGACGGATTCGAATACCCGCTCGCGTGCGCTCATGAAGGCAGCGACGGAGGCCGTGAAGAACCAGCGCACTGTCACCTCATCCGCAGAACTCAGCGGCATGGCGTGGAACTCTGGTCCCGGTGGGCCGGTCACCATGGTTGAAGCGATTTCCCCGGACGGAAAGTCCACCTTCACGATGGCGGCCGACATGGGTACCATGGCGGAGCTGGACGTCGCCTACATCGTCGACGACGGTACCTACCTGCGCCAGGCCGGCTACCTGAACGAGAACGACATGGTGCGCGCGGTCGCGACGCTGAACTCGGGCGGCGTTCTCATTCCCGACAGGAAATACATCGACGGCGCGGGCCAAGTGAAGCTGCGCAGCCTCGATATGCAGGCGATTGCGGACGCAAAAGCCGCCGGCTTTTCCGACAACGAACTGCCGGACGCGCGCGTGATGGGCACGCAGATCTTCCCTGCGTCACCGCTGACGCGCGTCAACGTCATGGTGCTCTCCCCGAGCGCCGCAGCATCCTTGGGCCTCAAGGCGGTGCCGCTCGGACAGCTCCTCTCGGTGGATAAGCCCGTGAGTACGGTGGATGCGCCCGCGTTCCAGGCGACCATCGCGCGTCAGGTTCCGGGCGCATCCGCCCAGGTCATCACGCCGACCATGCGTTCGCAGATCCTGCCCTACATTGCTGCCCTCATCGCTGTTGTCGCCGCGGCAGCGACGGTCGCCCTCGTCGTGGCTCTCTCGGCCTCGGACATGCGCCCCGACCTCGATACTCTCGATGCGATTGGCGCTGCCCCCGCGATGCGCCGTCACGTCACGACCTGGCAGGGCGTGGTCCTCGCGCTGAACGCGATTCCGACGGCGGTCCTCTCGGGTCTCGTCGTCGGTGTCCTCGCCGTCATCACGTTCGCCCGATCGGGCATCTTCCCGACTCTCACCACGCTGTGGCCGGTCGTGCCGTGGAGAGCGCTGCTCGGCATGCTGATCGGCATGCCCCTGCTGTGTGCGCTCGTCGCCATCGTGCTCACGCCGCGCCACCAGAAGCGTATCCGCCGTATCAACTAGGCTCCGCAATGACTGACGCCCCCGAGACGGTTGTGATCCCGCCAGGTGCCCTGGCCTCGTCCTCCGTGCGCGTGGACACCTGGCTGTGGGCAACCCGCCAGCTCAAGTCGCGCTCCCAGGCCACGGCCGCCGTACGTGCCGGGCACGTGCGCGTTAACGGCGACCCCGTCAAGGCCGCCTACAAGCTGCACGTGGGCGACGAGGTGCGTCTGCGCATCGAGGGCTTTGATCGCGTCCTCGGCGTCGTGCTGCTGCTGGCCAAGCGCGTCTCCTACCCGCAGGCGCGCACCGCCTACGATGATCGCACGCCCGAGCGTCCGCGCGTTCACGTCCCCGTCGCCATGCGCGAGAAGGGCAGTGGGCGTCCGACGAAGAAGGAACGACGCGAACTCGACCGCCTGCGGGGCTACGACTCTCACGAGCACTACTGACCCTCTTTGACGAGGCCGTGGCTGAGCTGCGCGCGGTGGTTATGCATGAGGTCCCGCCGCCTGAGAGAGGCGACGGGACCGGGAACCAGTCGTATGAGCTTACTCGTCCGGGTAGAACGCGTCGGGGTACAGCTTGTAGTACGATCCCCATTTTTCGTCGTACGCGGTATCAAACTCGAAATCCGCCTTGCCTTCGCGGGGGACTGTGAACGTGTAGGCGTTAGGTTCGGTGTGGCCCACCTGAGTTGCGGCCGTGTCGTAGGTGACTGTGAAAACGAGGGTAACAGAGACGCTCGGATAGACGCTCAGGGCAGGCTTCTTATCTGCCAGAACCTCGATGGATCCGGTGCAGTGCGCCGCAGTCTTGTTGTCGTTCAGTGAGCACGTCTGATCGAATTTGAAGACATCTTCCGCGGTGTAGGTGGAGATCAGGTTCGCGATGGCGACCTTATTTGGGCACTCTGCGTCGATCGCCTGCCTGCGTTCATCGGTGGCGGTGCGGTACTCGTTGTAGATCTCGCCCATGTCCGCGCGATTGTCAGCTCTCACGCTTGAACACCAGTTTGTGGTCTGTGTCGCCTTGGTCTGCGCTGCGATCTGCTTCGTCTGAGCTGTGAGGTCGCGTGCCTGATTGAGACGAACACCTGACAAAACACCGAGCGTGATTGTCGCACCCATGAGTGGGACGAGAAGGATGGCCATAGTGGCGTTGTAGATGGATAGCTTCTTGTTCTTGGGGGGTGTGCCCGAAGAGGTGGGCTGATTGTGACTCACTTTGCTGCCTCCTTCGCCTTCTCAAGATCACTGTTCGCATTGTGAAAGCTTTGCTGAGCCTGCTCGTACTCGCTGGTCGCGGACATGTACATCCGGCCCGTCAGGGCCAGGCCAGCGCTGAATCCGATGACGAGGAGCGTTGTGATGATCGCCGTGATGATCTGGTTCTTTGGGATCTGAATGGTTGGCCCGTCGGAGTACCTGGGCGACTTCTTGGGCGGTTGCGCGGGCGCAACGGCGGGGTGAGTGGGGACATCGGGAGCAGGATGAAGTCCGTCGGGTTCTTCTCCCGGGCGTACGATACGACCGGTGACCGGATCGACAGTACCGGTGATGGACTGTGCTGCGGTGAAGGGCTGGGCAGTGGTCCCCGCGACGGGGCGGGCGATAGAGCCTGTGAAGGGGTCAATGTGGCCGGTTGTAGCGTGTGCGATGGTGCCGGTAATGGGGTCGATGGGACCCGTGGTAGGTGGAGGTACCGAGCCGGTGACGGGACCGTTGCTGGCCCGCTCGTCTGCGATGTAGTTCTCTGTCCAGTCCGAACCGTTCCACCAGCGCAGCCGTGGGGTCCCGTCTGGGTCTGGGTACCAGCCTTCGATGGGGTTGTTCACAGGAGGCTCCTTTCGTGGTATTCCGCCATCGGTGAGGATGGCTGGAATGGGTCGGCGAGGCCGACGTCCGGACTCATCAGTGTTACATGTCCGAGGGCCACCATGCTGTCATCGTGGCCCCGCACTCTGTATTGCCTGTCATATTGGGATCGTAGGGGACTGTCACGGAAAAGGTGAGCGGTGTTCCGGGTGTCAGCGTCGCTGTCGTGGTCCCCTGGTAGGGGGACGTTGGGTTGAAGCTCTTGTTTTTCTCCGTGGTGTAACCGATGATGGCCACGTTCAGGGGACCAAACATCGTAATGGTACTCGACTGCTTGACAGCGAGGGTGCCTTTGATCGTCGTGGTGACCTTGTTGGCCGTGCACTCAGTCATGGCGATCGTAAAGTCGGCGTTGGACAGGGTGCGCTGCGCGTTTGCCAGTGCTTCTTTGTTCGAGCATTGAGAATGGATCGAGTCTTTGACGGCTTGTGTCGAGGAGTCGTACGTCTTGATGATGTCGCGCATTGATGAGGCGTTGCCGCGCGTGACCGAATCGCACCAGGCGGCGGCGCTGGCGTCTACGTTCACGGAATCAAGGCGCGTTTTGGCGTCTTTGATGGCCCGGTCGATGGACGCCTTATCGGACTGGGCCTGTTCGGCCTGGGAGGTGAAGGTTTCTGCCGCGTGTGTGCGCCACACGTTGATCCCGCCGACGGCGGCGGACAGGGTGATGAAGATGACGGCCAGGATGGCGCCTGCGACGGTTGCGGCGCGCAGGGGAGTGGGGGCGGTGCTCACTGCTGGGCCTCCTCGATCTGGCGGTTGATGTCGTCGAGCGTGGATTGAGCCCGGTCGCGTTCCTCTTGTGCGTACCGTGCTTTCTCCTCGGCGTCCTCGTAGATCGCGTTGGAGTCGCCCAGGTGGGACCACGTGAACACGAGGACACCGATGAAAGCGATGACCAAGATCCAGGAGGCGGCGCAGGCCAGCGCCCAGCGAGCGGTGGTGTGCTTCTTGGGGGCTTCCTGGGTGCTGGTCGCGCTGGTGCTCTCCATCGACGAGGCCGGGGTGGCCTCGGCAGTTAGGGTGGGACTGGGGGCGGGTGCTGAGTCTCTAGGTTCTAGTGGTGGTTGCAACGGTTCTTGGTGAAGGAGTTTGTTGTGGCTGGTGTTGGTCGTGTTTTTCAGGGGGTTGAGTACCCCTCCCGTCGTGAGGCGTGTCAGGCTCGGCATCGGGAGTATGTGCGGGCTTTGGCTGATGGTTTGAACTTCACGCAGGCAGCTCGTGCTGTTGGGGTTTCGAAGCGGACAGGCAAGGTCTGGCGTAATGGCCGGACTCGCTCAAGTGGACGGTGTGAGCGAGCCAGTATCGCTCCGCAGGCCCATTGGTACCGTCTGTACATGAAATGCCAACCTCATCGGGTCAGTCAACGGTTCTTGTCGCTCAAGGAGCGCATGCTCATCTTCGGATGGCGCGTTGAAGGGCTTTCTATTCGTGACATCGCTCGACAGTTGGGGCGTTCGCCCTCGACTGTGAGCCGGGAGCTCAGACGCAATGGGATTACATCCACGTGCTACAACCCTTATATCGCTCACATGCGGGCAGGTAAGCGGCTCAAACGTCCCAAGGCGCGTAAATGCGCTGATCCTCGTTTGTGGGGCATCATCTGGGACAAGCTTGAGCTCAGGTGGAGTCCGGAACAGATTTGCGCATACTTGCGTATGCGTTTCCCGCATAATCAGAGCATGAACCCGTGCGTGGAGACGATCTACCAGTCCATCTTCATCCAAGCCAAAGGCACACTCCGCAAAGAGATCGCTTCCCTCATGCGCCAAGGGCGCGCCCGCAGGCGCCCGGCCGCATACGCTCGTGGGGTGCGGCCGCGGTTCAAAGACCCCATGGTGATGATCAGCGAAAGGCCTGCCAGTGTGGAGGATAGGGCGGTTCCCGGACATTGGGAAGGTGACTTGATTATTGGAGCTAAGGGACAATCCGCGGTCGGCACGCTCGTGGAACGTTCCACCCGGTACACGCTGTTGCTCTACTTGCCCAACGGACACACAGCCGTTGAAGTTCAAGATGCCATTATCGACAAGCTCGCGGGATTACCCGATTCCTTGCGCCTGTCATTGACCTGGGACCAGGGAAGCGAGCTGGCTCAGCACCGCAAGATCGCCTCCGAGCTAGGCCTGGACGTGTATTTCTGTGACCCACACTCACCCTGGCAACGCGGCACCAACGAGAACACGAACGGGCTGTTGCGCCAATACATGCCCAAAGGAACCGATCTGTCACTCCTGACCGAAGCAGACCTGGACGCCATCGCCGACCAGCTCAACGACCGCCCCCGCAAAACGCTAAACTGGGACACACCCAAGCAGCGACTTGAGCTGCTGCTCAGGGCATAACACGTGTTGCAACCACCCCTAGAATCTGCCAATCGGCGACTGGAGATGGGGGGGGAATCGAACCCCCGTCCAATAGCCGGCCCCGAATTCTTCTCCGAGCGCAGTCTACGGTTTTATTTCTCGGCCCCCGGCATTGCGTAGACTCACCGCCGGATGGGCTCAGTTGATTGAGTGTCGGAGGCGCCCCACCAACATGGGCGACTCCCAGTGGCTCCCTAGACGACGCCAGACACCGGGCCGGAAGCAACTCCCGGGCTGACGGACTAAAGGTTCAGGCTGCGATATCAGGCAGCGAGAACGTAGTCGGTGCGATTCTGTTCGGCACCTATTGGTTTGCACGCATCGTTAACGAGTTGAGCGCACATTCTCGGCTCGCTTCACTTCGATCGACGACCACTGTCGAAACCGATCATCCCCTCTTGAGTTTTCAACTCCCCGACGCCCAGCGTTACCGCAGACCGTCGGACACATCAGCATACAACCGTCCCACGTACGCCGTCAAGACAGACAACCCATCGCCCGAGGAAAGAGGCCCCCCGCGAACACGCGCAGGCCTCGTCCCTACGAGCACCGCTGTCCTACAGGAGCTTCGTGGACTCCAGCTTGGCCACCATCCGCCGATTGCCGCGCACCAGTAACGGGCGCAAAGCCAGCCCCAGGAACGCGGCGAACAGGATGAAGGAAGCGAGGAACCACATGGCGTCCGCATACTCGTGCCCCGAGTATCCGGCGATCGACGCACGAAGCGCCGTGATCGCGTGGGTGGCCGGCAGGAACGGGGACACAGACGAGAAGAAGGGCGGCAAAATTGCCAGCGGGAACGCTCCTCCGGCTCCCGAGATCTGTAGGACCAGCAAGAGCACACCCAGGGCCTTGCCCGCATTCCCGAACGTCGCGATCAGCGTGTACATCAAGAACGAGAACACCACAGCCGTCAGCCACAGGGTGCCCATGAACTCCAGGGGGTGGTTGTGTTGAACCTTCAGGAAATACAGGTCACCCAGCCCCAGCAGAGTCGCCTGGGCGAGCGCCACCGTGCCGAAAATCAGGTAGCGCCCCAGGTACCCGGCAGACAGGCGGATCGGCGAAGCGGTCAACGTCGCGCGCAGCGGATCATCCTCGGCCAGGCCATCAGCGACATTCTCGTCAGTCACGTCGGAGCGGATGGACACAACCATGAGAACGGAGCCGACCCACAGAGCCAGGATCGTATACATGGGTGCCATCTGAGAGCCGAAGTTCGCCACCGGATAGACGGGGATCGTATCGACGCCGACGGGGGCGGCGATGGCCGCGGCCAACGCCTCGGGATTGTTCCCGATGACGTCCTTCAGGGTCGTCAGATCGCCGCTGTCCTGCGCTTCCTTGATGGAGTTGTGCAGCGAGTCCATCTTGCCGGCAGAATCTCGCATATCCGTTGCCGCAGAGGTCAAACTGTCACGCAAGCTCGTGAGCTTCTCGCGCGCACTGTCGCTGCCGTCCGAGGCAGTGGACGTCGAGGAGGACAAGCTGGAGCGCGCAGACGACAGAGAACTCTGGGCCGACGACAGGGTCGATGCCAGTGAGTCGAGTTTCGGCTTCAGATCGTTGTCGTAGTCTGCGGACAGGTCGTCGACGGCCTGGTGCGCGTCGGCAATCAGCGCGGTGATGTTGTCGTGATTGGTTTGCGCGTTCGAGGTCTTCGTGTCGAGGTCGGTCGCCGCGTCGCGCAGGTTGGTCGCCAGGGTGCGCAGCCGGTCGGCTGTGCTTTGCAGCGTATCCAGGGAGGACTGGGATACGGGAGAACCTGGCATGTCTTTGAGCGTCTTTTTGATGTCTTCGTACGTGGTCGCGTGCGAGTCCAAGACTCCCGCCTGCGACCGCAGCGACGCGGAGGCATCGGCTGCACTGGTTGACGCCGTGGAATACACGTTCTCCACGGAGGTGGACAGCGTGTCCAGCTCTGTCTTGGATGAGTCGATGGCGCTCGAGACAGAGGCAATCGCTCCCGTGGCTGCAGCGGTCAGACCGGTTACCCCGGAGTCGGCGCTGCCGACAGCTGACTGCGCGGAGGATTTCGCGGCCCCCACGCCGGACACGAGTGTGGTCGTCGAATCGATGAGAGTCAGCGAAGAGCTGGCCAACGCAGCGTACGCATCCGCGCTGTCGGCGGCGGTCCGCAGGCGCATAGCCACCAACTGCACGCGGTTATCGAGCTTGGTGACGGCCCCCGTTGCGGTCGTCGAGGACAGTGCGTCCCCCATCGATGAGGCCGTATCCAGCGCAACCTCAGCCAGGGTTTGCGCGAAAGTCTGGTTCACCTGCGTGCTGACGGCCTCAGCGCCCTGGCCTGCGAGCTTGGGGCTAATGCCGTTCTTCTTCTCGTTGACGTAGTAGGTCATGGGGGCGCTAGACACCTCGCCGTCGAAGAAGGTCAGCATATCCTTCGAGAACTCCTCGGGGATGACGATGGCCGCGTAATAGTCGCCGGAGCGTGTCCCTTCGATGGCCTCGTCCTCCGTGGCAATCACCCAGTCAAAGTTGTCGTTCTTTCGCAGCGCGGAGACGACCTGGTCACCGATGTTGATGTGCAGAGGCACCAGATCGGACTTGAAGCCCACATCCGTGTTCGCGATAGCGATGCGCAGGGAACGCGTGTTGCCGAAGGGATCCCAGGACGCCGCAACGTTGAACCACGTAAACAGCGAGGGGATGACGATCAGTCCAAAGGTCACGACGACGGCAATCAGGGAGCGACGCGCGCGGCGCAGGTCCGCGCGGTAGATAGCCCACATGGTTCTCACTTCGCGCCCTCCTCGTCCTGGGTACACTCGGCATCCGCTTCATCGCCGAGGCCGGGGTCGGTCTCGGCGATCTCGGCTCCCTCCGCTGACTTGTTCTCATCCGCGAGGCCGGGGTCGGCCTCGGCGCTCGCCTTCCCCTGCGCAGAGGGGGCGGTGTCGGCGGAGTCCGGGCAGGCCTCGTCCTCGGACTCCTCGCTCACATCACTGCCGTGCTCGGAGTCGTACTGTGCGAGGGACGCCGCCAGGGCAGAGGAAATCGACGCACTCACGGCAGCTGCGCCGAGCGCGAGTCGCGAGCGGGCACCCTTGATGCGGCGGGTCAGCAGCGAACGCACATCGCTCTCGTCCATGGCACCGAGCAGCTGCTGACGCTCGAGCGCCTCGCGCAGGTACTGCAAGCCGATCAGGAACATGATGACGGCCAGAACCCACACGATCCACGCACCCAGCACAACCGGCACTTCGGCGGAATTCGTGACCGACAGAACAGCGAGAGCCGCGGGCACGAGAACACCCAGCACAATGGCACCACGCCTGATGCGGGGGTAGCGGCGCTCGAAGCGGGCAGCACGCGCGGACACCGACCGCTGGAAACCTTCATGATCGGCCAGCGCCGCAACGATCTGGGTGAGGCGATAGCGGCTGGAGGGAACGCGCGTCGCCTCGGCCAAGAACAGGCCCGAGGACGACAGATCCCGCGTGATCATCGCATTCAGGTTCACCAGGAAGGGGCGCAGCGCCAGCCCAATGACGAATGCGAGCAGCGTGTGAATGCCGAGCGCCCCCAGTGCCGAGAAGTACTCATGCCGGTAGAAGCCTGCGACCGTCTCACGCATCGCGTTAATGCCGTAGGTGAAGGGAAACAGCGGGTGCAGGAAGCGGAAGAAGGACGGCAGCATCTCGATCGGGTACAGGCCGGCGGAGCCGGGAATCTGCACGACCATGATGATGACGCACAGCCCCTTGCCGATGTGCTGGAAGCACGTCGCAAGCATGTAGACGATCGAGACGTAGACCAGCGAGATGATCATCGACGTCCCCACGAACGCTGGGCGCGACACGGTCTGCACGCCGATCACGAGAACACCGATCGACACGACAAGCGCCTGGATGATGCCGAAGAATGCCAGCAACATCCACCTGCCCATGTACTTAGCAGCCGAGGAAGTCGGGCCGATCTCCTCTTCGTCAACATCGAGCTTGATGAGAAGAACGAGGGAGAACGCGCCGATCCACAGCGCCAGGTTCGTGAACAGGGGTGCCATAGCCGACCCGTAGGCGGCGACCGGGAACACCGTCTGTGTCTGGATCGAGGTCGGCGACGCCATGAAGGAGGCGACCGATTCCGCGTTGGTCCCCAGCGAGGTCGCCAGGTCACGCAACGTGTTCGACGACGCGATCGACGAGATATCCGTCGAGACAGTATCCAGGTCCGTCTTAATCGCTTCCGCGTTAGTGGCGCTATTCGACGTGGCGCTCTTCGTATCATCGAGCAGCGAATCCAACTGGTCGAGCAGCCTCGACACATCGTCGCGTTGGCTGCGCAGGGTGTCGAGCGAGGAACGCATCGATGAGGAGGCACTCGAAAAATCATCGATGGCCGCCGAGAGTGTGGGAACCTCGCCGCTCACGCCCGTTCGCGCGTTCGACACAGCGGTCTGCACGGAACTGGCAGCGGTCGATGCGGAGGACAGAGCCGTCGAAATCGACGTCGAGGACGTGGACAGGTCCGTGTTCAGCGTCGTCAGGTCAGTGATCGCGGTCGACAGCGACGTGTTGTTGTTCGTCAGATCCGTCAAGGCGGTGCCCACGCCAGGAAGATTCCCCACCCCCGCCGTGTCCAGGTCACTGAGGACCGTACCGACCGTCGTGTTGATCGAGTTGCCCTCCACAAGCAGGCCGTCGAGCCTGCCCGTTGCGCCCTGCACGGCACCGTCGAGGCTGCCCGCGTCGGTCGACAGGCCGGCGAGCGCATCCGACGTATTGGTCGATAGACCATCCAGAACCGACCCCATGTCGGCGGAAAAATCAGCCAGCGAGGTGCGAGCGTCGGTCACCAGCGCGTCGGCCGTGTCCAGCGATGTCGACAGGTCGTCGGCCGCGGTATCGAGCTCCCCCAGCGTCGTACGAGCCGAGGCCACGGAATCCTTCGCGGAGTCAATCGTCTCGCTCATCCCGGACAGGGTGTCCGACGCGTTCTGTACCTTCGTCGATGCCTCCCCGAGCGATGTCACCACGTCTGCACGCGCAGTGTCAGCCTGATCCGCGATGCTCACTCCGGCCTCGGACGCCTTCTCGGACAGAACCTTTGCGACGGTGGACACGAACGTCGCGTTGATCTGCCGATCCAACGCCGTCGCGCCCGCCCCCGTGATCTTCGGAGCCACCGCGTTGTTCTTCTCGTTGACGTAGTACTGGATGTTCGGCTTGACGTACGTACCGTCAACAATGCCAGTCAGATCGTAAGAGAACGAGGCCGGGATAATGAAAGCGGCATAGGAATCACCTCGCTCGACCTCAGCCAGGGCCTCGTCCGCACTCACGAGGTGCCAGCCCAGCTGATCGTTTTGTTTCAGCTGTGTCGCCAGCATTGCACCAACGTTAATGGTGCCTAGACTGTCCTTCGTCGCACCCTCGTCCTCGTTGGCTACGGCCACGCGAATCTGCGACGTATTGGCATAGGGATCCCAGAATCCCGCGATGTTGAACCACGCGTAGAGCGCGGGCACGAACGCCATACCGATGATGACAATCCACGCGGCCGGAACACGCACCAGCCTCAGAAGATCACGACGAAAAATCCTGACGGAACCTCGCACAGGGTCGCCTTCTTTCCCCTATCGGCGGGCCTGCTTCACGTAGCGTCGCATCGCACGCTCGGCCTCACGCTGATCTTGCTTCTCGCGCAGGGCCTGACGCTTATCCCATTCCTGCTTGCCCTTCGCCAGGGCGATTTCGACCTTGACGCGGCCCCCGATGAAGTACAGCTCCAGGGGCACGATCGTGTAGCCCTTCGCGGCCACGCGGTCCTGCATGCGGGAGATTTCCGCGCGGTGCAGCAGCAGCTTGCGCTTGCGCGTGGGCGCGTGGTTCGTCCACGAGCCCTGCGAATACAGGGGGATGTTGGCACCGTACAGCCATGCCTCTCCCCCATTGATTTCCACCCACGCGTCCACGAGCGAGGCGCGCCCCATCCGCAGCGCCTTCACCTCGGTCCCCATGAGAGCCAGACCGGCCTCCCAGGTGTCCTCAATCGTGTAGTCGTGGCGCGCCTTCTTGTTACGGGCAATCGTCTTCTTCGCGTCGGAGGCAGCCTTGGCACGCTGCCCCTCCGTAGGCTTGGGCTTCTTCCATTCCTTGGGCATGACCTGCCTCCCTCCAGACTCGTTTCCCTGCTCACACAGGAAAGACCCCCGCAGCGAAAACGCTACGAGGGTCTATCCTAACCCGGATTACAGGTAATCCATCGGTTCAACATAGTTTCCGTTCTCAAGAACACCGAAATGCAGGTGGCAGCCGGTCGCGTAGCCGGTCGAGCCAACCTCGCCCAGCGCGTCGCCCGCGTTCACGTACTGTCCGGGGGACACGTACTGGGCCTGCATGTGCAGGTATTCCGTGATGACTGAGTTGCCGCCGACAATGCCGTGGTTGATGTCCACGTAGTTGCCCGCCGACACGTCAGCGGACACCGCGTTGACGTAGCCCGATGCAACAGCGTGGATGATCGTGCCGCAGTCGGCCGCCATGTCCGTGCCCGAGTGCCCCTTCATGATGCCCAGCACCGGGTGGTAGCGCATACCGAAGGGGCTGGTGACGACGATCGGGATGTCGAGCGGGCTACGGAAGCCCGAGGACGACGTGTAGGACACGCCCGTGGACTGGTTCGCCGCATCGATGGCCGCCAGTTCATCACTGCGCGCCTGGTAGTCGGCCTCAGCCTGGTCGAGGGAGGCCTGAACCTGTCCCTTCTGAGCGTCCCATTCGGTTTGCTTAGCGGATGCCTGATCCTTCAGGTCGTTGAGCTCGGTGAGCTTCGCGTCAGCGTCGTCCTTCGCGGTCTGCGCGTCCGCTTCCGCCTGAGCGGCCTTCTCCTCGAGGTCAGCGATACGATCCGTGATCGCACCCTGGCGCGTGGACTGGGTGCGCTGGGACGAGGACACGTCCAGGGCCGAGGTCATGGTTTGGTTCTCCGTGCGCAGTGCCATGTCGGCCGCTGCGGCACGCTCCGTGATGGACTCGGTGCCGCCCGAGGTCAGGGCCACCGCGACCGGATCGACGTTGCCATCGCGGTACTTGCGGCGCACCAGGTCGGCGATCGCGCGCTGCGAATCGTCAGCCTGCGTGGTTGCGTCGTTCAGCGAATCGTCGATGCGGGTCTGCTCGCCCTTCGCGGCACTCAGCTCACCCAGGATCGTCGTGTGTTCGCGAGACTTCTTGTCGTAGTCGGCCACTGCGTTGTCGTAGGCGGTCTGAGCTTCCGGGATCTGAGCATTGAGATTCTGCAGGTCGATGTATACCTGCGCCAACGATGCGTCGATACCCTCGAGTTGAGACTGCAGGGCGTTGACCGTCGCCTGCGCCTCCGCGGCTGCGTTCGCAGCTGCGTCACGGTCGTCGTCCGCGCGCGCGGGCAGCGTCTGACTCATCGCGATGAATGATGCGAACGCGAGGGCCAGGGCACCTGCGCGGACCACGCCGCGACGGGGACGACGAAGAGAACGGAACATGAGACTCACGCCTTCGTGTACTTGGCCAACGAGAAAGCCGACGCAATAATCGCCAGCGCCACCGCGGCCAGGACGAGGATCGGCGTCATGATTGCCACCTCGCCCATACCAATAAAGTTCGTCCACTTGAAGGCTGGAGCCATCCACCCCTGGACGACGAAGTGCACACCCGCGAACAGGGTGCCGATTGCGAAGGCTGCGCCCACCAGTGCGGCCAGCGCACCCTCGATCATGAAGGGTGCCTGAATGAACAGGTTCGAGGCACCCACGTAGCGCATAATCTGGGTTTCCTGCTCGCGGCTCATCGCGCTCAGGCGGATCGTCGTCGAGATCAGCAGGATCGCCGCGACGACCATGATCGCGCCGAGTCCCAGGGCGGCCGTGCGGGCGGCACCCAACACGCGGAACAGGGGTTCGACGACCTCACGCTGGTCGCGGACCTCGGAAACGCCGGCGGTCCCGGAAAACTCTTCCTTGACCACCGAGTATTGCTCGGGGTTGACCAGCTTGATACGGAACGCGAACTGGAGCATGTCTGGCGTGGTCCACTGCGTCAGTGCGTCGTTGCCGTTGAGGCGCTTGAAGTTCTCGTATGCCTCTTCCTTGGTCTCCTCGTAGACGGTTGCCACGTAGGGCGTCATCTCGGAGGAGGCCAGCTTCTGGCGCACGGCATCGATCTGCGCTTCGGTTGCCTCGGTCGCGTTGCAGTTCGGAGCGGCGTCGTTGATCGCGCACATGTAGACCGTGACCTCGATCTTGTCGTACCACTCCGACTTCATCTTGGACACCTGCATCTGGGTCAGGCCCGCGATGCCCACGAAAAGGAGGGACACGAAGGTCACGAGGATGACGGCGACGCTCATCGCGCGGTTACGCGACAGACCCTTGCCGACCTCGGACAGAATAAAACGAAGCTTCACTGGTCTTACCTCCCGGCCCCGTAGACGCCGCGGTTCTGGTCGCGCACGACGTCGCCGCTGGCGAGCTCGATGACGCGCTTACGCATCTGGTTCACGATGTCCGCGTCGTGGGTAGCCATGACGACGGTTGTGCCCGTGCGGTTGATTCGGTCGAGGAGACGCATGATGCCCAGCGACGTCTCCGGGTCAAGGTTGCCGGTGGGCTCGTCCGCGAGCAGCAGCTCGGGACGGTTCACCATGGCGCGCGCGATCGCGACACGCTGTTCCTCACCGCCGGACAGCTCGTGCGGCAGGCGCGACTCCTTGCCGGACAGGCCCACCAGCTCGAGGGCGTCCGGTACGGCTGTCTCGATCGCGTGGCGAGGCTTGCCGATGACCTGCATGGCCAGGGCGACGTTCTCGTACACGGTCTTGGACGGCAGCAGTCGGAAGTCCTGGAAGACCGTGCCGATCTGGCGACGCAGCTTCGGAACCGCCCACGTGGACAGCTTGGACACGTCCTTGCCGAGCACCCACACCTTGCCGCTGGTCGCCTTCATTTCGCGCATGACAAGCTGCAGGAACGTGGACTTGCCGGAACCCGACTTGCCGACGAGGAACACGAATTCTTCGCGTTCCA
>ERZ772962.485-NODE-485-length-22098-cov-5.567890_pt1 | contig 22098 bp, 20 predicted proteins | sample MGYA00580676_ERZ772962 | MGnify/ENA primary metagenome ERZ772962 (study PRJEB29015, sample SAMEA2738049) | human oral metagenome | biome: human oral; feature: human-associated habitat; material: saliva | place: China | collected 2230 ...
TGGAATACGTTGCTGTAATTATAACATATCCGCAGGCAGATAGGCATTTATGTGGATATGGGCACTGTGTGGTTCGAGACATTTTAAGCCGATGTCATACAGCGTGCGGCTTCGCCGACCTCATCGAGCCGAATTAATCATCGTTTCCTTAGATGAGTTGGTTTCAAGACTTATTGCAACACCGAAAAGGACGATAGCTTCCTGCGCAAACACTGAGGACCGATTGTTTCCATGAAAGATCTGTTGTCGAGAAGTCTTGCGCTAAGTGCAAATACACTTTCTAGCTGCTAGATATTGCGCTAACTTCAAGAATCAACCACTTCGAAGAAAGCGAATTTCGTTGGGACCTGTATAGATCAAATGGATAGGTCCATTACTTACAGATGCTGTTGGCGAGCTTCTGTCCGCACATGTCACAGGCGAGACCAAGCAAGACACCGATAACAAGTGAAGGGATGATCATCGGATTGCCGCCTGCGGCAAAGGTAGAGAAGGAGCCGAAGAAGGTACCCGGCACGTAAGAGAGGTACTTGAAATGGGCATCCGCGCACATGAAGTAGGTCGTCACGCATGTCATCACCAACGACACTGCCTGCGAGACTCTCGGATCGAGGAAGAGGCCTCCCACAAAGAGCGAGATAAAGGCAAAGGCACTGCCGCACAGAACACAGCACAAGATCAGCGGTAAGGCCTTGGGACCGCTTTTGGGGTACGCAAAATAAGAGGTGCAGCCGGCGAATCCTGCCCAACCAATTAAGCCCACAGCGGGTCCGAGAAGCATCCAGATGGTGCAGAGAACAGCAGTGGCGAGGGAGGTAACAACAAGACGGGATTTCACTTCGGAGGTCCTTTCTATGGTTGCTATCACCAAGAAAGTGATAGAGGATCGGTGACGCATTTATGGTACCATCTGCTTCAATTGTTGATGCTGCTCTGAAAGTTAATTATCGTTTTGGGGCTGAGACATGACGGGGTGGCATAAAAAGCGTGACCAGCCCATATAAGAGTTGGTCACGCGCGCTCAAGGTATCAACGTGATGTTTGATTATACGTGGTCGTGGCAAGTGCGGGCGAGGACATCGAGCTGCTGCTCACGGGTGAGGTCGATAAACTTCACCGCATAGCCTGAGACACGGATCGTGAAGTTGGCATACTCAGGCTTCTCGGGGTGCTCCATTGCGTCACGGAGCTTCTCAGTGCCGAAGACGTTGACATTGAGGTGGTGGGCGCCCTGCTTGAAGTATCCGTCGAGGACGTGGACGAGGTTCTCTTGACGCTGATGCAAGTCATTGCCCAGAGCGAAGGGATTGATCGTCTGCGTGTTGGAGATACCGTCTAAGGCGTACTCGTAGGGGAGCTTGGCGACTGAGTTGAGTGAAGCAAGCAGGCCGTTTTTCTCTGCGCCGTAGGAGGGATTGGCACCCGGGGCAAATGGTGTGAAGGCTTTTCTGCCGTCAGGGAGTGCGCCAGTCGCTTTGCCGTACACCACGTTCGAGGTGATGGTCAGGATGGATGTCGTAGGCTTAGAATTGCGGTAGGTGTGGTGCTTTTTCACCTTTGTCATGAACGTCTTCAAGAGCCACACGGCGATATCGTCAGCTCTGTCATCGTCGTTGCCGTAGCGCGGGAAGTCCCCCTCGACTTTGTAGTCGACGACCGCGCCGCTCTCATCGCGGATTGTCTTCACGTGGGCGTACTTGATGGCAGATAGGGAGTCTACGACATGGGAGAAGCCGGCGATGCCGGTAGCGAAGGTACGGCGGACGTTTGTGTCGATCAGCGCCATCTCTGCAGACTCGTAGTAGTACTTGTCGTGCATATACTGAATGAGGTTCAAGGTATTGACATAGAGATCGACCAACCAGTCCATCATCAGATCGAACTTGTGCATGACCTCATCGTAGTCTAGATACTCTGAGGTGATCGGGGCGTACTCGGGGCCGACCTGCAGGTGGTTGCCATTCTTATCGTCGAACTTGACGTCCTTGCCGCCGTTGATCGCATAGTTGAGGCACTTGGCGAGGTTGGCGCGGGCGCCGAAGAACTGCATCTCTTTGCCAGTCTCTGTGGCGGAGACGCAGCAGCAGATGCTGTAGTCGTCGCCCCAGACCGGACGCATGACATCGTCGTTTTCATACTGGATCGAGGAGGTTTGGATCGAAATCTTGGCAGCGTACTTGCGGAAGGCGATGGGTAGCCGGTCAGAGTAAAGGACCGTGAGGTTGGGCTCCGGGGCAGGCCCCATGTTCTCAAGGGTGTGCAGGAACCTGAAGTCGGTCTTGGTAACCTGGGAGCGGCCGTCCTGACCCATGCCGGCAACCTCCAGGGTGGCCCAGACGGGGTCGCCGGAGAAGAGCTCATTGTAGGAGGGGATGCGAGCGAACTTCACCATTCTAAACTTCATGGTCAGATGGTCGATTAGCTCCTGGGCATCTGCCTCACTGATGCGGCCGGCCTTGAGGTCACGGTCGAGATAGATATCGAGGAAGGTTGAGATTCTGCCGACGGACATGGCGGCGCCGTTCTGAGTTTTGATCGCGGCGAGGTACCCGAAGTAGAGCCACTGCACTGCTTCCTGGGCGTTGGTAGCGGGCTTGGAGATATCGAAGCCGTAGATCTTTGCCATCTCCTTCATGCCCTTGAGGGCGCGGATCTGCTCGGCGATCTCCTCACGCAAGCGGATCACGTCGTCCGTCATTGTTCCGTCCCCGCAGTTCGCAAGGTCGTGCTGCTTCTGGGAGATGAGGAAATCGATACCGTAGAGGGCGACGCGTCGATAGTCACCGACGATACGGCCACGGCCATACGTGTCGGGGAGTCCAGTGATTACGTGGGAGTGACGGGCCAAACGCATTTCGGGGGTATAGGCGTCAAAGACTGCCTGGTTGTGGGTCTTGCGGTACTCGTTGAAGATCTTGTGGTACTTCTCGTTGATCTTATAGCCGTAGGATTTAGCAGCTTCCTCAGCCATTCTGATACCGCCGTAGGGCATAAAGGCACGCTTCAGAGGTTTGTCGGTTTGGAGGCCGACGATGCGCTCGAGGTCCTTGGCCTTAGGATCTATGTAGCCCGGGCCGTAGGCGGTGAGGCCGCTCACGACTTCAGTCTCGCAGTCGAGGACACCACTGCGTTTGCGCTCCTCTTTCTGCAGATCCTGTACCTTGTTCCACAGGGTCATCGTCGCCTCAGTCGGGCCTGCGAGGAAACTCTCATCGCCGTCATACGGCGTATAGTTCCTCTGGATGAAGTCGCGGACATTGACCTCGTCGGTCCAAAGCCCCGGGGCAAAGCCCTTCCATGCTGCTGTTTCCATTGCTAATCCTCCTCGATAGTGGATGGTTTATCGGATAAGATGCGCTGCGCCCGCTCAACCCGTTGCGGGGAGGGAGGTTTCACGTCGCGTAAGGTATAGGGGATATGGAGCGCATCCCACTTGTAGATGCCGAGGGTGTGATAGGGGAGCACTTCGACGCGTTTCACATTGTGCAGGGTGGCGATAAAGTCACGGGTACGCTCAAGGTACTTATCGACGTCCGTGATACCCGGGACCAAGACCTGACGGATCCAGACCGGTACGTCGTGGTCAGAGAGCCACCGCAGTGCTTCAAGAATGTTTGTGTTGGGATGTCCGGTAAGCTTTTGGTGCTCGACCGGATCGATATGTTTGATATCTGCGAGGACCAGATTGGTTGAGTGCATCAGGTTCTGGAACTCGCTGTAGAACGGCTCCTTGGTGGTAAAGGGAGCAAGTGAAGTGTCGAGGCAGGTATTAATGCCGAGTACATGGGCCTTCTCAAAGAGCTCACGGACAAAGCTGACCTGTGAGAGGGCTTCGCCGCCTGAGACAGTGATGCCGCCTTCCGGTCCCCAATAGGCACGGTAACGTTTAGCTTTATCGAGCAGCTCATCGGCGCTCATATCGGTACCACCGGTGAAGCTCCAGATGTCCGGATTGTGGCAGTAGCGGCAACGCATGGGACAGCCCTGCAGAAAGATCAGGTACCGGACCCCGGGGCCATCGGCCGAACCAAACGATTCAACGGAATGTATATGACCGATCATTTACACTCCCCACATCTACGTATTCATTACACCTTTAAGGTTACGAAGAAGGGGAAGTGCGTTCCATGATTAAAATCAAGTAACGAAAAATTATTCTTTGCTGACTTGGGCTAAGGCAGCTCGGTTGATCACTTTCAGATGCCCGCGTCCGATGCGTTTGACTAACCCATCCTTCTCAAAGGCGGAGAGGATACGGGAGACGGTCTCAGGGCGTAGGTTGACTGAGGCAGCGATCTCATCGAGCCTCAGATGGATCTCCTGGTGGAGACAACGGTCATTTCTGTGGAGCAGATAGCGCGCTAGGCGGCTCTTGGGGGAGTGGATGCTTAAGATCGTGATCTTTTCCTCCGCATCGTCGAGCTCGGTGCTCAGCGTCTCGACGAGGTGCATCGCGACCTCGGGATGTGCGGAGATGAATGACTCAAAGTCCGTTCTGCGGATGCTGCACACACTGACCTCAGTCAGGCAGGCAGCGCTGTAGTGGTAGGTGTGATCCTGTAAAAACATTCCGTGCCATAGAGCCTGTCCGTCGTGTAGGATATCGAGGATGTATTCTTCGCCGTCTTCGCTTAGGCGGTAGGTCTTGATGCGGCCCTTTCGGATGATGAAGATCGACTCGATCGGATCGCTCTCATGCACGATCACGGAGCCTTTGGGGTAGTCGCTCTGGTGGGCGCAGCGCATCAGCTCACGCTTAGCTCCGCTGTCCAGATGGGAGAAAAGTCGGATGTGGTTCATGCAACAGTCACCGGTGGCACGGTACGAGCAGGACTGGTAGGGACAAAGGGGAGTTCCCATACTCGTGTGTCGCTCTGCCATCGTACTCCTTTCCCCCTGTGCCGGTGTGGTGTAGATACCCCACTTTGCTTTCTCTGTACCCTCAATTGTAGAGTTGTATGTCGCACCCCTGGAAACCAGTCTGCCTCAGCGCTTCGTAGAGCACGATTGCGGCAGAGTTGGAGAGGTTGAGGGACGTGACGACACTCGCTCGGGGATCTACGAAGTTGCCTGCGATATCACGTTGGAGATCAGGGTGGAGATTGTCGAAGGTCTCATGCCACGTATCCGCATTCTTGAGCGCATCGTCCCCACGCATTGGGATGCGCTCACACAGGGAGGGATGCGCTGAAAGCAAGTCTCTCGAAAGCCCGGCACTCTCTTTACCGAAGATCAGGTAGTCCCCCTCGTGATAGGTGGAAGAGGAATACACACGCTTGCCCGCCTTAGTCAGTAAGTGGACATGTATATCCTCAACATCCTGCGCAGTAGTGGCGGTATTCTCCTGCAGTGCCTGTTCCACGACTGGGTTCTTCTGTACGAATTCATCCCAGTCATTATAGACGGCCAGATCCAAGCTTTCCCAGTAGGCGAGGCCGGCACGCCGCAGCGCTTTTTCTTGAAGGGAAAAGCCTAAAGGTCCAGCCAGGTGGAGTCGTGCACCTGCTAAAACACAGGTACGGCCGATATTCCCCGTATTAGCGGGGATCTCCGGTTCTACGAGCACAACGTTGAACATGGCTATCCTTTCAAGCCCTCTATACTGAAGGACGGATGATTAAAAGACACTGTTCTTCAGTATAGGGTTCTCATTGGATAGGAGGCGGACCCAAAAAGTTGGAGAATCTAGATCGCTAGACCCAGTGACAGGCGCTATTCCAAAGGACTCATCCGGCTGAGTGATTCCTTTGGTCTTTCGTTGCAATACTACGTGATGTAGCCACTAAACTGATTCATAAATTCGTTGCGTATGGTGTGGCTCCAATCCAGGTAGTAAAAGAATTCATGCTTGAGTCTACCGAAGATATCATCTAATGCACCACATGCGATTATGCGCTGAACGGGCGCCGGACAGCAGGCAAAGGGGCATGTCCATGCTCTAATGAGCGCATAACGCTGTAACGTCTTCCCTGTCGGGACTGCATCCTCAGGAATACCTGCTATTTAAAGTCAAGGGGTAAACCCAAGATTTTCGATAGGAACCTTGAGAAGTGAATATGGGATAAAGAGTAGATATGCTGACGCACGCCCCGCTGGGAGCGCAAGCGCGATTCAGATGTAGAAAAGGCTACTTGCCCCCTCCTGAAGATGTTCGGGTTGATGGTGCCTAGGAGGCGTGGGCTCCCAGGGGCGCTGCTCCTTCATGAGGGTTAGACACACGCCCATGAGCTTGCGAGCAACACCTGCGAGGGCTAGGCAGTGGTGCTTTTTGTCTTCGCCTTCCCTTCTGGCGTAGTAGTCGCCGAAGTACGGGTCGTATCTGCGCACACAGTCTGTGGCCTGCATGAGGGCCCACCTGAGATCTACCGCAGCGCGCTTGGACATGGCTTTTACCCGATGCCACACTCTTACCGGACTTACTTTTGGTAGGGTCCATGCCGGCACAGGCCAAGGACCTGATAGGCACCATCGAAGCGCTCAGCGCGCCGATCTCGCCTGCGATAATTAAGGCCAGCGCGATTCAGATGCCAGGGACGCTGAGCAGCCACCTACCGCTTGCCTTGTCGAGCAAGCAGGTAAGTTCAAATTCCACCTCGTCGATCTGGCTGCAGACGAGCTCAGACTCCTCATGGAAGAGTCTGAGCTCGAAGGTGAGCGTCTTTGAACCGAAGCCGACTGCAACCGACGCTTTCGTGGCGGCCTTCAGCTCCTCGGCCTTCTTTTGGCCGCAGTTGGAGCAGAAAGCTTCCTTCAGTGTGCACTCGAGCGTGCACATGTCGCTTAAGTGTGTCTGCTGCAGTGTGTGACACATTGTTCGAGTAGCGGGCGCTGGGTGGGCCTAAACGAGCCGCGGAACAGGCCGTCGAGGATGGCTGTGGTGCGGTTTTTGAGCATGGTCGAGCTCTTCGGCAAGCGACGTGTAGTAGCGCGCCCAAGCGCGAGCAGCTCCCCGCTCGCCCAACGCGCAGGGCTCATAGCGCTTGTAGCGCATAAGGTCTGCGATCATGGCTGCGTTGATCGCATCGGTCTTGAGCGTGCGCAGCGTCATAGCCATAAGTGGCCATGAATTAAACAGGGCAACCCAGTAGTGCCCTGTGGCCTCAATACTAGACAGGCTGCCCTCTGGACCGATACCGGCCTTCTTCAGCCGATCGAGCAGCTTTTTGAAGCCTGCCGGCGGTGTTGGCAAATCTGAGTGACTCGATGAGGGTCCCTCCATCCTCACCCACGGCTGACAGCACATAGAAGCGCTTAGCGATGTCTATGCCGATATATACCATGCAGCTACCTCCTACCTCTTACTTGACTGAGGGGCTAAGGTTTTCCTCTGGTCTTTGCAGGCACAACCTCATGGGGACATCCATCGCCTAACGACATCTTGCCTAATTCGCGTCCAGCTGCGGGCCAAAGGCGCCAGCTTCTGCTCAAGCCAAACTCCAGCAGAACACGCCAAGTGCCCTGCGTCCCATGCACGCCCTTTATCCCATATTCGCGTCTACAGGAAAAGAGCGCGGCCACTGCGCGAGAAGTGGCAGAAAGAATATATGAGGAGGATACATGCCTCATCGTGAAATAGTGACATACTTTTCCATCACCGGAACCACCGGAAGGATCGCGCAGAGCATTGCGAAACTGCGCAATGCGGATATTGCGGCGATCTTCCCGCAGGTGCCGTATAGCGTAGAGGACCTCAGATGGCCTGATTCAGCGAACTGCCGCAGTGCCCGGGAAATGAAGGACCTGAACGCCCGGCCGGCGGTGGAGCCGCTTGCCACTGATCTTGCTTCTTACGATGTGGTGTTTTTGGGCTATCCTATCTGGTGGGGTATGGAGCCCCGCATCATCGACGCTTTCCTGGAAACCTATGACTTTAAAGGGAAGATCATCGTCCCCTTTGCGACTAGCAACGGTTCAGGCATGGGCGACGGCCCGGCCCGCATTCAGGCTCTGACACCTGGATCGACCGTGCGCAGTGCCCGCCTGATTCCGGGGGATGCGACTGACGACGCACTGCAGGCGTGGATGCACAGCATGCGCCTATAAGTACATAGTAAAGCATGAAAGGGTGGAGCCTGCACCGCTCAGCGGTGCAGGCTCCACTGCAAACTCTGTAGTGTAAGCTATTTAAGCTGCGGATCGTAGGCGCGGGCGTACTGCGTAAAGAACCGGTCGAAGAAGTAGGTCACGCCGAAGGTCGCAAAGATCCGGTGGAGCGCGGAGCCTTCCTGCGCGCTGTCGCCGAGCTGCAGGACCTGGTTGAAGTGTGAGTGGAGCTCAGGGTCTGAGTTGGCAGTGACGATCGCCTTGTAGGCCATGCTCGCCTCGATGCGCTTTTGCTGGCGGCGGGCAAACCCGTTTGAGGTCGTCACTACGATCAAAAGGTCGCTCGGCATCATCGCTCTCACGCTGTTGATCTCGGAGGAAGACTCGGAGACGAGGCGGATCGTCTTGCCCTCGGCGAGCATCGCCTGCTGGAACTCACGCAGGGCGAGCGTTGAGGCGTCCGTCGCAAAGACCACGGTGTGAGCGGATTGGTTCATCGTCGAGACTAGGCGCAGGATGTCCCCATTTTCCGAAAGCGCATCGATCTGGCTGTAGATCGTGTCCAGATCCTTGTGCAGGGAACGGTGCTCGTCGCGTTCTGCCTTTGCGTAGACGAGGTAGTGCTGACGTAAGGCTTCCCTCTCTTCGTCAGACAGCGGTTGCGGGAGGACTTCGATCTTAAAGCCAATCTCACTCATGTGTGTCTCCTTGGGTAGGGCCGGCAGATCTATTTGATGCTGATCAGGATGCTTCCGAAAGCTGGAAGCGTGCATGCTATTTCCTGGGTCTTTTCATTATAGGTGATATCGGTTTTGCCCTGCGGCGTCGCTCCGTTGAAACGCTGCCAATCGGTATCCAAGAGGACGGAGATGCTCTTCGCATTCTTCAGCGGGACACGGTAGTCCTTTTGGGTGGCACCGGAGAAGTTCATCAACGCCGCGACGCGCTCACCCCGCTTGCTGGTGCGCTCAATCGCGTAGCACACGCGGGTCTTAGAATCGACGTCGAGCCACTTGAACCCGGCCTGCTCGTAGTCCTGATCCCAGAAGGCGGCAAGCGTCAGATAGAGATGGTTGAGCTCACAGCAGTAGTGATAGAAGGCGTCGTGGATCGGGTACTTGCGCAGGAACCAATCCTGCTCGCGGTCCTCATCCCACTCGCGCAGCTGCGCGATCTCAGAGCCCATGAAGTTCAGCTTCTTACCTGGGTGGATCATCATATAGAGGTAGAGCGTGCGCGCTTGGGGGAACTTCCTGTCGTAGTCGCCCCACATCTTCTGTGCGGTGGTCGCCTTGCCATGCACGTTCTCATCGTGCGAGAGCGGCAGCAGGTAGCGCTCGTTCCAAAAGTACATCATCGAGAAACTCAGCTTGTTGTAGTTGCCCGCGCGGAAGTAAGGGTCGGTCTGCATGAAGGAGAGGGTGTCGTGCATCCAGCCTAAGTCCCACTTGTAGTCGAAGCCCAAGCCACCCTCGTCGGTCGGTTTGGTGATGCCCTCGTAGTTCGTGGAATCCTCTGCGACAAGGAAGCTGCCTGGGTTGAGCTGCTTGAGTGCGGCATTCATCGTACAGATGAACTTGACGTTGTCGTTGTTCACCCCACGGTTCTCGTCACCCTGCCAGTAGATGATGCGGCTGATTGCGTCCATGCGCAGGCCGTCGAAGTGGTAAGTCTTGAGCCAGAAGTTGGCGGAGGACTGCATGAAGCTCCTCGACTCACCGCGTGAGTACATGAAGTTGTGGCTGCCCCACTCGGAGATGCCCACCGCGTCGTTGGGGTATTCAAAGAGGGCGGTGCCGTCGTAGTCGGCCAGGCCGTAGGAGTCCTTTGCGAAGTGGACTGGGACGATATCGAGGATGCAGCCGATGTTGGCCTGATGCAGCGTATCGATAAGCTTCATCAGCTGCTTCGGGGTGCCGAAGCGGGAGGTCGGGGCAAAAAAGCCGGTTGGCTGATAGCCCCAGGAGCCGTCAAAGGGATACTCGTTGAGCGGCATGAACTCAACAAAGTTATAGCCGGTCTCAGTAAGATACTTCGTGAGCGGCTCAGCGAGCTCCTCGTAGGTGTACCAATCCCTCGGATCCTGGGACTCTTTGTCGCCGGACTTCTTTCTCCAGGAGCCTAGCTGGATCTCGTAGATATTCATCGGCTTGTCCGCAGCGTTGCTGCGCTGCTTCATCCAGGTAGCGTCGTGCCAGGTGTAGTCGTCGAGGCTTACGATGCGGGAGCGGTGCGCAGGGCGCAGCTCCATTGCAAACCCGTAGGGGTCGGCGTGGTCGACAGTGTTGCCGGCGTGGTCGATCGCATAGGTGTAGGCATCGCCGGGCTTGACTTTTGCCTGTGCCTCCCAGAAGTTGCCGTCCTCGATCTTGTGCATCGGGACTGAGGCGTCCTCGAGCTTGAGCACGATGGACTGCGCCGCCGGCGCGAAGGTCCTGAAGACGTAGGTGTCATCTTGGATCTTGTGGGTACCGAGGAAGTCCTCAGCATTGAATTCGGTTCCGGCATAGAAATTAGAGAGTCTCATGGGATGTGCCTCGCTTGTTGTCTGTGGGCGTGCTACTTGATCTCCTTGAGGATACGACACTGTATTTGTAACAGTACTGCTTCATGGTTGTTTAGAGCGTATAAGTTTGCCTACGGTAGCAGCTGATACAAGCGTATCCTCTAAAGAGAACGATACCAAAAGAACGCCAAACTGCTCTGGGCGTTTCGGGAAGGAAACAGAGCATGAGTGAAGTGTTCGATTACACCACGGATCCAGAGCGTGTCGGCCACGACGCAATGGCAGTCGACATTCTGGGGAAACGGGGAGCACTGGGAGCTTCAAAGAGGGGTTTGACCCGGTCCTCATGTGGGTGGCGGATATGAACTTCAAAGCCCCCTCCTACATTCCGGACGCGATGGTGGACAGGATCAAGTATCCGTTCTTCTGCTACGCTGCCCCACGCGATGAACACTCTGACACAATCATCAACTGGCAGCAAAATGGGGTTGAGGGCCTCACCCGTGAGGCGATCGGCTACGAGGGCGGTGTCTTGGGTGGTGTGATGTCTGCAAGCGCCGCCTTCACCGCTGCGGGTGACGCCGTCTTGGTGCACAGTTTGGCTTACATCGGTTTTACCGGCTGCCTCAAGCGTGTAGGATGCAGGATCACCCACTTACCGCTGGTGCGGGACAGCGAGGGCGTCTGGTGGATGGACTGTGAGGATATGGACCGCAAGCTCGAGGAGTACAAGATCCACCTTATGATCTTCTGCAGCCCGCAGAATCCGGCCGAACGCGTGTGGACCACAGAAGAGCTCGAGAAAGCAGGCGAGGTCTTCGCAAAGCATCACTGCATCGTGCTCTCCGATGAGATCTGGTCAGATCTCATCATGCCGGGCTACCATCACATTTCCTATCAGTCAATCAACGAGGATGCCAAGATGCGCTGCATCGCCCTCTATTCCTCCTCCAAGCCCTTTAGCCTTGTGGGATTGGTGGGCTCCCGTCACACTATCTATAACCCCTATCCGCGTGACCGGATCGAGTCCGTGGCGGAGGGTACCCGCTACAACAAGATGGATATCCTTTCGAGGTATGCCCTGATGGGGGCCTACAGTGGCAAAGGGGCGGAGTGGATCAAAGGGCTGGTGTCGGTCTTGAGCGAGAATGTGGACATGGCTGGGCAGTACCTGCGTCCCTACCATATCCACGTTGCCCGTCCGGAGAGTATCTGCCTGCTCTTCCTTGACTGTTCAGGCTACCTGAAAGAGCATGGCATCACGATCAACAAACTGATTCGCGCAGGTTGGGACGTGAGCGTGATCTGGCAGGACAGACGTCTGCTCCACCCGGGTAACACGATCCGCATGAGCCTGGCCTCACCGACCGCACGCGTTGAAGAGGCATTCTCATGGCTCGATAAGTACGTGTTTACAGATTAACTGTCACTACGAAATAAGAGGAGCTTAAGATGGCAAAACTCGGCTTTATCGGAATGGGCAACATGGCGCTCGCGCTCACCGCGGGTTTTATCGAGACAGAGGCACTCAAGCCACAGGAGATCGCAGCCTTTGCCCCGCACCAGGACAAACTGAAGAAGAATGCGGGGCGTCTCGGGTTTGTCCCCTGCACCTCCTTGCAGGAGCTTACGCAGTCAAGCGAGGCGCTGGTGATGGCCTGCAAGCCGGTGCAGGTGGAGGGGGTGCTCAAGGAGCTGGGGGAATCCCTCTCTGGGAAGGCGCTGCTCTCCATTGCCTCAGGGTGGGACTTTGAGGCCTATGCGAAGCATCTGCCTCAAGGCGCGCGCCTCCAGTTCATTATGCCCAACACCCCGGTCAAGGTGCACGAGGGGGCGCTGCTCTTCGAGGACAAGAACAGCCTCACGGAAGAGGAGCATGCTTGGGCAGTCAAGCTCTTCTCCTCAATCGGTAAGATCGTCGAGATCCCGAGCGACCAGATGGATATCGCAAGCGCCATCACCGGTTGCGCTCCGGCCTTTGTTGATCTTTTCATTGAAGCCTACGCGGACGTCGCGGTAAAGTATGGGGTGAACAGGAGCCAAGCGTATACCTTGGTCTCCCAGATGATCGAAGGGAGCGCCGCACTCCAGCTTGCCACGGGCGAGCATCCCGCCGCACTCAAAGATGAGGTCTGCTCACCGGGCGGCACCACGATCCGCGGAGTCTGTGCGCTTGAGGAGCACGGGTTCCGTGCGGCCTGCGAAGCTTCCATTGACGCGATCATGAACTCCTGAGAAGGGTGAGGAGATACACTTCTTATGAGACGTCTCCGCTACGGTTAGGACTGATACGTGTTTTGGTCATTACTTTCCCTTGTCGTGCTCTTACTGCTCATCAGGTTCGGCTTTTGGGTCGTCAAATCCTTCATGGCTTGGCTGGGCCGCGGTGAGCCGGTCAAGCGCGCAGTCAGAAAGCGCACTGTCTCCCCAGAAGTGATCGAGGCGGTCAACAACCTCGCCAAATATCGGGCAGCCAAGCATCTCGGCCAGCAGACAAAGAAGCCCGTGCACCTGGCCTGGAAGCAGATCGTGGGGATTCAACGCTCCGAGCGTCTGGTGCGTGATGATTACGTCGACCACATGCACATGAGCTGGTACCAGTGTGTGATCATCTTTTTGCTCTGCGCTTTTGGTGGCCTCGTGCTTGAAGAGGTGTGGATGTTCATCTCTGCAGGGCTCACTCAAGGCCGCTACGGCCTCGTGTGGGGCCCCTTCTCACCGGTCTACGGCATCGGTGCGTTGTTCCTGACGGCTGCGGGCACGTTTGTGAGAAGAAAGAACATCAAACCGTGGGTTTTGTTTATCTCCTGCATGCTGATCGGCGGGGCGCTCGAGCAGCTGACTGGCTGGCTGATGGAGACCTACATGGGCGCGGTCTCGTGGGACTACATCGCCGGGCACGTCCCTGGTGCGATCACCAAGTGGGTTGCGGTCCCGTACCTCTTTGTATGGGGCATCCTGGGGTGCCTCTGGACCTATATCATTATGCCCTGGTTCCTCTTCACGATCGGAGAGCCGACAACGAAGCGTCAGGTGGTCTTCGTTGCTCTCCTTATGATCTACGTTATTGCCGACTTTGCAATGACGCTCGTGTGCTTCAACCGCCGCACGGCACGCGACGAAGGCATCCCGCCGCAGAACAGTCTTGAGGAGTGGGTGGACGGACACTACTCCAATGAGTTTATGTCGCAGCGGTTCGAGAACATGGTGATCGAGCAGCGCGATCCTGATGAGTAGTGGCGTCTGATAGCTGTGGTTACCGTCTGATAGCTGTGGTTACCAGAAGAAGCCGGGGCGCCTCATGAGAGATGCTCCGGCTTCCACGTGTGTACAAACTTCTAAGCGTTCAGCCTAGCGCAGGTTGTAGAAAGCCTCCCTGCCGCGGTAGGTAGCAGCGCTGCTCAGCCTGTCCTCGATGCGGAGCAGCTGGTTGTATTTCGCGACGCGGTCGGTTCTAGCAGGAGCACCGGACTTGATCTGGCCGGTGTTCATAGCCACGGAGAGGTCGGCGATCGTCGTGTCTTCGGTCTCGCCGGAGCGGTGCGACACGATCGCGGTGTAGCCGGCTTCCTTTGCCATCTCGATTGCGTCTAAGGTCTCAGTCAGGGAACCGATCTGGTTCACCTTGATCAGGATCGAGTTGGCAGCGCCGAGCTTGATGCCCTTCGCGAGGCGCTTAGTGTTCGTCACGAACAGGTCGTCACCGACGAGCTGGATCTTCTTACCGAGGCGCTGTGTGAGCTTCACCCAGCCATCCCAGTCTTCTTCGTCCAGACCATCCTCAATGGAGATGATTGGGTAAGTGGCGATCAGATCCTCCCAGTAGTCGATCATCTGATCGGAGGTGAGGGAGCGGCCTTCACCCTTGAGCTCATAGAGCTTCTTGCCCTTGTCGTAGAACTCAGAGCTTGCGGGATCCATTGCGAAGACAAAATCCTCACCTGGGGTGAAACCGGCAAGCTTGACGGCCTTCATCAGGTACTCGAAAGGCTCTGCGTTGGTCTTGAAGTCCGGGGCAAAGCCGCCTTCATCGCCGACGCCCGTCGAGAGGCCGGCATCCTTGAGGACCTGCTTCAAGGTGTGATAGACCTGGCTGGCCCACTGAAGGCCAGTGTGGAAGTTCGGAGCGCCGACCGGCATGATCATGAACTCCTGGAAGTCCACGTTGTTGTCGGCGTGTACACCGCCGTTCAATATGTTCATCATCGGCACCGGCAGGGTGTGGGCACCGACCCCGCCCAGATACTCATAGAGTGGCATACGCAGTGAAGTTGCGGCGGCACGGGCGACTGCGAGTGAGGCACCGAGGATTGCGTTGGCACCGAAGTTACCCTTGTTCGGGGTGCCGTCGGCGGCGATCATTGTCTCATCGATTCCACGCTGGTCGAGGGCATCGCGACCGACCAAGAGCTTCCTGATCTCATGGTTCACGTGTCCGACTGCCTTGGTGACTCCTTTGCCGAGATAAGCCTTCGGGTCGTTGTCTCTGAGCTCGACGGCCTCAAACTCACCGGTGGAGGCGCCGGACGGGACGAGGGCACACGCACGGGTGCCGTCGTCGAGTGTGACTTCCGCTTCAACCGTGGGGTTGCCGCGGGAATCCAGAACTTGGCGTCCGTATACATCTGTGATGGTCTTCATGAGTGCAATCCTTTCACTCGTTACTACGGTTACCTGACAACAGAATGCTTTAACAGTTAACCGTAACTAACTACCTTATCAGTCATCATACCCACCGAGCGGCGCGCTATACAGAAGAATCAACTAGTATGGGAAAGAATAAAAAAATTCTGAGACGATCACACCTGATACGGCTGCAGAGAAGGGGTAAGCATGCCGAACAAGCGCAAAGATTATATATCGTGGGACGAGTTCTTTATGAAAATGGCAATGGCGGCACAGCAACGCTCTAAGGACCCCAACACACAGGTCGGGGCTTGCATTGCGGATACGAACCACCGGATCTTGAGCGTCGGATACAACGGGACCCCTTCTGCCTTAAACGACGATGACTTCCCCTGGGGGCCTTCGGACGATCCTCTAAAGGACAAGCACTCCTACGTGATCCATGCGGAAGCCAATGCGATCCTGAACTTCAGAGGCTCCCTCAAGGATATGCAGGGGGCAACGGTCTATGTGACACTGTTCCCGTGCCATGAGTGTGCGAAGCTTCTGGTGCAGGCGGGCATCGGGGAAGTGGTCTACCGGGACAATAAGTATGCCGGCTCGATCGACAACCAGATTGCCTGCCGTATCTTTGACACTTGCGGTGTGAAGTACCGCCAGATGATCATCGACGAGTAGCGACGCACCCAAAACAAATCTGATATTCCAACTGCGGCGGCCTTTGGACCGCCGCAGTGCTGTAGAGATCCTAGATGCAGCAGGGGGAGAGGAAACGGTGTTCTAGAACGGATATTGACAAAACGATGGAGTTTCTACCGCACACCGAAAAATAGGAGACTTGACAGGTGACACAATCTCGCTTCAGCTTCCTCGATTTATGGGAAAGCGTAGTATCAGGGTACGTCTGTTATTGACTTAAAGGTTTTGATCCGCTGTGTGACGAAACGAGGTAACGCACATGGTTGGCTATGTTGTAACGGGACACGCAGAGTTTGCGCCGGGGCTCGCAAGCTCACTGAACCTTTTAGTATCGTCGCTTCCAGACTTTGACGCGGTGCCATACCGCCTCGGTGAAGAATCAAGCTACCTCCAGCGTCTGACTGAAGCCGTGTCCCGTGTCGGACAGGATGAGGAAGGCGTCATTATCTTCTGTGATCTGATGGGGGGAAGCCCCTTCAATCAGGCGATGGCGCTGGCAAAACAGACTGACGGCGTCGAGGTTATCACCGGAGCAAATCTCTCGATGCTGCTTGCCGCCTACAATGCGCGCGCCGAAGGTGTAACGATTGAGGAGCAGGTCGCGACGGCGCTCAAGGCCGGTAAAGACGGGATCAATAACCCCACTGCAAAGGATGACGCATAGCCAGATACAATCAAGCGTGCCATATAAGGTCTTGGAAGTACAAGAGGTTGCAGCGGATGCCCCAAGGACGGATACTGCAGCTGATAGTTTTTGACGCTGACCGAGAGGGGACCGGTATGGCAGGCTACGCGCTTCACGCTCAACACGTTGTTCTTCCTTCGCATCTGAGTGGTGCAGGGTATCTGGGGATTGAGAATGGCAAGTTCCGGGAGTTCTCAGAAGAGAAGCCGGACTGCGATATTGTCGAGTTGGGCAATGCGATTGTAGGGCCCGGCCTCGTGGATACCCACGTCCACGGTTTCTTTAATCACGCTACGACCGATGCGGATGCGGCGGGCCTGAACGAAGCGAGCCAGAGACTTGCAGAGCGCGGCACTACCAGCTGGTTGCCGACGACTTTCACCGATTCGGTCGAACACATCACCGATCAGTGCGCGGCGATCTATCAGGCTACACAAGCCCGCGATGGTTCGTTCCTAGGCGCCCGTATTGCAGGTATCTATCTCGAAGGCCCCTTCTTTACCTCAAAGCATGTGGGAGCGCAGAATCCCGAATACCTGATTGCCCCGAACTATCGGGATTTGGAGCAGTGGCAGCTGGCTTCCCACAACATGGTGGTGAAGAGCGCACTGGCTCCAGAATACCCGGAGGCAAGTGCCTATATCGAGCAGGCGACTGCTTCAGGCGTGGTCTGTTCATTGGGGCACAGCGATGCCACCTATGATCAGGCGATGCGCGCGATTCACGCAGGTGCTACCTGCTTTGTGCATACCTACAATGGGATGCGTGGTCTCCACCACCGTGAGCCGGGTATCTTAGGCGCGGCGATGATCAGCAAAGAAGCCTACGCGGAGCTCATCTGTGACGGGCATCACGTAGTGCCCGCAGCCTGCGAGGTCTTGGTGCGCGCGAAAGGTTGGGAGCACGTGGTGCTGATCACCGATTGCCTGGGCTGCGGTGGACTTCCCGAGGGTGACTACATGAGCGGCGGCCTGCCGGTTGTCCTGAAGGACAATCTCTGCTATCTAAAGAATGAGGATGGAACCCTCGGCAACATTGCGGGTTCGGTCCTGACCTTGGCAGAGGGCGTCAAGAACATGGTGGATTGGGGCATCGTCACTCCGGAGCAGGCGATCCGCATGGGCTCTGAGATCCCCGCACGCTCCGCGCATCTGGATCGCACCGCAGGCTTTATCCTGCCGGGACGCAATGCCGACTTCAATGTCTGGGTACCGGATCTGTCACTTGAGGCCACCTACATCGGCGGCGTCAAGGTTGCTTGATTGATCTAGCTACCTCTGCTGTATAAAAACAGACCGCCTTTGGCGGTCTGTAAGTCTGTAATAGGGTTGTGATGTTCCTTTGTTACACTAGGCGCAACTCTTGTAATAGCTGAAAGGATGCATCCCGTGGAAATCGTAAAGACTGTTCACGCAATGCGTGGTGTCGCGCCCGCGCTTGCGGCCTCCTCACTCGAAGCTAGAAACCAAGCGCTCGACAATATCGCCGAAGGACTCAAGAACCATGCACAGGCGATCTTTTCGGCTAACCGGGCAGACTGCAGCGACGCCCGAGCTGTGGGCATCGCTCCAACTATCTTGCATCGGCTGAAATACGATGAGAAGAGACTGCAGGAGAGCTTAGATCAGCTTGAGGAGCTCAAAGGGCTTGAAGATCCTATCGGCCGCCTCGAGATGGAGCGCAAGCTGGATGACGACCTGGTGCTGCGCCGGGTTAGCTGCCCGATCGGCGTCTTAGGCGTCATCTTTGAGGCACGTCCGGATGCGCTGATCCAGATCGGTTCGCTGTGCCTCAAGAGCGGCAATGTAGCTATCCTCAAAGGTGGCAGTGAGGCGAAGCGCACCAACGAAGCGCTGTTTGAGATTGTCCACGACGCCTATGTGTCAGCAGGATTGCCTGAGCTCTCCTTGTCCCTGGCGCAGACGCATGCTGAGATCGATGAGCTGTTGGCGTGTGACAAGGATGTTGACCTGCTGATCCCGCGTGGTTCCAACGCCTTTGTCCGCTACATTATGGACCACACCAAGATCCCGGTAATGGGACACGCAGAGGGCGTCTGCCACGTCTACATACATAAGGATGCAGATCCTAAGAGAGCCATCTCCATCGTGGTTGATTCAAAGACCCAGTATCCGGCGGTGTGCAATGCGGCAGAGACCCTACTGATCGATCGAGCGGTTGCCCCTGAACTGCTGCCGAAGATTGCGCAGGCGCTCGCACAGCGGGGAGCGCGTCTGAGGGGGACCCAGGAAGTCGTCCACCTGCTCAAGAGAACACCGGACATCCCGGCGGTGGAGCTGATGGGGGACAACGAGTTCCACACCGAGTATGGCGATCTTGTTATGAGCTGCAAGATCGTGGAGAATATCGAGGAAGCTGTCCAACACATCAACCGCTGGAGCTCCCACCACACCGATGCGATTGTCACGGAAGATGAGTGCGCTGCCCAGTTCTTTATGCGCTTTGTCGACTCTGCCGATGTATACCACAACTGCTCAACCCGGTTTGCGGACGGTTTCCGCTATGGCTTCGGCGCTGAGGTAGGCATCGCGACCGGTAAGCTGCAGGCCCGCGGGCCGGTCGGCCTGGAGGGGCTTGAGAGCTATAAATATCTGTTGGAAGGCAACGGCAATATTGTGGCTTCCTACGCTTCGGGGAAGCGCCACTTCCACTTCAAGGACATCAAGCCGCTCTACTAATCGGTGAGGTCGATGCGCTGGTAGAGCCCATTGTCTTTAAAGCCCAGATGGCGGTAATACTCGCGGGTTCCGACAGCACTCACGACATTTAACTTAGAATATCCGGTGCTTCGCGCAATCTCCTTCGCGCGATCGATCAGCTGTCTGCCGAGCCCGCGGTGTTGAGCCGAAGCATCCGCCTTACCTAAGTGTGCTTCCTGTCCGTAGACGTGGACCTCGCGGATCATCGCTTCGCCGGGCTCGGTCGGCACTTCCTCGGCTGTGACATTGAGCGTGTGCGCGGCAAGCTCATCCCAGTGGGGGAGGGAGAGGCGCAAAAAGCCCACAATATGGTTGTCTGGCGTGACCCACTGCAGGAAATGCTCGCTTGAGGTCAGTGTCTTATAGGGCACATCGTCGAGCGTAAGCTGTGAGAGATCGACCGCTTTGCGGGCGATTTCACGGTAGCGGATATCGTGGATGAGGCCGGATTCTCCAGCTTTCTCGATCTTCTGCTCCACCATTTGACGCAGGTTGGTTTTCTTGTTGCCGACCATAATGTCCTGTGCACTGATGTCGCGGATCATGCGGGAGATTCTGACATAGGAAGGTGTCACGAGGGTGTCGTGCACAAGGACATCGAGGAGCTCGTCTTCGCTGTACGGCTTCCAGTGCCCCTCTTCATATTCCTTCACCAGTGCGGTCCCCTGAACCAAAGTGCAGGGGTAGAGCTTGATCTCGTCGGGCAGGAAGTGCTTGTCCTCAACGAAGGTCTCGAAGTCCTTTTTATCTGCCTCGGGGTCAGATCCCAGTAAGTTCACCATCAGATGCGTATGGATCTTGAAGCCGTAGAGCCGGATCAAGTTGAGTGTCCGGGAGATCTGCTCGATCGTCGTAGCGCGGTGGTTGATATCGAGGATCTGCTGACGGGTGGATTGGATACCCACCTGCACTTTGGTGCAGCCGAGGGTGCGGAAGAAGCGCAGGCTCTCGGGAGTGATCGCATCGGGACGGGTTTCGATTACGAGGCCGACCATACGCTGGGCGGCAGTCTCGTTCTTCTTCTGCTCTGTTTTGAGCTCCTCAAGGCTTGCTGCCATGCGTCTCCACACGGTCTGGTAGGGGACCGCATGGTCGTAGAGCTTGTGCCAAGCCTGATTGAAGGTCTCCTTACCCTGATAAACTTTCTCTTGTTCGGTGGAGACGAAGTCCTGCAGCATAGCATCCTGATTGGAGAGCCCGGAGCCACGGTAGACCTGATAGCGGGAACGGATCGTGCCAATATCGTTGGGCCACTCGTTGAGGGCTCGGAAGAGTTCCTTTATGAACCAGATCTGATAACTTTGGGGATAGTCGCTCCAGGTGCCGCCGAGGACGATCAGCTCGATCTTGTCGGTTGCGTGGCCCATCTGGCGCAGGGCACGCAGACGCGTAGTGACCTGTAGGTAAGGATCGAAGTAGTTCTGCTCAGCCCGCTGACAGGCCGGCTCGTGGTAGAGGTAGCTTTTCGGCATCCGTAAATCGCACGGGCAGTACAGGCAGTTGCTCGAGCAGGTGTAAGGGCGGGTGATTACGGTGATGGTGGAGACGCCTGAGGCGGTGCGCCGTGGTTTCATGCGCACGCTCAGCAGGAAGCGGTGCTCCAACTCCGGATCGATATGCCAGCTTTCCCACAGCTTTTTGCTGTGTTCTTTGATATGGAGGTAGGCGGGCAGGATATTGCGCTTCTTGTAGCGGTGATTTCCGTTGAGCTCACGGCTGTGTTTGCGGATCAGGTGATCCAACTCATCAGGAGTGAGGGGACGGGAGGTATTGCTCGTTGCTCGCAGTGTGGCAAATATGTCTTCTATCAGTGATTCCATAGCAACTCATTATAAAGCCCTGACTGTACGCTCAGGAAGGCCAGCCGGGAAAAGTCAGGCCCTTTACAAGTCCCTGGAATGGACGTCCGTCTTGAGGATCGTGATAAGGGATGCGAATCCTCATTGCTAGTGCAACAGCGAGGATTAAAGAACAGCAACCCGGGGTCTCTCACAATGTGATGGTATCCGCGAAAAACAATCAAAGGAGACTGCCCTGGGCTGCTACCATCATCTTAGCTTAGAGAAGCGAGAAGATGTCCTGCTTTCCCACACTGAAGGCAAAGACACATCCCAAGATTGTCAGAAAGCTACACCGCAACAAGTCGACCATAGCTTGTAAGTCTGCAGCAAACTCATGCAACCAAGAAGTATCCGATATACGATACAGAGGCATCTGTTGTACAGGGGCACTGCAACAGGCACAGGCAGTAAAGTCTCAAAGAGCCTTTGTGCCTGTGTGCAGGACAAGACTGTCAACTGTCAGCTATCACCACAACAGATCACAGGAAGGCCCACACTAAAGAAGGGATCATCTCCTGTAGCCTGTGCCACGCTCTGCAGAGCTATCAGTGATCGCACACTTAAAGATAGCTTGGCCTTGTACGTATCGAGTTCCCCACGATGTCGCCGGCAGACCCGATAAGGCAGATGCGCGCTTAAAGGATCAAAGACTGAGAAGGCAGACAGCACTGTGGGAAAGATAAGGGGCCTCACACTTGTCGGCAGGAAGCACAAGATACCTAAGCACTGCCTCTTGCACAGACACATACAGCACAAGCTGTAGTTAAGACAGGAAAGCTTGCTGTATCTGGTTGTCCTGTCAAGACCAGTACACCAAAGAGAGACAAAGAGATCTGCACAGCACAGAGATGTCACACAGACACTGGAAGCTGAGTTTCTCTTCTGTCTGCCTTATCACCCGTGACAAAAAGCGAACGTTGAAAGACAGCTATGGCCCTATCTAAGAGTACCCCCCCCAAAGTGTACAAGCTTTCCTGA
>ERZ772962.501-NODE-501-length-21749-cov-8.464552_pt1 | contig 21749 bp, 17 predicted proteins | sample MGYA00580676_ERZ772962 | MGnify/ENA primary metagenome ERZ772962 (study PRJEB29015, sample SAMEA2738049) | human oral metagenome | biome: human oral; feature: human-associated habitat; material: saliva | place: China | collected 2230 ...
GTATGAATAATAACAATGGTAATACTAAGAAAAATATTGCGAAAATATAATATAATGCTCTTAATGGTTCTTTATTGTTACTTATTCTTAGTTTATTATAACCTATAGTACACATCAAAATAGAACCATAGTTTAAGATTACCGTAAATGCATCAGTTAAAAGCATCCCCCATACATATTCTGTATACTTTTCAAACAATGTTAAATCACTTACTGAGGCAATAAGACCTAATATTGCAGAGGCAACAGCTAATAACAAACCTATAGAAATCCAAATTGCTAAAAGTGTACAGGTAAGAACTACCTGAATTATAAGCAGTGGTTTCCATGGCATAGTTAGATCTACATCTAATCCCTTACTTTTTCTTCTATATCTCATAAAGAGTATTAATAATATAAAAAATATAGGTACGGATATATGGCCATAATAAAATATCAAATTCATTCTATTGTCTATCATTACTTGCTTATCCTCCCTATAGATTATTTTTTATATTATAACATACACTAATATTTTCATAAAATAAAAGACTATCATACTGATAGTATCTTGAAGTATTTATTTAAAACTGTAATAACTAATTTTTATTATTTCTTCGTATTATTTTATTCTTTCTATCGTTACCTACTGCGCAAAAAACTATTATTATTATGTATATGATCATCGTTATAAAACTTGCTATTACGGTAAATCTCAATGCATCAGCACTACCAGCAAATACACTAAGAAATAAACACATAAATATACATATCGGTGAAATTACTAACCCAATAATTATAGATATTACAAGGATTTTATTCCATGGCATTTCCAAATATACATTTTCTCCTGAAGCTTTTATAATTAAAATTGTTCCAAAAAATATTATAAATATAAAAATTGATATTATTATATAACCGTAAAAAAGAAAAAACCCATGATTTATCTCCCTCCTTAAGAATCTCTTTTCTTCATTATATCATATATTTACATAAAAAAGAGATTATCTTCACGATAACCTCTCATATATATTCATTCAATAACACATATTTCCAATAAAACTACTGGAAAATTACATAAATAAATCCACCTGGAATTGCAAATATATAAATAATTATTAAAGCGTATGGCCATAATGTAGGTTGCATATTTTCCTCTTCTCGTTGTTTATTTATTCCTACTATGCATATTCTTAGTAAAATTACGTTTAAAATCACAGTTGCTATAGCACATATTACTGTTGCATAAAAATAAAACAGGGTGATTTCTGGTGAGTCTGTAGGCATTGCTCCTACAAATAATCCCAAAATCATCCATATAGGAGAAACAGTTATATCTATAGCAAATTGTATTCCAAGTAGCGTTGACCAAGGCATAGGTTTAATATTATATCCATTTTGTTTTTTTCTTTTTCTACTTCTTTTCATTAATAATATTATTAATAAAAAGGTTAAGGGGATTAATACATATCCTGACAATATTAATAAAAATATTAATAAAAAGATTAAGAGGATTAATACATATCCTGACAATATTAATAAAATTAATAATCCACCTAATATATCACTCAATACCATTAGAAATTCCTCCTAAATATTTTGTATATTATATCATATCTCAAGTTATTAAAAAAGAGATTATCTTCACGATAATCTCTCCTATTTGAAAAATGCAAATACAACTGTTTATTCAACGTCTTTAAATCTTGCTTTGTCTTTCTCATCAGCACAAGCTTTACAAACATCTATAATTATCAAAGATAAAAGTATTGTCAATGCACCCGTTCCTTGAGAAACATTTATAAATATAGCACCACTAGAACCGTACATAGATCTAAGTTCTAAACCATAAAGATACCCTATAAATATCCATGCTGGCAAAATCACCAACCCTACGAGTAATGACAACATAAATAATCCAGCCCACGGCATTTCTTCGTAAGGATCTCCACCATATCTTTTTATGCTTCTTACCATTATAGAAATTATCACTAAAGCAAAAATAGGTACAAGTACATGTCCACCTATTACTAAAAACGCTCCTGTATAATCAGCCTCTTTCATATATATTCCTCCTATTTATATCTAAATTTTTAATAAAACCAATGGAATACTCCATACAAAAATCTAAATGGAAGTGCTAAAATATATATAATTATTAAAGCATAAGGCCATAATACACCATTTCTATATTCCTCTTTTCTTTGCTTATTTAAGCCCTTTTTAATTAGTTTGGTTAAAAGAAAATTCCTATAAAAAATCTTCCCGGAACCACTAGCACATATGCAGCAATAATAACATATAGCCATATTAGTGGTTGTTTATTTTCCTCTACTCTTTGCTTATTCAAACCTGCTGTAGTTATTATAAGTGCTACAACATTTAAAATAACAGTTGCAATTGAACCAAACATTGCCGCATTAGCAAACAATGTACTACTTCTTGGCGCATCAGTAGTCATTATACCAACAAATACTCCCATAAACATCCAAATAGGCAAAATTGTAAAATCTAAAACAGCTTGTACAATAAGTAACGCTGTCCAAGGAATCGGTTTTCTATTCCCTTTTGAATTTTTTCTTTTCATAAAAAATATTATTATTAAGAATACTAACGGAACTAATACATGCCCTGCTAATAAAAATAATAATACACATTTATCAACTAAGCTCATTAGCTTTCTCCTCCTAACTATTTATTTAATTATATCATATATGTTCATTATATTTATATAAAAAGAAAATAATATAAAATTATCCTCCTTTTCTTATATTTTTTATTATCAACATTTTATACTAAACTATAATAGTTTTTTTAACTCTTCTTTTGAAACAATACTATATATAGATACCGGTCTACCAGAAGTACTATACTCAGCATCTTCACTTAACACATTCATATTAACCATATAGTTCAAATACTTTCTTATAGTTATTCTAGAAATATCTAAATCATCTGCTATTTGTTGGGTATTAAACCCTTCGTCTTTATTTAAAAGATTTTCAACAATTTTCTTTAATGTTATTTTTGATAATCCTTTAGGTAATTCATCAACATCTTCATGTTCTTTAGTAGTACTTAAATAATCGTCTAACATTTCTTGATTAACTTTTTCTTTAGACATCAACGACTTGAAGTTTAATACTTTATTAATCGCTTGAGAAAATCTCTCATACGTAAAAGGTTTAACTAGATAATCTACTACTCCACTTGATAAAGCCGCTTCTACCGTTTGAATATCGTTAGCTGCTGTAATCATAACTACAGGATATTTCTTTAACTTAGATAAAAGACTAACCCCTTTTCCATCAGATAAATAGTTATCCAAAACTACCAAATCTGGTATATTACTTTCTAAATATAATTCTGCTTCTTTAAGTGATGACGCATGGTCTAGTGTAAAATCAACTTCTTTTCTATTAAAGTATTCTTTATGTATCATAGCTACCATGGAATCATCTTCAATTATTAATACTCTCACTTTTAATCCTCCAGTACGGGTATTTCTATATTAAACTTTGTACCCTTATTTTCTTTACTGTCTACATCTATTAAGCCGTTATATTTCTTAACAATCGTTTCAACGGCCTCTAAACCGTACCCTCTATTTTCTCCTTTTGTTGAATACCCTCTCTCGAATACTCTTTCTTTATCCACTTCCTTAATTCCTGCTCCATTATCTTCTATTGAACATAATAAAACTTTTTCCTCTAGATTTAGATAAAGATAAACAATTATTTTTCCATCATTTTTATTTTCCAAAGTGTCTATTGAATTATCTATTAGTACGCCTAATATAATTAACAATTCATTATATATTGTTTCTAAACCAGTATGTTGATATAATAATGAATCTGAATCAACCACTAACTGGATATCTTTGTTTCGACTTTCACGTGCTTTAGCAAGTAAAAATCCAGCTATTGATGGTACTTTTATATTTTCAGTAATATGACCTATTTTTTCATGGTAATCTTGTTTTAAATAAGTTATATACTTCTCAACTTCTTCATAAGACTTCAACTCTATCAATCCTTGAAGAACATGTAATTTATTCATAAAATGGTGACTCTGCTCACGTAAACTATCGTTATATTTTTCTGTACCACTTAGTTCTGTAATAAGCTGTTTCATTTCTGATTGATCACGTAAAGTTACTACCGCACCATATAACCTACCTTTATAGTAAATTGGATTTCTATTCAATAATAGATCCATATTATTAATTACTATTTGTTCATCTTGACTACTCTCTCTCGTTTCTAAAATATCTCTAAATAACAAATTATAAATCTCAGTACTTAGAGTTTCATTAATTTTTATTTCATTTGATAGTTTAGCTTTTTTTAATAAATTATTTGCACTACTATTTATAATTATTATATTTTTGTATTTATCTATTCCAATTATTCCTTCTGAAACATGATCAGCTATTAACTCTTTTTCTATATAAAGTTGTGCAATCTCCTCTGGTTCTAAATTCAGAAGAATCTTTCTCAATTTTTTATTAAATAAAAAAGATAATCCTACTGCCACTGTTAGCCCAATCATTAATGAATAAAATAAATTTTTCTGTGCTTCTAAGATTTGATTTTCTACTGTTCTTTTAGTATATCCTACACAGACAACTCCTATATTATTACCATTTTCATCTTTTAGAGCTGTAAAAAATCTGACCCCTTCTCCTAGTGGACCAGTTTGTTTACTGTAATGATCTCCTTGAGTAAATGTTGCTTCAATATCTTCAATACTCGAGAACTTAGATCCTATCAGCTCCTCTTTTGGATGTGAATACCTTACAAAATCTTTATCAGTTACTACTATAAAATCCGTTCGTGTTTCTTCCATCGCAGCTAATGTAAAATGTTGAATGAACTTTTCTTGATTTTTATTTTTGACAGCTTCTTGAATACTCTTATCCATCGCAATTAATCGTGCTGTAGAACTAATTTTTTGACGAATAATCTCTTCTTCACGATCTTTTATATACCCTCTCATAAAAACTGTTGTTACTAATAATGAGATTGTTACTAACCCCATCATAAATATAATAAGTTTTACTAATGTACTTCTCCACTTTTTCAAAGTACCCTCAACTCCTTATATAAATTATAAAAACTTTTATAAAAATCATTATAGTTTATATCTAAAACGAATTCAAGGGGAAATTTAATATATTCAATCAAAACTTTTGAAATATTTTGGAATAATATTATATTACAATATCTATTTAAAATATAACTAATGGAGTGATATTGGATACAAATTTTTTTTGGATTAGATAAATTTTGCTATATTTCACCCTTTTCTGTACTAATCAAAAGACAACAAAAAAAAACGAACCTAGTTTCCTAAGTTCGTCTTATTATATTATTTATTTGCTTTACGTCTTAAAGCTAATGCACCTAATCCGATAACTAAACCTGCTACAGCTAAACTATTAGTTTCTACCCCAGTCTTTGGAAGAACAGCTTTTTTAGCTTTTTCTTTTACTACTGGTGTAGTTGGTTTACCAGGTTTATTTGGTTTACCTGGTTTTTCAGGTTTTCCTGGTTCATTAGGTTTAACCGGTTTGTTTGGAGTTGGTGTTGGCGGAGTTGGAGGTGTATCTTCTGGTTCATCTTGAAGATTGATAATTGAATTATTCTCACCAATTGTTACTGTATAAACAGTTGGATCTAGTTTATAACCTTTTGGTGCTAATTTTTCCATTATTGTGAACACTTTTCCTAAATAATCTTTTGATAATTCTTTAGAAACTGCCACTCCGTTTTCATCTGTAGTAACATCTTCAACTACTACTCCTTCTGGATTTATAATTGTGTATACAGCTCCTTGAACAGGTGTTACTTTTACTTTATCAGTTTTATTAATTTTGATTTTGTAAATTGGATTAGCATTAATCACTTCATTTAATACTGATAATCTCTCACTTACATATCCGTAAATTAAGCGATTATTGCGTTGAGGAAGTGCTTCAGTATTATTTTTTAGTAATGCAACTTTATTTCCTACTAAACTTCCGTCTCCAGGAGTTGTAGTGTTATAAGTAACATAGTATGATTGTGAACCATCTTTAAAAATTACTTTTAAATATGTATAATTGCTGTTCCACTCAACTGTGTAGTCAGTACCTTCAGTTAGTTTAACAGCACCTGCTGGCACTTCAGAAGTACCATCATTAATAGTAGCTTTGTATACTGTTAATGATTCAGGAATATATTGAATAGCTGCATGTGTAGTATCAGTTACTATCTCATCTACTAATGCTAAGTTGCTTCCATAGTCTTTTTTTCCAGCATTAACGCGAACGCGCCATGGTGAGTAAATATTTCCTTTAGAAGTAGAACCTACAGCTGCTAATTTTTCAGAAGTCCATCCTTTATTCTCAACATCATTACCATTTTTAGCGAAGTTTTCATAACCTTTGTTTTCTCCGTCTTTAGTTGTTGATGTAAAAGTATGTGTTATTTTATCTTTCACAGCTAAGCTATCAAAAGTCACAGGTGTTTTAGTTTGATCTTTTTTGAATAAGAAATCAATAGTAAAATGACCTGTTATATCTCTTATATCATTACTTTTAGTAGTAGTTAGATATTCAGAGAAATTCTTAAGTGTTACTTTAGCATTACCACCTTGGTCGTTTGCATTTGGTGTTATTTGTGATTCAGCAATAACGACTTGTGTTTTTGTATCTTTAATATCAGCCGAATGTTTTTGGACAGTTACTGAATTAGGAATTTTTAAATTAAAATAATCCCCTTCTGATAAGTTACCGTTGTAATTCGTTAGATCAAAGTTTGCTGAAAAACGGTATGCTCTATCAGTAGTAACATTATAATTGCCATTGGCGTCAGGTTTAACTGCATTATTTCCTGCATCTGTAACAGAAATATCAGTAACAACTTTTGTAAGTTCTTTACCTTCAGCTGCGTTAGCTGTTAATGAAGATACAAATAGTAATCCTATGAATGTAAATATTGCGGTAACACTCATTTTAATTACTTTTGTGATTTTTTTCATTAATATACTTTTCTCCTTTCGTTTATCTATAATCTTATATAAATATATAAAATTATAAATGAATAATTAATAATAAATAATTACAATCTATTATCTACACATATATTACGATTAATTTATAACATTGTCAAGTTTTTAATCTTCTTGTATACGCATAATAAATTTAATAAACTATCGTTAATATCCAGCTTCTTTATAAAAATTTTAAAACACTATTTTAAAAATATATATGTTTATTAAAAAATGATTTTTTAGTTTTAATGTATATATTCATTTTCTAATAATTTTCATAATTTACAATACACCTTGGCTATCATCTATTATACTTAGAAAAATATGTATTTTAACACTATTATTTTAAATGAAAATCAATTATCCTTTTCATTATCAGAGATTCTAAATACCCTTATATTACTTGTTTTCTGTAAAATAATTATTCTAAAAAATGATTTTACATACATATTTTTTATAATTTTTCTAAAAATTCTTAATCTTAGTAGAAATTATAGATTAATTTATTAGAAAAATACTAATATTACTTGAATAATTGTATGTACTATGCTAATATTTTTATTAATGCTTAATGCAGAATTAAAAATTAAATATTTTAGGAGGAAGATTATATGGAGAAAGAAGCTAAAAAGATATTTTGGTATACGTTAGCGTTCATGGCCTTCTCTACTGTTTGGGCATTTGGTAATATCGTTAACGGATATTCAGAATTTGGCGGACTTAAATCTATTTTCTCATGGGTTTTAATCTTCGTAATTTACTTTATTCCATATTCACTAATCGTTGGTGAACTAGGATCTACATTTAAAGATGCTGGTGGAGGTGTTAGTTCTTGGATTAAAGAAACACACAGTAAATTACTAGCTTATTATGCTGGATGGACAATTTGGGTAGTACATATGCCTTATATTTCTCAAAAACCATCACGTATTATCGCAGCGTTTAGTTGGGCAGTATTCAGAGATAACCGTATTAGTAAAATGAATATAACTTATGTACAAATTATTTCACTAGTTATATTCATAGTAGCGTTATTCCTAGCTGCAAGAGGAGTTAACTTCATCAAAAAACTTGCGACTTTAGCTGGATCATCAATGTTTATTATGTCATTATTATTCATATTGATGGCTATTACAGCACCTTCTATTACAGGAGCTAAAACATACAGCATCGACTGGTCATTAGATACATTTATGCCAACATTCGATGTTAAATATGTTACGTCAATAGCGATTTTAGTATTTGCGGTTGGTGGTTGTGAGAAGATTTCGCCTTATGTTAATAAGATGAAAAAACCTTCTACTGATTTCCCTAAAGGAATGATGACATTAGTTCTTATGGTTGTAACAACAGCTATTTTAGGAACATTCGCACTTGCATTAATGTTTGATACTAATAACATTCCAAAAGACTTATTAACCAATGGTACTTATTATGCATTCCAAACATTAGGTAACTACTACGGTGTTGGTAACTTATTCTTAGTTATTTATGCAATAGTTGACTTTATCGGTCAAGTGTCTATCGTTATTATCTCAATTGACGCACCATTACGTATGTTACTAGAAAGTTCTGATGAACAATACATTCCGAAAAAATTATTAGTTAAAAATAGCAATGATGTTTACACTAACGGATTAAAATTAGTTGGTGTTATCGTATCTATCCTTTTAATTATTCCTATGTTTGGAATCAAAGAAGTAAACGAACTATTCAGATGGTTAGTTAAATTAAACGCTGTTTGTATGCCACTTCGTTACCTATGGGTATTTGCTGCTTATATCTTCTTGAAAAAAGCAGCTGGTAAATTCCAAGCTGATTATAAATTTGTTAAGAATAAATATATCGGTATTGGTTTAGGAGCTTGGTGTTTCTTCCTAACAGCATTTGCTTGTATCACAGGTATGTACACACCAGGAAGTGTATTCCAAACAACAATGAACATTGTTACACCTATTATTCTTATTTCACTTGGTTTAATTATGCCTTACCTTGCGAAAAAAAATAATAAATAATGGTCATACTTTTTAAAAGACGAGAAAATTTCTCGTCTTTTTTAATTTGTAATAAGTTTATAATGTAATATATTTCTTCGTATTTTAAAAAGCTAAGAAATATATAACTTCTTAGCTTTTATAATTTTGTTATTTAACTATTATTTTTATAATATTTTCTCTTTTTAAACCACCATTTAATAGAGATAAAAGATCTTATACCCTCCATTAGAACTGTCAAGATAAATAAAATTACATTTAATATAAAAAAGAAATTGGTAGTTCCATCATCCATCGTAAAAATACTTCCCCAAAGTCCCACCATTGCCCATGGGAATACTATAAAAGTTTCTAACAACTTACTTTTTCTTTTAAAACTTTTCCAACTTTCTGATAGCCATATTTTATCTTCACTATTTTTATTTTTTAAATACTTACGAACAAATATTATAAATATCGCTAATTCAATTGGAAAATATCCATTTAAAAAAACTAAGATAAAAATTATACTTTGTATATCCATATACTACTCTCTCCGCTATCAATTATAAACACTTTGTTTTTCATTATAATTTATATTTATAAACTTTTCAAGAAACATCAATTTAGCTGTAAATTATTGATTTAATCAAAGCACTTTTACTATCTCCCTATCTAGTATATAATTAAATAGAAACTATTAAGTTTATATTATTTATTACTAGCAAAGGAGTGAATCTCTTGGAAGTAAATAGACAACACTTTGATTTTGATTTACAGAGCAAATTTGAACCTAAAGGAGACCAAGTTAGAGCTATTAATGACCTAACGGAAGGTATTAATAAAGGAGAAAAATACCAAACCTTACTTGGTGCTACTGGTACAGGTAAAACTTTCACAATAGCTAATATTATAAAAAACGTTGGAAAACCAACACTAGTATTAGCTCATAATAAAACATTAGCTGGACAATTATACAATGAGTTAAAAGAATTCTTCCCTAACAATAGGGTCGAATATTTCGTTTCTTACTATGATTATTTCCAACCAGAAGCATATGTACCATCGACTGATACCTATATAGAAAAAGATTCTTCTGTTAATGATGAGATTGATAAACTACGTCACAGTGCTACATCTTCTCTATTTGATCGTGATGATGTAATTATCGTATCCAGTGTCAGCTGTATATATGGTCTGGGGTCTCCAGAAGAATATTCTTCTCTAGTGCTTTCACTAAGAGTTGGAGATGAAATAAGCAGAAATAAAATTCTTTCAAAACTGATAGATATTCAATATATGCGTAATGATATAGAATTTACACGTGGTACTTTTAGAGTACGTGGAGATGTTATAGAAATCTTCCCAGCTTCTCGTAGTGAAAACTCTGTTCGTATAGAGATGTTTGGGGATGAAATTGATAGAATACGTGAAATCAATTCACTAACTGGTGAAGTGCTTAGTGAATTAGAACATATTGCGATTTACCCTGCCAGCCACTTCGTCGCAGGTGAAGAAAAAACTAAAGAGGCAATAAAAAGAATACGTGCTGAACTAGAAGATAGATTAAAAGTATTCAATATGGAAAACAAATTACTAGAAGCACAGCGTTTAGAACAGCGTACTAACTATGACCTTGAAATGATGGAAGAGATGGGATTTTGTTCAGGTATTGAAAACTACTCTCTTCACTTAACTCTTCGTGAACCAGGCTCTACACCTTATACCTTACTAGACTACTTCCCAAAAGATTGGTTATTAGTAGTTGACGAATCACACGTTACCCTTCCACAGGTTAGAGGTATGTATAATGGTGATAGAGCTCGTAAGCAAGTTCTAGTTGACTATGGTTTTAGACTACCTACTGCTTTAGATAATAGACCTCTTAACTATCAAGAGTTTGAAAACAAGCTAAACCAAGCAATTTTCGTTTCAGCTACACCTGGTGACTATGAACTTGAACATAGTTCAAAAATTACTGAACAAATTATCCGTCCTACTGGTCTACTAGATCCAGTAATAGATGTTCGTCCTGTTAGCGACCAAGTATTTGATATTACTAAAGAAGCTGAAAAAATTATAGAAAAAGGTGAACGTGTTTTAATCACGACTCTTACTAAAAAAATGGCTGAATCTTTAACTGCCTATTTAAAAGAAAATGGTCTAAAAGTTGAGTATCTTCACTCTGATATTAAAACTTTAGAACGTACAGAAATTATTCGAAACTTACGTCTCGGAAAATTTGATATTCTTGTAGGAATTAACCTACTACGTGAAGGTTTAGATATTCCAGAAGTTTCATTAGTAGCTATTTTAGATGCGGATAAGGAAGGTTTCTTACGTGGGGACAAAGCCTTATTACAAACTATTGGCCGTGCCGCACGTAATGCGAATGGTCGTGTAATTATGTATGCGGATAATATGACTAGAAGTATGAAAAAAGCTATCGATGAGACAAATCGTCGTCGTGAAATACAAATGGCATACAATGAGGAACATGGCATAACACCTCAAACAATTATTAAAGATATTCGTGATAGTATTAGTGCTAAGAAAGAAGTAATTGAAGATGAAACATTAGAATTAGAAGAAGTATCTAATATTACCGATGATAATATCGAAGAACACTTAGCTGAACTAGAACAAGAAATGTTCTCAGCGGCTGAAAAATTCGAATTTGAACGTGCTGCTAAACTTCGTGATACTATAGCTGAATTAAAAGAAAAATATAAATTATAAAAAGGGCTGACCTATTGGTCAACCCTTAATTTTTTTCTCTTATTTCTCTCGCTTTTCTTACTACGTAATAATTTTCATTGTATTTTGATAATAAATCAATATATTTATTTGCTTCTTCTTTATTTTCTTTTAGCACTTCATTACAAAGATAGAAATAATAATTAAATACTTTTGAACACTCTACTATATTATCATTTAATTCTTCTTTAAAATTATCAACCGGCTCTTTTAATACTAGCACTTTATATATATTATCTAATTTATTATTATACATTTGAACAGCTTCTTGATTTTTACTAACTGTTTTCACTAATTGTTTTTTTAATTCTTCTAAATCAAAATCTTTTTCAGTAAAAATATCTAACATAAATCTAGTATAGTGATACCATATTTCAGTTCCTCTTAAGGATCCTCTAATATATCCCGATTTAGTAAGTTTAACTTTTGATAAATATTCTTCACACTTATCAAAGTTACCATAGATAAGCTCAACTAGTGCCATATAGTTATAATATAAGCTATTTCTAGTTAATTTTTTATTTTTATGTTGTTCATGCATGAAATCCATAAATTCAGCTAATTCTAAATCATTTAATAACCTTAGTGCAATTAAATTTTCAATTTTTTGTCTTTTCGTACCAAAATAAACAACTAGTATTAAGCAAACTATTACGAATATAATAAAAGCTACCGTATCACTATACCCTAGCTTCATTTGAGTGAAACCCGCTGCAAAAAGAAACACAATATATACAAGGATAAAATTATATACTAGACTAGTTTTTCTTTTATGCAAGGTTTTAAAATCATTTTTTTTATCTAATTTTTCATTCAAATTTTACTTCCTCCTACTTATATCAATTTTTGTACATACTCTATTATAAATTTAATACTACAAAAATACAATATTAACATGCATTAAATTAATAAATTAACTTTTTAAATTAGTTATAAAACTACTCTACTTTATATTTTTGTGGTATAATTATAGGACAAATTGCTGAATTTAATATTCAGTGTGTACATAGGCAATAGTTTATATTTAAATATTTCTATTAACTATAACAATAACATTTAAACATAACAAAAAAATTTTTATTAGGAGATTTTTTATGACAAAACAAAACATAGGAATCGTTTATGGTGGTAAGAGTGCTGAGCATTCTATCTCATTATTAACTGCAAAATCAATTATTAACGCAATCGATAAAGAAAAATACAATGTTTTTCCTATCTTTATCTCATTAGAAGGAAACTGGGCTAAAGGTGAACAAATTAAATCTGAAATCAAAGATCAAAATGAGCTAAGATTTACTAACTTTAATAGTGATATTAGTAGCTTATTATTCGAAGATGGTCGTAAATTTGATTTAGTATTCCCTGTTCTTCACGGTCCTAATGGTGAAGATGGTACTATCCAAGGTTTCTTAGAAATTATGGATATTGCTTATGTAGGAAACAACGTACTATCTAGTGCCGCTGGTATGGATAAAGTAGTTATGAAGCAATTATTTGCGGCATACGACCTACCTCAATTACCATATACACACTTTATTGAATATACTTGGAAAAAAAATAAAGAAGCGGTTATTAAAGAAGTTAATGATAATCTAAAATATCCTGTTTTCGTTAAACCTGCGAACCTTGGTTCTTCTGTAGGTATTAGTCGTTGTAACGATGAAGCGGAATTAGTTAAAGGTATTGAAGAAGCATTAAAATTCGATAAAAGAATCGTTATTGAGCAAGGTGCTGTAGGAGCAAAAGAAATAGAAGTAGCTGTACTTGGATACAACGAAGTTAAAACTACAGATCCAGGTGAAATAGTTAATATTTCTACTACAGAATTCTATGACTATGAAACTAAATACACTGATGGTCAATCACGTATGGATATCCCTGCACCAATTGATCCAAATCTTTATCCAGAATTCAGAAAAATGGCTGCAACAGCATTCCGTGCAATTAGCGGATCTGGTTTAGTTCGTGCTGACTTCTTCTATACAAAAGAAGGAGAAATCTTCATTAACGAAGTTAACACAATGCCTGGATTCACTCCATTCTCTATGTTCCCATCACTATGGGCAAATATGAACGTAAGCTATCCTGAAGTAATCGAAGAATTATTCCGTTTAGCTATAGAACGTTACGAAGACCGTAAAAACTTATTAACAGAAGAATAGGATTAACTATGAAATATTTAGTAAAAGATTTAGAACAAATACTTAATGCAAAAAGAATAAATATAGTTGAAAACAAAGAAATTACTGGTATCGCAATTGATAGTAGAAAAGTTAAAGAAGGAGATTTATTTATTCCCTTCTTAGGAGAAAATGTTGATGGTCATAACTATATAGAGAGTGCTTTTGAAAAAGGTGCTGCTGCATCACTTTCTTTAAAAGAAGATTTTACTAGTGATAACAATATTATTTATGTAGAAGATAGTTATGTAGCTATCCAAGCTTTAGCTAAACATTATTTAGATAGTTTAAACGCTAAAATTATTGCAATTACTGGTAGTAATGGTAAAACAACTACTAAAGATATTATTACTGGTCTATTAGAAACAAAGTTCAAAGTTCATAAAACACAAGGAAACTTTAATAATGAACTTGGTGTACCTATAACTATTTTAGCTGCACCTGAAGATAGTGAAATATTAGTTTTAGAAATGGGAGCTGATGGTTTTGGTCAATTAGACTTCCTATCAAAACTAGTAGAACCAGACTATACTGTAATCACTAATATTGGTGAAAGTCATATCGAATTTTTTGGTTCTCGTGAAGGTATCGCTAAAGCAAAATTTGAGATTACTAATGGTATGAAAAAAGATGGATTCTTCGTTTATAACGGAGATGAAGTATTACTAAAAGATTTAGTAGATAGATCTAATATCGGAGCTACTTCATGTGGTGAGAATGATTATAATAATATAATTTTAGAAAACTACACTATTACTCGTGATCATATAGATTTCAAACTAAACCTTAGTGATGAAAAATTCACGACAAAATTAAAAGGAAAACATAACCTATTTAATATAATGTTCGCAACAGCAATCGCTGAAAAGCTAGGTTTATCTATTGATGACATTCGCAAAGCAATCGAAAAAACATCAGAAATTACTCATATGCGTTTAGAAAGTATTCCTTATGGAAAAGACTCTCTAATTATTAATGATGCATATAACGCAAGCCCTACTTCTATGAAAGCTAGTGTTGATGTAGTTAGTGGCTTTGATGATTTTGATTATAAAACTCTAGTACTTGGTAGTATGTTTGAACTTGGTTCAAATGAAGTACTGTACCACAGTGAAGTTGGAGAATATATCTCTAATAATTCAAAAGATATTGACTTAGTTATCACTGTTGGTGACTTAGCTAAAAATATTACTGATAGTATTACTAATTCAAAAATAAAAAAACTACACTTCTCTTCTAACGAAGAAGTTAGCAACTACCTAAAAGAAAATAAACACACTAACGAAGTGATTTTATTTAAAGCTAGTCGCTCAATGAAGTTAGAAAGTATTATTGAAGAGATAAACAAATAAGTAAACTAAAAAGAAATATAGTTTTAAAACTATATTTCTTTCTTTTTATATATTACGAGTCCTACTATAATCCAAGCACATAAAATAATAAATGATGGTAATTTTAACACGGCTGGTGATAATGGGAATAAAAGTAAAAATATAAATCCTATAGATACGCCCAACGATAATAAGCATAAAATTTTTTCAATTTTATTAACTGAATAAATATAACTAACATAACTAACATAACCATAAGCTACTGCAGCTAAAACACTAGATATATCTACTATGTAAAGTATTACTTCTCTTCCTATCCAAGGAGCTATTAAGCTAATACTTGATACAAATACTATAGCATATGGATACATCTCACTATCATTTTTTTCACTATATTTCTTATCCATTATCTTATTTTCAGATAAAGATGCTATCAGTTTACTACTTGCCAACATAAATCCATTTATTCCTCCATTTATAGCTGCCCATAATGCAACCAACATAAATATAAATCCTATATACCCTGTGGTAAGGATTACTGAATCTGCTACAGCCCAATTCGTATTTTTAGCTTCCATAGGTGAAAAAGAAAATCCAGCTATTAAATTTAATAAAGAATAAATAAGTGCACCAAATACAATTGAGATAACTGTAATAACCGTTGCCTTCTGAGCTTTAAACTTCAACTCCTTTGCTACTTGAGGTATAACATCAAACCCTACAAATAAAAAAGGCACAATTGCAATAACAGAAGATATTTCTTTAAATGAAAAAGTATAATTTTCAATATAGTTTTTCTTAAAATACGAAATATCACTTTTGTATCCAACAAAAACAACTAGCATAAGAACTACAATTACAAGTAAGGTACTCATTATATTTTGCACAAGAGAACTTAGGTGCAAACCTCTTATATTTACAATAGAAAAAATGATAATAATTATACTCATTAAAATTATATCACTTATCCATACTGGATAACCTGCAATAGAATATAAATATCCAAAACTATATTTATCATTAAATATAACTTTAAACAACAAAACATACGCACTAGCATTTAACGGTATCATACTTAAATAACATAAACTAAGTGACCACCCAACAATAAAACCATGACCTCTTCCTAGATTATTTAAAGCATATGAAAATTCTCCACCTTCTTCAATATTATTTTTAAGCATTATATGATAAGCAAATTGAATTATTATTACTAATGCTCCACCTATGAAAAGTCCTAGAGTTGTATTAATTACACCCGACTTACTTAAAAATTGTTTACCTGGTAAAGTAAAGGATCCCCAGCCAATTATTGATCCTATCACTAGAGAAAACACATCAAAATATCCTAATTTCTTTTTCATACATAGCTCCTTATTCAAAATCCTAGAAGTAGAATAAATACCCTACTTCTAGAATTTTTTTGTCATCTATAGTAAATTAAACCTATAATTTGTTACTATTGGTTCACGCCCTGTTGTTACATCATTAAAATATTCATACATTGATATACCTAGGAAAGAACCTGAAATATTTACCACATTTTTGAATCCTCTTAAATTCAGCTCTCTAACCATATAATAGCTTCTTTGAGAAGATAGGCAATGTATATACACTGGTTTGTCTTTTGGTATCTCATCTAGTCTATCTCTAAATTCACTTAATGGAATATTTAAAGCTCCTTTAATATGACCTTCTTCATATTCTTCTTTCTCCCTAGAGTCAATAATACATGCTCCTTCTTCAACCAATCTTCTTACTTCACAAGTTCTAACTTGGTTATACTCTCCATTTAATAAGTTACACGCTACTAATGCTGCCATATTTGTAGCATCTTTTGCGGTTGTAAAATAAGGTGAATAACACAATTCAAGCTCTTTTAAATCCTCTATATTAGCTCTATTCATAATCATAGCTGCTATGACATCTATCCTTTTATCTACCGCTCCTTTACCTACTGATTGTGCTCCCAATATTTGACCTGTTGGAACTTGGAAAATCAGTTTAAAATGAATCGGATTAGCAGATGGTATTAATCCAACTTTATCTTTAGGGATTATATAGGCTACATCATAGTCTATACCTAATTTTTTACAATCTTTTTCATTAAGTCCTGTACTTGCTGCATTATATTCAAATACTTTCACTACTGAGGACCCTATTACCCCAGTATTTCTATACGTTCTTCCATAAATATGATCTGCTACTGCTCGTGCCTGGCGTTGTGCTGGTCCAGCAAGTGTTAAACGAACTTTTTTATTTGTAATAAAGTGTGTTACTTCTATTACATCTCCAACAGCATAAATGTCAGGATCACTAGTTTGATAATGATGATTCACTAGAATCCCACCAGTTTCACCAAACTCTAATTCAGCATCCTTTGCTAATTCTGCTTCAGGGAGAACACCTATTGCTAAGACAACCACTCCTGCTTTTACTTCTTTTCCAGACTCTAAAATTATTTTCTCTTCTTCTACTTCAGTTAATTTTTCATTATATAATAAAGTTACTCCCTTATCATATATTTCTTTATTTAATACTTGAACTAAATCATAGTCAAGTGGAGCTAAAATTTGGTCTGTTCCTTCTACTAAAGTTACATTTTTACCAGCTTCTCTTAAACTTTCCATAACTTCAAGCCCGATAAAACCACCACCGATTACAGCAACATCTTCAATATTATTCTCGTCTATATATTTTTTCAATCTGTCAATATCAACAACATTTTTTACTGTAAATACATTATCCCTATCTACGCCTTTTATTGAAGAAGGTCGAATCGCCCTTGCTCCAGGTGATAATATTAATTTATCATACCTTTCTTCATATTCTTCCCCTGAGTCTACTTTTCTAATAGTGATTGTTTTTTCTTCCTTATTAATCTTCACTACTTCATGCTCAACTTTTACATCCAAATTATATTGACTTTTTAGAAGCTCTGGTGTCATTAAAATTAAATCATCTGCTGTAGGAACTACACCTGATAAATGGAAAGGTAGACAGCAGTTTGAAAAGCTTACATGTGGTCCCTTTTCGAAAACTTGAATATCTGCAAACGGATCTAATCTTCTTATTCTTGCAGCTGCAGACATTCCACCTGCAACTCCCCCTACTACTAAATATTTTTTACTCATTTTTAAAGTCCTCCTCTTATTATTAGTCAATTATTTATTTAAAATCATTTCTATCTCTATGTCTTGGTGGAATTAAACAAGATTTTCCTTTAAATAGTTTTAATCCAGCAACAGCTCCTAATGAAATAGCAACTAAGAACACCCAACCTGAAATCGAAAAGTTAGGCAATGAAGAATATAGGGCACCTATATTACAACCTTTTGCAAGACGAGAACCAAATCCCATAAATAAACCACCTAGTCCAAACAACATGGCGTTAGTTGAATTAAATTGTAGACTCAATTTAAATCTTCCAGCTAATAAAAATGCTAAAAATGATCCTACTACTATTCCTATATCAAGAATCACTCCAGCATCAGCAAGTATACCATGTGAGATTGCTTTATAAACAGAATCAAATGCTTTATCATCAAAGTGAATTCCAAATAATCCTAAAAACCAAACGGCAATATGTGTAAAAGCTGACGTTACACCCCACGCTTTATTATTAAAAATCAAGTAACATCCAGATATGATAGCTAAAATAAACGCTCCTGTTTTAAAACTCCATCTTTCCACAAATACTTTATGATATAAAGCCCATCCCCATGGTTTTACATCTAAATTATCACTAAGTTCTTTTTCAAAATCTTCATAATCTGATTCCGGTTTTAAATATGTACCTTCTTGTTTTCTCTTATTCTCATATTTCTTAGTAAGAATATATAATAATAGTAGGCCTAACAAAGTGACCACTATAGCTCCAAAATAACCAAAATATTGAGGTAAATGACCACGGACTCCAACTTTCCCTATAGGATTCCTATCAATAACTTCTCTTAAAAAATGCCCAGGGATAGTTCCCAAGATAAAGAATGGAAATGCAATTAACGCATGCCCTTCACCTTCACCAAAATCAGCTAATGTTCCTGACGCACAACCTCCGGCTATAATCATACCTATACCAAAAACAAATCCACCAACAACAGTACCTATATTTGTCATAAATACATTCTGAGTACCAGGTATTATCGCTTCTCCATTTTTCGCTAAAAATGCTGGTAGAGCACCTTTTGTACTAGCAGTCCATTGAATAGCTCCATAAATTAATGTTATTGCTGCAAAACTAATAAGTAGTGCTTTAGTAAGACTTCCTTCTCCTCTAACATAAATTCTCTTTATTCCTCCAGCAAAACCAAATCTTGATCTAGTAAGTGTATATCCAAATCCCAATCCTGCTAAAAGACCAAAAATTAATTTCGGGGTATGTAATTTATATGCAAATAATACCATCAGCAGTAATATCACAAACCCAATAATTGGTTGGATTTTATTAAACTTTTTAGAAAATTCTCCAGTATTCATTTTTATAATCTCCCTTTATAATATTTTCATTAACTTTCCCTTTATTTTTTTGATTAAATATTTGCTTTTTTGGCTACAGTATTACCTATAACACCTCCTAGTACTAAAAATATTAGAAATATCCATCCTGACAATGAAAAATTGGCTATTGGAGTATATAATGCCCCAACATTACATCCATTAGCAAGACGAGTTCCAAATCCCATACATAATCCCCCTAAGGCGTAAAACACCCCTAATTTAGGAGAGATTCTCCATTCTAAGGATACAGTTTTTTTGAATATTTTTGCACTTAATAAATATAATAAGGCACCTAAAAATATTCCAACATTTTGAACATTAATTGGGTGTTCAAAAAAAGGTAATACAAATGGCTTTGCTGGCATCTCTGTGAAATTTGATATTGAATCTGACGATACACCAAACACCATTAGGAGTTTTCCGAACCATAATCCATAAGGAGTACTAGCACCCCAACCAGCTTTTGTTATACCCATTAACAATACAAATATCCCTGAAATAATAAACGCACCAGTTTTTAAATCCCAAGGTTTAACAAATAATCTATCGTAATACCCTGTATACTCAATATTTTTTTCTCTACTTTCTATTTCTTTCTTATTCTCAATATCTTGGACTTTCTCACTTAAAAATCCAACATAAGTTCCGCTAGTTTTACGTTTATTTTCATATAAATTAGAAATATAAACAACTATTAAACATAGAATACCTGTAAAGATAACAGCTCCTAGATAACCCTGCATCCCATCAAATTTAAATAAGTCTGGAAAATATACACCTTTTGTCCCAATTTTTGTTCCAGTTTCAGTTGAAAACCAACTCTCTGTAATCCAACTTTGTGTATTTTGAATTGGAAATCCAATAAATACTCCTAAGCAGAAAAATAATAAAGTAATCATAGCTCTTGGAAATGAACTTGCTAAATCAGTTAATACTCCAGATGCACAACAGCAAGAAAACGACATTCCAAAACCAAATAGTATTCCACCTAGAATTAATCCAAGATTAATTGGATTTACCCATAAATCAAACTTAGTCGTATCATCGTTAAAAAGTACTGCTGTAGAAAATAGTGATGTTAAAAAAAACATTAACATCAAAGTTCTCATTAATCTAGTAGAACCAGTATTATACGCCCTATTAACACTACCTGCAAAGCCCATATATGCTCTTGTTAAAACATACCCCAAGCTAACTCCTACTATCAATCTAAAAAATAGCATATCTGTTGATAAATAAAATCTACCAAATAATAAAATTAATACTATAAGTGCTAGTGACAAATACATTTCTATTCTTTTACTCATTTATTAACCCCCTTTGTTATATAACAATCAACTTATATCTTAATTATAAATGTAAACTAATAAATTGTCAAGATTTTACGATTATCCTAGATATTATATTTTTATACTTTAATAATAAAATATCTATTCACATAACATTTTAAAATGTTTAATATCCCACTCTATATCTTATTTAATAAGTATTCTTTTCATATATTAGTGAGATTTATATACTTACTATCTATTCACTCTATATTGTATATACCATCATGTATATACAGTTGTTTTACTTGTGATTAATTTTATTACAATTATTTTAACAATTTAATATTCTTTTGAAAATCATAAATATTAGATATCGCTCAATAATTTAATTTATTATAAAAAATATTTTATTTTATTAATTATAATATTATTACATAGTTTATATTTAGATACTGTTGTCATCTGTATTATTAAAAAATATTTAATAAATACTATTCTTAAATTTTCATAAACTTATACCTATTTTTAACATATGATAAGTATTTTTTAAATTTATATATTATAATTTAATAGAATATTTATATAGTCCTGAAGTTATTCATTTACTAAACTCTACTTTTCGAATTAATAAATACCACCCCTAAAAAGGGGTGGTTTTCTCTGTGGGGATAACCCTTTGTTACTAACACGCACCTCAAGGCGCTGGCTTTCACATTCGTTCAA
>ERZ772962.510-NODE-510-length-21551-cov-6.358392_pt1 | contig 21551 bp, 26 predicted proteins | sample MGYA00580676_ERZ772962 | MGnify/ENA primary metagenome ERZ772962 (study PRJEB29015, sample SAMEA2738049) | human oral metagenome | biome: human oral; feature: human-associated habitat; material: saliva | place: China | collected 2230 ...
AATTTGTAAATGACTGTTTCGGAGATAATGAATTTAGTGACTATGTAGCCTCAAGCGCAGGTCCAAATACTGAAGCTACTTTTACTTTAAATTAGCAAGACAACAAGGAATTAAGCGATTTGTTTAATTCCTTCTTTTTTTATAACTTTTCAAGCGCGGATTAGATTATTGAATTTATGCCATAACGATAGATCTTTATTGGATTTGGAATTAACCAAAAATGCAAATGTATCATTTTTGATACATCTCAAAAAAGTTCTCTTCGTAATATGTTTTAATAACGCATATTGGAATAGTAACTTAATGATTCAAGAACTAAGTGTTCTACTTAATACGATTATTCGTAAATAATGAAGTAGTTTATAGAATAAGTCGATTTTAATTAATAAAACTATATGAAAAATTAATGAAATATCTTATAATACTGGTAAGAGTAGTATCTTTAGACAATTAAATGATAAGAAGCAAGTATAGAAGGTTGGAGGGTGGAACATGAAGAAGAAATTAGCCATTATAGGAACGATCACATTATTAGGCGTAGGAGGGTTTACAATGTTCAATTTAAATAATCCAGATTGGCGGGCAAATACAATCTTTGCGACCGCAAAAGATAAGCAGTTAGCTTGGTTGAAAGAGCATGAAGAAGTGATTGTAAAGTGGATTAAGTCTAGATACCCTAAAATTACAAATGTAGATTTTGACTGGAGTACTTATCGAGTAGGAGCTATTAGCAATGGTGTTCAAATAATTGGGTATAATTTATCCGTAAAAGGAACTTTTAACGATAATCCAGATACTGCTTTATTTATAGATTTTTCTTTAGAAACAAAAGATAGTATCCCGGAGATGGTAAATATTCGAATGAATCAACCGCCTAGAATTAAGAGAGGCAAGGGATTTTATATTTATGAGTAATTTAAAAACATTTAATAATATTTATGCAAGTTTAGCTCAAAGTGCATATGAAGATAGACCGTATAGTTTTTATTCTACTATATTAGATGATTCAGGAGACTATTTTGTTATGGATTTTTCTTTGACGTATGACGAACAAACGGAAACGATTATTGGAGGTAAAAATCTTCCAAACAATGGAATAGTGTATGTCCATAAAGATAAGACAGTCCAAATAGAAATTGAAATGAAATCTGTGGATAGTGAATATGCGTACAAAAAAGGATTGCTATTAAATCAGAAAGATGGGTTTAATGCGTATTTTTTAACAGACACTCCGGAGTTGAATAAAGATACAAAGAACGCCTATCTAGCGGTAAAAGGAAGTGATGCCCCTAAGGACATAGGTGCTATAAGAACTGATTGGCTCGGAAATAACTACCGTTTCGTGTTGCACGATGAATATACACAGCAGGGAAAATTAGTTGAAGAGGCTCTGCATGTTAAATTAGCAGAATTGCGAGAAAAAGCACCCAATGCAAAATTAAATATGACAGGACATTCGCTCGGTTCTATTGCTTCTGTTCAAGGAGCAGCTCATCTTAGTGTAGAAGAATTAGGCCAAATTGGTGAAATTGTTGTTTTAAATGGGCCAGATACTCTAAAGAGTCTAAGAAAATCTGGGGTTTCGGAAGAAGTAATACAAATTCTAAATGAAAAAGTGACTTATTACGTAAATCCATTTGATATCGTTTCAATGTTAAATCGGAATACAGATGAGCAATTAGGGAAAGTGAAAGTTATAGTGCCATTTAATTTTTCCACTACATTTGGTACGCCTAGTTCACATGATTTTGGAGAATATAGAATTCATTCAGATGGAAAAATTCTAGAAGCAACGGAGGATTTTTTTCCAGCATATTTAAAAGCGGGAGAGAAATTAAGTAAATTATTGAATAAATATATTGAATTGATAAAAGAAGGAAATTCAAAGTTTGGTTTAGATAAAATTGGGGACACTGCCGAGGTTCTCTTAACTCTGGTAAACGGAGGTCTTAATTATTCGAAATTTATGGAAGAATATCAAGCGATTATTGACGAAACAAAAGAAGCAGTAATAGCATGGGGGAATAAAAACATTCCAATTCTGCAAGCTGCTATTCAAGGTGCTACAGGTGCAAAGAAAATAGAGTTACGAAGTAGATTGTTGCTATGTATTTCTCATTTATCAAGAATAGAATCAGATGAAAAAGTAAAATTAATGAAAAATGAGTTAGAAAATTACCGCCAACAAGTAAAAAAAGTTGTAGAAAAGGCCAATCATGAAGCTTATCACGCAGGGGCTTATTTAGGAAGAAATGAAGTATCTCAACTAGTTTCTCAATTTCAATTTTCGACGGTTTGGGATGAAGGAATGTTCAGCTATAATGTTGATGAATTGAATCGATATATAGATAAAATATATCGTTTTTCGGATAAACTATTTACTTCTGTAGAAACATTAGAAGATATTGACCGAAAACAAAGCGAGATATTTAAAGTGGTGTCGAATAGTTCGTTTAGTTTAAATAGTTATAAAATAGAAAGGGGATAGTTTTTGGGATGGTCTTTACTGGGAATACAAAAAATTATATTGATGAAAATTACTATAAAGAACCTTATATTCAGTATTTAAAAACACAAGAAAGAATTGCGATTAGAGCAATCTTATCTAAGCATGAGATGACAATTCAGGCTCTTCAAAAAGAGTTAGGATCAAAACTATCTAATGCTTCGAAAGAAATATTTTCTTATCATTCTGAAAATCTTGTCACGCAATTAAAAGGGGCCTTTGAAGGAAAAACGGCAGATTCTGCAGAACAATATCTCAAGAGTATCCCTAAATTGAACTTGAAAAATCCAATCAAATAAACTGAGGGATAGATTGTATGATTCATAAAAAGATTGAACAAGTAGAAAAAGAATATTTAGATAAGCGTAAAGAATATCAACAAATAAAAGAACAATTGGAAGATTATCGGCGCGTTTCTAAGCGTAAAACAGAAAACCTCGTGGACTACATTCTAACAATATATCGAGATGTTGATCTTATTCATGCAAAGCCCTTTTTATCTGAGTTGGAACAGAATGAAGAACAGATGAATAGAGTCTATCAAAAGCAAATAGAAGAGATAGAATACCAAATGTTAGAGGATAAGAAAGCATATCTGAAGCAAATTGAATTGTTAGAGGCAGAGAATCAGGAAGAAGAAACAACGTCGTAGAAATTAACTTTTCATACCAAACATTTCAGCTAGTAACAAGGATGTTTAAAAGAATTATATAAGAAATACAACCCTCATCGAATTTTTCGGTGGGGGTTTATGCGTGGAATAAATCTCTGTTAATGAATTATTTTTGTGTATTTTGAGAATTATAGCGGGGAATACGGATGAATTAGTGAATTTGCTTATGCTATAATAAAAAAGTTTGTTATATTCAGGGAGGTTAAAGAATGTCAGAAGCTAAAATGTTGCCTTTGGGGAGTGTAGTTATTCTAAAAGGGAATGTCAAGAAAATATGGAGAGTTTCAGAAAGTTGTTCTTCAACCTGGAGAGAAAATTAATCGATTCGGACATGATCATGGATATTACTTTGGAGAGATTGGAGAATCTAAAGAAATGCGGTCTATGTCACCTAATTCTGATTTTGAAAATTATCATCAGTATGAAGTGTTATCAGAAGTACCAGTTTTGAAGGGTAAAATAGCACCTTGGTTCGAACAGATTGGAGGAGGGACACAGTCCAGGTTGGATCCTTCGTTTGTTGAATTAATAAATGCAATTCCTTTAGATGAGTCAGCTATTATTAGAAAATTAATCAAAAGTGGATATTTAAGGAGATTATAATGTTTGAAAAAAAATATATCATTACCCTGAAAAATTTTGTAGGTAATTTTGAAATTGTAGCTAAACCAGAGAGTATTCAAGTTTATGATGGTGTAGATATTATTTATTCTTTAGTTTCAGAATCAGATGCTTACTTTATATTTATTAGCGAACGCGGAATTATTTCAGAGTATTGTAAAATTCTAGATCAGCAATTAGCACAACTATACTTTGCTCTCTTTGTTAAAAACGCATTCGTAGATGTTGATTTTTCACTGATCCCAAAAATTGAAGCTTTGGGACATGATTCGAACACGTTACAAGCCCTATTCCAACAAGAAGGACTATCACCATTTTTTGCAATTGATTCCAAAGAACCACAAAAAATCAACTTGGATACAACGTCGAATCGCCTTTATTATGTGGATAGCAATCATCGAGAATATGATATTCCCTATTTGCCGAACAGAATTAATCAATTCTTCTATTGGGCTGTTGTAAAATTACGAAACATTCGGAAGTGGCTATCTGATTTGGATGATTATTCTGATACAATCCAAAAATATGAATCGACCTTATTAGGATTTAGTTCTGATGGGATTGTAAAGAACGGACTTCAAAAATAAAGGAATAAGGCACATGAATTTAAATAGTCGCTGGAGTTAATTGGACGAGTTGAGCGTTATTTTGGAGATAGAGTTACTGAAATAACCATTTGTGAATTGGTTGATGTCCCAAATCATTATATATTACGCCTCGTATTCAGGGTATATGACTACTATTGGGTTCAATTTAATTACGATAATGGTTTATGCGGGTTCTCTATTGATTTGGGTAATGAATTTGGAGCGTCGCTTGAAAGTGGAATGAGAAGCTATATGGCGACTAGCGATTGGGACAGCTACTTAAAAGAGATCATGGCAGAGATTGAATTGCGTATCCCGGATGAGTATTTGAAAACAAAGGGATGGCTGTAGAGGTTAAAATACAATAATTGATGATACCACTGGATTACCAGTGGTATTTTTGTGTATTAATTTTGAATAAATACAGAATAAGTTTTTGTGAATATGGTATGATAAGGCTATTAAAGAATTCGTTTTTAGAACTAGTAAAAAAGGGTAGAAGAGGCAAGAAGATGAAGCTTAAAAAAATTTTATATGCGTGTATAATCGGAGGAATTATCTTTATGTCATTTGGATGCAATCCAAGAAATAATCGTGCGTATTTAGAAAAACGTATTGGAACAGAAATGAGTCGAGTTTATCCAACAGAAAGATTAGAAAACTTGTTTGATCAATTTCCAGGTGGATTTAAGATAACGCAGTCTTTTATGGATGGTGATGATCTATTTACAGTAGAAATTATAGCTAGGAGTAAGGGAGAACCTATTAGCGGCACTGTTTCAAAGGTCGGAGATAATGGCATTGATAAAATCTTTGAAACAAACTTTCAGTATCAAGATGGGAAGTATCAATTTGCCAATGAGAGTGATGCAGCATATTGGCCGTATCGAGGTTTCTTATTTCAGAAATTGACCTTAAATCGGGAGATCTTATCAAAGCTAGATTTACAAGAAAAGTTCTATAGTATGATGAATGGCGATTTTGAACTACGTTATAAAGTAACAAATGAACTCATTAATTCATTTCTAGGATTAGGAAATTCGGAACAATTGAGTATTTCGTTAGAAGGAAGTAATGGCAATAGAGGTTATTATTATTCAATTGCTATAAAAAATGCAGAAGGTTTATATTTTACAGAAACGGTCTCAGATTAAACTCAAACAAAAAATGAATAAAAACAGAATCGTTTATTAAAAAGGGAGATAACTATGTACGCAATCTACAAACAAAAGAAGTATGATGCTGAACTTAGATTAGGGAAAGATGTTACCCTTTATAGTTATGTAAAGGATGAAGGGTTTGAAAATCATGTTGATCCGTGGGGAAGAGAATCAGATGATTTTTTCTCTAAAAAAATGGATATCCATGAATTGGATTATCTTTATAGAATAGAGTACGAAATTCAATACAAAGGGCATTTCTTTGACATGATGTCTGCAATGAAAAGAAAGCTTATTGATAAAGATCTTTTTTGGCTAAACGCTGGTATTGAGAAGTACGCATTAATCGAGAAGCTAGGGTTTAAAGTATACGATAAAGGACAGTGGCGGAAAGAAATTGAACGTAAAGATATCGAAGCCATCAAAATCATTGAAAAACCATTGGGAATCTTCAAAGACCAAGGCTTGAAAGTTGAAATCCTTGAAGGAAAAGATATCGATGATTTCTTAGCTTCTGTTGAAGAAGATTAGGCAACAGTAGGGAGGCAATAAAGTGGACAGTAAATTTGAAGGTTTTAAACAACAAGTGATTCATGCTATAAAGAATCGGGGATTTGAGAGTATCTATTATGTACTGTTCGACGAAAAGAAGCGGCTTCCGTGGGCGTTCCATTTATTTTATCGAGATGGTAAATTCATGATAAATGCGCGCGATGATAGATCCTATGTCATTGGGAATACGGTTGAATTTGACAGCTTTGAGGAAGCCAAGTCGGACTTTATAAACACGTTAGAAAATTATGTTGAAATGAATATACAAGGCAAAGAGTTAGGATTTACACCAGATTATCCTTCACCGCTTTGGGACATTTCTAAAGATAAATAGTTAAAATAATATTGAGTGTTGCTGATGAAATCCATACAGAACACTCAAAAATTTTATTCAAAGATATTAGGACGAAAGAGGAGAACATAAATGGGACGTACGACATTAGAGTGGGAAGATGTTATTCAGTTTGAAGAAGTAAAAGGCTATGGCCAGCATATATGGAGAGATGGCGATAAACTTTATTACGTTACTGAAGAAGGAGGAATAGCTGTTCAGCGAGTGGTTTATGAATTGCCGGATGAGTTATTTGCCTTATTAGAGAGTGGCGAACGAATGCTTCACGAAATTTCATGGAAGCTGAAGAATGATTGTTGGCCACCAACCGAAGAGGAGGAATTAATCAATCAAAGAAATTTTATACGAAAGTTTCCTACATCGTTGATTGATTTCCCAGAAAACCGAGAACTATTTTCTCAAGAAGAGTTGGAAGAATTAATTCCGATTGCCGAGAAAATTTGGATTGAGTGGAAAGGGAGACTGCCTTGGAATTATGTGTCTCCTTTAGAAAAAGGAGAATAATTCAAGATAAAGAGAATATGTTCTTTATACGGTGAGAAGAGTGTAATTTTTGTGGGATACTAGGGAGGATAACTATGTACGCAATCTATAAACAGAAAAAATTTGATGCACAGTATGAGAATGATGAGGAAGTTGTTTTGTACAGTTCGGATAGGTTTGAGGGCTTCCAAAATTATACAGATCCTATGGGAAAGTTATTTCCAGACTATTTTTCAAAAACAGTCAAGATTGAGGAGTTAGATTACTTATACAAGATTCATTATGAAATTCAATACAAGGGGCATTTTTTTCATATTACAAGCGCAATGAATCAGATGAATATTAAAAATGACTGGTATGAATTAATTCCTAATTTGGAACAAAATGAAATAAAGAATGAGTTGGGCTTTAAGCAAGTTAACAAACTAGACTGGGCTAAAGAAATTGGTCGAAAAGATATCGAAGCTATAAAAATTGTTGAAACGCCGTTAGATATCTTCTCAGAAAAAGGTCTAAAAATTAAAATCCTCGAAGGCGAAGAAATTGATCGATTTTTAGCAGAAGTTGAGGAATAATTTTTATCGTTGAAACCTAAAATGCACAAATTTGGCCATGTCCATATATGGTATATTTGTCCTCTCCCTCCTAAGAATTTCTTTTTATTTTTGTACTTTTTTAGTAAGTTGGTTTCAAAATTATTGGTGATTTTTTGTTAGAAGCTGCCCCAGCCGGAATGGAAGAAACAAGTGCGAATCGATTTTTGAAAAACGAAGAGCATTCGGATTCTATAGGAATAACAATAGCGATCATGATCGATGTGAATTACTGACTCTGGAAATTGATTTCCTAGAGTCAGTTTGAAGCTCGATAGGAAACGAGACCTGGGGCTCGTTCCGGTATAGCTATTGTTGTTCCTATGAAGACATCCGAAAGTGCTCGTAGTTTTTCAAAACAGCACAAAACCCCTTATTGTTTCTCCCATTCCAGCCGAAGGCTCACCCAATTTCTGCACAAAAAATATCACCAAAATATTACAGAAACCGTTTTTATGTTACGAAATAAAAAAGTTTCCTAAAAATCTATAAAATACAAGAATAAAAAGCTAAATTCTGCTATACTAGAATAGAATTCTTACAGCCAAGTCTGTAGAAGAATTATCTAAGGAGGAAACAGTGTGGTTGCATTAAATTTTAAAGCACAAAATATCGGAATTGACTTAGGCACAGCTAACACGATTGTTTATCTAGAAGATGAGGGAATCGTCACACGTGAACCTTCCGTGGTTGCAAAAAATATCGTTACAGAAGAAATTATCGCAGTAGGAAAATCTGCATTTGAAATGATTGGTAGAACACCAGAAAATATCGTGGCATTACGCCCAATGAAAGATGGCGTAATCGCTGACTACAATACAACGACAGCAATGTTGAAATACTTCATTCAGTCGATTGTGGGCCGCTCATTCTTTAAACCAGTGGTCATTATTTGTGTGCCAAGTGGCATTACAGACGTTGAAAAGAGAGCCGTTTTAGACGCGACAAAATATGCAGGAGCAAAAGAAGCATACGTGGTTGAAGAACCATTCGCTGCGGCGGTTGGGGCAGGACTTCCTGTCACAGATCCAACTGGAAGCATGATTGTCGATATCGGTGGCGGTACGACAGACGTGGCGACGATTTCGCTTGGTGGAATCGTGAATAGTCGTTCGATTCGTGTCGGAGGAGACGAGTTAAACGAGGCTATTATTCAGCATGTTCGTAAGACGTATAATTTACTGATTGGGGAACGTACGGCTGAAGAATTAAAAATTATGTTAGGTTCAGCTTCCGTTGAAAAAGCACAAGGAAGCATGCAAGTGCGTGGTCGTGACATGGTTACGGGATTGCCACGTGTTGTTGAAGTGCCTGCAAAAGAAATTGCAGTAGCGATGAGTGAAATTATTCATCAAATTTTAGACGCAGTAAAAGATGTATTGGAACAAACACCGCCAGAAATTTCTGCGGACGTTATTGATCATGGAATCGTGTTAACAGGTGGAGGCGCAATGCTTCGTCACCTTGCTGAGATGATTTCGAAGGAAACGCAAGTACCAGCCTTTGTGGCCAACGATCCACTCGATTGTGTGGCACTAGGAACAGGTGCAATTTTAGCAAATCCATCATTAATGAAAAAATAGAGTCCGTTGAAAAATAAAAATAAGAGGAGTGATGATGTGAATCCAATTTTTTCAAATAAGAAACTAATTGGTTGGGTAATCGGAATTATCATGGCTTTAGCATTAATCATGTATTCCATTACTTACGGCAGTAATATCGTGACTCAAGGTGTTAATGATGTAACCAATATTCTTGGAAGATTAGTCTCTTATCCAGCAAATAGTATTAATGATTTTATCGATAGCGTGAGTGATTTATCAAATACGTATCAAGAAAATCAATCGTTAAAACAAAAAATCGATACCATTCATGAATTAGAAGTTCAATTGAGTGAGTTAAAACGTGATAACCAAAAAATGAAGGAAACGCTCAAGTTGCAAGATACGCTGAACGATTATACGTTAGTGAATGCGACAGTTATTGCGCGTAATCCAGATACATGGCGTGATGTCATTACGATTAATAAAGGGTCGAATGACGGTATCCAACCACAAATGTCTGTTATGAGTGATAATGGACTTGTTGGGAAAGTTATGGACGTGAATCCAACGAGTGCACGTGTAGCGCTATTATCGAATGCCGATAATACATTAGTGCGTGTAGCGGCGATGATTCAAAACGAAAAAGAACCAATCTACGGAACAATCACTGGCTATGATGATAAAACGAATATGTTAGTGATGAGCCAAATTCAAGCAACTCAAGATATCAAAGTTGGGGATAAAGTCGTGACAAGTGGTCTCGGTGGTATTTCTCCAAACTCACTATATATCGGAACCGTTGAAGAAGTAGCGATGGACCGTTTTGGCTTGTATAAAGAAGTGAAAATTCGTCCAGCAGCGGATACGAATGACGTTCGTTATGTGACGGTTGTTATTCGTACAAGCGAAAGTGAGGGGCAATAATGCGCGTCTCAAAAAGAGTTTACTGGGTGTTATTTGTTTATATCCTTGCTTTCTTAGCCGATGGAGTGTTAACGAATCATTTTTCGAAACTATTTCTCTTCTCAGGCTATAGCTTAACCCCTCGAACGATTATTATCGCAGTCGTGATGTTAAACTTCATGATTGACCAAAAGTCGATGTTCTGGTTTACAGTCGTTGCAGGATTTTTAGTGGACAGTTACTACTCAGGCGTCCTTGGTGTTTATATGGCGATGTTTGCAGTGATTGTACGAATCATTAATTTGGTTCGCCCGAACATCCTTCAAAATCCATTTACATTAGGGCTAGCATTAGTGTTCTTCCTAAGCTTCACCGAAGTCTCTGTTTACTTCGTGTATGCCTTACGAGGAGTCGCAAGCATGGATTGGAACGAGTTCTTAGTAGTAAGACTCGGGGCAACCTTAATGTTAAACATCGTGATTTACTATATTTTATATCTCCCGCTTCGCAATTTTGCGAGATGGGTGAACTCAACTCCGGTCGTTAGTCCACATGACTTAATGAACCATCGTAGAGCATAATGTGAGAAAGGTTTGGCTGTTTGTGGCCAAGCCTTTTTGATTACACGTTAATAGTACTGACAAAGGCGATAGATATGGTATAATAAAGAGAATTAGTGTCAAGAGAAAGAGGAATTGAATGAAGAGAGCAACATTTTTAAAAGCAAGTCTAATCTCGAAAGGAATCATTGCGACCTGTGCGATTGTCGGTTTTCTAATGCAGATGACGCTTCATGGGTGGCATGGACTTCGTTATTACACGAATCAATCGAATTTACTTGTTGGCGTGTTTATGGTGTACTTGCTCTTCAAATACCGCAAGAGTGGCCATTGGAGTAAAATGGATCTTCGCTTAAAAGGCGGCGTGACGGTAGCGATTCTTCTAACAGGCTTGGTGTATCACTTTATGTTAGCACCGCAAAAGACAGCCGAAGAGTTCTGGACGATTGAGAATTTCTTGTCGCACTATATTGTGCCATTTGGAACCTTGTTGGATTGCATCGTGTTTGATAAAGGGCATTGCTACAAGTGGTATGATCCATTTATTTGGACGCTATTGCCGCTTACCTATGCGATTGTGTCTGTGGCGATTGCACTCATCACACGTATACCGATTGGAAATAACAAAGACGGCCCATTTCCGTACTTCTTCTTGAATGTGGATAAATACGGATTTATCGGTGTCTTACAATATAGCTTAGGATTAGCCGTTGCCTTTTTAATTGGCTCATATATTCTTTTAGTATTTAAAAATGGATTTAAAACGAAGGAACGTTTATAAGAGAGGAGACTTTCATGGTTCGAGATATTGGAATCGACTTAGGAACAGCGAATATTTTAGTGTTCTTAAAAGATCGTGGAATTATTTTAAATGAACCGTCACTAGTTGCGCTAGATGAGCGTAATGGCGACGTGATTGCAGTTGGTGAACGTGCGTACCAAATGGTGGGCCGTACGCCAAAAGAAATCAATGTGCACCATCCGTTAAAAGGTGGAGTAATTGCGGATATCGCAGTTACAGAACAGTTGCTTGAATTATTCATGAAAAAATTAAACTTAAATAGTTGGTTTTCAAAACCAGATATTTTAATTTGTACGCCAACTAATATTACGACGGTGGAGCAAAAAGCCATTATTCAAGCGGCGATTAAATGCGGTGGACGCAATATTTACTTAGAGGAAGAACCAAAAGTGGCCGCAGTCGGCGTTGGACTGGATATCTTCTCTCCAATTGGAAACATGGTCATCGATATCGGTGGCGGAACAAGTGATATTGCCGTTCTTTCAATGGGCTCAACGGTCACAAGCCGTTCGATTAAATTGGCCGGCGACAATATGGATTTTGCCATTTCGGAATATATTAAAGACAAATATCAACTCATTATCGGGGAGCGTACAGCCGAAGAGATTAAAATGAATCTTGGTAGTGCGATTGAAGTGGAAAATGAATCGGATATGATTGTCAAAGGTCGCGATATGACGACAGGATTGCCGAAGACCGTTACCATTTATACGAATGAAATTTATCATTGCTTAAAAGAAATGCTCGATACGATTGGCGAAGAAGCTAGACTCGTACTCGAAGCGACGCCACCAGAACTTGCAGGCGATATTATCGAACGCGGTGTGATGGTGACTGGGGGAGGAGCGCTCATCCAAGGAATCGACCGTATGCTTTCTGAAAAGCTACAAATTCCAGTGATGATTGCTGAGAACCCGTTGCAAAGTGTTGCGATTGGAACAGGAATTCTATTAAACCGCATTAAAGCAGATCGTGGTATTTTCTCAGGACTAAGAAGACTCTTTAGCTCGAAGAAAGTCGTAATGAACCCAACTGCGAATATGATTGATGATGAAAGGAAAGAAGAAGCATGAAGCAAGAATTGAAAAATAGTGGTCACTTATTATTGACGGCGCTACTCCGTGTCTTAATTTTCGTGATTATCGCAGTCATCTTATTTGCACTTGGCTTAATGGTTGGATATGCCGTTTTAGGTGAAGGGCACAACCCGTTTGATATTTTCTCAAAAGAAGTATGGGATAAGATTTTCAACTTTATTAACTAATAAGCAGATAGATTGACCTTTGTTGACTATTGCAGTAGACTAAAACAAAATAAAATTTGGAGGAAGACTTATGAATTTAATTCCAACAGTTATCGAGCAATCTTCTCGCGGAGAACGTGCTTATGATATTTACTCACGTTTATTAAAAGACCGTATTATTATGGTGAGTGGACCTGTTCACGACGATATGGCCAATGCGATTATCGCGCAATTACTATTCTTAGATGCACAAGATCCTGAGAAAGATATTTACATGTATATTAACTCTCCAGGAGGAAGCGTAACGGCAGGTTTAGCCATCTACGATACAATGAACTTCATTAAAGCAGACGTTCAAACCATCGCAATGGGGCTGGCAGCGTCAATGGGTTCATTCCTATTAACAGCTGGAGCAAAAGGCAAACGTTACGCATTGCCAAACGCTGAAATCTTAATCCACCAACCTTTAGGAGGAGCGCAAGGGCAAGCGACAGAAATCGAAATCGCAGCGCGTCAAATCCTAAAAACACGTGAACGTTTAAATAAAATCTTGGCAAAACAAACAGGCCAAAAATTATCACGTATCGAAAAAGATACAGATCGTGATAACTACATGACTGCACAAGAAGCCTTAGAATATGGCTTAATTGATGCGATTATGGAAAGTTCAAAAGAAATGAAATAATCGAAATGAAAAACACCTTCAGTATCATAATGATTACTGAAGGTGTTTTTGTCATTTCTGTTTCTGAATATTTATGACGAAAAGTATTATTTTTATGTGAAATATTTCATTTAGTATTTATTAAGATTTCTGAAAGCGTTACAATAATTATTGTAAAAGGAATAACAAAATAGAAAAGGTGAGGAAAATGAAAAAAAGTTTAAACGTTCTTTTACTAAGTATATTCTCGATTCTACTTTTATTCGGTTGTTCAACAGCCAAGCAAAGTGGAAAATTTGAAGGAGTGGGAACTGGTAAGCACGGCGAGATTAAAGTTGCTGTGACAATCACAGACGCAAAAATAACCAATATTGAGGTTATAGAACAAGGTGAAAACAAAGGCTTATCTGAACCTGTTTATGAAGATCTAAAGGAAGCCATTATCGCTCAAAACTCTGCTGATGTAGATGTCGTATCAGGAGCGAGTGCAACAAGCGAAGGGTACTTGGCAGCAGTCAAAGATGCTATTACGAAATCAGGAATTAAACTTGTAGCTTCAAAACAAACAAAAACGAAGAAAAGTGAACTTCCAGCTGAGCAAACGTTCGATGTTGTCATCGTTGGTTCAGGTGGTGCCGGACTTAGTGCCGCAATTGAAGCTGCTAAAGCAGGAAAATCAGTCGCAATCGTTGAAAAAATGCCAACGGTCGGCGGTAATACTCTGATTTCTGGTGGGGAAATGAATGCACCTGGTAACTGGGTACAAAAGAATCTTGGGATTACTGGAGACTCTGTAGAAGCATACTATAATGATACGATGAAGGGTGGAGATAATATTGGGGACCCTAAACTCGTTCATTTAATGGCAGAAAAAGCATTGGAATCAGCAGAATGGTTAAGAGATGATGTTCATGTTGAGTTCTTATCAGACCAATTATTCCAATTCGGTGGACATTCATTTAAACGTGCATTGATTCCTAAGGGACATACTGGTGCGGAATTAGTGTCTAAATTAAAAGCAAAAGCTGAAGAACTTGGCGTTAAAATCTTCTTGAACGTAAAAGCAGAAGAATTAATTCAAGATGCAAACGGTCGTGTGACAGGTGTGAAAGCAACTGACAAGACTAAAAAAGAAGTGAAATTCCTTGCTACTAATGGAGTGGTATTAACAACAGGTGGGTTCGGTTCAAATATCGAAATGCGTAAACAATACAATAAGGAATATGACGAACGCTATAAATCAACTGATACTGTCGGTACTACAGGGGATGGGATTGTAATGGCTCAAAAAGCAGGAGCAGCACTAAAAAACATGGAATATATCCAAACATATCCAATCGCAAATCCGAAGACAGGTATGATTTCCCTTTTGGCAGATACACGTTTTGACGGAGCGATACTTGTGAACCAAGAAGGAAAACGATTTGTAGAAGAATTAGACCGTCGTGACGTTATTTCGAAGGCGATTTTAGCGCAAACAGGTGGATACACTTACCAAATCTGGAACGATAAGATTGATGCGATTTCGAAAACAAAAGAAGCGCATAAAGCAGAGTATGATGAGTTGATTCGTGAAGGCTTGTTAGTGAAAGCTGATACGATTGAAGAAGCTGCAAAATTCTTCGATATCGATATCAATAACTTGAAAGAAACCATCGCAAAAGTTAATGAATATGCGAAAAATAAAGATGACAAAGATTTCCATCACCGTGGTGGTTTAGTATCTCTTGAAGAAGGTCCTTACTACATTCAAAAAGCCGTTCCTTCTGTTCACCATACAATGGGTGGATTAGTGATTAATGAAAAAGCAGAAGTATTGAATGATAAAGGAGAAGCAATCCCAGGGCTATATGCTGCTGGTGAATTAACAGGGGTTATCCAAGGGAAGAACCGTCTTGGAGGAAATGCGATTACGGATATTATCACTTTTGGACGTATTGCTGGGAAAGAAGTTAGTCATTAATCATTGACCAATTTATAGAAAAAAGAAATCTAAGTTAACAGGTTTCTTTTGGGAGTAAGGCCAGGGGAGTTTAAACGCACTTGGTCTTTCTCCCTTTTTAAATGAACATTCCAGGGGAAAAACAAGTTTAATCCCCCTACTTAATTTGAACTGTAAATGCTTTTCAATCATCGAAGTTTTTTCGCGTTATATCTTCCTTTTTACTCTTGGAAGCGGTACAATGGGAATGTATTATTTGTAAATTGCTAAAGGAGAAAAAGGAATGACAGTAGTAGAAAATCCATTAAAGGATGCCAAAGTGGCGTATGAATATTATGAACTACCAGGGGAGCTAGTTGATATTCAGCCTTTAGGGAATGGATTAATTAACAAAACTTATCAAATCACTCATACACAAGAAAATAAAGAAAAGCAATATGTATTGCAAGCGATTAATCATCATATTTTTCCAAATGTACGTGGATTAATGGAAAATATCGAGAAAGTAACAAGCTATCTGCGTGAAAAATATGAAGCAGAAGGACGCGACGCTTCTCGTGAAACGCTACGTGTAATTCGCACTAAAGATGGACATTTAACGGCAAACTTGGATAATGGATCTTACTGGCGAATTTATGATTCAGTGGAAAACAGTTATTCATTAGATAAAGTAGAAAATCCGCAACAATTTTATATTACTGCAAAAGCATTTGGACGATTTGCTTATGATTTAAATGACTTCGATGCAAGCCAGTTAGTAGAAGTGATTCCACAATTCCACGATACTCGAAATCGTTATCGCCAATTAGAAGAAGCAATCCGAGAAGATCGTATAGGAAGAGTAAAAGAGGTTCAAGCAGAGATCGACTTTATCCAAAGTCGTAAGGCTGATTGCTTCTTACTATATGATTTGTTAGATGAAGGCGTATTGCCACTTCGAGTAACGCATAATGATACAAAATTAAATAATATTATGTTCGATAGCCAAACGAAAGAGCCACTATGTATTGTGGATTTAGATACCGTAATGCCAGGGCTAGTATTATTTGATTTTGGGGATTCTATTCGTTTTGGAGCGAACGATTGTGCCGAGGACGAACCAGATTTATCAAAAGTGAACTTTGATTTCGACTTATACGAAACATATGTGAAAGGCTTTATCGAAGGAACAAGCGGAATCTTAACCGAAGCCGAACTCGAATACTTACCTTGGGGTGCTCGCGTGATTACGCTGGAACAAGGGATTCGTTTCTTGACGGACTATATCAATGGCGATGTCTACTACCAAACCAATCGTCCAGGACAAAATCTGGACCGCGCACGTACACAATTAAAATTAGTACAAGATATGGAAAATAGTTGGGACCAAATGGTTCAAGCCGTCCAAAATATGAAATAAAAACAAAGCCTCTTCAGAAGAGAACTGAAGAGGTTTTTTTGTACTGCAAAAACTATATATATAAATTAGAACGATTCAAAACACAATATATTGTGTTTTAGGGGTTGATTTTTAAATTCAGCATGATAAAATAGATTCGAGAGTTTTAAGGAGGGATTGTGATGTGTGTACAAGAATTGAAGACCTTATTAGTCACTAAAAGAGATGGTCGGGAAGTTGAATTTCAAAAGGAGAAAATCGAACGAGCAATCTTTAAAGCAGAGACAGAGTTAAATGGAGAGATGGATGCTAAAAGAGAAGCGGAATTGAATCGAATCGTAGACGAAGTTCTCCAAGAAATTTCTAGAAGATTTAGTGAGACTATTCAAATTTATGAAATTCAAAGTATTATTGAACATTTTTTAATTGAAGATGGGGAATCTGAATTAGCACAAGCATATATTTCATACAGAGTGGATCGTGATTTACGTAGAAAAAATCAACTGGATTTCCAATGGGCACTATCTCGATTAACGAATAAAGATGCAAGTGTGGTTAATGAAAATGCGAATAAGGATAGTAAAGTTTTTAATACGCAAAGGGATCTAACGGCGGGTACAGTTGGAAAAATTATTGGTTTAAAACTATTACCCCCTCATGTTGCCAATGCGCATTTAAAAGGGGATATTCATTATCATGATTTAGACTATCATCCATATATGCCACTGACCAATTGTTGCTTAATTGATTTTGAACATATGTTAGGACTTGGATTCAAGATTGGAAATGCCGAGGTAGAATCTCCAAAATCGATTCAAACAGCAACTGCTCAAATGGCTCAAATCATTGCGAATGTCGCAAGTAGCCAATATGGAGGATGTTCAGCCAATCGTGTTGATGAATTATTGGCCCCTTATGCGGAATTAAACTATCAAAAACATTTGGCAGATGCAAAAGAGTGGATTGATGGAGCGGACCGTCAAGAAGCTTTTGCGATGAAAAAAACGGAAAAAGATATTTATGATGCGATGCAGTCATTAGAATATGAAATCAATACACTCTATACTTCTCAAGGCCAAACCCCTTTTACAACTTTGGGATTTGGCCTTGGAACGAGTCGCTTTGAACGTTGTATTCAAAAAGCAATCCTGCAAGTGAGAATGGAAGGGATTGGCAAAGAAAAGAGAACAGCAATTTTCCCTAAATTAGTATTCACGCTAAAACGTGGAGTGAACTTAGAAGAAACCGATCCAAACTATGATGTAAAACAGTTAGCATTAGAATGTGCAACAAAAAGAATGTATCCAGATGTATTGAACTATGATCAAATCGTTCGATTAACCGGAAGTTTTAAAGTGCCGATGGGATGCCGTTCGTTCTTACAAGGATGGAAGGATGAAAATGGGCAAGAAGTGAACGATGGTCGAATGAATTTAGGGGTTGTTACTTTGAATATTCCTCGAATTGCGCTAGAAGCGGAAGGGTCAATTGACAAATTCTGGGAAATTTTCGAAGAGAAACTAGCAATTTGTAAGGATGCATTAACGTACCGCGTTGAACGCTGTAAGGAAGCGCAAAGAGATAATGCGCCTGTGTTGTATCATTATGGAGCGTTTGGACAACGGTTGAAGGATGGGGAAGAAGTGGATCTTCTCTTTAGAAATCGTCGTGCAACTGTTTCTTTAGGATATATTGGACTTTATGAAGCGGCAACAGCATTCTTTGGTCCAAACTGGGAAACAAACCCAGAGGCGAAGGAATTTACTCTAGAGATTGTAAAAGCGTTGAAGGCGCATACGGATGCATGGGGTGACGAATACGGTTATCATTTCAGTGTTTATGCGACTCCAAGTGAAAGCTTGACTGATCGTTTCTGCAAACTCGATATCGAAAAATTTGGTTTGGTACCGGATATTACGGAGAAAGAGTATTATACGAATAGCTTCCATTACGATGTACGTAAAAATCCAACACCATTTGAAAAAATTGATTTTGAAAAAGATTATCCCGTATTTTCTTCGGGAGGATTTATTCACTACTGTGAGTATCCTGTTCTTCGACAAAATCCAAAAGCTTTAGAAGCCGTATGGGACTATGCATATGATAGAGTGGGATATCTTGGAACGAATACCCCAATTGATCATTGTTATAAATGTGGATACGATGGTGAATTTACGCCAACTTCTAAAGGATTTGAATGTCCACAATGTAAAAACCATGATCCACAAACATGTGATGTCGTAAAACGAACTTGCGGATACCTTGGAAACCCTCAAGCGCGTCCAATGGTACATGGACGTCATGTGGAAATTTCTTCTCGTGTAAAACATATGCCGAAACTCAAAGAACGTTACGCTTTAGGAGTGATGGAGGATGAATAATCCAAAACCAAAGGAGTGGACGAGTGAGCAATATTCTAAAGGAAAAATTGCCAGTTACAAACCGTATAATTTTGTCGATGGAGAAGGGGTACGCTGTTCACTGTATGTGAGTGGCTGCCTCTTTGCCTGTGAAGGCTGCTATAATGTAATCGCTCAAAATTTTAATTACGGAATACCATATACGAAAGAGTTAGAAGAGCAAATTGTTTCAGATATTGGAGCTTCTTATTGCCAGGGATTGACGCTTCTGGGTGGAGAGCCTTTTTTGAATACAGGAGTTTGTCTATCTTTAGTAAAGGCACTACGAAAAGCTTACGGAAATACCAAGGATATTTGGTCTTGGACAGGATATACTTGGGAAGAGCTGATGCAAGAAACAGAAGATAAGTTAGAATTATTAAGCTTGATTGATATTTTGGTAGATGGACGATTTGAACTCGCTAAAAAAGATTTGACCTTGCAATTTAGGGGAAGCAGTAATCAGCGCATTATTGATGTACAGTCTTCTCTTAAAACTGGGGAAGTGGTCTTGTGGTCGGGGTTATGGAATTCTTAGGAATTGTTCAAATTTCTGACAAATGATGGTAAATTTGTTAAAATATAGGAATGAATCATAATGAAGGAGACGACAAACGGATGGCGATTAAGGGACTTGGTATGGACGCGGTAGAATTGTCACGCATTGAAAAAATCGTAGCAGAACCTAAATCTTTTTTGGGAAAAGTGTTAACACCAAAAGAGTTGGAAAAATATCATACACTCCCTTTTAAACGGAAAGTGGAATTCCTTGCGGGACGATTTGCAGCTAAAGAAGCTTATGCTAAAGCACTTGGGACTGGAATTGGACAGCATGTTTCATTTCAAGATATTGAAGTATTGAATGATGCCACAGGAAAACCAGTTCTTGTATGTGAACGCTATTCTCATCAAACGTGGATATCGATTACGCATACGAGTCATGATGCCTATGCCGTTGTCGTACTTGAATCCAATTAAAAAAAGGAATGAATCATCATGTTAGAAGCAATCCATCGAAACACGAGAGTTGTAGTGGATTTATCGATTATTAAACAAAATATTTCTAAACTAAAGTCTAAATTAAACCCCTCCAAACAAGTCTATGCAGTTGTAAAGGCAAATGCATATGGGCATGGTATGATTCCTGTTGCTAAAGCTGCTTTAGAAGCAGGGGTTCAGGGATTTTGTGTCGCAAATGTAGATGAGGCTTTGGCTTTAAGAGAAGCAGGGATTATGGAACCCATCTTAATCCTTGGATTAAGCCGAGTTGAAGATGCGCCACTATTAGCAAGTAATCACATTACTGCTGCGGTCGACTCTGTAGAATGGCTCAAAGAAGCTGCGCCACTATTAAAGGAGACACCCTTAAAAGTACATGTTGCTGTAGATTCGGGAATGGGTCGTATTGGCGTCGTGAACGAAAAAGAATTAACGGAAGTTGAGGCTGTTTTACGAAACGGTCCATTCGAGTTCGAAGGAATGTTTACCCATTTTGCAACAGCGGATGAAGAAGACACCGCACATTTAACAAAACAAGAAGAAAAATTCAATGGTATGATTGGAGAGTTGGAAGAAAGACCTCCTCACATTCATTGCTCTAATTCAGCTTATGCAATATGGCATAGTGCTGGAGATAGTGATATTATCCGTTACGGTATCGGCTTGTATGGCATTAATCCTTCTAATGGAGACTTATGCGTTGAAGATGAAGAACATCTAACCCCAGCCCTGCAATGGGAAACCGAGATGGTCAAGGTGAAGAAGCTGGAAATTGGGGATACGGTGAGTTATGGGGCAACCTATACAGCTAGAGAGTCTCAATGGGTGGCTACCTTACCAGTAGGATATGCGGATGGTTATATTCGCGCCTACAATAAAGGAGAGGTCATTGTAGATGGAGTTCGCTGTCCTATTATTGGAAGAGTATGTATGGATCAATGTATGATTCGTTTGCCTCATGAATATCCAGTTGGAACAAAGGTGACTCTTCTAGGGAAAAACAAAGAAGAGGAAATTACAGCAATTGAATTAGCTAAACGTGCAGATACAATTGCTTATGAAGTCATTTGTATGATCTCTGATCGCGTGAAAAGGGAGTATATCAATGGTTGATAAAATCTTAAGAGGGGATGTCTTTTTAGCAGATTTGTCTCCAGTGATTGGTAGTGAGCAGGGTGGGAAACGCCCCGTTCTCATCATTCAAAATGATGTTGGAAATCACTTTAGCACAACTGTTATTGTAGCAGCCATAACAGCTAAGAATACAAAAGCGAACATCCCAACGCATATTGAAATCAAAAAAGACCAATTTGGGTTCGAACGAGACTCCGTTGTCTTACTTGAACAATTGCGAACGATTGACAAAATTCGAATTCTTGAGAAAATTACTCAAGTAGATGCAGAATTTATGCAAACTATTAACGAAGGACTGAAAGTGAGTCTGGGATTGGAATAAGGAAAGCCCTCTGATGAAAATTTAGAGGGCTGTTTTGCTAAACGGTTGTCTGATGAAATACGAATTTCTTTGGAAAATCCCCTTGATTTACCATGGGGATGGTAGTATACTGATTAAGTACCTTAAGTACAAAT
>ERZ772962.516-NODE-516-length-21469-cov-10.833147_pt1 | contig 21469 bp, 20 predicted proteins | sample MGYA00580676_ERZ772962 | MGnify/ENA primary metagenome ERZ772962 (study PRJEB29015, sample SAMEA2738049) | human oral metagenome | biome: human oral; feature: human-associated habitat; material: saliva | place: China | collected 2230 ...
GCGCTGAGCGGGACACACCGGCAGCTTCTCCGACAGCACGCAGTGTCACCGCCTCAGGCCCACCATCTTCGAGCAGTCTTGAGGCTGCATCAAGGATGGCGGCGCGAGTTGGGGCTGAATCACGAGGGCTCATCGAACTAAGCATACCCACCCCACATGTTGACAATGTCAACTTCGAAGTTATACTGACACTGTCAACATAAATTTTGAGAGGAGCCACTCATGACCGACTTCACCAAGACCGACAGCAACTTCGACGCCATATACCTGAGGACCTGGACTGAGCCCGATGCCGATAAGCGCCGTGCGCTTATCGAGCGGGTGTGGTCACCCCAGGGCTCGCTGCACATCTCCTCACCTCAGTTGTCCATCACCGGAACCGGCAACATCACAGCACACATCGAACACGTTCACCAGGACCGCATCGCAAGCCAGGGTCTGACGTTTACATATGACCAGCACTTGGAGTCCGGCGACGCGTTACTGCTGCGCTGGTCAATGACCGCGCCGAACGGCGAGGTCGTCGGGCGCGGAGTCGACACCGTTTTCCGGGATGCCGAAGGCAAGGTGACGCGCGCCTACATGTTCATGGGCGTGAACTGATCCGAGCACTCACTGGCAGACTCAGTCTGCTTCCGCGCACGTGAGGCAACCGCACGCTCGGATCGCGCCTGGCGATCGGCGGGATCTCTCCAGCGGGGGGAGCGCCTGCATCAAGAACCCGTGCGACCTGCTGCCGGGTTGCGTCGCGCTTTGATGGCACGACGCTGCTTCTCAGGAAGATCATGTGCGGAGGAGAGAATCTGACGGAGGTTCATCCGAAAAGGTCTCAGGGTGAGGTACTGGTTGAGCGTGCCTTCACCGAGGAGTCCAGAGTTCACTAGGGCCTCCAACTCGTCAGCGCTCACAGGGATGACCGGTAGGCTTGCGGATGCTAAGTGGTCCATCATCGCTTCCAAGAGTTCGCGAAAACCGCTCAAGAGCGACTCCGGTCTGCGGTACGGTTTTGTACCGTGACTATCACGACCTGATATAGCCCTAGCTACCGTCGGAAAATGTCTTGATGATTTTCTTGCAGGGAAAGACATCTCTGGAACCTGGAACCCACATACCCAATGCTGGGAAAGTAGGTCGGATGAAACTGTCCGTTACTGCGGTGGCAACCTAGTCAGTGTTAATTCTCTGTGAGTGTATAACCGCAATAGAGTTAGAGATCAACGCCAGGACCGCCTTTCGGAAGTAGAGGTGGGTGAACGTCTAATAAACTGCACTGAAACCCAGGCAATGGTTATGAGGCAACCAGATACGAGGGGGATGGCTGCTAAGCCTACATGGTCAAATAGGAATCCACCGATAGCAGCACCAATTCCAGCACCACCATACATGCCACTGATTCCTAACGATGCGGCAAGCATTGCTCGATCTGGATCAGCCGCAATAAGGCTTGCTTGCATGGCTGGACTCAGCGCCCATGCAAATACTGACCAGCAGGCGATCAGCATAAAGAATGCTATTCCGTAGGTGCCTTTGGATAAAAGGAAGGTACCGATAAAACCCAGTGATACGGCATGACCACCAATGATGATGGAGCGTGCAGCCCGATGACCTGCGCGATCAGTGAGGATTCCACCTAAGAAAACAGCCACTACACCAACTACACCAACTAATAAAAGCGTCCTAGTTACGTTGCTTGGAGATTCGTCAAGTCCGACTTCGACAATTGAACCAAGATAGCTGTAAAACGTGAGGCCACCTGCTCCATTGAGGAACATTGCGATTACAAGCAGGATCACGTCACGGTTGTATATGGGACTGAGTCGTTCCGAAAATGAAGTAGTAGTACCGCCCGGTACATGTGGGGTCAAAGCTGCTGATAAGAGGGTAACAGTGGCTGTCACCAGTGCAATAACTAGAAAAGTACCTCGCCATGACCAAATGTCGCCAACCCAGACACCGAAGGGGACACCGGTGAACAATGCAACAGTTAAGCCAGCTGTGACGATTGATAGGAATTTGCCTTCACGTCCAGAAGGAGCGCGACTGCCTGCGATGGCCATGGCGGTTGGGCTTACTGCGCTGGCTGATATGCCTGCGATAACTCGGAGTACCAGAGCAAGCCAGAGACTATTTACCACAACCATTAACCCATTGGCGATCGCGAATATAAGTAGTCCGCCAACTAGGACTTTTTTCTTGTCATATTTATCTGTGGCCACTGCGATGACTGGTGATGCAATGCAAAATGCTAACGCAAACGCTGTGACCAATAATCCAACATGACCAGTGGTAGTACCTAGGTCGGATGCGATGGCAGGCAAGATGCCAGAGATGACAAATTCGTCAGTCCCTAACGCAAGTGTGGCTGCGAACAGCAGGAAAAGCCAGCTGGGGTACAAAATTTTGCCCGTCATAAGCATAATAGCAGCTCCTCTCTATTATTCGATATTCGACGAACATAGAATAATAGGATACAAGGTACGCTATCTGTATGGCGCATGCAACTCACCCCAACGTTGAGGATGTCACTCTTCCAGAAGTAATGAACGCAATGTCCGATCCAATTCGCCTAGGACTCATCAAACTGCTGAGCGACGGAGAGGAACGTGCTTGGGGACAGTTAGATGCGCCAGTAGCTCCCAGTACGTTGAGCTATCATCTAAAAATCCTGCGTAGTGCGGGTATTACGCGGACAAGAATGGAAGGGACGCGCTGCTTTGTGCGACTGAGGAGTGAAGACCTTAACGCACGATTCCCTGGTTTGTTAGATACCACCGTGCGGTTGGCAACAAACTCTGATTCAGGCTTGACTGAGATTGGTTTGAAAGAAGAGTAACTAGATATAACCTGCACCAATGCCATAACCCGACCCCATATGTACACTCAATCGACATATCCCCCGAATATGTCGATTTTTCCGTCCAAAATCGACATATCACTGCATCGCCGCTGGTCTAGGGCGCGGTGAGAACGTCGAGTGCGCGTTGGTTGATGAATACCTTCTGCCGTCCGTGCTTCACTTCGACGAGGATCCCAAGATCCGCGAGAGTGCTCAGCCAGTGTGCGGCTGTCTGACGTTTTGCCAGGCCAGCCTCCTCAATGTTTTTGATACGGATGTAGGGGTGAGTGAACAGGAGTTCTGCGAGTTCCTTGGCCGGGCTGATGCCAGCTTTTTCGCGAAGCTCAGAGGCTGTCTGGTCTTGTAGTCGCCAAAGTTTCTCAATAAGCGTCGACGCAGTGCGCGCAGATTCTTCAATACCTTTGACAAGGAAGATGATCCATTCTTCCCATGCCCCTTCAGTGGTGACGGCGCGTAAAAGCCTGTAGTAGTCGGCCTTGTTGTTCACAATGTAGCCGGATAGATACAAAACTGGTAGGCGAAGTAGCCCTTCTTGCACCAAGAGCAAGATGTTGAGAATGCGTCCTGTTCGCCCATTACCGTCATAGAACGGGTGGATGGCTTCAAACTGGTAATGCAGCAGTGCCAACAAAACAAGCGGGTCAAGTCCATGGTCAGAGTAGATGAAGCGTTCCCATTGGCTTAGGTGCTGTTCAATGATCTCTTTACCTTCCGGCGGGGTATAGAACTTGATTTTTTTTACCGGATCGCCAATGTACGTGCCAGGCATGGATCGCACCACTGCAGGTGCGTCTTGCAGGGCGGAACAGACCTGCTGCGCGGTGTGGATTGATAGTGGACGTGTTGCTAAAGATTCCACACCTAAGTGAAGTGCCTTGTTGTATCGCAGAGCTTCTTTGGTCGCGGGTGTCGGTTCGGCGTCCACTGCATAGGCGGCGCGGAAAAGCTCGTCGTTGGTGGTCACAATGTTTTCAATTTCGCTGGAGGCTTGGGCTTCTCGTAGCGGAATTGTTGAGGTGATAATGGCCGGGTTAGGAATGAGACGACATGCAGAATCCAGTGCGCCAAGTTCTTTATTGGCAGAGATGACGGCCTTGAGTACCGCGACAGTTTCTACTTCGTCACGCGGCGGTAGTGGCGGCAGGTTGTTGTACGGGACATTTGGGTCGAACGGGCTGTGGTCGCTCATGTCTAGAGAATAAACATATCCCCCGAATATGTCGATTTTTCCGCCCAAAATCGACATATCACTGCATCGCCGCTGCTAGAGCGGCTCTTTGAATCTACTCTTCGTCGCTATCTTCAGGCGTCTGGGTGGTGTAGACCAGCCGTGATTCGACGTAGTCGTCGCGGGAGTGTTCTTCCACGCGGGGCGGCTCGGTGCCGGGTTCTTCAGCGGTGCTGCGTGCCCACCAGTAGTAGATACCACCTGCGATCCCCGCGAAGAGGGTGCCAAACAAGGCGAACTTGCCTAGTTTGCCGACTTTGCGGCAGCACTTTTTCTTTCCTGCCTTTTTGGCTGCGCGCTTTTCCAGCTTTGCGGCTTTGCGGCGAGCTGCGCGGGACAGTTTTTTGCCAGTGGCGCTGGTTTCCTTGACGAGTTCTTGGCGGCGATTGTTCAGTTCTTCACCAATGTCACCTGCGATTTCGCGGACGTTAGCGCGGAGGGAGTGGTAGGTGTTCGCGGCGTCGTTAAGCACCTCGGAGGTGGCATCGTAGGCTTCAGCGGTTTTGCGGTTGCGATAGTCCTTGAAGGTACGGTAGGCGGTTTTCCCGGTTTTGTAGGCGAGACGCACTGTTTGTGGAGTCATCCGTTGTCCTTTCGGTGGGTTTTCATCCAGGGTAGCGATATTTCCTTGCGGGTGACAGCAGGAGGGGTGTTCATTACGATGGTGTGCATGACAAAGAAAACCGCTACGGCGATTATGCACACCAATCGTGGTGATATTGCCATTGAGCTTTTTGGAAACCATGCCCCTGTGACTGTCGAGAATTTTGTTGGGTTGGCACAGGGCTCGAAGGAGTACCAGGCCCCGAATGCCGCTGGCAATGCTGAGGGTCCGTTCTATGACGGATCAATCTTCCACCGTGTCATTGATGGCTTCATGATCCAGGGCGGCGACCCCACCGGCACCGGTCGCGGTGGCCCCGGCTACCAGTTCGCCGACGAGTTCCACCCCGAGCTGAGCTTTGACCGTCCGTACCTGCTGGCCATGGCGAATGCTGGCCCCGGCACCAACGGTTCGCAGTTCTTCATCACTGTGAATGCGGACGCAACTCGTCACCTGACCAACCATCACACCATTTTCGGTGAGGTCACTGACCCAGAGTCCCAGAAAGTTGTGGACGCCATCGCCACAACCCCCACCGCTCCCGGTGACCGCCCGGTAGAGCCTGTGGTGATTGAAAGCATCGAAATCACTGAATAAAGCTTTCCGCACCTGTTGCGGCCCTGCTCGTTTATTGCTTATCGACGCTCGCTCGTTGTCAGCAATCCACAGCAGGGCCGCTGTTTTTATGCGTACCTAAAGGAGGAGATAGTGCGCGAAGTCAAAAGGGTGCTTCGCCGGTTGTTTAGGCAAGCACCCGCAACCTTTACCCTGTGCGCCGCCAACGTGGTGGTGTACCTGCTGACGGCAGTGCAATCCCTGTCGTTTCTACACAATCTTGATGAAAGCTCGCTGGCCCAGCATTGGGTGCTGTACCTGCCGGACATGGTGGACAGCATCGTCGGGCCGTTGCGTGCAGTGGGGGCGACATTCCTTCATGATGGACCAGCTCATCTGTTGTTTAACATCGTGATGATCTACCTGCTGGGCAGGGAAGTGGAAAAGAAAATAGGCCACGCGCTATTTTCCACAGTCTATTTTGCTGGGGGTGTGTCCGGCTCGGCGCTATCGGTGTGGTTGGATCCGCAGCATGCGGTAGTGGGGGCGTCGGGAAGCGCCTATGCGCTGATGGCGGTGTTCGCTGGGCTGGCAGCGAAACGGCGGGGGAGTACCGACCTCCGGGGAGCCATTACATTGATCCTGGTCAATCTAGGTTTCAGCGTGCTCAGCCCGGGAGTCTCGCTGGCCGGGCACGCTGGTGGATTGACAGCGGGGATTGTGATGGCGGTGGTGCTCACCATCGCCAGAACCATGCTCATGCGCTGGGGTGGTGTGCTGGCCGTGTTTGGGTCGGTAGTGGGGGCGTTGATGACACGCGTTATTGAGTTCGCGGATCAGTTTTCCACAGGGGGCCTGTGGAATTCACTGCACTAAATCCACTGGCCTGTGAGTAGTTACGGATCAGTTGTCCACCGCCCGTGGGGATATTTTGTTGATATATCCCCACCGGTAGGTTATCCACAGTAGTTATCCACATTGTGGACAATAGCAGGAGTGGTGCATACCAGCGGGCTATCTAAAACCCTGATGAAATAAGGGTTGTACGTGCAAAAACCGCTGGTTACTCGAACGTGTGACCGCGCAGCGAGACTAGTGCACAGGTTTATCCACAGGCTGTGGAAACGGTGTGAAAAGAGTATCCTGGGCAAAAATTCACATGTTCTTTCACAGCCTGTGGATAACTTTCCCCACACACGGTGAATTGTGGGTAATCCAGTTATCCACAAATTACCTGTGTGTAACTCGCTCAGCCTGTGGATAACTTTTGCGCTGAGCTCCTGGTATGCGCCCCGTCGCAGACCCTGATGCTTGCCTCTGTGGAGTGCCCTGTAGCACCCGTTATGAATTGCGTACTAGCATACGCATGTTTACTGCACCGGGTGGTAGCGACACGCCGACAATAGAAGCTTTTCTTACTAGATGTGCCTATGTCTAGGCACGAAAAAGCACCCCGTCCAGTGGTGGCGGGGTGCTTCAAAAAATATGTGTGGCTTAACGCCATCCCATGGTCATCAGCAGACCAATGATCAGAAGCGTGAAACCAATGAGGTAGTTCCATGCGCCCAGCTGCAGCATGAAGTCGATATCCGGGCCAGCAAGATAGTTGACCACCAACCACAGGAGGCCAACAATCATGAAGGCAAACATGATGATCTTGTACCACATGGGTGTGCCCGAGGTGTTGATCTTCACCGGGGTCCGGCTGGCAGACGTCACAGGGGCCGGGGAGGAACTCTTAGTGACCTTTGACTTTGGCATGGGGTAAAACTCCAGAAATTGATTGGTTGCAGCCACGGCGCGGCCAAGGGCTCACTGCGAGGCGCAATTTATATGCTCACAATGTACCATTATGCCGCGCCGGGGTGGCAACGTTGTTGGCATGTACTGGGACTATTAAGGCTGCACCGCCAAGAGATCGAACACAAACACGCCGACCGTGACGGTTCCGTCCTTGCGAACAAGGGCACCACCGTTGGGAGACTGGTTGGCGATCTTGCCTTGGTCAAGCAACGCTCCCGTGCGGACCTGCTGTTGGTGCAGCGAGTTGTTGGATCCCTGCCAACCTGCGGCACGGAGAGCATCAAGAGCCTGTGACACGTTTAGCCCGATCAGCGACGGTGCCTTGATCATCTGACCGTTGGACACGCGGACGGTGACAGTGGAGCCTTTGTCCACGCTGGTGCCTTCACCGTCTATACCCACGACGGTGCCTTCCGGCTGGTCAGAGTCAACATTAGCCACCCGAGGATTGAGGCCGATAGAGGTGATGTTGTCTTGCGCTTGCTCCCACTTCATGCCAGTGATGGTGGGCACACGCACCTGGGCCTTACCAGTGGACACGGTGATCACCACCTTGGTGCCCTTACTCACCTGGGAACCGGCCGACGGGTTCTGTGAGACCACAGCACCATCATCAACAGTGTCCGATTCTTCTTCCTTGACCACAGGATCAAGCTCCAAACCAGACTCTTCCAGCAGGCGCGATGCCTCCTCCGTGGTCTTGCCGGTAAGATCTGGCACCTCAGTGACTTCCTTACCAGAGGAAATAAACAGCGTGACCGTGGCACTGGATTGTACAGACGACCCAGCGGCGGGATTGGTTTTAATAGCCACGCCGCGTTCCACATCCGGGTTGGTTTGCTGCACAACTTCCACGTGATAGCCAAGCTTCTCCAACTTGGCTTTGGCCTCATCTTCCTTCTGGCCACTCACATCAGGGACCTTCTCAGTTTTGGAACTGAGGCCAAGGCCCTGGCCAATGTAATCCCAGGCGAAATATCCACCAACGCACAGTGCAAGCACCGTGAACAGTGCGATGATCCAGGTCGCGGCGGAACGCTTCTTTGGCTCGTCTTCTTCGTAACCGTCGTCATTGCCGTCGTTGTAGTCGGTGCTATAGCCATTCTCATAGCCATTGTTGTACGTCCCACCGGAGTAATCCACTGGGGATGATGCACCCGTGGGTTGTATCGGAGGGACCACCTCGGTCGCTGGGTATGCCTGCTCTGACGATGGGACTCCGGCACCTGCTACAGGAACAATCTGCGTCGCAGCAGTGTCCGCAGCACCACCTAACGCCGCAGCGCCGGCAGCTCCAGCGGCACCGGCTGCAGCACCAGCCCCACGTCGTGGGGCATCCGTCGTGGTCAAGTGCGAACGCGCCGCCTGCGACACAGCGTTGCGGCTGACTCGCTTCAAGTCTTCCGCAAATTCCGCCGCAGACTGGTAGCGATCCGCAGGGTGTTTGGCCATGGCTGTCAGTGCCACGGCGTCGATATTCAACGCGGCAGTGGGCGACAAATCCGCGATGAAATCCGACGGCGGGTTCGGATCCTCCTGAACATGCTGGTAGGCGATGGCAAAGGGGGATTCGCCTTCGAAAGGTGGGCGTGCGGTGATCATCTCGTAGAAGACGCAGCCGATGGAGTACACGTCGGAACGGGCGTCAGCCATCTTCCCGCGAGCCTGCTCCGGCGACAAATACTGCGCGGTACCAATCACTGCTGACGTTTGCGTCATCGCTGAATGCGAATCATCCAGCGCACGTGCAATACCAAAGTCCATCACCTTCACCGCGCCGGTGTTGGTGATCATGATGTTCGCCGGCTTAATATCACGGTGAATAATCCCAGCATCATGCGACGCCTGCAGCGCCTCACAGGCGGTGACCAGGATCCTTGCTGCATCCGCAGGGCTGAATGCGCCTTCCTCGCGCACAATGTCACGCAACGTGCGGCCATGCACCAGTTCCATGACAATAAATGGCACCGCAGTGCCACTAATATCAATCTCTCCGGTGTCGTACACCTGCACAATCGCCGAGTGATTCAACCGACCCGAATTTTGGGCTTCGCGTCGGAAACGTTCCTTGAACTTTACATCCCGAGCTAGCTCAGGGCGCAGCATTTTTACAGCTACGCTTCGGCCCAGCAGTGTGTCATTGGCCTCATAGACATCAGACATGCCACCGGTACCAATGATTGCGCCAAGCTCATAGCGGTCTGAAAGTATCATGGCCGTCACTGAGATGCTCCATTTTGCTCACTAGTCGGTTGTTCAACGCTGGGCACCGATGCAGCGGAGGACGGTTCTTGATAATACTGCGAAGGATAAGTGTCCTCGTCGCGTCGCCGCCGTTGCTCCGAATTGCTGTTTTGCTCCGACATAAACTCCGAGGGCGCAGCATTCTGCGTTTCCGGTGCTCCTCTTGAAGGCTGAACAGGCTCCAAGGACGTGCCGCCTGTTGGGGCTTGTGATACAGGCTCGTCATTCCCACCCGTTGGGTTAACCGTTGTGGTCACCCACTCCGTCACCAACGGTGTACTGCTTGTCGACGTCTCGTTTGCCGAACCGCCACTCAAGATTCCAGAATTGTACAGCATCCAAATAAGTAATGCTGAAACAACAATGAGCACGATAACCACAAGCGCAATGACACCGCCGTTGCTACGCCCAGACTTGGACGATGCCCCCTGATCCTGCGGGCGTCGAGTCTGCGGCGGCCGCGCGGAATGGGCCGTCTGCTGCGGAACATGCCGCTGCACATTCACCGCTTCACCCAGCTTTGTTGCTGGCAGCGACGCTGGTGGTGGGCTATGGACGGCGGTTGCAGCCGCAGCGAAACGCGGCTGCGGGGGACGCTGCCCCAACCGAACAGCCGACACCGCCCGCTCCAGCTCCTGACCATCAGAGAACCGGCGCTGCGGATCCTTACGCAATGCAATACCAATAAGCTCACGCGCCGGGCCGGTCACTGTTTGCGGCAGCTGCGGCGGGGCTTGGTTGATGTGGGCAATGGCCACTGACACCGAGGAATCCCCGTTGAAAGGACGCCTGCCCGCCAGCATCTCGTAACCCACAACACCCAGCGAATACACGTCAGATGCCGGACTGACTTTCTGGCCTTGAGCCTGCTCAGGGGACACATACTGTGCGGTGCCCACCACCATGCCAGTCCGGGTCAGTGGCACGGCTGCGGCGGCCTTGGCGATGCCAAAGTCGGTGATTTTCACGTGCCCAGAATCTGTGATCAAAATGTTGCCGGGTTTAATGTCGCGGTGCACCATGCCCAGGGAGTGGATCACGGACAGGCCGTGGGCCACCTGCTCGAAAATATCGAGGGCGTCCTCCTCGGGGACAACGCCGTCACGTACCAGACGGTCCGCCAGGGATTCCCCAGGGACGTACTCCATGACGATGAAACAGAAGGTGTGGTCAGCGGCGTCGGTAATCTCGCGGTAATCGTAGGTTTGCACCACATTATCGGAGTCGATTTTCTCCGCAGCCAGGGCCTCGTTGCGGAAGCGGCTCAGAAACTCGCTGTTGTCGGAAAACTCGGGGCGCAGAACCTTGATCGCGACCTCGCGGTTGCCGTTGTTGACGTCGTCTGCCAGCCACACTGTAGACATGCCACCGTGCCCAATGATCCACTTCAGGGTGTAGTCGGGGCCGATGAGTTGCTGGAGGCGCTCAATCCCGGTTGTATCGTTGTTATCACTCATGTGCTTTGACCTTTCCGGGACTACCGTGCGCTACGTAACGCGGCGTCGATAACCGCACGACCAATTGGGGCGGCAACGGAACCGCCAGTTGCTTGCTGGCCCCGATCACCACCATTTTTCACCACCACGGCGACAGCGACATCCGCATCCTGGCTTGGCCCGAATGCAATGTACCACGCGTGAGGGTTGGAATTGCGGGAATCCTCGCCGTGCTCGGCGGTACCCGTCTTGGAGGCAATATCTGAACCCGAGTAACCGGCGGTGTTTCGCTCGGAAGACTTCATGAGTTCCGTGATCTGTGATGCCACCTCAGGGGAGACAGCCTGGTTCAGTTCCTTTGGACCAATGGTTTTAATCGGCTTGAGGTCCTGACCCACAACCTTGGACACAATATGGGGGTTCATGCGCTTTCCACCGTTAGCCACTGTGGCTGCAATGACAGCATTTTGCAGCACGGAAAGGGAGACGTCGCGCTGACCAATCGACGACTGCCCCAGGGCAGCATCATCTGTGATCTCGCCAACCGTTCCAGCGACCATAGGAACACCCAAGTCGTAGCTTTCACCAACACCAAAAGCCTCAGCTGTCTTGTTAAATTCCGACGTACCCACGCCGATGCCCATCTCCACAAATGCCGTATTACAGGACTTTGTGAAGGCGACCGTCAACGATGTAGTAGCACCTGGCGCGCAGGCCATGCCACCATAGTTTTCCAAAGTAGCAGTTGTGCCAGGAAGCGTCACTTCAGGCCTGGCATTCAACTGCGAATCCGGGGAATAGCCGTTAGCCAAACCCGCAGCGGTGGTGATCACCTTGAAGGTCGACCCGGGCGGCAGGGTTTCCTGCGTCGCGTGGTTCAGCAGCGGCGAATCCGAATCGCTGGTCAGTTCAGCCCACGAATTTTCCGCCGTCTCTGGGTTCACAATGGAACTGGGGTCAAAACTCGGTGTCGAAGCCATGGCCAGAACCTCGCCAGTCTTTGGTCGGATAGCCACCACGGCACCCGCGTAACCCTTAGAACTCAGCTGCTGGTAGGCAACGTCCTGTACTTCTGGTACCAGCGTGAGTTCCACATTGGCACCCTTCTTTTCTCGGCCCAGAATCACGTCTTTCCACTGCGCCGCGAACAACGACGGATCGTCGCCGTTCAGGATGCCGTTGTAGCTCGACTCAATGCCTGATGCGCCATAAATATCCGACAGGTAGCCCTCCACGGGGCCGTACTGAACCGGATTGGTCACATATTCACGCTGGTAAAAACCATCCGCACCCTGTACCGAGTGTGCCAAGGTCAGCCCGCCCGTGGAAATCTGTCCACGCGGAATGGACTTCATCTCAAAAAACTGACGCTTATTCAAGCCGTTTTGGGCATACCGTTCCTCGCTGAATACCTGGATCCTGGTCAGGTTCACCATCAAGATCACTGTGAGCAGCAAGGCAAAAATAGCAGCAAAACGAATAGAACGGTTCATGGTTAACGCACCGCCCCTTCCTCGACAGGTTCGCTATTCGACGCCTCAACCGCTGGGGCAATCATCGACTGCTGGGCCGTATCCGAAATGCGCAGAATAAGAGCCAGCAGAATGTAGTTGGCCATCAGCGATGATCCGCCCTGAGACATAAACGGTGTGGTCAGGCCCGTCATCGGCATCAACGCCGAAATGCCCGCAACCACCACGAACACCTGAATAGCCAACGTCAACGACAACCCAGAGGCCACCAGTTTGCCGTAGGAGTCGCGAGTGAGCAACGCTGTACGGAAACCGCGCGAGACAAAAATGGCAAACAGCACCAAAACTCCGGCAAGACCCACCAGGCCAAGTTCCTCACCCAAAGCGGCAAGGATGAAATCCGATTCCGCAACTGGCACCTGCTGGGGATAACCTTGGCCCAAACCCGTACCAGTGATGCCACCAAACGACATGCCAAACAGCGCTTGCGACAACTGATACCCAGTGGTGTCGTAATGGCCGATCGGGTCCATGAAGTTATGGACACGGGACTGAATCTTGTCTGAAATTTGGTACACGCCAAACCCACCAATGGCCACCAGCACAGTACCGATGATCAGCCACGATGAGCGGCCCGTGGCCAGGTACAACATGCCCAACACTGTGCTGAACAGCAGCAATGCGGGACCGAAGTCGTTTTCTCCGGCCATGATGAGCAGTGCCACTGCCCACACGCCCAAAATCGGAGCCAAATCGCGGAACCGCGGGAAGACCAAACCCAAAAAACGGGCGCCAGCTACCTGGAATAATGCGCGCTTATTCACTAGAAGCTGGGCGAAAAACAGCAGCAGGAGGATCTTGGAAAACTCACCAGGTTGCAGAGAAAACGGGCCGATGGAGATCCAAAGTTTCGCATCAGCATTGGTTCCGCTCGGCCACACCATAGGTAGCGCAAGCAGCACCAAACCCACCAAACCCAGCAAAAAGGAATAGCGGGACAAGGTGCGGTAATCCCGCACCACCAGTAATACGACGATCATCAACACAATGGCCACCAACGCCCACATGACCTGCTTCGGTGCCATGCTGGTGCCACGCGCCACATCAAGGCGGTTAATCATGATCAGGCCTAGGCCATTGAGCAGGGCAGCGACGGGCAACATCAGCTGGTCCGCATAGGGGGCCAGGAAACACAGAGCCAGGTGCGCGATGCTGAACACGCCAAAGTAGCCGCCGATGACCCACAGCACAGAGCTGGAAAGCTCGTTGCCTTGGGAAAGCTCCAGGTTAACAACAGTCACCGCCATGATGAGGGCACCTAAAAGCAGCAGACCGAATTCAACACGACGCATTGATACGCGCTGCCACATGCTCATTTAATTCACCTCCCGGCAGTTCACGCCTGGTGTTGTGAGATCGCCTGAATTTGCACCAGTGGACGATGGATCACTGGGATTATCGGGGTTTGGTGCACGGGTCACACATGCAGGAAGGGCCTGCTGCGCGAGACGCTGCGTCTGTTGCAGCACATCGTCATAGGAGCCTTCCGGCAGGGTGCTCACACTGCTACGCAGCGATTCGGGAAGGTCCTGCAGCTTAAACGTCCGGCACTTAGGGTCGTTGCTTGTTGTTTCAGTTGCCTGCAGCAACGACAAATCCCCCTCTGCGTCCATGCAGAGATTGTGGGCGCGTGTGTGCAGGTCACGCCCAAATACCGAATAGTTCAGCCCTTTTTCAATAACAATCGCGTCCTTAGAGGTGGACACGAAATATGTTTTTTTTACCTGGTTATTACCCCACCAGCCAGCAGCAACGATCCCCCCGAGAAGAATCAGGAGGATGGAAAACGTGAGAAAAAATCGGCGTTTTCGACGTCGTGGTTTCTTCGGTTTTTCCTCTGCGGTTGGCTCCTCTTTGTCTTTGTCCGCTGGTGCGCTACCCGCCGGGGGAATGGTCTGTGGTTCCCGTGCAGCCATGGCCGCAGCTCGTCCAGCGGCGGTGTCGGGGCGCGGGTCTTCCGGGGCGTCGCCAAGCAGGGCACCAGCAGTGAGGGGGGTTGAGGGGACGGCGGTGGAGTGGTCGCTGCTGCTGAGGATGTCAGCAACGACGACGGTGACGTTATCTGGGCCGCCGGACCGCAGCGCTAGTTCCACAAGACGGCGGGCGGCCTCGTCGGGAGTGCCGTAGCGCAGGGCGTCGGCAATAGTGGAATCGGTCACCGGGTCGGACAGACCGTCCGAGCAGAGCATGAGGCGGTCACCAACCTCAGCGGAAATGGTCCGCAGCGAGGGTTTCACGGGACGACCGTTGTATGCCTTGAGAATCAGTGAACGCTGGGGGTGCGTGGATACATCTTCCTTGGCAAGTTTGCCCTCGTTGACCAGGGACTGGACGAACGTGTCATCAACGGTGATTTGCTCCAGCTCGTCGTTGCGCATCATGTATCCGCGGGAGTCGCCCACGTGGCACAGCGCCAGCTGCTCGCCGTCAAACATGATGGCAGTGAGAGTCGTGCCCATGCCGTCGGTTTCCGGGGCGTCGCGCACAGCGCGGGCAATAGCGCGGTTGGCGTCATCAGCGACGGAGGCGAGCATGGCCAGCATGTCGTTGTCGCCCGGGTCACCGTCCAGGTTCTGGAGGTGGCGGATCATCATCTGGGAGGCGATCTCACCAGCCGCGTGGCCGCCCATTCCGTCGGCTAGGGCCAGTAAGTTCGGGCCAGCGTAGGCCGAGTCTTCGTTGTTCCCGCGGACCAAACCCCGGTCAGACGCGACAGCATAATTTAACTTCAGCATTAGGGTTCGAGCCTCACAATTGTTCGACCAATTTTGATATCACTATTGGAATTCACACGTTCCGGTTGATCAATCCGATACCCACCAACAAAAGTGCCATTGCGGGAGTCCAAATCCTCCACAAACCACTCCGAACCATGCTTAAACAAACGAGCGTGACGTGCCGATGCGAAATCATCACCCACAACAAACGTGCATTGTGGACTGCGGCCCATCACAACTTCATCCAACGAGGAAATATCCATATGTGATCCCACCAACGGGCCTTCAATCACCCGAAGCTGGCTTGGCGCATCAGACTTTTTTAATGCAGACACAATGCTTGGTTTAGCTGGGCTGGCGGTCTGTACAGCACCTCCGCCTGTGGCCAAACTAGCCGTTGTTTTTGTGTCGGCTCGTAATGCGCGAAGTGTCATCAGCACGAAAAACCACAGCAAGACCAGCAAACCTATGCGGAATGCAAGCAATACAACAGAGTCCATGGTTTCTCCGTGCCTCCTAGAAAAGAAAAATAGATGAAATTAATCTAATCCTCTACAATACGGACCTCAATATAGGAGTGACCAATAGCGATCACATCGCCATCCGCCAGCAACCAGTTTTCGATCGGCATATCGTTGACGGCCGTGCCGTTCGTGGACTGTAAATCCACCAAAATCGCATCGCGACCGTCCCACGTAATCTCCGCATGTTTCCGAGAAACCCCAGTATCTGGCAGGCGGAAATCCGCCTCGTTGCTGCGGCCAATAATGTTTGAGCCTTCCTGCACCATGTACGAACGACTCGACCCATCCTGCAACAGCAAACTCACAACGGGGTTCTTCTCGGGGGTACCGTACATACTTCCCGCAGCCACAACCACCGTCTCTGGGTACTCATACGAGCTCTGCCGATCGGGTGCCGCGGCCGGGGCAGCAGGAGCTGCCGACGGGACGTCGATACGCGGTGCCGCCGTGTACGGTGCCGCCTGAGGCTGTTGCGGGTACTGAGGCTGCGGGTCACGACGCCGTGTTTCCTGACGCCGCTGCGGAGCCTGCCGCGGCTCATGGCGCGACTCCTGATGCCCTGCCTGCGGGGCGTCAACGCCTTCAAAACCTGATACCAACTGGGTACCAGCATCCGCGCGGGACTCAGCCTTCAACTGGCCGGTGCGAAGCCCCTGTTCACTGAAAATCTCCACCACAACCGGGCCTGCGGCAACCCAGCGCTGGTTGCGGAAAAAACGCGACAAACGATCAGCGAAATCACCAGGCAACGTCGGTGCCTGGGACGATAGATTCTTAAAATCCTTCGGGCTTACAGCCACGCGGAACTCGTTAGGTACCTCAACGAAACCCTCATAAGTGTGAACAACGTTGTCCTCGGCCTCCTGCTTCAGCAGTTCCTCAATCTCGGCCGGGACGACCTTGCCACCAAACACGAAGGCAAAGCCATTGTCTAAGCCACGCTGCAAAGAACTGTCTAGCTTTGCGAACCGACCCATCACAGACATCGCACGCCTACCTTCCTAACTCAACGAATTACCACCCGCATGGGGCCGCCAGTAAGCCAGCGATCGGCCGACGGTCAGCTGACGGCCAAAGGAACCACCATACGGAAACGAAAAAAGAGTGTCCTGCCTAGTATAGGTTCCAAACGCTCAACTCCCTAGGTGAGTTCCCCACTAAAAGAGAAACCAAAGGCAAACGGGGTGGTAAAGTAGTCAGGCTAAGCCTCAAGGTAAACGTTAAGGTGGCGCTTAAGGTCGCATCTTCGGCGAGGGTTGGGTGGGTGATTGGTGGGTGTGAGGCAGAGGGTGTGGGAGCTGCTGGTGATGTATCTCGGCAGGTGGGCGGCAGCGGTGGATAGACTGCGCAGCTGCTTGGATGAAAATAGGCTGTGATCAGCGTATTTGACGCAATGCTGCGACTGTGTGCTATCTTAAACAAGTCGCTCAGCGGCCAAAAACACTCGGGCGAGTGGCGGAATGGCAGACGCGCTGGCTTCAGGTGCCAGTGTCCTTCGGGACGTGGGGGTTCAAGTCCCCCTTCGCCCACCATGACAAAACCGTGGATCCTTTTGTGGGGTTCACGGTTTTTCCGTGTTTCTGGGTTGTGGGGGAGGAAACTGCCTGTATGGGTGAGTCTCTGTCCTGGGTTTTTGCGGTAATGACACCCTGTCAAGTGTGCTTATGCCCAAGCACGAAAATGCCCTGTTTTGCAGCTTGGGGATAAGCACATTTTACGCACACGTTTAAGGCTAGAGTCTATCTAGCTCGCCAAGAATCTCCACCGCGTGCTCAAGGTCATGTACCGGGCTGGTGAACGGAAGCCTGAGTGCATGTGACCAGTCTCGCTGGCTGGGGGAGAACATCACGCCCGGCAAGAGCTCCACGCCACGTTCTTTGGCGCGCTGGACCAGCTCGTGCGCGGGAAGAGTGAGGTTCTGGCACCACAGCGATAATCCACCCTCTGGTGCCTGATAGGTCCAGTGTGGAAGGTGTCGCGCCATGGCATCCGTGAGCGCTCGATACTGCGTGGCGATGAGTTCGGCGTGGCTAGGGGCTTGGGCATTGGCGGTGCGGTTCATAAGTTGCGCTGCCATCAGCTGCTCGATTACTGGCGCACCTAGGTCAACACCCAGCCGAATGTTTGCCAGGGCATCGGTGGCGCGTCTCGACGTCCTGATCCACCCGACGCGCAGCCCCGCCCACAGGGATTTCGACGTCCCGCCCACCAGGAATGTTGGTGCGCTGTCGCGATCAGTGCTCACCATTGGTGGTGGCATCTCTTTGCCGCGCCAGTTGAATGTCACAAGGGACTCGTCAATGATCAGTGGGGTGCGGCTCACGGCGGCTGCACGCAGGATGTTGGTGCGATGGGCTTCGGAAAGCACATGCCCGGTGGGGTTATGAAAATCAGGTGTGATAATTGCCGCATCAAGTGTGCCTGAGTGCAGCACCGCCGTCAGCGCGGCCGGGAAGCCGCTGGCGACATCGAGGGGGGTGATGCGGCGGCGTTCGGTGTTCACCACGCGCGGGATGTTGGGGTAGGTGGGGTTTTCGACGCCCACCAACGCACCCGGGCGCGTCGCGGCGATGAGGGACAAATGCAGGCCGCTAATCACACCATTGGTGACCACCACCTGTTCTGGGGAGGTGGGCAGGCCGCGGCGATTGTAATGCTGGCAGATAGCGTCGATGAGTTCGGGGACGCCCTGTGCCGGACTCGCTCCCAACGAGGTAATCGAACCAATCCCCGAGGCGACGGCCGTGGCGCACTCCTGGACCAGTGGATGCGGCGGCATGACGGTCCAGCGCAGGTCAATCGCGTCATTGCTCGCCAGGGTGGGATGGGGGTCCAGCGACTCAACTGGGCGGGCAGCTCGTTTAGGAAGGCGAACACGATGCCCCGAACCTCGCTTGCTGTCCAGCATGTCGTGCTCAAGCAGCTGTTCCATCGCGCGCGTGACAGTTCCACGCGACACATCAAGCGTGATTGCCAGCGAACGTTCCGACGGCAGAATGGATCCAGTACGCAGCCGTCCCTCTGCGACCAGCGCCATAATGTGACTGGATACCCATGCACTGGTTACGCGATCAGGGAGCGGACCTAGGAGCTCAACCAGTGCCGGTGCGGCGATGGTGGATCTGCTACTTTTGTTCGCCATAAAAAACAGTGAATCACAGGTGGCTTTTTTTGATAAGTCCACTTGTTAAAGATCACACTTTTGAGGCTGGTGTGACTATTGTGATTATTGGGGCTGCAGTGGCGATTAATGTAGGGTGATCAGCGATCTTGCTGATGATGTGAGGGTAGATGGTGCGAAATTGAGGTACCCCCAAAGGTGGGTGCAAGGTATGCCTAGGCTCAGACTCAAGAAACGCCATTTTCGCGCCTGAGCGTAGGCAGACTGTACGCAAATCTGTTGCACCAACGTTGTTCAATCTTCGTTCAATCCGTGGGGCAAAGGTGGGTGAATAAAAGTCGCACTCTATGATGTGACGGCATGCTTAAGGCAATACCCATCGGTGTGTTGATAGTCGCGGTGATGCTGCTGTGCTGGCTCAGCATCGTCCTCCGGCAGAGGCGAACTTCACACAGAATGCAATAATCACCCCTTGCGCTGGAGCGCACTCCAGCGCCTAGTGTCGGGGGCATGGACTTTACAGACCACCTTGGGATTGCGGACGTCGCTAAGCAGACGGGACTGACGCAGGACACTTTGCGCTGGTATGAACGTCAAGGGGTGATCCCTCCCGTGCCGCGCCAGGGTGATGGTCGACGGTCCTATGATGAGGCGAGCGTGCGGATTATTCAGTTGATTGTTCGATTGCGGCGCACGGGCATGCCGGTGGAAGATATGCGGCAGTTCTGCGGGATGGTGACGGAGGGAGCGGCGAGCCATGGGCGTCGGATGGCTCTGCTGCGTGACCACCGCACAAGAATCGAAGAGCAGATTGCGCAGCTACAGGAGGATTTGCAGGCTGTGGATGCGAAGATTGAGCACTATGCGGACCTCATCGAACGGGGGCTTGACTGCGACGAGCAGCCGGTCACCGACCCAGATATTCGTGAACAACAGAGGAGATTGTTGTGACTATTCCTACTATTCACCTGGGTGACGGCCTAGAGGTCAGTCAACTGGGTTTCGGCGGTATGGCGCTTAGCCATGTGTACGGGGATGTGAATGAGGAGCAGGCAGAACGCACCCTGCACGCTGCGATTGATTGTGGCATCACATTCATCGACACCGCGAACGTGTACGGCAAACCTCGCCCGGGTACCACAGGTCCGGCGGGGACGAATGAGGAGCTAGTCGGCCGGGTTCTCGCGTCGAGACGGGACGAGGTGCAGCTGGCCACCAAGTTCGGGATCACGGGGCTGTCCAACAACCCAGAGACGCGGGTGCGGGGTGATCGTGAGTATGTTCGGCAGTGCTGTGAGGAGTCGCTGCGTCGCCTGGGCGTGGACACCATTGACCTCTACTACATGCACCGCCCGGATCTGAGCCGCCCGATTGAGGAGACGGTGCAGGCCATGGCGGAGCTGGTGCAGGAGGGAAAAGTCCGCTACCTGGGGCTTTCTGAGGTCACAGCTCCCGAATTGCGCGCCGCCATGACGGTCCATCCGATCGCTGCGGTGCAAAGTGAATGGAGCGTGTGGTCGCGGGACGTGGAAAACCATGTGGTGCCCGCAGCAAGCGAACTGGGTGTCGGTTTCGTGCCGTACTCGCCGCTGGGTAGGGGTTTTCTCACGGGAACTCTGACAAAAGAGAAAATTCAAGCCTCGATTCTGGTGGACCAGCCCCGCTACGACCAGAACTTTGACGCTAACCAGGTGGTGGTCGCGGAGCTGCGCGCTGTGGCCGACAACCACGTTGTAGACGGCCTCACGGCCACGCCCGCGCAGGTGGCGTTGGCGTGGCTGCGGAAACAGGGCGAGCGCTATGGCTTGCCGGTGGTACCCATTCCAGGCACCAGCAAAATCGAGCGCGTGCAGGAAAACGCGGGTTCCCTGGCGGTGGACCTCACCGACGAGGAAATGCAGCGCCTAGATGAGGTGTCCAAGAACGTCCAGGGCGAGCGGAACTTCACCTTCACCGGCCCGAACTGGCTGTCCCACCACCGGGAATAACGCCAGTTCACGCACGGCCAGCTCAGGGCGTGACGACGCCCTCCACAACCTCCTCCCAGCACCACCAACAGTGTCATCTCCAGATAAATACAATGACGTCGTCTGGGAGGAGCGTGTGCGCACCAGTTGCTTCAACGATAAATCGGCCTAGCTTTCAGACCCGGTTTCATCATCCGAAACGACTTCTCGATCTGTATGAGATGAGCGATATTCGCCCATCTCATACTCAATATAGGCATCAATCATTGGACGATACACTTTTTCAACAATTTCGGGAGACATTCCTATTTTTTCGGCTAAGCCTCGTACTCGTTTAATGACCTCTTCGACACGACTAGAATCCCGAACGGCATGTTCGTTCTTTTTTAAAGATGAGGCTCGGTTTACCAGGTCTTGCCTTTCTTTCAGAATTTCAACCAGTCGATAATCAATCTGGTCAATTTCTTTCCGTATACTGGATAGTTGATCTTTGTTCCCATCGCTCATACGTTCAGATTCTAGCGAATGTTGAACGTAGTTATGCGTAAGACGGACTTTTGTTGAGCTAAGTTGCTATGTTTGCTTCATCTACCTGGTGATTTAGGCAAATCTGTTTTCGGTTACCCTCTGTAGGCGGGTCTCCATGATCTTAGGTACGCAGCAAGGTGACCTGGTGAAGGGCACAGAGAGCAAGATCTAACTAGAAGAACATAGACTATGCATATAGCACTCCACATCTCGCGATTTTTGCGCTCAGTGTTAGGTGTCAGGTTGGATTGTGGCGGTAAATTCTATTCCTCCACCTGTTTCCAGTAAACCTGACATGCTTCACCTTCACCGGCCCGAACTGGCTGTCCCACCACCGGGAATAACGCCAGTTC
>ERZ772962.525-NODE-525-length-21358-cov-3.865981_pt1 | contig 21358 bp, 18 predicted proteins | sample MGYA00580676_ERZ772962 | MGnify/ENA primary metagenome ERZ772962 (study PRJEB29015, sample SAMEA2738049) | human oral metagenome | biome: human oral; feature: human-associated habitat; material: saliva | place: China | collected 2230 ...
AAGCCAGACGGAACCTTCCGTGTGGTTGAAATCGGTGGCTGGAATCCTATGGTGGTCAGCAGCCAACGCTTTAAACTCTTTACTTGTGATGGTCGTGAAATTCCTGTGATCTCAGGTTCTGTTCCTCCACATTTGACTCGTGGAACAGGTGGACCAAGTCTACCAAGGATTGAAGATATTGTTTTTGACGGTGGATTTGCTGATAAAGCAGAAGCTGAAAGCTACAGCATTCGTCCAGGCGATACGATTGTACCAGACAGCTCTGCTATTCTCACAGCTAATGGGAAGAACGTTATCTCAAAAGCTTGGGACAATCGTTACGGTGTCCTCATGGTGAGTGAACTGGTTCAAGCTCTAGCTGGACAAAAACTTGGCAATGAACTCTATGTTGGAGCCAATGTCCAAGAAGAAGTCGGCTTGCGTGGAGCCCATGTTTCAACGACTAAGTTTGACCCAGAAGTTTTCTTTGCAGTAGACTGTTCGCCTGCTGGCGACATTTACGGAGATCAAGGAGCTATCGGAGAAGGGACTCTGATTCGTTTCTTTGACCCAGGTCACCTCATGTTGCCAAATATGAAAGATTTCCTTTTGACAACGGCAGAAGAAGCAGGCATCAAGTATCAATACTACTGTGGCAAAGGTGGAACTGATGCCGGCGCCGCTCATCTCAAAAACGGTGGTGTGCCTTCTACAACTATTGGTGTTTGTGCACGTTACATTCATTCTCATCAAACACTCTACGCAATGGACGACTTTTTGCAAGCTCAAGCTTTCTTACAAGCTCTTGTTAAGAAATTGGATCGCTCAACCGTTGATTTGATTAAAAACTATTAAAAAGTGCATATTTGAAAAGGCTGTGGGCAGTGATGTCTCAGCCTTTTTCTGCTCTCATTTTTTTACTTATTGTTTAATCCCATTAACTTACGTAATTCGGGGATTCGTTGCAACTGTGGAACAATGAGCATTGTCACAACTACTCGTAAAGGAATTTCAAAAACAGACCATGCCCGAGTAGCGTATAGTGCAACAAAGGGTACTCCATATTGTAAATGGAGAGCTAAGGGCGTTAAAGTAAAGGTCCCCACTCCCATAACAGCGATAGTTGCTAGCGTCACCCAAAGCCAGTCTTTCTTCCGTTCAAATCGTAATTCTTTACCATAAAAGAAATAACCATAGAGAATACCTTGCAAGGCTTCAATCAATGTAAACCAGATAATGAATGGTTGTCCCTGACTCAAAAAGAAAAAGGAAAGCATATCATATACGGCAGAAACCAGACCAGATAAAACCGGACCAGCGACACTTCCCATAAGGGTATAACCGATAAAAGCTGGACTCAGCTTCAGCAAACGAGGGATGACAAAGATTGAAAACTTCTCTAAGACAAAACAAAGAGCCACAATCATTGCGAGGGCAACCAATAGTTGCACCGATAACTTTGGCGAGTTTTTTTTCATATTCGCTCCTTTTCTTTCGGGAGCCGTCAAAATGACAGCGGATGCAATGGCCTACCGCACAAATGTTTCGTTGTATGGCAACATCCCATCCATACACACTTAACGCAGACCACTTACTCTGTGCAAATGAATTGCTCTTTTATTCTATCATATTTTATTTAGTTAGAAAATTATTTTTTATCTATCATTCAGTAGATATTTTCTGACTTCTGCAAGGAAATAGAGGGAGCCTGTGATAAGCAGCAGCTCTTTCTCTCCATGCTTGGCTTTTTTGTATTGCTCCAAATAAGGCAACCACTCTACATATGCTAACTTTTCTCGCTTTGCCCAACATTGCATTTCTCCTGTTGAAAAACTCCGTGAATCCTCAAAAGTTGTCAAAAGTACGCGAGATGTGGGAACCATTTTTAGTAAAGCAAGCATTTCATCCAACGCCTTAGTTTGAATACATGTAAATAAAATCATTTTTTGATAATCTGGAAAATGGCTTTCTAGGGAAGCAAGCAGAGCTTTCAGTGCATGAGGATTGTGCGCCCCGTCCAGCAAGATCAAGGGTACTTTTGAAATTTTCTCCAAGCGAGCAGGCCAATACGTTCGTTTCAATGCCCGTCGCACCTCATTTTCACTCAACAATGGTAAACCTTTCAAGCTGCAATATTGATCACACAGTTCAATTGCCAGTCCCGCATTCTCAACCTGATGAACGCCCAAAAGAACAGTTTGATAGTCCTCTTTTCGTCGAAATGCATTTGAAAAACGAAATTTTTCTCCCTCTTCTAAGCCTTGCACAGACTCCACCTGATAATCTTTCTTATATCGTATGTGGAGTGCCTGACATTGCTGAGCAATAGTGTGAATAACTGTCAGTGCTTCTGAAGAAATCTTCCCTGTCACTACTGGCACACCTTGCTTGATAATCCCCGCTTTTTGCTTGGCAATGTCTTCTAATGTCGTACCTAAAATAGCTGTGTGATCTAGTCCGATTGTCGTAATAGCTGTCAAAACCGGTTGACACACATTGGTACTGTCCAATAAACCACCCAGACCTACTTCCATTATGACCACATCTACCTCTTGCTGGCAGAAATAATCATAAGCCAATGCCGTAATAATCTCAAACTCTGTTATTTCCTGCAATATCGTATCATCTGCCTGCTTTTTTAATAACTCTTGATAAGATTGCAACAAAGAATAAAAGTCTTCGCCTGAAATAGGCAAACCATTGATTGCAATTTGCTCATTATAGTTAAGAAGATAAGGCGATGTAAACGTTCCTACACGCAGTTTCTTTGCTTGCAATAGCTGACGTAAATGTGCAATCGTTGAGCCTTTTCCATTGGTACCTGCCACATGAATGACTGATATTTGTAAATGAGGATTGCCTCGCAGCGATAATAGTCGTCGCACTCTTTCTAAGCTCAAATGTGGCTCTTTTGTTTGGTGCTGCTGCAACCATTCTAACTGTTTTTCTTTTTGTATCATTGCTCTTCTCATCCAATCTATAATGCTCTCATTTTATCATAGAAGTGGGATTTCTACAAAACAATTTACCAAAAAATAATCAAGAAAAGAAGGGAGAAGCTATTGCGCACCAAATGACTGAAAATGGAGAATTCCAAACGAATAGTTGGCTTGGAAATCAAGAAAGAAAGTAAACTCCCTAAACCTGTATAAACAATAAAACAAGTCAAATCAGCTGGATTTCGTAAAAGGATAAACAACAAACTCCCTATCACAAAACTCGTTCGTGCTTGATCTTTTGACACAAAAAAATGAATAATGAATGACCGCAACTCAGGCACGAGAGCTACTATATCAACACCTAACAAGAAAAGAGACGAGTGGACAAACAGGCTCAGGAGCAGTTGTTGACCTTCTGACGCTGCTGTCATCCCCTCCAATATCATCAGATAAGCTCCTATAGCATTGATAAATACCATCATGAGATAGGATAATCGCAGGAGAGGCCAATAACGAGCCGTTAAGATCTCTGATTTAAAATCTGTTAATTCTCTGGAAAAATAGCGAAAATAAAGCAAGCCACAAGAAAATAGAATGAACAAAAATACAAAACTGGACTGCTGAAAGGTCAATGATTTTGGCAAGGGTGTCGTCAGCAAGACCAAAGTAATCTGTGTCAAAACGATTAGCAAACTCATTTGAAGAATATTTTTTATCTTTCTCATTTCAACTCCTTTTTCTACCTTTTTAGTATAAAATATTTCAAAGGTTTCCTCAGAAGATGCCCTAAAAAGTTATTTTTTATCTTCAAATAGTAAAAAATGAAAGCAAAATAAAATACATTTCCCTCAACAGTCATTCTTTGTCCCACACCAACAAGTCGACGTAAAGTGACAACTCAAAAAAACAGACAAAATCTCTTTTGGATTATCTCCAATTAAGATTTTGTCTGTTTTTGAATGATAATTTAGTTCTTGTTTCAGACCTATTTATTTGTCTTTCTTCGTTAAGATTGCAAGTGTTTCAAGAAGATTGTCAACATGAACTTCAATGGTATCACCTGTCGCTTTGATTTTGACTTCAACGATGCGGTCAGCTGCTTTTTTCCCAACAGTCACACGAATCGGTAAACCAATCAAGTCACTGTCACTGAATTTCACACCAGCACGTTCGTTACGGTCATCTGTCAAAACTTCGTAGCCAGCTTTGACCAGCTCTGCTTCTAGTTGTTCTGTCAAGGCAAGAGCTTCCTCGTCTTTGACATTTACAGGGATTAGATGCACATCAAACGGCGCCAATTCTTTTGGAAAATTGATTCCCCAAGCATAGCGATAGTCTCCTTTTGGCGTTTTATTGACAAAGAGACGTGCATGTTGCTCCATAACAGCTGATAAGAGGCGACTAACACCAATACCATAGCAGCCCATTACGACAGGAACTGCACGACCATTTTCATCTAAAACCGTCGCATTCATGCTTTCTGAATAACGAGTTCCTAATTTAAAGATATGTCCAATTTCAATGCCGCGTGCAAATTTCAAAACGCCTTGTCCGTCTGGTGAAACTTCTCCTTCACGCACCTCGCGAATATCTACATATTCTGCTGTGAAGTCTCGCCCTGGATTGACACCTGTCAAATGATAACCGTCTTCATTGGCACCAACCACCGCATTTCGAACGTCCTCTACTTTGCGATCAGCGATAATTTGAACATCTTCTGGAAGATGAACAGGTCCAAGAGAACCAAAGTTGGCTCCAAATAATTCACGAACTTCTTCTTCACTTGCTGGTTCAAAAAAATCAGCACCTAGATAATTTTTCAGCTTGACTTCATTCAGTTGATCATTCCCAACAAGAAGCGCTACAATCGGTTTTTCATCAGCAATATAAACCAACGTTTTAATTGTTTGGCTTTCATCAACATGAAGAAAAGCAGCGACTTCATCAATTGACTTGCAATCTGGGGTTTCTACACGAATCAATTCCTCTTCTGCCACGACACGATTGCTTGGTTTGTATTCATTTGTTGCCATTTCCAAATTTGCAGCATAGCTTGACTCGCTTGAATACACAACAGTATCTTCACCAGACACCAACCAACTTGTCAATTCAGCTTTAATGGCTTCTTGCACATCAGCTGGAATTTCATCAAAGCTAGCGACTGACTTGTCCAAGACAACCCAACGGCTGAGGTCTGTCCGTTCAGGTGTAATGGCCATAAATTCTTGACTATCCTTTCCACCCATGGCACCACCGTCACCGATAATACCTTTGAAATCAACCTCACTTCGGGTAAAAATGTTCTCGTAGGCAGTCTTATACTCATCGTAAGTCACATCTAGGCTATCATAATTGGCATGGAAGCTATAACCGTCTTTCATGATAAACTCACGTGTCCGCAATAAGCCATTGCGAGGACGCTTTTCATCACGGTATTTAGCCTGAATCTGATAAAGATTAAGCGGTAATTGCTTATAAGATTTTACAGAATCCCGTATAATTGCGGTGAATGTTTCTTCATGAGTGGGCCCCAAGATAAAATCTGAACCTTCGCGATTTTTTAACTTATAGAGATCTTCACCATAGGTATCGTAACGGCCTGATTCACGCCAAAGGTCGGCACTAAGGAGGGCTGGAGCTAACATTTCGACCGCACCGATTTTTTCAAATTCTTCTCGCATGATTTTCTTTGCTTTTTCGATCACGCGATTAGCCAATGGTAAGTAAGAGTAAACACCTGCTGAAATTTGGCGGACATAGCCCGCACGCAGCATAAGTGCATGACTGATGACTTGTGCATCACTAGGCATTTCACGTAGTGTTGGGATTAACATTTTACTTTGTTTCATAAATTCTTCCTTTTATTTATTATTTAGAATTCACCTTTTAAAAGAAGGTTCTCATAATATCATTCCAGGTCACCGCAATCAGCAACACCACCATAATGGCGACACCTGCTAAAGTAACATAGGTTTCTGTTTCCTGTTTCAATGGCTTGCGACGAATGGCTTCAAGAAGATTGAGCACAATCTTTCCACCGTCAAGCGCTGGGATAGGAATGAGATTAAAAATACCAATATTTAGAGATAGCATAGCTAATAAAGCGATAACACTTTCAAGACCGCCTTTAGCAGCGTCACTACTGGCTTTGTAAATCGCCACAGGACCGCCTAGTTTATTGATGTCTGGGTGGAAAATTAAATTTTTTAAAGCGTCAAAGATGCGGAAACTAGCGTTCCAAGCCATGCTAAACCCACCCGCGATCATAGACGGAAAATCTGATTTCAAGCCCGGCATCACTCCTAATAAATATCTGCCTTGCTCTTTTTTAGGCTTAACTGTCAGCTCTCGAACTTTATTTCCGCTTTTAACCGTCACATTTAGTTCTGATTGCCCTTTATTGTTTTTCGTCTCAGACTGAACAGCTTGGGTCAAATCCGACCAATTCTTAATTTCGGCTTGACCAACTTTTAAAATCTGGTCGTTATTTTTTACACCAGCTTGTGCCAAGGCTCCGTCCTGTAAGACACGAATGTGATTTGTATTGGGATTGGCAACGCCACCCTGCATGAAAATCAACAACAGAAAAGCTACAATCCCCAAAATGAAATTGTTCATCGGTCCTGCAAAGTTGGTAATGAGGCGCCCGCCTAAACTAGCATTTTGATACTGCACATCAAGCGGAGCAATCCGAACCTCTGTGCCGTCTTCTTCTACGATTGTTGCATCATGGTCAACCGCATAGGTTTTTTGTTCATCTAGTACCAAACCAGTGATTTCAAGCTTGTTTTCTAAATCAAAGCCCGTCACATTCATCGGCAGAGCAGTTTGATCAATTTTCTTGCCCGAAAGATTGATTCGGACGACCTTACCTGCTTCATTTAAAGTCAAACTAGCAGGTGTTCCTGTTTTAATCTCGGTCGAATCTTCGCCCCAACCAGCCATACGAACATAGCCACCCAGCGGTAACATTCGAATGGTATACGCCGTACCGTCTTTTCCGATATGAGCAAAAATTTTCGGGCCCATTCCGATAGCAAACTCCCGCACCAAAATACCCGATTTTTTCGCAAAATAGAAATGTCCAAACTCATGAACGACCACAATAATTCCAAAAACAATGATAAAGGTGATAATTCCTATAATACCTGACTGCATTACACCAACCTTTCTACTTTCTGACACGATCATCTTACTGAATTGCACCCAGCAAATCAAGAATACTTCACTCGGCTTAAGATTTCCTTATAAAGTTCATTCACAAAGAGGCTGGGATGAACATTCCCTAGACTCTTACAATATATTATTTTTACTACAAAACGCAGTGGTGAGAAACTCTGTTAACTTTAGTCAATTTAGAGTTCCCATGCACAATTGATTAGGCACTTTAGTGCCAATCAATCACTGCTGAGTGGCAGTTCTAATCCCTTGCTACGCAAGGTATGACGACCAACCCCTAGTCAACTGCATAAAGTGAAATGACAAAATCAATTTCTTGCGAAATATTGATTCTTTACGTCATCTTCTCAGATTTCATTTTTCTGTGAGTGACTATAAAACAATCACATTAGTCTGTCCCACTTCATTTTACCATTCTCATTAGAACAATCCAAAGAAATGCATCAAGGGAAAGACAAACAGCATGCTGTCAAAACGATCTAACACACCACCATGTCCGGGTATAAATTTACCAGAATCTTTGACTCCAAAATGGCGCTTAATCGCACTTTCTACCAAGTCTCCAAACTGTCCTGCAATACTAAAGAATACTGTGAAAAGAAGCATGACAAACATATGATGAGGTGCGGCAACGTTTCTATCAAACAACATAAAAATAAATGTTAGAAGGACTGCTGAAGCAATGCCTCCTAGGCTGCCCTCAACAGTTTTATTTGGTGAAACTCGCGGAGCTAAGCGACGTACGCCATATCTCCGTCCGATCAAGTAAGCTCCGCTATCCGTTGCCCAGACAATAAACAAGGCTAAGAGCACTTTGTCAAAACCAGCCGCCCGTGCATCTAGCAAAGCATTGAAGCCAATCCCCACGTAAAAACTCGCAGCGATTGGATAAGCCGCATCTTCAAAACTGTAATTTTTCCCTAGAACAGTTGAGCCTAATAGAAGAAAAACAACTAAACTATAGGCCACAACATTTCCGTCTACCGGCAAAAATTTCAAATAGTTTTCGAGTGGAATCGTCAGCACAAAACCTGCTAACATGGCTAAGACACCTTCTAGTGTGGTACTTCTCAGCCCTTTCATTTGCAGCAATTCATGAACACCCAACATAGCTAGAAGCCCCATTCCAATTTGCAGAAGAGCGCCTCCTATCATCAAAACTGGAATGAAGATAGCAAGTGCCACTCCGCCAAAAATAACACGTCTTTGTAAATCCTTATCCATAAATTCTCCTACACACCGCCAAATCGACGATTTCGTTTACTATATTCTTCAATAGCTGCTTTCAAAGCTTTCTCATCAAAATCCGGCCATAAAATATCTGTAAAATACAGCTCACTATATGCACTTTGCCAAGGCAAAAAATTACTCAAACGCAATTCTCCGCTCGTTCGAATGACCAAATCTGGATCGCGCAATAATCGGGGTAGATTGCTGGTTTGTAGATAATTGGCAATCATCTCTTCATCAATCTCACCCGGACTGAACTTGGCATCTAACACATCTTGAGCAATCATTTTAACCGCCTGAACAATCTCAGCACGGCCACCATAATTCAAGGCAAAATTCAGAATCAAGCCTGTGTTGAGCCGCGTTAATTCTTCTGCTTTGCAAAGCGCATCATACGTTGCCTTAGGCAGACGTTCTGTGTCTCCGATCATTTGAATTTTTACGTTATTTCTATGCAACTCAGGCACATAACGGTCGTAAAATTCAACCGGCAAGTTCATGATAAAGCTGACTTCTTTTTCAGGGCGCGACCAATTTTCTGTGGAGAACGCGTAGACTGTCAATACTTGGACACCCAACTCTTTAGCTGCAATGGTAACATTTTGCAAAGTTTCCATTCCAGACTTATGCCCGAAAACGCGCGGCTGCATTCTCTTTTTAGCCCAACGACCATTCCCGTCCATAATAATACCGATATGTTTTGGTATTTGTAACGGAACTTCAATTTTTTCTTTTTTCTTAAAACTAAACATCTGCTTGTTTTCCTAATAAAGTTTTACATTTCATTATATCATAAATCCTCTAAAAATGGGATTTATGCTAAATTTCAGATAAAAAAGAAGCCGAAACATAGAAATTTTTGGCTCCAACTTCTTTTTCACATTATTTTACGATAAAAATTAAATGCTTGATCTTTTTTAAATTCCTATTCCGCTAAAGGAATATTTGTTACTTGGTTAGCATTGGCGTCAAAAATAGCTAATTGGCGACATCAAAGTAGAATAAGAATTATTCTTATAAATTGTAAAAGAAACCTTTCAAGCAAAAATAAAAGAACTGGAGAAACTCCAATCCCTTTTTCCAGCTTAAAACACTACTATTCTTCTTCAATAGCTGTATCTTCTGACATATCAACACTTCCGTCTGCACCAGCAACTGCTGTGATTCCCTCTGTGAGAGGCAATACAGTCTTGATAGCTGTTAATTCAAATGTCAAGTAAACACCGTCTACATCAAGGACAACTGTTTTCTTTTCAGTATCAACTTCATCAACCGTACCATACAAGCCACCAATTGTGATAACTTCATATCCTTTTTGTAGTTTGTTCAAGCTTTCCATCCGTTTGTCTGCTTGTTTCTTTTGAGAACGTTGCATGAAGAACATTAAGCCCATCATCACAACCAACATGATTAAAATTGAAAAACCGTTACCCATTTTAGTCTCCTTTAGATTTCATATATTATCTACTATAGCAGATTCCTAGAGAATTTACAAGGAGGGGCTGAAATTTCTAAAAGGATTCCTCCTTAAGCCTGACTAGCAGCGAATTCTTTTGACAGTATGCTCTGCTTTTTCCAAAAAGCGTAAAAAGTCCGCATAAGCGATATTGAGCGTTGTTGTATTGACAAAAGGATGAAAACCCACGGTCAAGTTCGGATCAACCTCCTCGTCCACAATCAGCTGGACTTTCTTTTCCTTATCAAAAAGCAACCCAAAAGGTGTAACCGCACCTGGCTCTACCTGTAAAAGCTCCTCCAGCTCCTTATCATTGGCAAATGATAATCGTTTTTCATCAAGGATTTCTGCCAAATGCTTGATATCTGCCGTTTTTTCGTCCCGCAAAATGACCAAATAAAATTGACGTCCCTTTTTATTTTTCAAAAAGAGATTTTTGACCTGTTGCCCCGGTAAGACGACTCCCTTTTCAGCCGCCTCAATAACGGAAAAAATTGGTTCATGATCCAGACGAACATAAGAAATTTTCAATTCATCTAATAAATGATAAATCATACTTTCCTTTGTCATCTTCACACCTCCGAGATAGAATTTTCTATTTTCATTATAGCATTTCTAGTTAGAAAAACCGAAGCAAAGCAAGCCTCGGTTTTTTCTCTTTATCACCATTATTTCAAATTTTTCACAACCTCTAAGACATGAGCAACGGTGAAGCCATATTCTTCCATTACCTTAGCAGCTGGGGCAGAAGCACCGAATTTGTCAATACCGATAACAGCTCCGTCAAGTCCGACATATTTGTACCAAGACTGGGTTGCAGCCATTTCGATAGCAACACGGCGACGAACTGCATTTGGTAAAATTTCTTCTTTGTAAGCAGCATCTTGTGCATCAAAGATGTCTGTTGACGGTACGCTGACAACGCGAATCTTTTCTCCTTGCGCTTCCAATTCTTTTGCAGCTGCAACAGCTAAGTTGACTTCAGAACCAGATGCAAGAAGGATTGTATCAAAACCATCTGTTGTCTCATACACAACATAGGCGCCTTTCGCTACCTTGTCAAAGTCAGTTCCAGCTTCAACAGTCAAGTTTTGACGCGTGAGAACCAAAGCTGTTGGAGTTGATTGACTCTTGAGTGCCAAGTACCAAGCAGCCTGTGTTTCACGCGCATCTGCTGGACGCAAAACATTGAGGTTTGGAATGGCACGAAGTCCTGCTAAATGCTCAATCGGCTCATGAGTTGGACCGTCTTCACCAACTGCGATTGAGTCATGTGTAAAGACATAGGTCACAGGCAAACCTTGCAGAGCTGACAAGCGAACAGCCGCTTTAACATAGTCTGAGAAGACGAAGAACGTACCGCCATAAACACGAAGTCCTCCGTGAAGTGCCATACCATTCAAAATAGTCCCCATAGCAAATTCACGCACACCGAATTGAATATTACGGTTAAGGCGGTGGACATCGTCTTGCAAGCCGTCTTCTTTGATGTAAGTCATATTAGAATGAGCGAGGTCAGCAGAGCCACCAAGGAAAGTTGGAAGGACTTTTGCGGCAGCATTCAAAGCATCTTGGCTAGAATTACGAGTGGCTTGTGAAAGACCTGTTTCTTTTACTGGGAAATCTTCTGGTTTGATCTCAACTGAGTCTTTTCCAGCAATAATGGCAGCAACTTCATCAGCTAAATCTGGATAAGCTTGTTTGTATTCTTCAACGAGTTTTACCCAAGCATCATAGGCAGTTTTGCCACGTTCTGCAACATTAACCCGATAATCTTCGTACACTTCTTCTGGAATTTCAAATGGTGCGTAATCCCAAGCAAGAGCTTTGCGAGTAGCTGCTGCTTCTTCTGCACCAAGAGGTGCTCCATGAACAGCATTTGTCCCTTGTTTATTTGGTGAGCCATAACCAATGACCGTTTTGACTTCAATCAAGGAAGGTTTGCCAGAAATTTTTGCAGCTTCAATCGCCGCATTGATCGCTTCTAAGTCTGTTCCATCTTTAACCAAAGCTGTGTGCCAACCGTAAGCATTGTAACGGTCACGAACACTTTCTGTAAAGGAATCTTTCGTTTCTCCGTCCAAATTGATGTCGTTTGAATCATAGAGAACGATGAGCTTATCTAGCTTTTGCAGTCCAGCATAAGAAGCTGCTTCAGCAGACACACCTTCCATTAAGTCCCCGTCACCACAGATGACATACGTATAGTGGTCAAAGATATTATAGCCTTCACGGTTGTACTTAGCAGCTAGGAAACGTTCTGCTTGCGCAAAACCAGTTGCCATCGAAATTCCTTGACCGAGGGGTCCAGTTGTCGCATCTACGCCAGCTGTATGTCCAAATTCTGGATGACCAGGCGTTTTAGAACCCCATTGACGGAAGTTCTTGATTTCGTCCATAGTGACATCTTGAAAACCAGACAAGTGAAGAAGTGCATAGAGCAACATAGACCCATGACCTGCTGACAAGATAAAACGGTCACGATTGACCCAATTTGGTACTTCTGGATTCACACGCATTTGCTTGGTAAACAAGTCATAAGCCATCGGTGCTGCGCCCATGACAACACCTGGATGCCCAGATTTTGATTTTTCAATGGCATCAATTCCTAAGAAACGAATGGCATTGACAGATAAATTTGACATTGAATTCTCCTTTTATAATACTACCCTTTCAGTAGCAATTATTCTACACTATCATTATATGAAAATTATCCGCATATCGCAATGTATACGGATAATTCCCACTTAATTTTTTATAGTAAAGCCTTAAATTGAATATTCGAATCGTGCTCGAAGCAATCATCAAAGCCACGTGGATGGTGGTATTCAATTCTGTCTTTGTCTTGCGGATAAGTGTATTTACCGCCGACTTCCCAAATGAATGGATGGAATTGGTATTGCAAGCGCTCTTTGCGCATTTTCCAGAGGGCAAGAATCTCATCTGTTGAAGCCATGAAATTAGACCAGATGTCGTAGTGAACTGGAATAATGACTTTGGCACGCAGATTTTCAGCCATACGAAGCAAATCAATCGAAGTCATCTTGTCTTGAATACCGATTGGGTTGTCACCGTAGTTGTTAATCGCTACATCAATATTGAAATCTTTTCCATGTTTGGCAAAATAGTTTGAGAAGTGAGAATCTGCGCCATGATAAATCGTACCGCCCGGTGTTTCAAAGACGTAGTTGACTGCTTTACGCGCCATTTCTTCGTCAGTTACAGCAAGCCCCTTCAGCTCACCGTCTTGAGCATCCGCACCATCAACTGGAAGTGTGACCAAGCAAGTTCGGTCAAAGGATTCCACAGCTGTAACCTTTATATCTTTAAACTCAAAACTTTCGCCGGGTTTAATCACGATGATACGTTCTTCTGGGACACCCCATTTTTTCCAGATTTCGCCACATTCGTAAGGGCCGACAAACTTCACATGATTTAATTTTGGATTGTTGACGATAGCTGCAGCAGTATTGATGTCAATATGGTCGCTGTGGAAATGAGAAACAAGGTAATAGTCCAGTTCGTTAATCGCAAATGGGTCAATCACCATTGGTTGCACACGGAGATTTGGTTGCAATTTGCGGACACCAGCCATATTGGCCATTTGGTGACCACGCACCATGTCTTTGACCTTTTTGGTTGATTTTCCGCGGTTGGACCAGAGATCCATGACCACATTAGCACCACCTGGTGTCTTAATCCAAACACCACAATTCCCTAACCACCACATAGCAAAGTTACCTTCTGGCACAACTTCTTCTTCAATTTCTTCATTGAGCCATGTTCCCCATTCTGGGAAAGTGGATAAAATCCAAGATTCTCTTGTGATTTCTTTTACATTTGGCATTGCTTATCCTCCTCAAGATATTTTATTCTACATTCTTAGTATAACTCCCTTCAATAGATTAAAAAAGACCAAATAAAGCACATGTCTGTGTTCAAGATTGGACTATTTTTCACAACTAAAAAAGCCGGGAATTTTATCCCTAGCCAGTCATCTTATTCTTTCATTCTTCCGTTGAAGTTGATAATAATTCTTCGTTGACAAGTTTTTGAATTTTATTTTTCAGCTCTTGTGTACGCGTTGAATCCTTGAGGTATTGTGACAAAAGTCGTTCTAAATCTTGACTAAATCGCACGCCTTTAGTAGAAAGAGTTTGATCTTTGACAAAAGAAGTAATATTCAATACATCCTCGTAGTCCAAAATGGGCTGAACCTGTATCGTTGGCAGAGTAGTTTCCAACCCGTCATTTGTCGTAATTAATAAATCCACATCTAAAATGTCTTCGACGCTTTTGAATTGTTCTGTCGTAAAAACAGCACTTAAATTTTCATTTGGTAGATGATACAAGCACTGTTTGAGTAGCAATTTCTGAACAGCGACTCCTTCATCACAGACTAAATAAATCCGTTTGGCATCTTGTTTTTCAGCACGATTATGTTTTAAGAATCCACCCATGTGCAAGGCAAGATAAGCAACTTCATCATCGGTTAATGAAATAAGCCAAGCTTCCTCTAAAATCACAGAACAAGATTTAGTGACTGCAAACAAATCTGCATATTTTTCCTTGATCTGTCGTGTTAATGGATTTTTAGACAGAATGCCGTAGGTTTTACGAAACAGCAAAGCCTTGCAGTGCGTCAATAAATTTCGCAACAAATCTTCTTTATTTTCAATTTCAAAGTGCGAACTAACTTCAAAACGCCAGATAAACTCATCAATCGCTTCTTTTAATTGGACAAAATCTTGACTGGTTGCATGAATATCCCGATCTTTCCGGTAAGAAAGCAAAAGAACAGTTAAGAGTGAAATCTCAATATCATTTAATTTCAAGCCAAATGTCGCCCCTAAATTGTTGTTCAAATGTTTAGCTGCCTGATATTCAATCCGCTTGCGAATCAAGGTAAACTCACGCTTCAAATCTTCCTGTTCTTCTTCACTTAAAGCCATATTTCGACAGCTCAACAGCAGATAGGGCAAAACTTGCAGCATGAATTTGATTTCATGGCGATTGATTTTCTTGCCTAAATCCTGCTCCACATCTTGCACTCTTTGATTGAGAAAATCTTGCAATTCATCGGACAAAAGTAAATCTTCTCCGATAAATTCTTTTATCTTTTCTGTCAAAATCATCACAAAGCTATGACTCCCCTCTACAAAAATGTGATACAAGAGAGAATGTACATATTGGATTTTATTGAGTGGATGACATTTTAAAAAATATCCTTGCGCTTTCGTGGAAGCGAGATTGACTTGATACTGCTCCGAAGCTAACTGATTGCGGATTTCATTCAAATCATTGAGAACCGTATTGCGGGATACTTCTGTCAATTCCATTAGCTTTTCAATAGTCACACGCTCCTTAGCAATACAGATATAAAGCACAGTCAGCTGCATACGCTCGGTCATGCTCATGACATAGCTATAAAAGTCAACGCCTTCCAATAACGCTTGGCAAAGTTCTTTTTGGTGTGCGGTTAAGACAATCCCTACTCTCGGACGGCTACTAATGACTTCGCCGACATCCGCTAAAGCATCATTGATTTTTTCTAAATGATAATAGATTTTCCTCCGCGATTGATTGGTTGCCCGTGAAATGGTCATAATCGTTTCTGGCTCTTCCAACTGAATGAGGTATTTTAGTAAGTCACAACTTGTTTGATCCAATAATATCATCATTTACTCCTTGAAAGGGATTGCAAACCATTATAACATCTTTTCACACATCATTCACATGAAATCGAAAGAATTTATTCGTTATTTTGGTCATTTTTAGCGCTTTTTCATAGCAAAATGAGAAAAGCAAGGCGAGGAACCGGCATCATGACTGCTCTCAATCATGGTAGTCGTCCTTCTCCTTGATTTTTCATAATTATTTTTTCTGTCCGTAGTAAGCATTCTTTCCATGTTTTCGCAGGTAATGCTTATCTTTGAGATCTTGCGGCACTTCCGTCACTTCTGGATTGATAGCTTCTGTGTAGCGTGCCATACGAGCGGCTTCTTCAAGGACAACTGCATTATAGACGGCCGCTTTTTCGTCCTTGCCCCAAGCAAATGGTCCGTGATTGCGGACGGTTACACCTGCTACTGCGAGCGGATCTAAGCCACGTTTGGCAAATTCTTCGATAATGACTTTCCCAGTTTCTTTTTCGTACTCGCCATTGATTTCCTCTGGTGTCAAGGCACGAGCGCATGGAATTGGACCGTAGAAAGTATCAGCGTGCGTGGTGCCATAGCATGGAATATCACGCCCTGCTTGCGCCCAAGCCACTCCTTCTGTCGAGTGCGTATGAACAATGCCACCCACTTCTGGAAATGCTTTGTACAGTTCCACATGCGTCGGCAAATCTGACGACGGATTCAGGTCTCCTTCGACAATATTACCGTCCAAATCAGTCACAACCATATTTTCTGGAGATAATTTTTCATACGCTACACCAGAAGGTTTAATGGCAATCAAGCCCTTCTCACGATCAATTGCCGAAACATTTCCCCAGGTAAATTTCACCAAACCATGCTCTGGAAGCTCCATATTGGCTTTATAAACACGTTCTCGTAATTCTGGTACTAACATTCACATAACCCCGCTTTCTCAATGAGTGGATAAAGGAAATCTTGCGCTTCTTTGATAGCAGCTTTGGTTTCTTCCACCGTTTCGCAATTCTCAGACCACATTTCAATCAAGAACGGACCTTGGTAATTGGTTTTCTTCAAAACAGCAAACATTTCTTCCCAATTGACACAGCCTTCCCCAAAAGGTACATCTCGAAATTGCCCTTTAGAATGCTCCGTCACGGCATAGGTATCTTTTAAGTGCAGCGCAGCAATTGCCTGATGACCAAGGTAAAATTCACTCCAGAGGTCATTATGCCAAGCAGAAACATTACCTGTATCTGGATAGACAAAGAGATAAGGCGAATTGATTTCTTTCGCCACAGCCAGATATTTTTCAATGCTGTTGATAAATGGGTCATCCATGATTTCAATCGCCAACATAACTTGTGCCTGTTCAGCCCAATCACATGCTAGACGCAGATTTTTTAAGAAACGAGCACGCGTTTCAGGTGATTTCTCTTCGTAATAAACATCATAACCTGCTAATTGAATGACCCGCACACCTAAATCCTGTGCTAACTTGATACATTGTTTCATCGTTTCAAGCGATTTTGCTTCTAACTCAGGATTGTTTGAGCCTAATGGATAACGCCGATGTCCACTAAAGCAAATACTTGGAATCCGCACACCTGTATCATAGATAGCTTTGACAATTTCTAGACGTTCTTTTTTAGACCAAGCGAGACGCGCCAGCCGAGCGTCACTTTCATCAACCGACATTTCCACAAAATCAAATCCCATTTCCTTGGCAAATTCTAACCGTTCCCGCCAAGAAAAATGCTTAGGCGTTGCCTTTTCATAAATTCCAATCGGACGTGTCATAGTTTACCCCCAGATTCGCTTGATTTCGTCTTTGAAAGCACGCGCAGCTGCTGCTGGATTTTCAGCTTCTGTTATTCCGCGTCCAGCAATAAAGGTAAAGACATCCACTCCTTCAAAGAGTTTGAGTGTATCCACATTCAAACCACCTGTCACAGACACACGAAAGCCCATTTCAATCAATTTCTTAACTTTATTGAGATCTTTTTCACCCCAAGTTTCGCCAGCAAGAAGAGCATCGCGTGATTGGTGATAAATAGCTTGTGAAATGCCAGCATCAAGCCAAGTCTGAGCTTGCTCATAAGTCCAATCGCCGTAAAGTTCAATTTGAATCTCACCGCGCTCGCCACGTTCTTCTTGAATCGCTTTTAGAGCGGCTTTCATAGTTGGAATTGTTGCACAGCAAATGCAAGTCATCCAGTCTGCTCCGCGAACGGCATTATTTTTGGCAACCGTACCACCAGCGTCAGCACATTTAGTATCAGCTACGATGATTTTATCAGGAAATAAACTACGCAGCACTTCTACCAACTCACTGCCGACTTGCAAGAGGCAAACTGTTCCTGCTTCAATAACATCTACTTCATGACCTACCGAGACAGCTGCTTTAATAGCTCCTTGCAAATCGGAATGATCCAGTGCAACTTGTAAATTTGGAAGACGTTTTGACATCATTTTCTCTCTTTCTATTTTCTAATCTAGTGAACCTAACCCATTATTAACTATCTAAATCCAATCCTTCTAAATAAGGACTATTTTTTGACTCATCAATTAAGGCTAAAACTTCTGCTTCTGTTTGACATGCTAATAGGCGGTCAATAGAATTTTCCAATTCAAACAGGGCGATAATCTGCGGAATGGCAACACTCGTATGAATTTTTGAACTCGTTGCCGCAAGAGCTAACAAAACACTCACGCCTTTTCCGTCCGAGAAAGTTACAGGCTCCTTCAACGTCACCAAAGAGAAAGCATCTCTTTGGACACCAGCTTCTGGTCGTGCATGCGGCATCGCCATACCTGGCATCAAAATATAGTAAGGACCATATCCTTCTGTGGATTCGATGATAGCATCATAATATTCAGGTTTGACGGCCCCACTTTCAATCAATGGGGCAACAGAAAGTTTGATTGCTTCTTGCCAAGTCGAAGCAGAAAGACCCAACCGAATGGATTTGTTTTCAATCAATGCTTGCTTTAAATTCATTGCTTCTTCCTTTCGTTGGAAATGGAAGCTCAAAACAGGTGGTGCGCATGAAATTCTGTACTATTTGACGAGCACAACGAATTCCAAGCTTTTCCACGTTTTTAGCTTCACACATCCTTTTAAGCGAATGGGAGTGGGACAGAACTTATCTTGAAAATTTTAAGTTCGTAGTCCCACCCCCGCAAAGCTGCTTAAACAGTTATCAAGCTGTTTAAGATTGTAGATGAAGAAAACTTCGTTTTCTTCAAAGGTGCTCTTCCGAGCTTGAAAAGTGAATGAAGAGTCCAATCACCTACTGCGTCATTCGTTTAATACTAAATGAGATAGAGAATAAAATACTTTTTGCTCAGCCTCTATATCAATTTCTTAAGCGACGAGGCTGAGACGAACCTCTAACCGCATCATTCCAATACTTGTGATAATTTTTCAGTAATTTCTTTGTCGTCCATCAGATTATCCAGACCAATCAATTTACCATTTGTCCGTCCGTCCAATTCATGAATCAAATGAAGAGAGGCAATGACAATATCATAACCAGAAGCTAAACTTTTAGCTTCGCCCACACTGCATGAATTGACAGTAAAATCTGTTTGCCCTAGTTTACGTAGAGCGTTTTCTACTTTCATCTTAATCACCATAGATGAACCCATACCATTTCCGCATGCTGTTAATACCTTAACCATATTATTTTCCTCCGTTAATTAAATCTATTTTTATTCTTCTTCCGCTTGAACATCACCACGGTAGTATGCTTCCTTATCTTTTGCTTTGGCAAATTGCAACTGCGGAATAATCAGCAAGAATACACAAACAAGAATGTAACCTACAATACCAAGATATTTGAAAAGATAACCAAAACCAAGCCAAGGGAATTCAAAGTCAATATTTCCATGGTAACCACCGTAAGAAGCTAGACCAAGAAGTGCCACACAGAGAGCACCAAGCGCTACTTGTAATACACCTGAAATAAAGGACAGGATAACCGCCGCTTTCCAGCCGCCGCGCTTATCTGCATAAACTGCAATCGCTGCATTATCAAAGAATACTGGAACGAAACCAGTGATAATCAGAATTGGATTCTTAAAGATAATTAAGAGCATAATGGTAATCAACTGACCAATTAAACCAAAAGCAAATCCTGAAAGCACCGCGTTTGGAGAACCAAATCCATAAGAAGCCGCAACGTCCACAGCTGGGAATGAACCAGGAAGTAATTTGTTAGAGATACCTTGGAAGGCATTCGTCAATTCTGCTACAAACATCCGCACCCCTTGCATCAAGACAAAGAGATAAACTGAGAAAGTAAAGGCTGTTTGAATGATATACATGTAAAAATCTTGCTTAGCAGGGTTGTAAACTGTACCTGATGTAATGACTTTTGCATTGGACATGATATCCGGACCCAAGATTAGGAGGATTGATCCAAAGAAGACTAGCATCAAAGTTGCAGATGCAACCACTGTATCATGGAAAATAGACAGGAATTTTGGTAATTTCAAGTTATCAAGATTTTCTTCCTTCTTACCAAATTTACCTGCAACTTTATCCACAAACCAAATCGCAAATTGTTGTTGGTGACCAATCGCAAAACCACCGCCACCTGTCAGACGTTGAGTAGCTTCTACTGTCATATTGGAGCTGACTGCCCAGTAAAGTCCACAGATGACACCAATTGCCAGCACACCCCAGCTATTCCGCAATTGAGGAACAAGGAGAAGAACCATCAATGAAACAGTCGCTGCTTGTTGAACCATGATATGACCTGTAATGAACAGCGTCCGCACTTTTGTAATTTTCCGAAGAGCAACGAGCAAGATATTGACACCAAAACCAATCAACAGCGCCGTTGTTGCTGCTCCGACAAAGTTCGGAAATTCCTCTGCAATCTTTGTATTTGCCGCTGTTAATCCAAAGTAAGGGTCAATTACCGCTGCACCAATCTTAAACTTAAAGTTCAGAGCCGCTAAAATCGGACGGAAAGTTGTTACCAAACCTCCAGCCCCAACGTTCAGCAGCATATAACCAACTGTTGCTTTGATGAAACCGGCATAGACATCATGCGCTGGCTTTTTCAATAACGCATAGCCAACGAGAACCAAGAGACCTACAAAGAAGGCTGGATTCTGCAAAATATTTTGCGAGAACCAGTTCAGAATGTTTAAAATGATGTTCATTTTAACTCTCCTTTTTCTATTTTATTTGTTCTTTATAAGCCTATTATAAACCATGTAAGCGGTAACAAAAAGACCAAGAATTACACAAGCAACTGTTCACTCTTGGACTGTGAAAAATAGGGTGAATAAAAAAAGAAGCTGAACAGCTTCCATGATTGTTCTACAATCATAGGAAACCGCCCACTTCTCTGGAAAATTATGCTTTTGTAGCTGAATCATCTGTTGCTTCCTCAATGACTAATTCACCATCTTTCAGGTCAGCTAAGAGATGTTTCACATCCAAATGATCCAGATGATAATCTGTTACTTTGTCACGGATTTGTTGTTCAATCACACGGCGAAGCGGACGAACACCCATAACTTCATCGTAACCTTCTTCTGCTAGATAAGCTTTTGCGGCATCTGTTACCGTCAGAGTGATGTCTTTCTTAGCAAGCGTTTGGTTGACTTCATCTAGCATCAATTCAACAATTTCAGCCAAGTCTTCTTTACCAAGGTGTGAGAATTCAATAACTGCATTGAACCGATTCAAGAATTCTGGACGGAAGTATGGTTTCAATCGATCCATAATTTTCATATCTTTTTCTTCGTCACCTGTAAAGCTTTCATAGCCAAATCCTGCGTTAGAAGTAGCAATAATAACTGTATTCTTAAAGTTGACAGTATTTCCTTGTCCATCTGTCAAACGACCATCATCTAAGACTTGCAGTAACAGCGTGATGACTTGTGGGTCTGCTTTTTCGATTTCATCCAGCAAAATG
>ERZ772962.526-NODE-526-length-21339-cov-4.740086_pt1 | contig 21339 bp, 17 predicted proteins | sample MGYA00580676_ERZ772962 | MGnify/ENA primary metagenome ERZ772962 (study PRJEB29015, sample SAMEA2738049) | human oral metagenome | biome: human oral; feature: human-associated habitat; material: saliva | place: China | collected 2230 ...
CGAATGCTACCAACCTAAGACCGAATAGATGCCTCGCTAACAAGACACCCTGGGACGTCTTTCACTTTCAGACATTGCAGTTGGTAGGGGAATTTGAGGCGGGAAGCTTTAGACATCAGTTAGAGTTATTTGCATCTGAGCCTGCACTATCCGAATTACCGGAATCGCTGGAATTATTTGAATCCGAATCGTTTGAATCGCCCGAGTCAGAATCGCTTGAGTCCTTCTCCTGAGGCTTCCAGGAATCATAGTTCTGCTCAAAGAGCGCCTGATACGAGTTCTTCCCATCGTCACGCTTGGCCGAGTCAAGCCCAAAGAGCACGTCGTCTTTGTCCGTGTCTCCCCCGTTTGCTTTGGCCCAAGCATTCATCAACTCATCCGACCAGTTACGCAGCCAGTTACCCAGGGTCGTGATGTTGTTGATATCGTCGTTATAGGTGCCGGTCGAGGTGTCGATGTCCTGAATCTTGTTGATCAGGTTGCTCAGGTCGTTGGCGTCCTGCTGTGCGGTCTGGTACCCCTGCGTATAGTCGGGGTTACGCGAATCGAGGGCATCACGCAGACTCTGCTCACTTGAGTAGAGCTTATCCTTCAGGTCCCCGAGGTCGGCATAGTAGTTGTTGACCTCCTCGAAGATCTGCTGGTCCCCATTTTTGGTGGCATCGTTGATGTCGCTGTCCTGGCTCGCGAGCTTGCTGCGCTCCCCCGGAAACCCCGCCATCGACGTATCCGCCGCCTCCGTGGCTTTGAGCGAATAAGGATCCGGGTTCCAAGGCTGCGTGATCAGCAGCACCGCGCCACCGACCACGATCAAGGCTGCGATAAACGAGACGAGGAACACCCTCCGGCGCGGCATACGCTCATTGGCGGTAGTCGCAGAATAGGGATCCGAGGCTGCCGGAATCGCGCTCGCCAGATGGGGCTTTTCCTGTTGCTGCTGGAGCTGGACCGCAGCCTTTTCGGCAGGCTGTATCGCCTCTTCCTCAACCGGCATGCCGCAGTTGGGACACACCGTAGCCCCTTCAGGGATCAGCGCGCCGCAACTCTTGCAGTATCGCTCAGTCTGTATCGCTGAAGCGTCCGGAACCGCTTTCGTCAGATCTGCGTGGCATGCCGGGCAGATCGTAAGGCCGTCAGCAATGTGTGTTCCACAATATGGGCAAATCAAACCTTCCTCCAAGCCCCGACACAGATGTCCTGCTCAAAGCCTAACACGAACCTGTGAAGGCTACGCAAGCTCTTCCAACACATACGGTAAAATTCCTCCAGCGCAGATGAAGCGTCCCTCACGCGGGGTATCCACGCGTACGGTCACCGTGAAGCTCACCTGAGAGTCACCCTGCTTGGTGGCATGAACCTCAACCTTAGACGGATTCGGCAGACCCTTTGAGAGGTCGATTGCGTCGACCACGTAGGTCTCGCTGCCGTCGAGCCCCAGGCTCTGAGCATTCTGTCCCCCTTCATACTGCAGCGGGACAATGCCCATACCGATCAGATTCGAACGGTGGATCCGCTCGAAGCTCTCAGCGATCACAGCTTTAACCCCGAGCAGCGCAGGACCCTTGGCTGCCCAATCACGGCTGGATCCGGAGCCGTACATTTTGCCGGCAAGTACGATCTGTTCGGTGTTATGCTGCTTGTAGTCCATCGCCGCATCATAGATGCTGGTGATCTTTCCGGTCTCAAAGTCACGGGTCCAGCTGCCGACCTTGCCTTCAGCCAACGCGTTCTCCAGCTTCACGTTCGCGAAGGTACCGCGCATCATCACTTCGTGGTTGCCGCGGCGAGTGCCATAGGTATTCCAATCTTCCTGCCTCACCCCATGCTCAAGCAGATATTTGGCAGCCGGGGAATCCGGAGCGATCGCGCCTGCCGGGGAGATGTGGTCAGTGGTCACAAAGTCACCGAGCAACGCCAGTACACGGGCATCCTTGACCGTTGCGGTGGTCTCTTTGACCGCATCCTCAAAATACGGAGGACGGCGTATATAGGTGGACTTTGGATCCCAGGCATACGTATCAGAGGGGACCGCTGGGATGTCCTGCCAGGCCTTTGAGCCCTGATACACATTCTTGTTGGACTGCGCATAGATCTCAGGCTTTACGACCATCTTTACGACCGACTGGATCTCAGCATTGGTCGGATAGATGTCAGAGAGCATCACAGGCTTGCCGTCAGCGCCAGTGCCTAGCGGATCTTTGGTTAGGTCGGTATCAAGGGTCCCAGCCAGCGAATAGGCGACGACGAGCGCCGGCTGCATCAGATAGTTCTGCGCGACATCCGGGGAGATTCTGCCGTCGAAGTTACGGTTACCGGAGAGCGCTGAGGTGAGCTCCATGTCCTGGGCATGCTCGTGCATTCCCGGGGCCAAAGGGCCGGAGTTGCCGATGCAGCTCATGCAGCCAAAGCCGCAGACAAAGAAACCGAGGTCTTCAAGCGGTTCGACAAGCCTTGCATCCTTCAGGATCTGCAAGGTCGCATGTGAGCCCGGAGCCAGGATCTTCTTGACCCAACCTTTCGGCTTGAGGCCGTGCTCGACAGCGTGCCTCGCTAAGAGGCCTGCCGCGATCATCATCGCCGGGTCGGTTGCGGTCGTGCAGCTTGTGATTGCGGCGATCGCCACTGCGCCGTGCTTGATCTGGTAGGTATGGTTGCCAAGCGTCGCAGTGAACTCGTGGTCAAAGTCAGCGTGGTTGTGCTCTTTGCTGACCTTCTCAAAACGGGCCGGGAGCTCTGCGAGCGTCACGCGGTTGTGCGGACGGGAAGGTCCAGCCAGGCAGGAATCGATGGTGGAAAGATCAAGGGTCAGCGTACGGGCGTAGTGGGCCTGAGGACGGTCCCCAATCATCTGCTGGACCTTAAGGTATCTCTGTGCAAAGGCGATCTCCTTCGGATCGCGGCAAGTGAGTTTCAAGTAATCGAAGGTCTTATCATCCGCTGGGAAGAGCGTGGCAGTGGCTCCATACTCAGGGGTCATGTTCGCGATGCAGGCACGCTGGGTAGCGGTCAGGGTCTTGACACCGTCGCCGGTCACCTCAACCAGGGAACCTACGACTTGCGCCTGACGGAGCAGCTGGCAGACGCGCAGGGCCAAGTCCATGCCGCTCGCACCCTCCGGCAGTTTGCCAGTGAGCTTCAGCTCTACGACTTCAGGTACAAGCATCGAGATCGGCTGGCCTAATGCAGCAGCCTCAGCCTCGATGCCGCCGACGCCCCAACCCATAACGGAGATACCGTTGACGGTGGTGGTGTGGGAGTCGGTGCCGACGAGCGTGTCGAAGCACGCCATCGTTCCGTCACCCTTCCACAGCGCGTCGGTGCCCACAACCTTGGAGATGAGCTCCATGTTGAGTTGGTGGCAGATACCGGACCCAGGCGGGATGATCTTGACGTTCTGGAAGGAGGAGGATGCCCACTTCAGGAAGGAGAAACGCTCAGCGTTGCGCTTGGCCTCGATGTGCTCGTTGGTAACGAGGGCATCCGAAGTGCTCGCTTTGTCTGCGATGACGGAGTGGTCGACCACAAGCGTACAGGGAACGCGGGGGTTGATCTTGGTCGGGTCCCCACCGCGCTTGGCAAGGGCATCACGCATTGCAGCGAAGTCGACGAAGACCGGCACGCCGGTGAAGTCCTGGAAAAGGACGCGGGAAGGCATATAGTCGATCTCTTTGCCGGCGTGGCCCTCCTCGGCGGCCTCGAAGATGCGCAGTGTGGACTCGACCGCCTGCTCGTCGCTGTCGGCGCAGCGGATCACATTCTCAAGCAGAATCACCAAGGCGCGCGGGAGTTTCTCCACCCCGGGGATATCGGAGACGACGATCGCCTGGCGCTGAGTGCCGTCAACGGTTACTGTTTTCGGCTTGCGCGCGGCTGCGATAGCGCTGGAGAAGTCCTTTGTGACGTTCATAGTTTGCCTCAGCTTTCTTTACGGCCCTCATCAAAAGGCCGTTCCCATAGATGTCATGTTGGAAGTGAGTATAGAGACGGTTGAAAAGTATACAGGCAAGCGTCCCTACTAGTACAAGATGTATCCCCATCGTCTCTGTGGAGGCCTGAAGGAGGAAAAAGTTTCCAAAAAGCAACGACCCTCCAACAACGCCGATCCCCACAGTGACCAAAAGCCCGATGCGCAGGGGTGTCAGTGGCTGCGAGATCCGATAGATGAAAGCGATGCCGACGATGCAGGAGAGCCACACGCACAGCGTCGACTCCCGTGCAAAGCCCCAGCTGAAGATATCCTCCGCAGCCATCGTCGCCACCACCGCGGCCACGATCGAGATCGAAGCCGGCAGCGACCTTGTCAGCACATTGACCAAAAAGTCCCCGTGCAGGCGTTCATGGTTCGGCTCCAGAGCGAGCACAAAAGAGGGATAGCCGATAATCAAGCCAGAGATGAAGGAGATCTGGATCGGCATGAACGGATAGGGAGGGAAAAAGATACTGATCAGGCACAGCACGATCGAGAAGACCGTCTTAACGAGGAAGAGCGAGGCGGAGCGCTGCAGGTTGTTGATCGAGCGGCGTCCCTCTGCCACGATGTCCGGCAGGTGCGAGAAGTCGTTGTCCGCCAGGACCACCTCAGCCACGTTCCTCGTCGCAGCGGACCCTGACGCCATCGCTATCGAGCAATCCGCCTTCTTGAGCGCCAGGACATCGTTGACGCCGTCGCCGGTCATAGCGACGGTGTGGCCCTCACGTTGGAGCTCTTCGATGATGGCACGCTTCTGCTGCGGGGTCACCCGCCCGAAGATGCGCTTGTGCCTGACGACCTTCTTCAATTCCTTCGTGTTGTGGATCGTGGAGAGGTCAACGCAGCGGTCGGCACCAACCACCCCCACCTGCTTTGCGATCTGCGAGGCGGTCCGGGCGTCGTCACCGGTGATGACGCGGACATTGACGCCCTGCCTGGTGAAATACTTGATCGTGTCGGCAGCATAGGGGCGGATCTCATCTTGGATCACGACCAAGCCGAAGGGCCGAAACGAGCCCGTGATGGAGCCCTCCTTGGTGAAGCCGGACACCTCCCCCACCACAAGGAAGCGTGAAGCCGGCGAATAGTGCTTGCGGATCCTGTAGAGCTTGTTGTAGTCGACCCCCATCACGAACTGGCCGGCGCCCAACACGTAGGCGTGCCCGTCTTTGGCGATGCAGCCAGAATACTTGCGCTCCGAGGAGAACGGGACCGTGACCCGCACCGCATCGCTGTGCGTCGGGATCTCCTCGACGTAGCTCAAAAGTGCCTTGGCGGTCTCATTCGCATCGGATTCCTGGGAGCGGACGATCAGGGCACAGACTGACTCTATCTGCCGTTTGCTCTCATGGTTGAGTGGCACAATATCCTCTACGCTCATTCTGCCTGAGGTGATGGTGCCGGTCTTGTCCAGACAGATCGTATCCACACGCGCGAGCGTCTCCACACAGTAACTCTGCTGGATCAGCACTTTCTTGCTACCCAAACGGATCGTGGCGATTGCGATCACCGAGGACGTCAACAGGATCAATCCCTGCGGGATCATGGAAACCAGAGCGGCGACCGTGCTCAGAATGGCAGCGTTGATATCCATGTGCTCGAAGAAGACGCTGCGCAGAAAGAGGCCGACCCCTAAAGGCGGCATCAAAAACGTCGAGAAGCGCACGATCATGTTCAGGGTGTCGCGGATCTGCGATCTGATCGGCTTGATGCATTTGGCCTCAGTATTGAGGCGTGCGGCATAGCCCTCCTTGCCCACACGGGTCACGCGGGCCATGAGGCTCCCCGAAGCGACAAAGCTGCCGCTTAAGATTTCGTCACCTTCGCTCTTCTCGATGCGGTCTGCCTCGCCGGTGAGCAGACTCTCGTCCATCGTAACGGAACCAGCGATGATCTGAGCGTCGGCGGGCACCTGATCCCCGTGGGAGAGGCTCACAATATCGTCCTGTACAAGCTCGGAGACTGGAACTTCCTGCCGCTTGTGGTCACGGATCACGGCCACGTTCTGTACGGTCATGACCGAGAGCTTGTCCACCGTGAGCTTGGCGCGCACCTCCTGCACGACGCCCACGATCAGGTTGGCGATCACGATGCCCATAAATAGCAGGTTGCGGTACTCACCGGTGAAAATGACAAGCGCCGCCAGCACCACATTGACGCCGTTAAAGAGCGTAAAGGTGTGCTCGGCGATGATCTGAGGAATCGTTTTGGTCTTTACGTCAGTGTCGGAGTTGACCTTACCGGCCTTGACCCGCTGCTCAACCTCTCGTGAAGTAAGCCCGCAAACATCAGGGGTAATTTCCGCTTTTGGCACACAATCTCCCACAACAAGTACTGTCCGTCTTCTTTATTAAAGAATAAGTATCCCCAATTATCCCAAGTCACACTGAAGACGGTTTAAAAAATCATATGTTCTATGCACCAGAAAATAAAATGGTGCTCTCGGTGGGGTTCGAACCCACGACCTTTCGCTCCGGAGGCGAACGCTCTGATCCACTGCGCTACGAGAGCAACAACACTTAGGCAGTATACCCCTCCTCATATTAATTTGAGAAGTCACAATAGAGAACTGAGCGGCGTCAGCGCGGAGATACCCCTACACTCTATATATGAGAGTATCATCCAACATGGTTTAATTGAGTGAACTATATCGTACGCCATAAGAGGGTTTCGCTATGATAGCTGTCGTCAAATCGAGCGCCACGCCCGAGCAGTTGGCTCACTTCGTCACGTGGATTGAGCATCACGGATTCAAGGCCAACGTCTCCAAAGGGGAAAATGAGACCATTGTCGGTATCATCGGCGACACCTCCAAGATCGATCCGTTCCTGATTGAATCGATGGACATTATCGACCATGTGGCGAAGGTCTCCGAACCCTACAAAAAGGCCAACCGCAAGTTCCATCCTGAGAACTCCGTGATCGACTGCGGCTTCAACGTTAAGATCGGCGCCGGCAACTTCCAGGTGATCGCCAGTGTCTCCACCGACGATGGGAGATCGGTGGATAACTTGGCACAGCGCGCCCATAAAGCAGGAGCGGGGCTTCTCACCGCCGATGTCTACAACATGAAGATCTCCCCCTACCTCTACAAGGGGCTACAGCAGGATAACCTCACCGCGCTCGTCGAGGCAGCCCACGCCGCTCAGCTGCCCGCCGTGGCGGAGATCCTCGACACCCGCGACGTACAGGCCTTCATTGACGCCGATATCGACGTCTTCCAGGTGAGCAGCAAGAGTATGGAGGACTATCCGCTGCTGAAAGAGTTGGGCAAAACGCAGAAGCCCGTCATCGTCAAGCGCGGCGTCAGCGCAACGGTCGATGATTGGCTCATGGCCGCAGAGTACGTGATGAGCGAGGGCAATGAGGACGTGATCCTGTGCGAGTGTGGCCTCAAGAGCTCAGAGCAGCGCTACCACCGCGTGCTCGACGTCTCCTCGATCGTCGCCGTCCACCAGCTCTCCCATCTGCCGATCATCTGCAACCCCTCCAAAGCCTCCAGCTTAGCGCGCTATGTGGAGCCACTCTCCCTGGCAGCCTGCGCTACGGGCGCCGACGGCCTTGAGATCGATATCAAGGCAGACAACAGCGGTGATCCCCTCGATGAGACGGGGCGCGCGGTCGATCTGGACTCTTTTGCTTCGACCATGAAGAAGATTGCTGCGCTGCACGCAACCTTAGGAAAGGCGAGCGAGTAGCTATGGAGATGGATAAGAAGATCGTTCCGGGACGCGTCGGCGTCATCGGTCTCGGCCTTATGGGAGGCTCCTTTGCCAAAGCCTTTGCGAAGGCCGGTGTTGAGGTCTACGGCTACGACGTCGCAGAAGACGTGATGGAGCAGGCAGAGGTAGAGACGATCGTGGGGCGCCTCACCGACGACGTGATCCCCACCTGTGAGCTCATCATTATCGCCTCCTACCCGAAGGCCTGCATCGAGGAGCTCGCCCGCATCGCGCCTTTGGTCTCCGCCGGCGCGATCGTTATGGACACCGGCGGCGTCAAGAAAGTGATCTGCGATCAGTGCTTCCCAATCGCGGCGAACTACCCCTTCACCTTTGTGGGTTGCCACCCGATGGCCGGCACCCAGCACTCCGGCTTCGCGCACGCCCGCGCCAACATGTTCCACAACGCACCGCTCGTAATTGTCCCACCGAAGATAGACGACTTTGCTCGACTCGATCTTCTGGAGTGCATGAAGAAACTGATGAAGCCGGTCGGCTTTGCACGGTTCACACTCACGACCGCCGAAGAGCACGACAAGATCATCGCCTTCACTTCCCAGCTCGCCCACGTGGTCTCCAACGCCTATGTCAAGAGCCCTGAAGCGAAGGTCCACGACGGGTTCTCCGCCGGTTCTTACCGAGACCTGACCCGTGTCGCGTGTCTCAACGCCGACATGTGGACCGAGCTCTTCTTGGACAACGCAGACAACCTGTCCGCAGAGATCGGCTGCCTGATTGAGAATCTTCGAAAGTACAAGATTGCGATCGATGATCGCAATCCGCACTACCTGCACGAGCTCCTCGCTGAGGGCGATCGTCGCAAGCGCGAAATTGAGGGAGAGATAGACCATGACAGATACACCAGACGCCACCACCATCGAGGTGCCGACCGCCTCAAAGACCTATCTGTGCCGTGTGGGAGCCCACATCTTGTCCCAGGTCGGAAACATCACCCGTGAGACCTGTGGGGGAACCAAAGCCTGCGTGGTCTCAGAGTCCCACGTGATGCCCCTCTACGGCATGGAGATGATGGACTCCCTCAAGGCTGCAGGCTACCAGGTGGTCCCTGCGGTCTTCCCTGCCGGTGAGGCTTCCAAAAACCTCACCACACTCGGTGAGCTGCTTGAGACCGTCGCCAACTACGAGCTTACCCGCGGCGATGTGATCGTCGCCCTGGGCGGCGGGGTCACCGGTGATGTCGCGGGACTTGTGGCAGCCCTCTATCTGCGCGGCATCAAGGTCGTCCAGGTGCCGACTTCCTTACTTGCAATGGTCGACTCCTCCGTGGGTGGCAAGACTGCGATCGATATTCCCCAAGGGAAAAACCTGGTCGGCGCCTTCTGGCAGCCGAGCGCGGTGATTGCAGATATCGACTGTTTCAAGACGATCCCTCATGAGCTTTTCACCGACTCCTGCGGCGAGGTGATCAAGCACGCAGTATTGGCGGATCTAGAACTGTTCAAGACACTGCAGAAGACACCCCTCAACTCCGGAGAGCTCGACGAGCGAGCAATGGCGAACATCGTGGCGCGAAACATCCGCATCAAGCGCGATGTGGTCGCCGCCGACGAGCGGGAGCAGGGACTGCGGCAGACCCTGAACCTCGGCCACACGATTGGGCACGCGGTTGAAGCAGCTTACCACTTCAAACTCGGCCACGGCAGCTGCGTGGCAATCGGGTTGTGCGCGATGGCACGAGCTTCCGCAAAGAAGGGCTGGTGCTCTCAGGAGACCGCGCAGGCTATTGAAGACCTCGTCCGCGCCCACCAGCTCCCCTACGATACAAAGATCGACCACGAGGTGATCGAGGAGTATGCCACCCATGACAAGAAACGCCGCGGTGACTCCATCACGATCGTCGTGCCAACGAAAATCGGCTCAGTGACGCTCAGGAAGATCAGCAGAGCTGAGCTGCGTGAGCTTATCGATTTGGGATGCGGATCTGGACGGCAACCATGAATGTCACTATCTCTCCTCACGCCCTGTCGGGCACGATCCCTTCAATCGCCTCGAAGTCGGTGGCGCACCGCATCTTGATCCTGGCGGCGTTGTGCCCCACCGACGCCGAGATCGCCTGCTCGACCACCTCGGTCGACATCGACGCCACAATCAGGTGCCTCAACGCGTTGGGGGCAGCGATCACCCCAACTGAAGGCGGCTACCATGTGGCGCCGATTCCGGCAGTTGAAGAGAGAACCTCCCCGCGCGGGAATATCGGCCGAACGCTCGAGTGCGAAGAGTCCGGCTCGACCCTGCGCTTCCTGCTTCCGGTGGTGGCAGCACTCGGCTGCGGAGCCCATTTCACGGGGCACGGCAGACTCGCCAAGCGTCCACTCTCCCCTCTCTATGAACTGCTGCAACAGGGTGGTTGCTCACTTTCTCCCCAAGGCACGTTTCCACTCGACCTATCCGGGAAGCTCCAGTCACACGAGTTCATCCTGTCGGGGAATGTCTCCTCACAGTTCGTCACAGGACTCCTGATGGCAGCGTCTGTAATGGACGGTCCGGTTAAGATTGTGGTCGCGGAGCCCATCCAATCACGCCCCTATATCGATATCACCCTCAAAGCCATGGCCGACTTCGGGATAAAGATCATGAGCACCCCGGTTCTCCACGGTGACAAGGCGTGCGTTGAGTACACCGTCACGCCGACACACACCCCGCTGACCTCCCCTGGCCTGCTCACCGTCGAAGGCGACTGGTCCAATGCCGCCTTCTGGCTCTCCGCCGGCGCAATCGGCACCGACTCGGTCTGTGTCACCAATATGAATCTCTCCTCGGTCCAAGGAGACCGCTACTGTTTGGCCGCGCTTGCACTGTTTGGCGCCCGCATCAACCGGGCACCGGGGCAAGTCAGCGTCTCACACGGCACCTTGAGCCCTGTCAAAATCGATGTCCACGATATCCCCGACCTTGTCCCGGTTCTCGCAGTCGTCGCCGCCTATGCCCAGGGTGAGACCCGCTTCACCCATGCGGAACGCCTGCGGCTGAAAGAATCCGACCGCCTCGAGAGCACCGCAGACCTGATCCGCGCGATGGGCGGCGAGGTCGCCACGACTGACTCCGCACTCACGATTGTAGGACACGGCGGACTTCACGGGGGCGGCCCGGTCGACGCCGCAAACGACCACCGCATCGCGATGGCAGCTGCAATCGCCGCAACCTGTGCTGAGGAGCCCACGAAGATCCTCGGTGCCGAGTGCGTATCAAAGTCGTACCCCAGCTTCTTTGAGGACTTCCAAGCGCTCGGTGGCCTTGTCAAAAAGGAAGTGTGATCTATGCCCTCTCATATGGGTACTACACTCACAGTCTCGGTCTTCGGACAGTCACATTCGCCCGCGATCGGCTGTGTGGTCGAGGGGCTTCCCTCGGGAATTTCGATCGATATGGATAAACTGCAGGCCTTCATGGCTCGCCGGGCTCCCGGACAGGGAACCTTCACGACGCCGCGCAAAGAGAAGGACATCCCCGAGATTGTCTCAGGGTTGAACCAGCACGGCACAACCTGTGGGGCACCGCTCGCGGCGATCATCAGAAACACCAACACCCGTTCGGTTGACTACAAGAACATCGCCTCGGTCCCCCGCCCCGGCCATGCGGATTTCCCCGCCTGGGTCAAGTGGGGTAAGGATCACGATATCGCGGGCGGCGGCCACTTCTCCGGCCGGCTGACCGCGCCACTCTGCCTTGCCGGGGGTATCGCTCTACAGGTATTGCAGCAGCACGGTGTGGAAATCGCCGCACACTTGAGCTCCGTAGGTCAGATCCACGACGAGCGGCTCTACACCTACAACAACTCCCCCAAGGGCCGAGAAAAGCTCAACCAGCAGATCGAGACGCTGCATGAGCATCCCTACACGTTGCCCACTCTCTCAGAGGTAGCCTCAAAGCACATGCTCGCTGCAATTGATGAGGCGAGGCGCAACATTGACTCCATCGGTGGCACCATCGAGTGCGTTGTGGCAGGCCTGCCTGCCGGCATCGGTTCCCCGATGTTCGATGGGATGGAGAACATCCTGGCGCGTGACCTCTTCGGAATCCCCGGTATGAAAGCTTTGGAATTCGGCCGCGGCTTCGATGTGGCCCGGCTCCACGGTTCTGAAGACAATGACACCTACGCGCTCGACGAGCAGGGTCAGGTCTATCCCACCACCAACAATGCGGGCGGGATCCTGGGCGGCATTACGACCGGCGCCGCACTGTCCTTTAGATTGGCTATGAAGCCGACCTCGAGCATCTCGCGGCCACAGCCATCGGTCAATCTTGCTACGATGGAGGGGACAACCCTTACAGTGCATGGCCGCCATGACCCGTGCATCGCCGTGCGCGCCGTCCCGGTCGTGGAGGCTGTAGCGGCCCTCGCGTCGCTGGACGCCTGGCTCTCCTTCCCTCCCCAAAACACTGCGCTCGATACACAAAAGTGAGGTACGCCGTGCGTGATCTTCCTGAAGTAAGAAAAGACCTCGACAGCATCGACTCTCAGATGATCGACCTATTTCTGCAGCGTATGAGGCTTGCAGATGAGGTCGCTGACTATAAGGCCAAGAACCATCTGCCCATTTTGGACAGAGAGCGTGAACGTGAGAAGCTCGCCCGCGTCGCAAACTCGGTCCCAATGGAATTCCGTAACTACGCGCAGGTCTTAGAGGGCCTTCTGATGGAAGCCGCACGCGCCAGGGAGTACGAAGACATCGGCACGATGTCCAATGTTGGCAGCCAAATCTACGAGGCTATCAAGCATGAACCGAAGCTTTTCCCGCAGCGCGCCAATGTCGCGTGCCAGGGGGTTGAGGGTGCCTATTCGCAGATCGCCACTGACCGGATCTTCAAGCATCCGACAATCGCCTACTTTGACTCTTTCGAGGGGGTCTTCAGAGCCGTCGAAGAGGGTTTCTCCCAGTTCGGGGTCCTGCCAGTTGAGAACTCCACCGCCGGCACCGTCAACCAGGTGTATGACCTGATGATGGAGCATCACTTCTCGATCGTGCGCTCCACCCGCATCAAGATCGACCACAACGTGTTGGCCAAGCCGGGCACCGAGATGGACCAGATCAAGGATATCTACTCCCACGAGCAGGCGATAAGGCAGTGCCACCGCTTTTTGATCGAGCACCCCTACATCAAGGTACATGCGGTTGAGAATACGGCAATAGCGGCGAGAATGGTCGCGGAGAGCGACCGCGACGACGTGGCAGCGCTCTCGAGCCGTGCCTGCGCCGAACTCTACAACCTCAACATCCTGATGCACAGCGTGCAGGACACCGGGAACAACTTCACACGCTTCGCCTGTATCACCAAGGACCTCACGATCTATCCCGGTGCAGACAGAACCTCGCTGATGCTGATTGTCAACCATGAACCGGGCGCGCTGTACAAGGTACTGTCACGCTTCTATGCCCTCGATATCAACCTGGTGAAATTGGAGAGTCGACCGATCCCGGACCGCGACTTCGAGTTCATGTTCTACTTCGATATCGAATGCCCCGCTGAGGCCCCGGAGTTTGCCACCCTGATCAACTCCCTGGGCGATGTCTGCGAGGAGTTCCGCTATCTGGGGTCATACCGAGAAATCATTTAGGAGCACACACCTATGGATACATCCAGACACACCTTCGGCCTGATCGGCCATCCCTTGGGACACAGCTGGTCCCCGCTGATCCACAAACAGTTGGGGTCAACCCCCTATGACTTAATCGAGCTGGAACCAGACGAGGTAGAGCCTTTTCTGAAGGAGGGCGACTGGAAGGGGCTCAACGTCACGATCCCTTACAAGGAAAAGGCGGCACAGCTCGCAGATGTCACCACCGAGCGCGTCAAGCGCACCGGAGCGGCCAATACCTTGGTTAAAGACAAGAACGGGCGCATTGTTGCGGAGAACACCGACGTGCTCGGCTTTGAGTATCTACTGGAGCGCTTCTGCACACAGAAACTCTACGCCACCTCTACCAAACAGCTCCTTCAGCACCAGGACGTGTTGGTCTTAGGATCTGGCGGAGCGAGCAAGGCGGTCCAGGCGGCGCTAGAGGATCTAAATGTACACGTGAGTGTGATCTCCCGCAGAGGTGAGGACACCTATGCCACGATCACCCAAAAACATTCCCACGTCTCCCTGATCGTGAACACCACCCCCGTGGGTATGTATCCTAACTGCCCGAAAAGTCCGCTTGATCAGGAGACCCTCGCCGCGTTTCCGGAGCTATTCGGCGTGCTCGATGTGGTCTACAATCCCCGGCGCACCAAACTGTGCATGCTGGCAGAGTCGATACACCTACCCTCGGAGTCCGGCCTCGCGATGCTCATCGCCCAGGCCTTCCATTCAAGCACCCTCTTCCAGGACAAAGACCTCGACGATTCCCTGATTGAAACGATCGAGAATACGATCGTACGGGAAACCGAGAACCTGATCCTGATCGGGATGCCCGGTAGCGGGAAGACCTCAACCGGCAAGCACTTAGCGCACCTGCTGCACCGCCCTTTCCTCGATATGGACCAGGCGTTCACGATGGAGTTCGGGATCAGCCCTGCCACCTTTATCGAAACAAAGGGTGAAGCGAGCTTCAGAGAATTGGAGACGAGCCTGCTTGCCAAGAGCGCTTCACGCCCCGGCATGGTCATCTCCTGCGGCGGAGGTGTCGTTACCCGTCCGGAAAACTATGAGCTGCTCCACCAGAATGGCCGTATCATTATGCTCAACCGACCTCTGATCGGCCTTGAAACCGATGGGCGCCCCATCTCACAGCGTGACGGGATCGCCAAACTCGCCGAGACGCGCATGCCGCTCTATCGGGGTTGGGCTGACTTCGTGATCCGCACTACGGGCACGCCCAAGGGTGACGTAGAGGCGATTCTCTCGAGGCTTAAAAGCTCGGCGGATTAGCATTCTGAGTGCAACAGGATAGCCCGCTGGATGCAAGCGTGGCACACTCCGGAAGGCTACGATGTTGGTTGTCTCAATCAACGTCGAAAGCTGGAAGGAATGTGCCACTACAAGCATCTCAAGCCCACAGGAGAGGGACTGCATAGAGGAGAGGGACTGCATAGCCAAGCTGTGTGGCAGAAGGGATACTCCATCGGATGCATCGCACACGAGATCGGCGAAGACAGATCCAGCGGCTGCCACAAGATCGCTAGGACCGCACGGCACAAACGCTTTAGCGCCTGCGCGGGCCAGATGTGCCGCCATCTGCGCAGGAAGGGGAAGAGGGTACGCAGCAAGAGGCCTAAGACCAAAGGCAAGGTCGAGATCTCACACAGCGTAAAGGATAGGCCCAAGCAGGCAGATGTAGGCTCGTACCTTGGCGGCTGGGCAGACGATACGCTCGTGGCAGCAGGGCCTGTATGCCTGCTTGCGCTTGCAGGCAGAGCGTCCAGGCTCCTCGCCGCGAGAAGATGCCACCACGACAGCGTCGATGTCTTGAAGCTCGAACTTTCGCTGGGCCGCCCTCTTAAGACAATCCCCCCCCCCCCGAGCGGGGCAAGCAGTTCGCAAGGCATGGTGAAGGTCACGAAAGCCTTGGGGGCGTGCAGTTCTTCTTCTGCGAGCCGCACCACCTATGGCAGAAGCTGACCGTGGAGAACACCGACGGCCTCATCCGCGAGTTCCTCTCGAGGGGGACGGACTGTGGCAGGGCAGCAGACGAGGAAGCCCGAGCGGCAGGGAAGGTATCTGGGCGCAGATACGTTCAAACTGCACGGCGGGCACTGCTGCGCCATTGTGATCATCGACCTTAAGATGGGACATGTGCTGTGGCTTGTCCATTCGAAGGGAAAGGAGGTTGTCTATGCCTTCTGCGACCACGCCAGCAAGGAGTGGATGTTTGCATGTGGAGGCCATAACCTGCGACATGAACGCCGACTTCGAGCGCGCCTCCCTTAAGAGATGCCCGCACATCGTCTACGAGTACTTCCACCTCGTGAAGAACTTCAACGAGAAGGTGATCTCGGATGTCAGAAAGGACGAGCAGGCAAGGCTTAAGGGACGAGGGCGACGGCGAGGCAGCCAGGGCCCTCAAGCACTCCAAGTACATCCTCATGTCCTGCGCGGACACCAGGGACAGAGAAGGGCGTGACGCCCTCGAGGGCAGGCTCGTCTCCAGGGGAAGCGCCCCTTCGGCAGGGAGGAGGTTGTGCAGAAGGGCGACTCCCAAGGGCCTCATATCCAAAAAACGAGCTGCCCTCCGCCTGCGACAATCGCCGATGAGATGCTCTTTGAGGCCTACTTGTGCATGCAGGAGCAGGACATGCGCGCAGCGATGGAGCGGATCGTGGAGGTCTGCCACGAGACGGAAGACAGGCACTTCGCTAGAGTTGCCTGCCTCGTCAAAGGGCACAGGGAGGGGATCGTCGTCCATGCCTGCCGCCACATCAGCAGCGACAGGATCGAGGGCACCAACCAGATGATCAAGACGCTCCGGAGGGCAGGCTAGGGATATCCCGACGACGAATACTTCTTCCTTAAGATATTCGATTGCCACCAGGCGCTATTCGAGGGCTGCCGGCAATGCTAAGCTATGAGAGATGGAACTGAGAACAGAGATAAGAGATTTATGGCATTGGTTAGAATGACCGATCTGAAGGATCAACGGCTGAATCCCTATCTCAAGCTCACCGACCATCAGCTCCGCAATGCGCTGGAGTCTGAGAGGGGCGTCTGCATCTGCGAATCTGAGGTTGCGATCAGGGTAGCGCTCGCAGAGGGTGTACAGCCCTTGTCGCTGCTTGTAGAAGAGCAGCGCCTTGAGGGCATTCAGGACCTGCTGGCTGTGTGGCCAAAGGATGTAGATGTTCTGGTATTGTCAGAAGGTACCTCAGAGCAGGTATGTGGCTATAAGCTCTACCGTGGGGTGCTGAGCGCGATGAGAAGACCGGAACCTTTGAACATCACACAGCTCCTGGATAAAGTTACAGACAAACTGGGGAACATACGCCTCGCCGTGATGGACAACCTGGTCGATGTCTCAAACGTGGGGGCTCTCTTCCGCAGTGCGGCAGCTCTGGGGATCGACGGGATCATTGTAGCGCCGACTTGTGCAGACCCGCTCAACCGGCGATCAATCCGTGTGTCAGTAGGTACCGTGTTTCAGGTGCCTTGGGCACGGGCAGGCGATAACTACCCCCAAGGACTGATCAAGGAGCTTAAAACGGATGACGTCACACTGGTGAGCATGGCGCTGAGTGACTCAGCGGTCTCACTCAGGGATCCTCAGCTGAAACAGCACAAGCGAGAAGCAATTTTCTTCGGGAACGAGCGCTTCGGGCTCTCACAAGAGATCCTGAAGGCCTCTGACTACCTCGTTGAGATCCCGATGGAGCACGGGGTCGATTCACTCAATGTCGCGGCGAGCAGCGCGGTCACCTTCTGGGAACTGTGCCAATAGATGCAAAACAAGCCCCTTCGTACGAAGGGGCTTGTCAAACGTTCGTAGGTTGTACCTGACTTTATGACTGTGGATTGGCCGCTGCCACGCTCTTCGGAGCGAAGCCATCGTCGCGGGTGAACATAGCCATGAACTCCTTGCCTGTGATGGTCTCCTTCTTCTGTAGGTAGCGCGCAATCTCATGGAGCTTGAAGCGGTTCTCCTGCAGCGTCTTGAGGGCGCTCTGATGGCCCTGCTCGACGATCTTCTGCACGAGCTCGTCGACCTTCTCCTGTGTTCCCTCAGAGCAGACCAACTCTTCGCCGCCGCCAAGGTAGCGGTTGGTCTGACGGCCAAGTTGGACCATGCCGAGATCGTTGGTCATACCGTACTGGGTGACCATGGCGCGAGCGATCTGGGTCGCCTTCTCAATATCGTTGGAGGCGCCGTTGGTCATATCGTGGAAGATGAGCTCCTCCGCCGCACGGCCACCGCAGAGCACTGCGATCTGCTCCTCCATTTCCTTACGGGTCATCAGGTAGTGCTCGCCTTGGTCAACCTGCATCGTGAAGCCCAAAGCACCGGAGGTACGCGGTACGATCGTGATCTTCTCGACCGGAGCGTCCTTACGCTGCACAGCGCCGACGATTGCGTGGCCGACCTCATGGTAGGAAACGACCTGTTTCTCGTGTTCGGAGAGGACGGTGCTCTTCCGCTTTTCGCCGGCGATAACCACATCGACGGACTCTTGGATATCGTCCTGAGAGACGCGGCTGCGACCTATACGAACGGCACGCAGGGCTGCCTCGTTGATGATGTTAGCGAGGTCAGCGCCGGAGGCACCTGGGGTGGAACGAGCGATAACGCCGAGGTCGATGCCCGGCTCCATCTTCACGTCGTTTGCATGGAGCTTGAGGATTGCCTTACGGCCGGCGAGGTCCGGCAGCTCGACGTGGATTCTGCGGTCGAAACGGCCTGGGCGAAGCAGTGCCGGGTCCAGGATCTCCGGGCGGTTGGTGGCGGCCAAAACGACGATGCCCTTTTGGTTATCAAAGCCATCCATCTCGGAAAGCAGCTGGTTCAATGTCTGCTCGCGCTCATCGTTGGAGTTGATGGAGCTGTCACGGCGTTTGCCGATTGCATCGATCTCATCGATAAAGACGATGCAGGGGGCCTTCTTTTTGGCCTCTTTGAAGAGGTCACGCACCCTTGCAGCGCCGCGGCCGACGAACATCTCGACGAACTCAGAGCCGGAGATCTGGAAGAAGGTGACGCCTGCCTCGCCAGCGACAGCGCGGGCGAGCAAGGTTTTACCGGTTCCCGGAGGGCCTACGAGCAGCGCACCACGCGGGCAGCGTGCTCCGATCGCGGCGTACTTCTGTGGGTGGCGCAGGAAGTCGACGATCTCCTGCAGGGATTCCTTCGCCTCATCCTGGCCGGCGACGTCCTTGAAGGTGGTGTGGACCTCTTGGCCTTTGACCTCACGCGCAGAGGAGCGCGAAAGGTTTCCACCGCCGAAGCCCCCCGAGCCGCTAAGGTCCATCGTGTCGCCCATCGATTTGCGCAGCCGTCGATTCAAGAGCCAGCCGAAGAAGAAGATGAGGGCGAGTGGGATGATGTAGCTCAGCAGCATGTACGTCATCAGATTCGAATTCTCATTCGGAATGCTGGCGGACATATCCACGTTGTGGTCCTGCAGGCGCTGCACCAAGGTAGAGTCGTCTGGGAATGCCGTAGCCTGATAGGTGATGTTGTTTTTGCCGACAAACGTGATCTCATTGTTTGAGGTATCGATCTGCGCCTTTGAGACCTGGTTGTCGTCCACCATATTCAGGAACTGTGAATAGCTGACGCTTTGGGTCTCCTGATAGCCTGCCGGGTGAATGTAGGAATTCAGGGCAAACAGGAGCGCAATTGCGATGATCAGATATAAGATCACCGATTGCCGCGGCCTCTTATCGTTGTCTTCCATATTGTTCTCCCTCATTAACATATGTGGAGATGTAGTTATACTAAAGCCTATGCCTTAAGCCTACCCCATAGGCATACACTACAGACAGGCTATTTTTCAAAACAGCCTGCCAACACTCCATATAGAGTGTACAGAGAATTGTTCGCGTGATCAGGTACCACCGCTAGTTTGTGGGATGCTCCACGATCACGCCGGTCCTATAGGCGTCCAAAAGCGCCCGTAGATCAGCAATCTGTTGTCGCAGCTCTGTTCCGGTATCGGTGTCCTTGATCAGCAGCGGCTTTTCCTCGTATTCGAACTTGTCATTGTCTGAGACGATGTCCTCGTTCAAATCCAAGACGTCTTTAATGCTGGTAAAAGGACGGTGTGCCTTGATGCGCATGCCGGTCGCCTCTGCGATCAGGGTGTAGCCTGCGATGCCGGTCTTGCTGTGGTAAGCGCGGCAGAAGCCACCGTCGATAACGAGGACTTTGCCGCCGGCGCGGATCGGGCTTTCCCCGGAACTTGCGTGGACCGGGGTGTGGCCGTTGATAATGTGAGAGTGGGGATCGGTGAGGCCGAATTCCCTTAGCACTTTGTCAGCGATCTCAGGGTTGTCGATCAGGCTGAAGTAGGGGTCGCGTGGTTCTTTCCAGGTGGACTTGTCAAGCACGTAGGTACGCTCAAAGGTCCTGACCTCACGGCCGGAGAGGGGTGAGAAACGCCCACACCACAGGTACCACATCCAGTCGAGTGAGATCTGGTCGTGGGTGTGCCAAGCGGTGCGCGCAACACGCTCCGCGTAGTCGAAGTACTCTTTGCCCGCCAGGAGCTTGTCCTGGTGGCGCACCGGGTTGAAGCTTCCGTCCTTCTTCATGGGCAGGCAGGCGTGGAAGAGCACGTTTCTGTTGTGGACCAGATACATCGAGCCATGGTCGTAGAGGAAGCCGATGTCGCGCTGTAGGCGCTCGGAGTTGCGGGCAGCCTCCACGAGGTTGTCCATCACATGGGACTCCTCTTCGGTGAGCTCATAGGGCTGCATGGGGTCCACGGTGGGAAAGTCGGTAGTTCTGAGCTCGTACTCCTTGCCCTGGATTGTCACGGTGCCCTTCTTCTTCAGATCCATCTTGTCCAACAGCAGACGACCGTCCATCTGCCAGTTGGGGTGACGCAGGATCGTCTGGCCTTCCAGCTTGAACATGATGACCGAGATGGCTTTCTCAAAGGGTGTAAGCTTCTCACCCTCCTTATAGGTGCGTTCCGCAAAGAGGGCCAGCTCACGCAGGGAGATTCCATAGGAGTTCTCCACAATCTCCAGTGAATCATAGTGGATGTTATTGCGGATGATCGCCGCTAAACAGACAGGGGAGCCACAGGCTGCCCCCATCCAGAGGATATCATGGTTGCCCCACTGGATATCGACACGGTGGTAGTGCATGAGGCGCTCAATGATGCGATCAGCGTGGGGGCCGCGGTCGTAGATGTCGCCTACGACGTGGAGGCGGTCCACTGCCAGACGCTTGATCAGAGCGGAGAGGGAACTGATAAAGTCATCGGCGGAGCCGGTATCGATGATGGATTTGATGATCGACTGGTGATAGGTCTGCCGAGATTTGCGCTCCTCAGGGGTGTAATGCAGAAGCTCGTCGATAATGTAAGCGTAGGCGACAGGTATCGCCTTCCTGACCTTTGAGCGAGTGTAGTTGCCAGAGAGGTAGCGGGCTAAGCGTACCAGGCGGGTCAGGGTGATCGCATACCACTCTGAGGTCGTCTTGCCAGCATCATGGAGGCGGCGCAGCTTTTCGGTCGGATAGTAGATGAGGGTGCAGAGGTCCTGCTGCTCCTCACGGGTGAGCTCCATCGCGAAGGTCTTCCTGACGCGTTCGCGGATGACGCCGGAGCAGTTGTTCAGGATGTGCTCGAAGGCCTCGTATTCGCCGTGGATGTCGCTGACGTAGTGCTCGGTAGCCTTTGGCAGGTTGAGGATCGCTTCGAGGTTGATGATTTCAGTGAAGGCGGTCTGTGCAGTGGGGAACTTCTCTGAGAGCAGCTCCAGGTAGCGCTTGTCCGCTTTTTGGATTTCTTGCATGAGTGGTCTTTTCTTTGCTCATCAGACTCTATAAAAGATGTTGAGTCTATTTTCACACTGCAACTATAGACCCATGCAGGGGCGTTCTGTGAATGGAGGAAATACACACAGAGTCCTTAAGCGGTGGTGTAATGTGGCTGTCGGTTTTGAGATACGGATTTGACCGTCCATCTAAACCTTGCGAAGATGTGTCTGGAAGACACGGATTGTAAGAGTGGCAATGTCAAAGACAACAAGGAAGACCTACAGCC
>ERZ772962.528-NODE-528-length-21301-cov-4.877906_pt1 | contig 21301 bp, 24 predicted proteins | sample MGYA00580676_ERZ772962 | MGnify/ENA primary metagenome ERZ772962 (study PRJEB29015, sample SAMEA2738049) | human oral metagenome | biome: human oral; feature: human-associated habitat; material: saliva | place: China | collected 2230 ...
GAACGTCGTGAGACAGTTCGGTTTATATCCGGTATGGACGATAGGAAACTTGAGAGGATCTACCCCTAGTACGAGAGGACCGGGGCGGACGCACCTCTGGTGTATCGATTGTGGCCACCTGCTGCATTGTCGAGTAGCTATGTGCGGACTAGATAAGCGCTGAAAGCATATTAAGCGCGAAACTAACCTCAAGATAAGGTTTCCCTATGAGGACACAGAAAGACTATCTGTTTGATAGGCGCAAGGTGGAAGTACAGTAATGTATGGAGCTAAAGCGTACTAATAGTCCCATTGCCTTTTTATGTCCTTGTCCGTGGAGTTTATGCTTGCATAAACATTGCGGATAAGGTAGACTTAACTAGTAATTGGTGCTTTTCAAAAGTACCGGTCAATTAAAAATCAATTCCGTGCTGATGTTGGACATCGAAGAAAGGGGTTTGGCCCACCGTGGAATATATACGGAACCAAGCGTCGTAACCCCCTCCTTCGGTGCCCATGGCGAGGAGGAAACACCTGTTCTCATTCCGAACACAGAAGTTAAGCTCCCCAGCGGCGATTATACTGCGAAAGTGGGAAACTAGCACGGTGCCGAATTATAAGAAAGCCATCCTAATAGGGTGGCTTTCTTCTTTGTCTTAAAACGTTTGTGGTATGTTTTGGTCGGTGATAAAATGGTTACATGTGTATGGTATGTAGGGTGGCTTCTGGCGGTATGGCAATTGCTGTTGCTTTAACGCCAACGGTTAATATAACAGCACCCAATGAGAATAAGAGTGATGCGAAGAAGGTGATTAGTGCTAAAATTTTCTCTGAAATAAAATCTCCGTCGTCGCTATCTAGCTTTAAGGTGTCAGATATCCAGACTCCAGATTGGCACTCCACATCTCAATCGTCAAAAAAATCAAATTCTGGAGCGAAAAAAGAAGTCACATATACAATATCAACAAAGGGCAATGTCCGATCAAACTTGTCTGAATTCTCGAAACTAGTAAACGAAACCTTAAACGACAATCGAGGTTGGGCGCGTATGGGAATTGTTTTTAAAGAGGCAAAAGAGGGTGGAAACTTCAATTTAGTTCTGTCGCAAGCCGAATTGATGTCGTCGTTCTCGTCAGGTTGTGACGCGGATTGGAGTTGTCGAGTCGGGTCTTCTGTCATTATCAATGATAATCGATGGTCTGGCGCGACTACAGCGTGGAATAAAGCGGGTGGTGATATTCGTAATTATCGACATATGGTAATCAATCATGAAGTTGGGCATTGGTTGGGACATGGGCATTTGAATTGTTCTGGGGTTAATAATCCAGCGGCGGTTATGCAGCAGCAATCAATTGATTTACAGGGGTGTGCTTTTAATCCTTGGCCGCTTGATAGTGAATTATGGTCAACTACGCTGGGGATAGAACTATGAAATTGATAAAAAATTATCGTACACTTAAATTGGCTATTGTCATGAGTTTTATAACGCTGATAATGATATTGGCATATGGATTTGTGAGCTGGAAATCTTGGGAAAATGTTCAAAGCGTAACAAAAAACACTAATGAAGTGGAGAGCTCGCTGTTTATTAATTTGCAAAAAGATAAATTATCCGCTGAAAAATTGAACGAATATTTGGCTGATTTAAAAAATAAACGCCAAAGCTGCGATGTAGTATTTTTTGTATCTTGGCAGAAGAACGTTAATATTAGATTTAAAAAGTATTCAGAAGAATGCAATAAATCAGTAGAGAAGATGAACCGAACTATACAGAGTATGAAGAAGATTGTCGGCTTTATGGAGTTTGATAAGGAATTGAGCGGTGAAATACGTATGGTGTCAGATGAGTTATCGAAGACCAAGCAAAATGACTTTATTGCTATGGAGAAAATATGGACTAGTGTAAAGAAGAGGTTGGAATCTAGAGAGGGCGAGGTTGGCTTACGTAAGTTAGTGATGAAGAGAATAGATGTTATTTTATTGGCTGTGCGTGATTTGAAGTCGGCTGACGAAAAGAAAGATAGCGACCAGTTTACTATAGCCAGGGATAAATTTACTGTGGCTATTAACGCCTGGATTGGCTTGCAAAATGAGTTAACGCAAGAATCTCAGCTTAGAATAGATAATCTATTAAGAGAGTTTTAGAATAAATCTGCAATAAAAAATATCCCTCTATGTGATGGGATATTTTTCTTCTCGAATCTCGCAGAAAACGAGAATTTTTTGTGGTGGAACTCATGATTTCTAAAGCTCCAACAGGTGCCGTCAGTAACTGACTTTATTAGTATAGCTAACGCGTCAGTAAAATGCAATATTTTATTCACAATAAAAAACTACTTATGTAAATATTGACAAAGCGTTAGTTATATGCTAGCATATAAACATAACACATATCATGTGTGATATATAAAGGTGAGGGTTTCCATTTAAATTTATGTGGAAATCTTTTTTAAAAACGGAGGAAAACCTTCCTATGGCAGGAACAAAGGCTGGCGGCTTAAAGGCTGCTCAAAAAAATCTAGCTCGCGATCCAGATTTTTACGCAAAAATCGGACGTAAGGGCGGTAAAAACGGTCGAACTGGTGGCTTTGCTGCAAATCCAGCTTTGGCTCGTATCGCTGGTGCTAAGGGCGGACGCATTTCACGCCGTACTAAAAAGACAGTACAAAAAATTGCAGAATAAGACCGCTCCAATCTCTTAAAATAAGCCTCCGTATAAGGGGCTTATTTTATTTGATATCTTTTAAGTTGGCAGGATTTTGCTTGATTTACGCGCCATTCTGAGTGGCAATTAATACACTTGTAAGATGAGGAAGTGCCCTGTAATCCAACTGCGCCACACTGAGGGCAAAGACTACGTTTATGCAGCCAGTCCCTGTAGCTATCTAAAGAATCTTGAATATTATCGTCGTCCATACTGAGTGTTAAGCCGTATTTTGGCGCCAAAACATCAACGGCGTACTCCCAGGCGGATCTCTCCATTTCAACTAACTGGACATCATATTGATAATTTTTATGACCAAGTTTAGCGTGGGCGATTTCGTGTAAAAGTTGCACTAAATCTTCTTGTGAATCTAATTTTTCGTAATAGACTGTTTGTGAATTGGGGTTCCAGGAAAATACTTTACCCTCCTTGAATTGCAGTTCTGGAAAATCGTGTTCAATTTGAGGCAAGCTGACTGATGGCATTGTCGTAGCATCCGTATAATACAATTTCTTCTGGGTTAGGGGCGCTGATTATTTTTGGTACTGATATGGCGGCGGGTAAGTTTTCTGCCAGAAGACCGCTTAAAATATCTGAAAAATAGGATGTGAACACTCCCACGCTCCCGCCAATAACAACGATATCTGGTTGTGTAAAGGCGATGAGCGGTTGCAATCCAGCTTTTATCCTATTAGCAACCTCTTCCCAGACTTCCAGGGGTGTGTCTGATGATAATTCGCCAAAAATTCTCTGTAAAACTCTACCCGCAGCAATCTCTTCCCAAGTGGTAATCTTGCCATTGTAATTCAAAGACATATGTCCGCCCTCGCAGTCGCTAAGCTCTTTATGCAGATTTCCATTCAGGATTAGGGAAGTGCCAACGCCGGTTCCTAGAGTGATGTATAGACCGCATCTGGGAGTTTTGGGCAATCTGAGCATGCTTGCCAATCCTGCCATATTGGCGTCATTTGCAATGAATATTGGTATATTAGGAAAATATCGGGAAAGTAGCTCACGGATAGGTTGATTTTTCCAACCGAGGTTTTGGCACCACACTGCCACGCCGTCTTTGACTACTCCTGGCAGAGCCACAGAAATTGCGTCAATTGGCTTATCGTTCGCAATCAGGTGAATTTGATCGGCGACGCGTTGAATATATTGGTCTACGTTTTTAGGGGTGGGGAATTTAATGATATGCTTAGGATTTTTTTCCTCGTCAAAGCTGGCTACTAATGTTTTGGTCCCACCTGTGTCAACCGTAATAATCATATATTTATTATATCACCAGCTTTACCTATAAGAGGTCATTATGATATAATAAAGAAAATTTGAGTGGAGATATAATATGAAGCGAGTAAATCAGGCTGGATCAATTGGAGTTTTTGTAATAGTAGGTGCTATTTTAGTGGCTATATCTTTGGCTGTTCTTTACGGAATTAGGCAGAATAATTTGTCGCAAGATGGGTCACCAATTTCTAGCGATTTGGTAGCATCAGAGAATAACAATAAGAATTCACAAAACAACAGCACATCTCAGCAGTCTGCAGATCAAAAAACGAATAATCAATCAGGCGGAAGGGGTGAGGCGCGAACCGACGTGAAGACTGAAGAGTCAAAAAAGACAACTCCTACACCTGAATCTTCTCAGTCTCAACAATCGCCATCATCTACAACGCCAGCTCCTTCTACTCCTTCTAAGCAATCTGATAAAGGATTGCCAAAAACTGGACCAGAAGATGTAGCTGTTTCTGCAGTGGCTTTTGGTATTTTGGCGTTTTTGACGGTAGCTTATCAGCGATCTCGCTATCTTATCTAGCTTTGACTTCTATCTATCTGTTGTGATATAATTGTGATAATCTGTGGGGATATTTTTATTATGTCCCTGAAGAATAATATCAATTTTAAGGAAGGGGTCTTTAGAAGACTTATGGCAGATGCCAAAATTACAATGGATGACCTGCTGGCTCAAGCAGGCGATAATGTTAAACAACTTACTGTCGGTGAAACAGTTGACGGTACTGTTTTATCAGTAAAGAAGCACGAAATTTTAATTGATTTAGGGTCTTTGGGTGTTGGTTTGGTTCCACGCCGCGAAGTTAGCCTTTCAAAGAACTACAATGTTGGCGATTCAGTAATTGCTAGCGTAATTGATACCGAATTGGAAGACGGTTATTCACTACTTTCATTGCGCAAGGCTGCGAAAGATCGTGGTTGGGATGAAGTTATGGCTAAATTGGAATCTGGTGAGATCATCACCGTTGTACCATACGACGCCAACCGCGGTGGACTACTAGTTGAATACGAAGGTATTCGCGGATTCTTGCCAGTATCGCAATTGTCAGCTGAACACTATCCTCGCGTAGGTTCTAGCGACAAGGACGAAATTTTGCAACGATTGAACAGCTTGGTAAAGAAGGATATTAAAGCGCGAATCTTGGACGCTGACCGAAAAGCTAACAAATTGATCTTCTCTGAAAAAGAGGCGGTTAAAGAAGGCTTGGCAGAGCGATTCCAGAAGTTGGCAATTGGTGACACAGTTACAGGTGTTGTTACAGGTGTTGTTGACTTTGGTGTATTCGTTAATGTTGAAGGTATTGAAGGTTTGATTCACATCTCAGAAATTAGCTGGGAGCGTGTTAATAACCCATCTGACTACGTAAAGGTTGGTCAAACTATCGAAGCTAAGATTATCGCAATCGACAAAGAACGCTTGAGCTTGAGTATGAAGCAATTGACCAAAGATCCATGGTTGGATGAAGTTGAGCAATTTAAGCCTGGTGAGAAAGTTGAGGGAACTGTAACTCGAATTACTCCATTTGGTGCATTCGTACAGTTAAGTCCAGCGGTTGAAGCTTTGGTTCACGTGTCAGAGCTTGGCGGTGACGGTACTGATCCTGAAAAAGTATTTACATTGAACGAGCGTAAAGAATTTACAGTTTTGGATATCGATAAGGAAAATCGTAAGATTTCTCTTTCACTCGGCAAATCATCAAAGAAAAAATAATACAAATCCCCTGAAGCGTAGTTACGCCCAGAGGTGAGAGGAGCTTATTATGGCAGAAAAAATCGTCAATATTGCGGATTCGGTAACGGTTGGCGAGTTGGCCGAAACTCTGGGATTGTCAGTAACTACGCTGATTGGTGAATTGTTTAAGAACGGAATCGCTGCGACAATTAATCAGCGACTAGATTTTGAGACTGCACAGATTATTGTTGAAGAATTGGGGCTGGATGTGCAGCTGAAGCGAAAGACTGTTTCTGCGGAAATCCATCATCATGCGCACAAATTATCAGACAAGGCAGTTCCTCGTCCGCCAATTGTAGCTGTGATGGGTCATGTTGACCATGGTAAAACGAGTTTGCTAGACGCGATTCTTGATAAGAAAACAGCGGCTAGTGAAGCCGGAGGAATTACTCAGCATATTAGCGCTTATCAAGCTCAACGTAACGGACGGACTATCACTTTATTGGACACTCCAGGTCATGAGGCTTTTGCGGCGCTAAGGCAGCACGGAGCTACACTGACTGATGTGGTGATTATCGTGGTGGCGGCGGATGATGGAGTTAAACCTCAGACTGTTGAAGCTATTCGATTTGCTAGGTCGGCTAACGCTAAAATTGTGGTGGCAATTAATAAGATTGATAAAGAAGCAGCTAATCCGCAACTGGTAAAAACTCAATTGGCGTCTGAACATGGCTTGAATCCCGAAGAATGGGGCGGCGACACTGTGATGGTTGAAGTTAGTGCAAAAACTGGTCAGAACTTAGACAAGCTTTTGGATATGGTTTTATTAGTGGCGGATATGGAAGATTTGCGCGCAGATGAAGATGTTCCTGCTGAAGGTTTGGTTATTGAGGCTCACATGGAAACTGGTCGTGGCGCTGTTGTTGGGCTATTGGTGGAGAATGGTCATTTGAAACCTGGTCATTATCTGGTTGCTGGGACGGCTTACGGGCGAGTCCGAACGCTTCAAGATTTCCGTGGTAAAACCGTTAAAGATGCCGGTCCAAGTATGCCAGTGAATATGACCGGATTTAAGGAATTGCCACAATTCGGTGATGGATTTGAGATTGCGAAGAGTGAAAAAGAAGCTCGCAATTTGGCGCAAAAGGCTAAAATTGAACAGGAGAAAATGGCAGCCACAACCAATGTTACTGGCGCAGATATTCTTAAGATGATGAATCGAAAGCTTGATGCGGAAGAATTTAACGTAATCGTTAAGGCTGACGTTCAGGGTTCGGTAACGTCTGTGGTTGATAGTTTGAAGCTGATTGATACGAATGGCGAAGTTGAGCTTCATGTTGTTGGAACTGGTGTTGGCAATATTTCCGAGAACGATATTCATTTGGCGGTCGGTGAAAATACGGTGATTTATGGCTTTAATGTTGATTTGCCACCAGCAGTTAAGCGATTAGCGGCGCGTGAACATGTGGAAGTGCGAATTTTTAAGGTAATTTATGAACTATTGGATGACGCTAAGGCTTCAATGGAGGCTTTGCTAGCGCCAGAAATCGTTGAAACTGAAATTGGTGAGTTGGAAATTAAGGGCGTGTTTAGGACGATGCGCGAAGAAGTGATTGCTGGCGGTGAAGTGAAGCGCGGTAAAGTCGCTAAGGACTTGCTGGCGCGCGTAAAACGTGGCGGAGAGCAAATTGCTGAAGTGGAAGTTTCTTCTGTACAACGTCAGCAACAAGAAGCAAAAGAGGTCTTTGAAGGTGAAATGTGTGGATTGAGCCTCAGGACAAAGAAAAAAATTACCTTAGAAATTGGCGACAAGCTGGAGTTCTTTACTAGGGAATTAGTGAAGAAAACTCTGGGGTAGACTGTTCTAAGTATTGACTTTTTTATGTATTTATGATAGTATCTTAGATATACATAAGTTTATTGCCATTCTGCGTGCAGAAGGCGAAAGGAAACCACCACAAAATGAGCAAAACACCCGAAGGACGTCCGTCCAGTGTGGACGCCGAAAACAATTCCGAGAAGTTGTCTGTGCTTGGAAAATTGGGTCAGGTTGCAACGAAAGCGGCAGGAGCAGTAAAAGATATTGTTCGTACAGTAACAAATAGAAACGGATCCGCCGAGCGCTTGGGTATAAACACAGAAAATACTGGGGATAGTGAAAAAGATTCCAGAGAAGGTAGTTCTAATGGTTTGACGCCTGAAGAGATAGAGGCGTTGAAGAGGGACGCTAGGGTAGTAGTTATTTCAACCCCAGAAGAACAGACTAGCGATAGCGTTGAAGACGCTTCGGGAAGCTCTGCGAAAAAGAACATTCCTGTTTCTGAGCCGCCTGAACCTACACCTGATGAACTAGCTAGAATTAAGTGGAATGACGAGATGAGGGATGCGGCTGCTAAACGTTTTGTTCTTGTTCATCCGACGACTGAAGAGGATCTAAGGGAACTTGAGAGTTTTGGGGTAGATATTGACTCAAGCTCAGTAAAGCCTGTTGTATATAGTCCAGAAGAGGTTTCTAGGTATAAAGATGAAAACGTAATAGACAAAGAGATGTTTAGAACGACGACCCCTAACGTGGATAAACCAAAGAAGGATGATAATCCAGAAGGCTTAACACCGTACGAACAGGCTATGCGAGATAAATATCTTGGTGATGAGCATGATGAAGCTGAATATGGTGATGATGAGCCAGAGAAGGATGATAATCCAGAAGGCTTAACACCGTACGAACAAGCTATGCGAGATAAGTATCTTGGTGATGAGTATGATGATGCTGAAAAAACCGAAGATGACGAGGCGGCTGCCTCTCTTAAGGTTGCTAGGGAGAGGTTTGCTAAGGCAAGTATCGCCGTTGAATCACACTTCTTTAAGAAGTTCTTTGGCGGAAAGAAACGACAAGAAGAGTTGAATGCTGCTACAGAAGAATTGAAGCAGAGCGAATTGGAATACATGCGTCTTAAGTTTGCTGATAAAATCGAAGCAGCAAAACAGGATCCAGAAAAGCAGGCTGAATTAGCAGCGGAAATGGGTCAAGCAGCGTTTGCAGGTATGCGAGAAACCTCAAGAATGACGACAGATAAGTATGACAGTATGCTTGATGATCGTGGTAAATTTAAGAAAGCTGCCGCTAAAGTTGGTAAATGGTTTAATAAGGGCGGTAAGGTTTCTCAGTGGCTTAGACTGGGTGGTGCTGGTTTTGTGGGCGGTGCTATAGTAGGGTCTGTTGCTACATGGCCTATTACGACGGCTGTCGGTATTGTAACGGAATTAGGAGTTGCTGGAGCAACAAAGCAGGCTGTTCTGGAGGAGTATCGTGGCGAAGATCGCATAGCTGATGCCCGTCTTGAAACTATAGATCCTTCATTTGAGAAAACTGTGGCTAACATGAAAATTGACGATGTTATGGAGCATGCAGTCAATGTATCAGTTGACAATCTTAAGGACGTGAGTATAGAGAGGCAGGATGCCCTGCGTAAGAAGGTGCGATCGTCATTAGGTAAGTATGGTGTTGGTTTTGCCTTGGGTGGTTTTGCTGGTAAATTTGTTGGCGACTGGGCTAACTCTGCACACGCTACTGGAGCTGAGAGTAATACTGCTACACCTTCACAATCTGGTAGTGAGCAAATACCACAGTCTAGCGGCGCATCTTCTGTGGACAACTCTGTTGACAAAATCGTAAATAATATTAATCTAGATACATCAAACTTCAATTCTTACGACTATCCTTGGGACTGGGCTGCTGAGAAGTTTGGTGACGCAAACGCAATGGATCAACTTCACAACCTGGCTGACAAGGCAATAGCTGACGGTCATACCGTACAGTGGTTTGATGGCCCTGGCGGAACATGGATGGAAGTTGACGGATCTAGCGCTACTGCAGACGTGTTGAATGTATTGAATAAATACGCGTAATAGATAAAATATAAAATAAACAAGGAGATAAAAAATGTTTGAAATTACTGACGAATTCTTAGCACAGGCTGGTTTTGGATCATTGCCTGCGGATAAAAAAGAACAGATGAGGGAAGACGTCGCTAACAGTGTACAGGATAAGATTACAAGGAAGATCTTGCTGGCTGTTGGCGAAGCGAAGCTGGATGAGTTTATGAAATTACTGGATGGCGACGATGTTTCTGCGGTATTGAATTGGTGTGTAAATAATGGTGTTAATTTGACAGAAATTGTTCAAACCTCGATGAATGAGACTATGATTGAGTTACAAAAATTATACAATGACGCGCTGAATATGATGCGTGGATAGTAATATTAAACAGTTACTGGTATAATTTAACTTAATCATATAGACGAAAGAAAAGGAGGACTATGTTCCAACTGAATGAAGAATTTCTTAAAGAATTGGGGCTGAACCAGTTGCCGGAAGATCAGCAGAAATCGTTGTTGCAGCATATTTATAGCGAGTTAGAGCTTCGAGTTGGCGAACGATTAAGCCAGGGAATGAGCGATGCTCAGCTGGAGGAATTTGCGGGAATTATCGATAAAACTCCTGGTGCTGTGGATGATTTTCTGATGAAACATGCGCCTAATTATCAGCAGGAACCAATGTTGCAGAAAATGTCACAAGCTTCAGGTTTGCCAGTTGACGATCTGCGTCTGAAGGATGAATTTGCAGCTACTAAGTGGCTAGAGGTTAACCGCCCAGATTATCGTGACGTTGTGGCTGCAGTGATGGCTGACTTGAAAAAGGAAATTATAGCGAATAAAGATGCTATTTTAGGTTCAGTCCAAGCGTAATTTTATGCGGACGATAAAATAACCCCTTATGTGGGGTTATTTTTTATTTGTAGCCTCTTAGATAATCTTTAGCGGTCATTGTTTTTCCGCTGGGTGCGATGAGCTCGTCAATGATTAAATAGTTGCCGTCGGCGAATTTTTTATCAAGATGAGAATTCGGAGTTTTGTCGCAATGAGATTTCGTGATGATGATATCTCGATCGCCAATTGTCATTCGGCTGCGCGGAAATCCGAGGTGCGCACGGACGTGAGATTCAGCCTCGGCGGTGGTCATACGCTCCGTATCGAGCCATGAATTGTCCTTGCTTAATAATTGGCAATATGAAGCCTGAGAATTGTCCTGTGGTGTTGTCTTAAGACTCCCATTGATGATATTTGGCAGGTTTTTTATTAGCAGAGAAGTGCCCTCGTGAAATAGTTTGTCGTATAATTCGAACTTTGTTTCTTTTCCAGTGAGGGATTGTCGAGTTTGGGTGTATATGGGACCGGCATCCATTTTACTATCAAGTTGCATTATTGATATGCCGGTTTCGGTATCTCTATTGGCTATAGCTGATTCAATAGGTGAAGGTCCTCGATATTTTGGTAGTAGAGAAGGGTGAACATTGATAATTCCCGGTGTAAATAAGTCGATAATTGACTGGGGAATGATTTTTCCGTATGCAACCAAAACTCCCGTTACTGGCTGAAGTTGTTTTATGTGGTCGGTGATTTCACTGACTTTGTTTGGCTGTAAAACTGGAATATTGTGAGACTTAGCGAATGTTTTTACTGGAGGTTCAGTAAGTTTGTGTCCGCGACCGCGCTTGGTGTCAGGCTTGGTAATAACGCAAACAACGTTAAATCTCTCTTCAACGAGAGCTTCTAAGGTGATTAGGCTGTAATTTTCAGTCCCAAAGAATACTATTTTCGGCGATATCTTTGTCATAATCTAACGGTTGCAACTCGCCTTTCTTATCGAGCGTATAAAAAGCGTCTTTTTTATCCTTAATATGGTCTATAAAAACTAATCCGTTGCAGTGATCTATCTCATGCTGCAATACGCGCGCCAAAAATCCTTCGGCTTTAATTCGCACTTCTTCGCCATCTAAACCCATGGCTTTTACGCGAATTTTACTGTAGCGGGGAACTTTTCCGTAAATGCTTTTAACGCTTAAGCATCCCTCGAAGTCTTCAACAATTTCGCCTTCATATTTCACGATTTCTGGATTGATAAGAGTGATGAATTCGCGAGTTGATTTTCTTTCAAAGTCAGCTCGAACAATCACAACACGCTCTAATTTGTCGACTTGCACAGCAGCCAGAGCGGCGCTAATTTCGTGAGGTCTGGAATCTTCCCAGTCCAGTGCGGCTGCGGTCATTTCGTCTGCCAGTTTTACAACATCATTAGTAACAACGTGGATTTTCGATGATTTTTGGCGAAGATGTGGATTTGGTAATGTGATAATATCGTCTTTTGTCATTGCTATAATTATACCAGAAATTACAGTAGACTTACAGGGTCGAGCTCGTACTGCCAGTGTGATGACGGCAGGAGATTCAAGGCGTCAAGAAGCTCTTGTCGTTTGGGGCTTTTTATTACGATTTGCCATCGATATGTATCGCGGACGCGCTCATAAAAAGCGGGCGTTGGTCCAAAAACTTCAATGTTATCAAAATTGGATTTTAATAGTTCGGACAATTTTTTAGCGTTCCTTATGGCGGCGGCTTCGGTTTTATAAACGCAAGTTAGTTTTAATAAGTAAGTAAAAGGTGGAAAGTTGGTTTTTTGTCGTTGAGATATGGTTCTTTGATAAAATTCTGTATAGTTTTGAGATAGTCCGTTTGTGATGGATGGGTGATTTGGTTGATATGACTGGACGACAACTTCTGTTGGTGTGCTTGACCTGCCGACGCGGCCGACGACTTGGGCGAGCAATTGAAATGTTCGTTCGGGCGATGAATAGTCAGGGAGAGAAAGTCCGGTGTCAGCTTGAACGACCCCGACGACTGTTAAATGTGGCAAATCTAGTCCTTTGGCGATAACTTGCGTGCCGATAATTATATCTATTTCGCCATTTTTCAGTTCATCATAACGCTCGTCCACGGTAGCTTTCAAATCGGTGTCTTTATCAAATCGAGCAATTTTTTTGTTCGGGAATAACCTCTGTAATTCGTCTTCAATTCGCTTAGTTCCGATACCTTTGTGGATGATGTCGGCGTTTTTACATTCAGGGCAACTAGTAGGAACTTTGGTTGAAAAACCGCAAATGTGGCATGACAATTTATGACTATCCGCATGCAGAGTGAGCGGAATAAAACAGCGTGGGCAGCCAGCCTGCCAGCCACAGTTATCGCATAATGTGATTGATGCTGTGCCGCGTCGATTGTGAAAAATAAGAACTTGCTCATTTTTTGATAACGCTGTGTTTATAGATTTCAGAAGTGGGTCAGAGAGGAATTGATGTTGAGTAAAATTGTTGCGCTTTGTCATGTCGACCAGCGTCACGTTGGGGCGAACGGTGTCTGGTCTTGCTGGTTTTGTCATTGTAATGATTGGCGTGTTTGATTTTTTTGCAACGTAATAGTCGGCAACTGCTGGAGTAGCGCTACCTAGAATTAGCTTGCCGCGATGTTGATTCGTAAGAACTGAGGCGACGCGAAGGGCTGAATATCGAGGGGATTGCTCCTGCTTGAAACTTGGTTCGTGACATTCATCAATCACCACAAGTCCGAGCTGTTGCACGGGCATGAAAAGAGCAGATCGCGGACCGATAATTACTACCGGATCGTTTGAGCTGATGACTCTTTTCCAGATTGCATATCGTTGAGCTTCGGTTTGTTTGGAATGGGTAACTATGACATTTGGTAGATGAGCGGAAAACTCAGCAACCAGTTGTGAGGTTAGGGCGATTTCGGGGACTAAAATTATTGATGATCGCTCTTCTTTTAAGGTTTGTTTTGCGGCTTCTATATACACTAGGGTTTTTCCTGAGCCAGTTACGCCGTGTAAAAGTGCCGTTCCAGAATGGAGATTTTCGATGGTCTGGAGGGCTGATTTTTGCTCATCTGTGAATACATTTTTTGTTCGATTTTCTGCTGGATTAACTGAGGCGGACTGGTTAATTGAGCGACGTTTTTTGGATAATCCGCTGGGTAAAATTGCTTGCCAGACGGTCGCTTGGTGTGTAGCGTAATACTTGCTCATCCATATGGCGGTTTGAACGAGTTCGATTGGCAAGGGATATTCTTCAACGATTTTACTAATTGGCTTGACTTCAAAATCAGGCTTGCGAACTTCTTGTAGAACTACACCAATAGCGTTAATTTTGCCGATTTCTATAGCAACAATCATTCCGGTCGGCAGTCTTTCCTCTGAAGAATACGTAAACGAACTTGCGTCGGCGCGGACGATTCTTGTTGGCGAAACCAAATAGTAATGCATGTTTATATTATATCGCGAAAAAAATGCTAAAATAAGCATATGTATTTTGAGAGTCGTTCGCAGGCTGGGGCAATTCTGGCTGATCAAGTACTGGAAAAGTATCGCTATGAAAACTGCGCAGTGGTTGCAATTGGCGAAGGTGGCGTGCTGATCGGCGAGCAAATTGCAGTGAAGCTTCACTGTGTCCTCATGATGTTGTTGAGCGAGGGGATTGAGATTCCTGGGGAAAGTTTAAGCATCGGGGCGATGTCGCAGTCTGGGCAATTTACGTATAATAGTCAATTTTCTGACGGTGAAATTAATGAATATACTAGTGAATTTCACGGTTATCTGGAAGAAAAAAAGCGTGAGGCTCATCAGAAAATGAATAGGCTTTTGGGCGATGGTGGAATTATTGATAAGGATATGCTGAAGGATCGGGTGGTGATTTTAGCGAGTGATGGTTTTGGTGATGATTTATCGGTTTTGGACGTGGCTTTGAGTTTTCTGAAGTCTGTTCGGATTGAGAAATTGGTGATTGCGGTGCCGTTTTGTGGCGTGGCGGCGGTGGATAAATTGCATATGACGGTTGATGAAATGCATATTTTGGACGTGAAGGAGAATTTTATGGGATTAAATCATTATTATGAGGATAATACATTGCCGTCTAAAGAGGAAACGATAGCGAAAATTAATCAGGTTATTTTGAATTGGAAGTAAAAAACTTGTCGGGTGTTGTAAAATTGTGATAAACTTTAATTAAGAAAGATGCGTTAGGGAGGTTATGTTAGACGTTTTTATTACATCTAGGGTGCGGCGAAAAATTGTAGTAGTATACGCTAAGTATCCTGATTTTCACACACATGTTCGCGGATTAGCAAAGCTAATTAAGGAAGATCCTGGAAATATTCAACGAGAATTGAAGCGACTAGAAAAGGTTGGATTTTTGCAGAGTGAAAAGCAAGGTAACTCACGTACGTATTTCACTAATAAACAATTCCCAATTTTTAAGGAATTGCAAAGTATGGTGATTAAATCTCAGCAATATTCAGCGCGATCAAAGCGCGGCATGGCTGATAAAGACTAATGACATTATTTGAGAAAATTTTAGCGGCTCGAGGCTTAACTACGCGTGCGGCGCGTGAGGAATTTTTGCATCCGAATTACGCGTCAGTAAAGCATGATCCGTTTTTATTGCCAGATATGAGAAAAGCGGTGGACCGCTTGAAAAAGGCGCACGCTGAGGGTGAAAAAATTGTTATTTACGGCGATTACGATATTGACGGGCTGAGTGCGACGGCAATTTTGTTGGATGCATTTGGCAAGTTTGGCTTTAAGGAGGTTGATGCGTTTATTCCGAATCGGTTTGTTGAGGGTTACGGAATGACGATGGGCGCCGTTGATAAGGTGCGAAATATGGGTGCGGATTTAATTGTCACGGTTGATACGGGAAGTTTGTGTCATGCGGAAATTGAATATGCGTCGAGTTTGGGGATTGATACGGTAGTGACTGATCATCATAATGTTGCTAAGACTCCACCGCCGAGTATTGCTGCGGTTAATCCGAAGTTTCCTGGTCATAAATATCCGTTTCGCGATTTGTGTGGTGCGGGTGTGGCGTTTAAACTGGTTCAGGCTCTACAAACCGAACTGGACGGGCTGCCAGATGGTTACGAGAAGTGGCTATTAGATCTGGTGGCGCTGGGGACGGTTTGCGACATAGTTACGCTGGCGGATGAAAATAGGGCGAATGTATATTGGGGCTTGGAAGTCTTGAAAAAACAGAGGCGTCCTGGTTTGAAGGCATTGATGTCAGTGGCGGGAATTGAGCCGGAGAAGGTTAATGCTAGACATTTGGGATTTGGCTTGGGTCCACGAATGAATGCGGCGGGCAGGCTGGAAACGGCGCAATATGCTCTGGATATGCTGACGGCAAGGGATGGGCTGGAGGCGTTGGAGGCTAGTGAAAAATTGGAAGAATTGAATATCAAACGCCGTAGTATTCAGGATGAGATTTTTGACGAAGCTTGCCAGCAGGCGGATAAGATGGCTGATGATCGAGTTTTGGTGGTGAATAGCGGTAATTGGAATCACGGAGTTATCGGAATTGTGGCGTCGAAGTTGGTTGAGAAATATAAGAAGCCAGTTTTTATAATTGGCGAGCGTGGCGATGAGGCTACGGGTTCGGCGCGAAGTTTTGGCGATTTTTCCGCGGCTGACGCGGTTCGTGCGTCTGACGACATCATTATTAAAGGTGGCGGTCACGGAGCGGCGGCTGGCGTGACGTTGGCGACTGAGAGAATTGATGATTTTAGGCGACGAGTGAATGAGTTTTATGACTCGCTGCAATTAAAAAATCAGGAATTATATTTGTTGCCGAGAGCTGACGTTGAAATTGACGATTTTTCAGAAATTAATGAGGAGCTGATTGATAATTTGGCAAAGATGGAGCCGTTTGGTAACGGTAACGCGGAGCCCATATTGAAAATAACTGAAGCGACGGTTTTGAATGTGAGGAGAATGGGTGTGGATGGGCAACACGTGAAATTGACCTTGCGCGATAAGAATGACGTTGCGTTGCAGATGCTGGCTTTTAATGCGCCAGAAGAATTTTTCCGTGAAGTGGGCGACGAAGTGTCTGCTTGGTTCCAGCCGACTGTAAATGAGTGGCAGGGAATGCGGTCTGTTGAGGGGCGATTATTGCATTTAGCTTAGGTGTAATAGTTTCATTACTTGTAGAGTAGTGTATTATAGTGTAGTAATACTTTTTAAGTAGAGGGTGATTTTAGGAGTTGTGGTAATATGAAAAACTATGAAAATTCTACTGAAGTTGGGCGTAGAGAAGGTTTGACGGAAGGTGAGTTGCGAACAATGGGCATGTTAGCTATGGAAGCGACTGAAGAACTTAAAAAAACTACCATTAAGAAAGAGGCTGTTTTATTAGGAGGCGTTCCATTTAATTCTTGGGACGAATTCGCAAAAGCTGTGCAAGAAATGGCTGCACATAGCTATGAGCCTATTCCAGTTAAAATTAATACAAAAAGGCTTATAGCAACAGCATTCCTAGATGACGGAGGAGAAATGTCTGTAGAAGAGCATTCCGTACCTGAGGAGGTGTTTATAGACTTGTCAAGAACGAGGTGTTTATAGACTTGTCAAGAACGAGGTGTGTTGTGGATGCGGATAGAAGTCATAAGTCGTATGAGTTCACGTGCCCAGTACTTAAGAAATTTCCAGATGGAGAGCTCTACCCAATACGCGAGGCGTATGTTATATCGGCAATAGATGTTAACGGTAGCCAAGAAGTGGATTTCAAGATTATTTAAGGCAACCTTAACTAAACCTAGTTGGCAAATACTTTCTTATCTGTTATAATGTTTGCAGTATGGTACAAGTAACACGTAAAGATCAGAAGGAAGCGAACGAAAATATCATTCGTCGTTTCAACCGCAGGGTTTTGCAAAGCGGTGTTTTGGCTCGCGCTAAGAGCGTTATGCGTTTTGAAAAACCAATTTCAAAGACCGAGCGTCGTAAAAAAGCTATTATTCGCCGCGAGCGACGAGCTGAAAAAACGGCAAAAATGCGCCTAGGGGTGCGTTAATGTCTGCGCTAAAAGAGCGCATTACTAGTGAAATGAAAGCCGCTCTATTGAGCGGCGATCGTTTTCGTGGTGATGTTTTGCGTAATCTAAAGGCAGCAATCTTAAACGAAGAAGTTTCTTTGGGCAAGCGAGAAGACGGCTTGGATGATGCTGAAATTGAAAAAGTCGTTGCTCGAGAAGTGAAAAAGCGCGTCGAAAGTGCGGATTTATATCGAAAGAATGACCGTGCGGAGTTGGCGGAACCTGAAGAAAAAGAAGCGGAAATTTTACGAGAATTTTTGCCAGAGCAACTTGGCGAAGCAGAAATCTCAAAGATTGTAGAAGAAGTTATTGCGGGTATGGACGATGTCTCAATTCAGAAAATGGGACAAGTTATTGGCGCGGTAAAAAGTAAGGTCGGCAATGCTGCGGATGGCGCGTTGGTGGCAAAAATTGTTAAAGAAAAACTCACAAAATAGGAGGAAAAAATGATTGTATTTTTTGGGCCGGCGGGTGCTGGTAAGAGTGTGCAGGGGCAGATTTTAGCGGCACGACACGGTTGGCGTTGGCTTAGTGCCGGACAGTTGTTACGCGATACTCACGATGGCGAATTGATTCATCGCATGCAATCTGGCGAACTGGTGCCGATGGAAACTATCAACGGTTTGATGGGCGAGGCTCTTAATAAAGCTAAGGATATTAATGGCGTAATTCTGGACGGCTATCCAAGGCAATTAGAACAGGCTAAATGGCTGATTGAGTCGCGTTCACATCACGGAAAAGATGTTAAGTTGGTGATTGTGCTGGAAGTTCCGCGCGATGAAATTCTGGAGCGTTTGAGGGTTCGCGGTCGAGTTGACGACACGCCTGAAGCAATCGACAAGCGACTCAGTATTTATCGAGGTGAAATTTACCCAATTTTGGATTATCTAAATGAAAACGGTGTTCCAATTATTCATATGAGCGGCGTTGGAACTGTCGGGCAAGTTCATGATGAAATCGAGAGAGAGCTGGTCAGTCGCGGCATCGTTGAGGGTGTAAAATGAGCCAATTGATCACCGGAGAAAAAACGCCGCAACAGATGAAAGATATGCGCGAGTGCGGCAAAATGCTTGCGACAATTTATGATGAATTGAAAAAATCCGTAACGGCTGGAATGAGTGAGCTGGACGCTAATGATTTTGTAGCCAAGCGAATTAAAGATTTTGGTGCAGAGGCGACTTATCTTACGGACGAAGTGAAGTTCCCGGGAGTGATTTGTATATCGACGAATGATCAATTGGTGCATTCTTTGCCGACCGAATATGTTTTTGAAAAGGGCGACGTGGTCAGCTTCGATTTGGTAATTGGCTATCGTGGAATGAAGACGGATAGCGCTTTTACTATGGTTGTCGATGAAGAGCCTAAGGGCGCGAAGAAACATTTATTGCACGCAACAGAACAGAGTTTATATGCTGGAATTGACGCGATAACTGGCGATGGAACGCGAGTTGGCGATATTTCAGCGGGAGTGGAAGCTGTGTTGAAGAAGGCCAAACTTGGCATAATCCGTGAACTAGTTGGTCATGGCGTGGGGCTGAGTATGCATATGGAGCCAGAAATTCCGAATTACGGCAGGCGAGGAACTGGTCCGATGTTGCACGCTGGCGACACAATTGCAATTGAACCGATGGCGAGCTTGGGCGGTGAGAAAATTATCACCGACAGCGACGGCTGGACAATTAGTATGAAAGACGGCAGTCTGGGTGCGCATTTTGAGCATACGGTATTGATTACCGAAACTGGTGCTGAAATTCTGACGAAGCTTTAGGCTAATTCACTTGCCAAATTATAGACATAACCTGTATAATAGAGCTTATGCAGGAGCAATCTCGATATGTGGTAGGAATTGATATTGGCACGAAAAACGTGCGCTGTGTCGTTGGTTATATTGACGCAGAAAATGGTGCGCCAAAAATTGTTGGCGTCGGTGAAGCGCCGAATAGCGGAATGCGAAAGGGAACCGTAACGAATTTGAGCGGTCCAGCTGAAGCTATTGATAAGGCGTTGGAACCAGCTGAGCGAATGAGCGGCCATCAGATTAACGCAGCCACATTGAGTATTAACGGATCTCATTTATTGAGCACAAAAGCCGACGGAATGATTACCGTTGGAACCGTTAATAATGAAGTCACACACGATGACATATTGAGGCTGGAGGAAGTTGCTACAACTGGAAAAGTTCCACAGAATAGAGAGATTTTAGATATTATTGCGCACGCGTATAGGCTGGATGGTCAGGATAATATTAAAGATCCAATTGGTATGACTGGCGCGCGTCTGGAAATTAGGGCGAATGTCGTGTCTGGTTTGGTTCCACACATTACTAATTTACAGAAGTCGGCGGAAATGGCTAAGGTTGAGGCTGTGTCTGTTGTTCCGTCGGTTTTGGCGGCAGCTCAATCCGTTCTTACGGAAAGTCAGCGTGAAAATGGCGTTGCGGTGATTGATTTTGGCGCGGCAACTACGGGAATTGCTATTTATGAAGAGGGCGATTTGCAACATCTGGCGGTTATCCCAATGGGCGGTCAGAATGTAACGAACGATTTGGCTATTGGGCTTAGGACGGATCCGGAAATTGCGGAAGTTGTGAAATTGGCACATGCGAGATTTGGCGGCGAGGCTTTGGGTGAAGTTGAGACGAAGGTTGAAAAGCAGACGTATAAGTTTAACCAAGAAGAAATTGACGAGATTGTTCAAGCGCGATATGAAGAGATCTTTGAAGCGATTGCTAAAGAACTGAAGCGAGCTGGGCGATTAGGAAAGCTGCCGAGCGGCGTTGTGTTGGTTGGTGGTGCATCAAAAGTCAAGGGTATGGTGGAGTTTACGAAAGATCAATTGAGTGTGGCGGCACGCTTGGGTGTTCCGGCTGGCTATAGCGGAGTTAGCGATGAAGTGAAAGGCGCGGAGTTTTCAGCTGCGGTTGGTCTGATGTTGATCGACTCTATGGGCATTTCGCAGCAGGTAAAACCGATAGTTGGCGCAAATGATGTCACTAAAAAAGCTGGCGGTTTACTCAAAAATATTTTCGCTAGATTTAAATAAATGATATACTTTATGTAAGGATTAAGAGAGGGAATATATGCCGCAAATACAACCAAGTGAAGTTCAAACATTTGCCAGCATAAAAGTCGTCGGTGTCGGCGGCGCTGGTGGTTCAGCTATAAATCGAATGAAAGACGCTGGTCTAACTGGCGTTCAGTTCATTGCTATGAATACGGACGCCCAGGCGTTGCACAATTCAAAGGCTGACATAAAAATTCATCTTGGTCGTGACGCAACTAATGGTTTGGGTGCTGGTGCCGACCCTACTGTTGGTGAGGCCGCAGCTAATGAATCTCGTGACGAAATCAGGGAAGCGCTAGAAGGCGCGGATATGGTATTTGTGACGATTGGTGCTGGTGGCGGAACTGGTTCTGGTGCTGGTTATGTCGTGGCAGAAGTGGCGCGCGAGCTTGGTATTTTGGTAGTTGGCGTGGCAACTCGGCCGTTTAGCTTTGAAGGTGAGAAGCGTCGAGTAAATGCGGATTGGGCGATTTCTCACTTGGGACGCGAGGTTGACACCTTGATTACTATTCCAAATGATAGATTATTGCAGACGATTGATCGTCGAACTCCTCTGTTGGAAACTTTCAAAATTGCTGACGATGTTTTAAGGCAGGGTGTTCAGGGTATTTCTGAACTGATTACTGAGCATGGTTTGATTAACCTTGACTTTGCCGATGTTAAGGCGATTATGAGTAATGCTGGTTCAGCTTTGATGGGAATTGGGCGAGCGAGCGGTGACGACCGAGCGGTTCAGGCGGCACAGCAGGCTATTGAAAGTCCGCTAATTGAAGTATCAATTGATGGCGCTAAGGGTGTGCTATTTAATGTAACTGG